>Ga0315289_10000011_pt1 | contig 320317 bp, 288 predicted proteins | sample YL17G11_40_MG_FD_203452 | JGI IMG/M metagenome (GOLD analysis project Ga0315289, IMG submission 203452) | Sediment microbial communities from Yellowstone Lake, YNP, Wyoming, USA - YL17G11_40 | ecosystem: Environmental > Aquatic > Freshwater > Lake > Sediment | place: USA: Wyoming | collected... | reverse complement strand
TGGAACGACGTCTGCGCTCGAGGCGATCGGGCAAGCGCTCCTAGGCGGGGACGATGATTTGCGCCGGTCCGCCGCAGAGGCACTCGCAAATGATCCGGGTGAAGGTCATGCCATGCTCAAGGACGGAGCCACGATGACTGACATTCCGTTGCGCCGCGCGACGGCGTATGGTCTGGGCCGGATCGATGAACTCTGGGCTGCGGACCTCCTAGAGAAGATGCGCGTGGAGGATGATCAGTGGATTGTTCGCAACGCGGCCAGCGAGATGATCGAGGCTCGCACCCAGACAGTGAACCCGCGCGCGCCGCGGTCCCTTGCACCACCCTCCGAGAGCGCCTGGCTCATCAGGTTCGCGGCCACCCAGGGGATCGGCATTTCAGCGGGCGCGCCGGCCACGTCGGTCCTACTCACCGCGCTTAAGAGCTCGCACGCCGACGAGCGCCTGGCTGCGGTCGAGTATCTCAAGCAGAGTCCAGTCGAAGGCGTTGTGAAAGAACTCTACGCAGCGATGTTCGGCGGTGATTCCGAGCTGCGGGAAGTCGCGTTCCTTGCGCTCTGGGAAATTGCGGCTTCCGGCTTCAAGCTTCCAGATCCGACGAAATATGGATTGAACTGATGCTCATCACAAATGCCACCGTTGTCACCGGGGAGACTCCAAACCGCGTATTACCCCATCACGCCGTGCTTCTGTCGGGCAATCACGTTCGGGAAATCGGCCCTGCGTCAAAATTGGAGCAGTCATATCCGAGGACGCGCAAACTTGACGCGCACGGCCAGATGCTACTGCCGGGCGGCATCTGCGCCCACACGCACTTCTACAGTGCATTTGCACGTGGACTTGCGGTTCCGCCACCCCCACCGAGCAATTTTCCGGAGATCCTGGAGAAGCTTTGGTGGCCGCTGGATCGTTCTCTTTCCGAGGAAGATGTCCGGGTGAGTGCACTGATGAGCCTGGTCGATGCCATCAAGCACGGCACGACGACTCTCTTCGATCATCACGCTTCATCTGCTTTCGTCGATGGCTCCCTGGACGTCATCGCTGAGGCGGTTGAGCAGGCGGGCGTCCGGGCGGTACTTTGCTACGAAGTGACCGACCGCGACGGACCAGCAATTGCCGATGCAGGAATCAAGGAGAATGTCAGGTTTCTGAAACGTCTTGCCTCAAGTCCGAGTTCACACCTCGCGGCGAGTTTTGGCCTGCACGCCAGCCTGACGCTCTCCGGCGCAACCCTGCAAGCCTGCCGCGCCGCACTGCCGCAGGGAGAAGGCTTTCACATCCACGTGGCGGAGCACGAGCAGGATGAGTATGACAGCCTGCAAAAGAGCAATATGCGCGTGGTCGAGCGCCTGCAGAATCATGAGATCCTGGGAGAGAAGACGATCGCCGCCCACTGTGTCCATGTGGATGCAGTCGAAATTGCGCTGCTCAAGGACACGCGCACATGGGTCACCCACCAGCCTCGGTCCAACATGAACAATGCAGTGGGATGTGCCCCCGTTGAGTGGATGCTTCGGGCAGGCATACGAGTGGGTCTTGGCAACGACGGCTTTTCGAATGCCATGTGGGATGAATGGAAGGCTGCCTACTTGGTCCACAAGGCAGTCAGTCGCGATCCGCGGCGCATGGATGGGAGCCAGGTCATGCAGATGGCGCTGACCAACAACGCTGCTCTGGCAAGCACGTTCTTTCCGGAGGCGCCCGTTGGGCAGGTGGTTCCGGGCGCGATGGCAGATCTGATCCTGGTCGACTATCATTCCCCTACACCCGTCACCGCCGACAACTTCGCCTGGCACGTCGTTTTTGGTCTCCAGCCAAGCATGGTAACTACGACAGTCGTGGCCGGGAAAGTCCTGATGAAAGACCGCGAGTTGACGACGCTCGACGAAGGCCAGATTGCCGCACGCGCGAGGGAACTGGCACCTCGAGTTTGGAAACGATTTGAGGACAATTCAAGAAGATGAGCGGCAATACTGAGTTGCCGACAATTGCCGTCATTGGTGGCAGCGGTAAAGAAGGGAAGGGCCTCGCCTACCGATGGTCCAAGGTTGGATACCGAGTCATCATTGGCTCCAGATCCGCAGACAAGGCAGCCGGCACTGCGCAGGAACTTCGGCAGCTGCTCGGAGAGGGCATCGGCACCGCCGGAGCATCCAACCTCGAGGCGGCGAGCCTGGCGGCAGTCGTCGTGCTGACCGTTCCAAATTCAGCACATGCCGAGATCTTGGAGTCCATCAAGCCGGCAATGCACGGCAAGCTGCTGATTGATGCAACGGTTCCTCTGGAGACCAGCAGGCCCACCACGGTGCACAGGCCCGCAGCCGGTTCCGCGGCCCAGGAAGCCCGAGCAATACTGGGAGAAGCCACGGGAGTAGCGGCCGCCTTCCATACGATCTCGTACGAGCACTTGTTCCAAGACGATCCCATCGATTGTGACGTGCTGGTGACAGGGACAAGTGCCGAAGCCCGCGCTCAAACCCTTAAGCTGGTGGCCGCAGCAGGTTTGCGCGGCTGGGATGCAGGCCCGTTGGAGAACTCATCCGTGAGTGAAGGCTTGACCAGTGTGCTTATCAACATCAATAAGAAGTACGGCTCCCGGCACGCCGGCATCAGGATCACCGGCGCGAATCAGGACTAGATGCCCCTGACACTCACTGCATTGAAGGGGATACCTATGATCGCCATGGGGGACGACTTGGCGGCCATAGTACTTTCTGCGTTGGCACCAAACAACATCGAACTGCAAAACGGAGATATCCTCGTACTGGGCCAGAAGATCGTGAGCAAGGCAGAAGGGCGGATGGTGAACCTTGCGGAGATCAAACCCGGTGCCCGGGCACGGCAGATTTCCCAGGACACCGAGAAGGATCCTCGCCTAATCGAGCTGATCTTGAAGGAAAGCACGCGTGTCCTGCGTACTCGACCTGGCACGATCATCGTGGAGCACAGGCTCGGGTTCATCTGCGCGAATGCCGGCATTGATCACTCAAACGTCGCCGGACCAGGATCAAAACTGCAAGAGTATGTCCTGCTGCTGCCATCCGATCCCGACCGCTCGGCGGCACAGATCCGGTCAGAACTGGAGCTCCGCTCTGGCCGACGCCTCGGAGTCATGATCAATGATTCGCACGGGCGCGCCTGGCGCCTCGGCACCGTGGGCACCTGCATTGGGTTGAGTGGCGTGCCGCCGCTTGTGGATGAGCACGGCTGGATGGATCTATTCGGATACAAGCTGCAATCTACTGTTGTGGGCGTGGCGGACGAACTGGCTGCCGCCGCCTCGCTCGTCATGGGCCAGGCGGCGGAGGCAACGCCGGTCGTGCACGCTCGGGGATTCCCCTATCCTCTGCGGAACGGATCCCTGCCCGAATTGTTGCGGCCAGCGGATCACGATTTGTTCCGATAGGAATGCAGGCATGCCATACTACTGTTCTTCGCCCCAATCATCGACGGCTGGCGGCATTCTCGTCTTGCACGCGTGGTGGGGACTCAATGACTTTCAGAGGACTCTGAGCGACAGGCTGGCCGCGGAAGGCTTCGCGGTGATGGTGCCCGATCTTTGCGACGGCGCGGTTGCCCGCACCCTCTCTGATGCCAAAAAGCTGCGACGCACAATCATGCGCCCTGCCACCTCCCGGCATATTATTGAGGCGCTGAGGCGCCTGCGCGGCAAGGTTGCACCAGGCCGTGTGGGTGTACTGGGCTTCTCGGTCGGTGCATACTGGGGATTGTGGCTGGCCGAAGCGCTGCCGCACTCCGTCGCCGCCACTATCCTGTTCTATGGCTCACGCGCGGGCCAGTACGGACGCAGCCAATCGGCCTTCATGGGCCACTTCGCGGAACAGGACGAGTATGTCTCCGAGTCGGGAAGACAACGTTCAGAGAGGAGCCTGAGAACTGCCGGCAAGTCCGTCCAGTTCTTTGTCTATCCTGAAACCCGGCATTGGTTCTTTGAGAGGCCGACCGCCCGGAATTCGACCATCAGGCCGCAGCTCTCGCTTGGAACAGGTCTGTGGTGGAATTTCATCAGAAGATAGGATAGAGGCGTGGAACCCGGGTCTGCGATTTCGTCGAGACTCTCGCGGGTTGCCATTGGGCCACACTATGAATTACATACCTGAATCCCGCCGTGACTTGATTGAAGACAATGTGCGGGCGTACGCGTACCTCGCCACCACGATGGACGATGGATCACCGCAGGTCACGCCAGTCTGGTTCAACACCGAAGGTGAGCTCATCCTGATCAACTCCGCAAAAGGTCGGATCAAAGACCACAACATACGGTCACGGCTCAGTGTGGCGCTTCTAATCGCAGATCCCAAGGATCCGCACCGCTATGTGCAGGTGCGCGGGCGCATCGTTGGGATCACGGAGGAGGGGGCACTGGAACACATCAGCACGCTGGCGACCAAGTACCGAGGCAGACCGTGGACTCCTGTTTCCGGGCAAGTCCGGGTGATCTACCAGCTTCTGCCCGAACACGTTTCTACGAAGTGAGATGCTGCATGGAACTGCATGCTTTCCTGCGCTCACGGCGGTCCATCCGACGCTTTGAGGCCGGGCCAATCCCGGCTTCCACAATTGACAAGATCCTCACTACGGCAACTTTCGCGCCATCTGCACATAATCGGCAGCCGTGGCGCTTTGCAGTCGTGTCAACGGACTCTGGCAAGTCCCGGCTTGCCGACGCCATGGCCACAGAATACCGGAACGACCTCGCCGCCGAGGGCACGGCCGCGATAGAAGTCGATGCTCTCGTGGAGAAATCTCGTTCCAGGATCAATTCAGCTCCGCTTGTGATCGTCCTCTGCATGGACATTTCTGACATGGATCAGTATCCAGATCTCAAGCGCGCCGACGCTGAGCGGACGATGGCTGTGCAGTCGACTGCAAACGCGGGCGTGACATTGCTCCTGGCCGCACATGCCGAGGGTCTCGGAGGCGTGTGGAATTGCGGACCCTTGGTGGCGCCGCGGGCAGTAATATCCGCATTGGACCTGCCAGCAACTTGGGAGCCGCAAGCACTGTTCTTGATCGGCAGGCCGGCCGAGACGCCAGAGCCGCGAACTCGCAAGCCAGTGAAAGAGATCGCTATCTTCGCATGAGAATTGCTGCACTCGCAGGCGGAGTCGGTGGCACCAAGCTTGCGCAGGGACTGGCGCGGCTTCTCCAACCCGGGGATCTCACGATCATTGTCAACACGGCGGATGATTTCGAGCACCTGGGCCTGCACATCTCGCCGGACCTGGATACGGTTTGCTACACATTGGCAGGGATCTCGAGCCGGGAGACGGGCTGGGGCCGCTCCAACGAGTCATGGAACGCCATGGACGCTCTCCAGCAGCTCGGTGGGCCGACTTGGTTTCGTCTTGGAGATCGGGACCTTGCCACGCACCTGGAGCGTACGCGCCGATTGCGACAGGGTAAGCCGCTGAGCCAGGTGGTGCGGGAATTCTGCGGCACGTGGGGAATCAAGCAAGTCATCCTCCCCATGACGGATGCCAATGTCGCCACGATTCTTCAGACCGACGAGGGCGATCTGGAGTTCCAGGAATACTTTGTGCATCGTCAGTGCCGTCCCCGCGTTCGTGGATTTGAATTCCGGGGCGTTTCTTCGGCGCTTCCTGCTCCTGGGGTTCTTGATGCGCTCAGTTCTGCCGACGCGATCATCATTTGTCCCTCCAATCCATGGGTGAGCATCGCACCCATCCTAGCAGTGCCCGGGATTCAATCCTTGGTGGCTGCCCGCAAGGCCATAGCGGTATCCCCCATCATCGGCGGCCGGGCACTCCGGGGCCCGGCAGCCAAGATGTATTCAGAGATGGGACTCGAACCTTCTGCATTGGCAGTCGCAGCCCGGTATCAGGATGTCGTTGGGGGATTCGTGATCGATAGCCACGATGCAGATCTTGAGGTACTGATAAGAAGACTGGGCATGCAGACACTGGTGTGCAACACCATCATGCCTACTTTGCAGGATCGGCGACGTCTTGCCCGCGATGTGCTAGACTTTCTACGAGCAGACTGGACATGACACTCTGGGCGATCGTGCCTGTGAAACCGCTTTGGCGGGGTAAGTCGCGCCTCGCAGGAGCTTTGAACCCTGCAGAACGAGCAGGCCTTAACCGGCTGCTACTGGAGCGCACTATAAAGACGCTGACCGAACTGAAGGAAGTTGAAGAAGTCCTCGTGGTGAGCAGGGATTCATCTGCGTTGGCATTGGCACGCGACCTCGGTGCGAGGACTGTGCAGGAGAATGGAGCCCCCTCGCTCAACACCGCGTTGCGGCGCGCGACCGTCGTCGCGCAGGTGTATGCCTCCCGCGGCGTGCTTGTCATCCCCGCCGACCTCCCCCTACTGACGGCCGGCGATGTTTCGGCGCTGCTGCAACGAGCAACCGATCCGCCGGTAGTGGTTATTGCCCCTGACCGTCACCGGCGTGGCACCAATGCGCTGCTGCTGGCGCCTGCAGATCTGATCGAGTATGACTTTGGTGGCAACTCCTTTAGCCGCCACTGTGAGCGTGCACACAGGGCTGGGGCCCGGCTTGAAGTCGTTGAACTTCCCTCGCTTGGTCTTGACTTGGACCTGCCCGAGGATCTTGAATTGGTGCGTCGGATTCAAGGTTCCTCTGCGTAATCCTTTCCAAGATCCACGACCTACACCCATTCCGGCGCTCCGCCGACCCGCTGGGCACGATGGAGAGATCATGATTCGCCACATGAGGCCAATCAGACACGTTAGGGTTTGGGCTGTCGGCACGGATCCCGCTCAGAATGTGACATACCACCCCCCGTTTCTGGAGCTTATTCACTCTAAGGAAATCCCACAATGGCTATAATGAATATGCAAATTTCACGCGAGGACCGTGAGGGATCCTACGGGCTAATGAGGTGCGAAATGGACAAGACTGGTCAGGCGGAATCTGCATTCATGACATGGCACCGCCTTCGGACCGAGCTCCTCCGATGCGAATACTGTGAGACGCGGCCGTGCAAGAGCGCCTGCCCGGTGAATTGCTCTCCTTTTGACTTCATTATGGCGGCCCGGGGAGGGTTTGCCTCCGATTTTGAGCGCTCCGCGGCGGAGATCATGCGTAACAATCCGCTGGGTGGAGTGTGCGGACTCGTGTGCCCGGACCGATTCTGCATGGCAGCCTGCGCGCGCAGAGATTTCGATGGTCCGATCGACATCCCGCGAGCCCAGGCAACAATCGTGGAAATGGCGAGGAGGGCCGGCGGGATTTCTCGTTTCGACGTACCGCCACCCACCGGGAAGAAGGTCGCCGTTGTGGGCGGCGGTCCAGCCGGCTTGGGTGCCGCAGCAGCTTTGGCGCAGATGGGGCACCGCGTCGAGATACTGGAAGCCCGCGACCACTTGGGAGGCGTACTTCGTCTGATTCCTGCTGCACGCCTTGATCAGCGAGTCGTTGATGCCGATATCGACTTCGTCCTCTCACTTGGATCTATCAAGGCCCGCACAGGAAACGCCATGCAGGACCCCCTGAGACTGCTTGAGGAGGGCTTTGATGCTGTCTGCGTGACGAGCGGACTCTGGGCGCCGATCAAGCTTGGAATCGAGAATGAAGACCTGGCTGTGATGATGGTGGACCTGCTTTCGAATCCGGAAGCCTTCACATTCACGGGTAGGGTTGCGGTTGTCGGCGGTGGCGCCACTGCCGTGGACTGTGCCATTGTGGCCAAACAGCGGGGCGCGCGGCACGTCGAGCTCTTCATGCTGGAGCAATTCTCTGAGATGCCCCTGACGGGCGCCGAACGCCAGGATCTAGTGAGGCACGAACTTGGGCTCAATGGGCGAATCCGCCTCACGAAAATCAGCAAAGACAGCGAACACCTTCTCCGCCTCGACACCCTGAAGGTTGCACTGCCGGAAGGAGAGCCGTTCAAACCATCCAGCGTGCGCGATGTCCTTGGGACCCAAGGTGAACAATCGGGCTTTGAAGCTGTGGTGATTGCGATCGGGATGAGGCGGGAGCAACCTCGACTTGAGCATGCCGGCGTGTACTACGCAGGCGATGCCATTAACGGACCAACAACGGTTGTGGAGGCGGTGGCATCCGGCAAGAACGCGGCGCTTGAGATCGATGCATGGCTGAATCGGGGTGCACCTCCAACGATCGAGAAACAGACAAAGTCGTTGCGCGCACTGCCGGGTTACCAGCCGACGCCCGTCTCGCTCCAGACGGACTTCTTCGGGCATCCAATCCGATCTCCATACCTCCTCTCCGCCTCGCCACTCACGGATGGGCTGGATCAGATGATCAAAGCGTACGAAAGCGGCTGGGCCGGTGGGATCATGAAAACCGCCTTCGACAACGTACCCATCCACATCCCGTCGGAATACATGTTCACGTTCGGTCCATCCACGTATGCGAACGCGGACAATGTGTCCGGGCACCCATTGGACCGGGTGTGCCGGGAATTGGAGCTCCTGATCCGCAAGTGGCCGGATCGATTGACTATGGCGTCAACAGGGGGCCCGGTCTCGGGTCAGGATGAAAGTGATCGCCGAGGCTGGCAGTCCAATACGGCAAAGCTTGAGTCTGCAGGGGCGATGGGCATTGAGTATTCACTGTCTTGCCCGCAGGGAGGCGATGGAACGGAAGGTGATATCGTCTCGCAGAATGCCGCCTTGACCGCCAAGATCGTGGAGTGGGTTCTGGAGGTTGGTGATCCTGGCATTCCCAAGCTGTTCAAGCTTACGGCGGCCGTGACTTCGATCGTGCCGATTCTGCGAGCCATTCGCAAGGTCTTCGACAAGTATCCCGAAAAGAAGGCCGGCGTGACACTGGCAAACTCCTTCCCCACGCTGGCTCTGCGCCCATCCGCGGATGGCGACCGATGGGAAGAGGGCGTGGTCGTCGGTATGAGCGGCGAGGGAGTCACGCCCATCTCCAATTTGACGCTTGCGCAGGCAGTCCCCGAGGGCATCGAGATCTCAGGCAACGCCGGGCCCATGACTTACAAAGCTGCCATGGATTTCCTTGCTTTGGGCGTCAAGACCGTCCAATTCTGCACCATCGCGACCAAATACGGCTATGGCATCGTACATGAGTTGGAATCGGGGACTTCACACTTGATGAAGGAGCGCGGCCTCCGCTCGATGGGTGAGTTGATTGGCATTGCTCAGCCACATCCTGTAGTGGACTTCATGGCGCTCTCGCCGATCAAGAAGATATCGGAAATCGAAAAAGAGCTGTGCGTGGCCTGCGGGAACTGCACACGCTGTCCGTACCTTGCGATCAGTCTGGACGAGCATGGTCTCCTTCACACGGATCCTTCCAGGTGCATCGGCTGCTCCATTTGCGCCCTCAAGTGCTTTGTAGGTGCTATCACCATGCGCGCACGGACCTCCGCGGAGTTGGCCGCCCTCCAGGAGAACTGACCTGTCCAACGAAGGAAAAGCTATGACCACATTGTTTACGAATGCCATTGTTGTGACCTTGGGCGCCAACAGCAGGGTCATATGGGATGGAGCGGTCGCTGTCGATGGCGAGAACATCGGGGGCGTCGGCGACACTGAAGCGCTGCAGAGGCGCTTTCCCAAGGCGGACGTCGTCGACTGCGGCGGAAAGCTGATTCTTCCCGGCTTCATCTGCGCTCATCACCACTTCTACTCCACAATGGCGCGCGGCATGTCAATCCCCGGGGAGCCGGCCTCCAATTTTGTGGAAATCCTGGAGCACCTGTGGTGGAAGCTGGACAGGGCTCTCTTGGATGAGGACGTGACTCTCTCGGCGCAGATACCGCTGATTGAGTGCATTCGAAACGGCACTACCACGGTGATAGACCACCATGCCTCTCCCGCGGCACGAGAAGGCTCACTCGACCTAATCGAAAACGCGGTGCGTACGGCAGGGATCAGGGCCTCTCTCTGCTATGAGGTATCTGATCGCAATGTGGCTGGCGGTGGGATTGAGGAAAACCAGCGTTTCATCAAAAAGACCGGGCAGGGCGATGGTCAGATCGCGGCCATGATGGGCTTGCACGCATCGTTCACACTATCAGATCGGACTCTCGAGAAATGCATCGGCATCGCCAAGGATGCGGGCGTGGGTTGCCACATTCACGTTGCCGAAGATGCTGCCGACCGTGAAGATTCAATGAAGAAGTATGGGGTTCCTACGGTGCTGAGGCTTGAGAAGCTCGGTGCGTCTGGCAGCAAGTCGCTCTTCATCCATTGCGTACATGTCGATGAAAACGAGATGGATCGCATTGTCGCTACGGATACGGCCGTCGTTCATAATCCCGAGTCCAATATGAACAACGCCGTCGGCGTCACACCCCTGCTTACCTTGCTCAAGAAAGGCGCACTTGTTGGGCTCGGCACGGACGGCATGGCCTCGGATATGCTGGCGCAAATGCGCTGTGCCTACCTGCTGCACCGACTCGCGAATCACGACCCAAGGGTGGCATTCGTTGAGGCGCCGCAACTGCTCTTGCGGAACAACGCCGAGATCGCGCACAGGCAGTTCGGCTTGCACCTCGGGGAGATCGCCGAGGGTCATGCCGCCGATCTGGCAATTCTGGACTATTGGCCACCCACTCCGCTCACCTCCGACAATTTCCTCGGGCACCTGATCTTTGGCCTGGTAGATGCAGTGGTCGACACGACGGTGTGTAGAGGCAAGGTCCTCATGAAGGACAAGAAGATCTTGTCGCTTGATGAAGAGCGTATCAGCGCACGGTCACGTGAGCTCACCCCGGGCGTGTGGAAACGGCTCTAGATCGGACTTCAGGATTGCGACGTCCGCTAGGAATAAGCCGTCCCCGGGTTACCGGGGACGGCTTGTATTGTTCGGTGTCACGCTGCTAACACGAGGACAGATCTGCTGCCGAGAAGCCTCTTGGTCGATGGATGCCGCGCCACTTTGTTGGCGAGCATGCGCGAGCCGCGCGTGACGGCAGAGGAAGCCGTATCCGAACGGCAATGCGTGGTGGCAGGCGTTCGAATCAGCCTGCAGGCATTCGATAAAGCCGTCCAGACAAAGGTCGAGCGTCTGGCAGGACTCCGCTGGCAGATTCTTGGAAATCTCGGCTTTCAGATGAGGGCGCGCCGGAGGGAGGCCAAGTATCGACGCCAGGGAGCAACCTGCTGGATTCTCTTCCTGTTGGCGGCAACTTCAGATTGCTGATCGAGACCTTCGCGCAGATGTGGGTGTCACCGCGCACAGGTCATCTGCCTCAGGTCACTGGATGGAATCGCTCCCGATATTCCTTGACCTCGATCATCGGGGGTCGCTCGAGCTCGGCGATCTCGTCGACGTCCAGAAGCAACCGCTGCTGCCCATAACGGATTAGCTTCATGGTCTTATTGACATCCTCGAGCATCTTGACCCCATAGCGTTTTTCGATCCGCCGCATCACGGTTTGTATGATCGCGAATGACATCTTGCTCAAGGACTCCAGCGGCTGGTTGTGGTGAATCCGCTCTTGCAGGTCGACCTGGGCGATTGAGCCTAGCCCAAATTTCTCGAACACATCGATGAGCAGGCCGATTTCCACGCCGTAGCCTGACGAGAACGGCAGTTGCTCCAGCGCGCTTCGGCGCCCGCCGTACTCGCCTGAGAGGGGCTGGATGATGCCGGAGAGTTCCGGAAAGAACAGATTGAGCAGCGGCCGCGCTGTCAGCTCTGTCACGCGACCTCCGCCGCCTGCCTGCAGCTTGTTACCCACCTTGAGCGGCCTTCGATAGAAACCCTTTACAAACTGGATCTCCGGATGTGCGATGAGCGGGCCCAGCAGACCGTACACGAATCGCGGATGGATGTTCATGACATCCGTATCGATCCAGATCACGACATCGCCGCTTGTCAGACACAGGCTCTTCCAGAGCGCTTCACCTTTCCCGGCGCGCGCACCCAAGTCTGGCAGCACCTCTTGATGGACATGGACCGGAACGCCCTGGGCACTCGCGATCTCACGGGTTCGGTCGCTGGAGGCTGAATCCATAACGACGATTTCGTCCACCAGTGGCACACGCTGCATCAGCGCATCCCGGATGGTCTGGATTACCTTCCCAACAGTCGCCTCTTCATTCAGCGCCGGCAGCGCAATGCTAATCTTCAGGCGATGCTTCTTCTTGAGTTCAAGCAGACTCGCCAAGTCCTCGAACTCGGTGGCGTGATACGTGTTTTCGGCAAACCACTTGTCGACCAGGACGGAGATCGCTGTCTGACCCGCGCTTTCGCTGTTCATGTTCACGGGAAATGGCCGGCTTGACTTCACGACAAGGACCCCCTTCGTCCGTCTCGCCAGGATGGTTTCAGCCACCGGACCGATGGAAATCAACGCATCACGGGGGCGGGCTGTCGCGCCCACGATCAGGACATCGCATCCGCTCGATGCCTCCAGAATGCCCTCCGCCGCGTCGTCCGTCTTGACGTACTTGCGCACCACCTGCGGCAGATTTCTCAGGACTCGATCCACGCCTTTGAAGGCAGCCTCACCAAGCGGAGCCGTGGTTGTCGGCGAAAGGTGCAAAGCGGTGAGCCGCGAATGGCTGGTGCGGCCTATTGCCAGGCCCAGCCGCAGTGCCAGCTCTGCATACGGACCGCCGCGCACGGCGCACAGCACTTCATCCGGCCTCTCGGGAAACCCACCGCCGGCGATGATCATGTCGCAGGGCGGATATCGCAGGGCCGCCCCGGCGGTCATATTGAGTATTGCCAATTGGCTGGTGTCCAGGATCAGGAGATCCGGGCACTCCTGCTCAACAACTTGCAGAAGCTCAGTCCACGGTTCATGTGATACACGTATCCGCCCTGAGGTCCTAACCCGGCGCGTGTTCCCCAGCTCGCGCAGGGTCTGCCGGACCGCACGGGCAGGTAGCGCCGCAGCGCTCAAAGACTGACCATCTGGAATGCCGACTATGCCGCATATTGTGACGTGGGTCGCCTCCGCAATCATCATGGCAACCGTAAGCGCCGCGTCTGGAGCGGCGCCGTGGATGACCGGAACCAACACGTTGCGAAAGAGCCTAGTCGAATAGCGTCGACTCACGGTCTAGTTTCTCTCCAAGAGTGGCGCCAGATGGTCAGAATAGATGCGCGGCCAGGCGTACTCCCTCAGGATCCGTTTCCGCAGTACATAGCGTTTGCTGACCTCCAGTGCGCCACTGATCTGCTCTGCCACTTGTGCTGCATCTCCGTCTGGCGGGAAGTACATCACGTCGTCTGCCCCAAGCTCTCTCAGGGGCTCGATATCCGAGCAGAACGCGGGAATACCTGCCAAACCCGCCTCCAGAATCGGAATCCCGAAGCCCTCTTCCCTGCTGGGCAGCAGGAGCACATCGGCCAACCGGTAGAGATCGCTGATAACCTCATCGGGGATTGCCTTTCCAGCGGCAAGCGTCAAGAACACCACCATATCATCAAGCCCCAGTTCATGCCGTAGCGCAAGCAGGGAATCTAGATAGGCCGCATTGGCCGCATTGTGGGGTCCAGTTGGACCCGTGATCAGTAATCGGGCGTGCGGGTGACTTCCGCGCAGTCTCGCTAGGATCCGCAGAGCCATTTCTATGTTCTTGCGTCGCGTGATCCGAACGGGCAGCAGGACTAGTGGAGCGGCATTGAGCAAATCGAACTCTCTTGCAAGCGCCTCAGTCTCTACTCCGGTTCTCAAAAACGCCCCTACGTCTATCCCATTCGGGATTACCAGGATGCGCTCCTCGGGCAAGCCCAGCAGATGCGCCAACTCGAGCCGTCGGTGTCTGGAGACTGTAACCTGTACTGCCCGTGGCCAGGCAGACCGCAGCAGATCCCATGGATAGCCATTGTGCAATTCAGATGCGTAGCGCGGCGTTGTCCAGGCAAGATCATGATGCCAGAGGGCGATCCGAGGCAGCCCCGCCGACTGCGAGACGCGCCACAGGGCGGCGGTCAAAGCCAGGTTCTTGTTGAGAGAGCAGACGTTGTGAGCAAGAATCCAGTCAGCCTCCACGAATAGCTGTCGGAGACGCATCTCGATTTCAGACGATAGTTGCTCAAAGCCTGCTGGCACGGTTCCGGCGTCCAGATCCTGCTTCAGGGCCAGAACCTCGGGCGCCTGCGAATCAGCCAATGGAAGGCTCGTGAACTCCACATTGGGATCGACTTTCGCTCCCCGGCCGGCGATGACCCGCACACGGTGTCCTGCCTCCGTCATCAGGTGGCTGTGCTGACGCATCACGTTCTCCACGCCGCCCACGATTGGATGGGCCGCGTAGTGTAGCAGAACGATGTTCATTGGTCAGTCCCGCTCATCCTCACCCGTGAAGGACTCAAGAAGTCCCTGCAGTTGGCGCTCCAGGAAGGCAAAGTAGAAGCACGCGTGGCCCGTCCGCGTCCATACGCGACACCATTTCTTGGCAGCCAATGATGCGCCGTCAGTGGTCCCAATCCGCGTGGACACAATACCAATGCGCATATGTCCGGCGGGCGCGGGATGAGCCGTCACCTTGTCAACATTCCTCTCACGCCTTCATTCTAAGCCACATTGATTGATAGGGCCTCAAGGGCAGGCTGACAAGCGAATACCAATCGATCTGGCTGGTGCCAATGAGATCTTCAACTTGTCCCCCCGCCGCCCTTTCCAAGTGCCAGGCAGCACACGGAAAGCTTTGCTCCACGGCCGTTACGTTGTGAACGCATAGAATCTCTTGGTCATTGAGTGCAGGCGCTCGAGTGAAGGCAAACAATCCCGGCCCAACCCTAAGAATTCGTTGTTGGGCATGAGGTGCAAACGCAGGACAGCTGCTCCGTGCCCTGAGCAGGCGCTTCATGCCGCTGTAGATCAATGATCGCAGAGAATTCGGATTGGCAAGCTCGTCGCTGATTGTCCTGCGGTGCAGCTTCTCCCGATTCACGGATCGTGCCTGCCCGCTGCGTGCCACACCCTCTGGCCAGCCACGCGAACCGAACATGCTGTGGAAATATATGCCCGGCATTCCCTTGAGGCCAAGCAGGATCGCATGCGCCGTCAGGAAACGCGCAACTCCAAGATTGGTGTCTGCACCTGAGCGCGCGCTCACCAACGCGTCATAGTAATTGACGTTGATTTCGTAAGGACTCGACGTGCCATCTGGATTCGATCTCTGCAAGACATGCCCGCCGGCGGCCTCAATTTGGAGACTCAGTTGCTGGATCTCGCCCTCGGTGAGTATCCCGCGAGCACCGTTGAGCCCGATCCCGTCATGGGTTGCCAGCACGTTGAAGAGTGTAACCTCCTCCGATGGCAGCGCCAGGCCCGCGGCCCAGTCCGATAGCGTTGTTGCCTGGCCCGACTCAAATGCGTGCAGGACCAGCGGAGGGAGGGCGAAGTTGTATGCCAAGTGCGCCTCGTTCGTGCCGTCGCCCAGATAGCTCAGATTCTCACTTTGTGCAACATTGGTCTCCGTGAGCAGCATTACATGCGGCGCAACCTTGTCAAGAATCGAGCGAATCAGTCGTACGATCCAGTGCACTTGGGGGCGATGGATACACGACGTACCGATTTCCTTCCAGAGGTACGCAATGGCATCAAGTCGAATGAAAGACGCGCCCTGCTCCACATAGAACAGCAGCAGATCCAGCATTTCGAGTATGACCTCAGGGTTGTGATAGTCGAGGTCGGCTTGATCGGCGCTGAACGTCGTCCACACGGCCCGGTCACCGTCCGCAGTGGAGAACTCCGTTAGAAGCGGCAAGGTCCGCGGACGTGTTACGGCCGAAAGGTCGGGGTTCCCGTCAACGCACAAGAAGTAGTCCTTGAGGGGGACTTCATTCCGCAGGAATGCCTGGAACCAGTCGCCCCGCACGGATGCGTGATTGAGCACGGCATCGAACATCAAGCGGAAGCTTCGACCCAGGCGCTTGATGTCACCCCAGTCCCCGTACGCAGGATCCACCGATCGATAGTCGAGCACCGAGAAGCCGTCATCGGAGGAGGATGGATAGAATGGCAAGAGATGGATACCGTTCACCAAACCATGCAGGTACTGCCCCGCGAAACCTTTTAGGCTCGCAAGCGGCGCTTTCTCCGCATCTCGCACCTGATCGGGATAGGCGATGAGGATTGCGTCTTGTTCGCTTAGACCATGGGACGAAGTTCGAGGTAATCTGGTCAGGTGACGCCGAAGCATGATTTGCAGACGCCCCATGAAACGCGGGACCTCTTCCAAGCCATAGATTCGCCCCACGCAATCAAGAATCCGAGAGAAGTCGGTCATCGCGGGCAGCACTGATCCTCATTCCGGCAGCGCCGGGCATCGTTCTCACCGGGTAATATCGTAGACTTCGGGGTTTACGCAGTGTGGCAGTCGCCTACCATCCAGGCCGGCGATCAGATTCTCGGCCGCCAGCAGAGCCATTTGGTCCCGGGTCCACTGGCTCGCGCTGCCCAGGTGCGGCAGAACAATACAGTTGTTCAGGTGCAGGAGCGGGCTGTCGAGATTCAGGGGCTCCGGCTCGGTGACGTCGAGGCCCGCAGCGAAAATCCGCCTCGCCTTCAGAGCACGATACAAAGCATCATGGTCCACTACTGGCCCGCGCGAAGTATTAATAAGAACGGCCGTGGACTTCATGCGGCCCAGGCTCTGGTCATTGATCATGTGACAGGTTTCGGCCGTGAGAGGCACATGCAAAGAAACGAAATCGGCTTCGCCCAGCAAGGTGTCCAAGCTCGTGGGCGTTCCTGCAGGGTCTTGCGCCACCGCTGGATCACAATAGATCACCCGCAGCCCAAAACCCTGTGCACGTCTCGCGACCGCCCTGCCGATCCGGCCAAAGCCAACGATTCCAAGCGTTCTGCCTGCAAGATCTGCGCCGAGCAGGACCTGCAGATTCCACGTCTTCCACCTGCCGGATTTCACGTATTCCACACCCTCCACAATGCGGCGGGCAGCCGCCAGCAGCAGGGCGAATGCAAAATCTGCGGTGGCATCCGTCAGGACATCAGGCGTGTTTCCCACCGGAATCCTGCGCGCGGTCGCCGCCGCCAGGTCGACATTGTCCATGCCCACAGCACAGTTGCTGATCACTCTGAGATGCGGCGCCGCGTCCATCACCTCCGCATCGATGCGATCTGTCAGTAGTGCCAGCAGGCCGTCCTTGCCACGCACGCCTTGGAGGAGATCATGGCGCGATGGAGGGATCTCCTCGGACCAGATCTCAGCTTCGCAGGACTCGAGCACAAGGCGCAATCCCTTTTCCGGTATGCCGCGCGTCACAAAGACACTCGGTTTGCGCATGTGTCCAGTATACTGCAGGCATGCAGCCGGAGCGTTTTCTCACCCATAGCCTGCAGGATCGACGGATCGCGCGTGTACTGAACGCTGCCATCGAAGGTGTCGATCCGGCGCGGCTTGTAGCCCGGCAGTTGAGGGATCTTACGCTTCCACCGCACTCTCGGCGCTTCCTGCTTGGTCTCGGCAAGGCAGCCGAGGCCATGACGCGAGCCGCAGCAGACACCCTTGGCAGCTTTGAGGCTGCGCTTGTCATCACGAAGCACCGATCGAATGAAGCCGATCCGCAGACTACTGTGTTGGAGGCAGGGCATCCCATTCCGGACCGCAGGAGTCTCGCCGCCGGCCGCGCGGCCCTGAGCTTCGTATCCAAGCTCCAAGAAGACGATTTGTTGGTCTGCCTTGTCTCCGGCGGCGGATCGGCCCTTGCCACGTCCCCAGTGGCGGGTGTCTTGCTGGAGGACTTGCAAGAGCTGACGTCGGCCGCCATGGCGTCAGGCGCAAATATCGAGGAAGTCAACGTGCTGCGCCGGCAGTTGGATCAGGTCAAGGGTGGCGGATTGGCTGGCGCGACCAAAGCATCTATCGTGGGTCTTATTCTCTCGGATGTCATCGGTGATCGACTCGAGGCGATTGCGTCGGGGCCGACGGCGCCCAATCCTACCGGGCCACAGGAAGCCCTCGCCGTTCTCAGGAAGTTCAACATGCGAGTTCCACCGTCAATTGAGAGGGCGCTGAGGATCTCTGCGCCTGCCGCCGTGGCTCCGGTCTCTAACCGCGTCAGAAACCTCATTGTTGGCAACAGTGCCCTAGCAGTGAGTTCCGCTCTCCGGCAGGCGACTCGTGAGGGATTTGCCTCCGAAATTCTGGATCCGCAGCTGCAGGGGGAGGCCCAGGAGGTTGGCAGATTCTTGGCAGCCAAGCTGGCAATCGCCTGCCGCACCAGGGCGAGGCCGTTCTGTATGCTTGCGGCGGGAGAAACCACTGTGACATTCACGACACGCGGTACTGGCGGTCGAAACCAAGAGCTGGCATTGGCGGCAGTTGACATCCTTGACGGCACAGGGAATTGCATGCTGGTATCCCTTGCCACGGATGGCAATGATGGTCCTACCGATGCGGCCGGCGCAGTTGTAACGGGCGCAACCAGGTCGCGCGCCGCTGAATTTGGAATGACAGCTGCAGACTACCTGTACCGCCACGACGCGTACCCGTTCTTCAAAGCTCTTGGAGATTTGCTGAAAGCAGGCCACACAGGGACCAACGTCCACGACCTTATGTTGCTGGTTGGCCTTTGATAGAATTCAGTGCATGACGCGAATCAAACAACCCAATTCGAAGATGTGCTTCATCTGCGGCCTGGAGAATCCGGTCGGCTTGCATCTCCATATCTACGAGACAGAGCCAGGGATGGTGGAATCATCCTACACAGCCCCGGAGCATTTTCAGGGCTATCCCGGCGTACTCCACGGCGGGATTGTCGGAGCCATCCTTGACGAAATCTCAGGACGTGCCCACATGGGTTCCGATCCTTCGGCTCCGCGTTTCATGTTCACCGCCAAGCTTGAAATCAAGTATCGGCACAACGTCCCGGTTGGTAGACCACTGCGGATTCTTGGAAGGGCTGGAAGATCCAGAGGTAAGTCCGCCGAGGCCTGGGCGGGCATCTATCTCGCCGAAAGCGGCGATTTGTTGGCCGAGGGAAACACCCTTCTCATTGACGTGCGCCAGGAGCAGTTCGATTCAACACGGCTTGGTGAGTTGGGCTGGCAGGTCTATCCGGAATGACCGGTGCGCACTGGAATCGCAAGAAAGCTGCCCGCTGCCGTCCCGACGCGCCGCGCATCTTGTATAATGCGCTAGGGAATTGGTCTTGATCGACGTGGAGTCCTGATGATCGCCGCTTATCATCGCCCCGAATCGCTCGACGAAGCTCTGGAACTCCTCTCTCGCCCGTCTCCTGTGACTGTTCCGCTCGGCGGCGGAACGGTTCTCTCCCACCATCGCGGCGATGCCATCGAGGTTGTGGACTTGCAGGCCCTTGGACTCAACCGCATTTCCGAGCGCGGCAAGAGCCTCGATGTTGGCGCCACCGCCACCCTGCAACAACTCCTTGAATCTCCAATCTGCCCGGAGGCCATGGCGGTTGCCTTGAGGCTCGAGGCACCGCTCAACTTGCGGAATTCGTCCAGCATGGCCGGCACGCTTATGGTTTGTGATGGTCGTTCGAGCTTCGTGACCCTCTTGCTGGCCTTGGATTCGAAACTCGCCGTGAGGCGTCCGGAACCCGAGACCCTTCCTTTGAGCGAGTTCCTGCCGATGCGCGGACAATTCGGAGCTGGTTTTCTCATAACTGGGATGGAGTTCCCGCTTGCGCCCAGAGTGGCGTTCGACTACGTCGCGCGCACGCTGGCGGATCGTCCCATCGTGGCTGTTGCCCTGGCGCAATGGCCATCAGGCCGGACTCGCCTAGCCCTCGGAGGCTTTGGGTCGCTGCCGCTTCTGGCAATGGATGGCACGGAAGCCGACGGACTTGAGAACGCTGCTCGCAGCACGATGCACGCCGCCAATGACCCCTGGGGTTCGGCAGAGTACCGAATGGACGTGGCGGCCACGCTCTCGCGGCGCTGCCTCGCTCGCCTCAACGCCTAGGTCCCAGAACTCCCCGGGCCAATCGGCATAGGTCCGATACCGATTCGATCGTGCCCCGTCTACCAATCACGGGAATTCTCGTACTTCCACTTCACAAGCACGTCCTCCACCATGTCTTTGAACAGAGTCCTATCTCGTGCGGTGAACAAATTGCGCCAGTTGCCCGGCTTTCCCTTGGCCAGAAATGACGCAAGCTCCTGACCGCGCCGCGACTGCCATTCCTCGTCTGGATTCGACTGCATCTCCCCCCTGATACGGCTGCTGAGAGACTTTGGTATCCTGCGCACACCCAGGAATTTCCAGACACGCCGCAGCTGCCTGTTTGGATCTGCAAGCAGATCCTCGTACCGCAGCGTTATGAAGTGCCTTCCGAATAGTCTTCTTCCCTCGGCATCGACCTCTGTCAGGTTGACGGCCCAGCCCTTCGCCACTCGACGCAGCATGTTCTCCGTGAAAATCGAACGCCTCCCCTCGCCAAATGACTCTGGGGTCTTGCGGAGATCATCCAGAATTCGCTTGTCTTCGGCATCCAGATAACGGGACTCTTCCACAAAGTTGCGGAAACGCTCAGATACCAGCACGTCTCGTCCATCGCGGACAATGTAGACGAGTTTAGCGTCTGGAAACAAGCTGTGCAGATCGCGTACCGACTGGCCGTGGATTGTCGACGAAGGACTCTTGTCACCGACAATACGCTTGCCTGCCCGCGCCGCATCTCGTTCCATGATGTACTCGGCAGCGGCGCGCAGCACTATGGGGGACAGGTCCTTGCCATGGTTCCAGCGATTGGACTTGCGGCGCAGCCATTCCTCGGCCTCGGGCGTGTCCACCAGGGACTTGAGCAGTGGCCGCCTCGTGAAGAAATGTGCCTGGTAGTCGCAGTGCACTTCGGAGTGCAGCCGGAGCAGCCGCATCAACAGGGTTGTCCCCGAGCGCGCGTGCCCGAACACGAAGAACTTCGGACGTGGGAAGAATCGATGAAATTCGGCTATGTCCTCGGTCGTGATCAATGGTATGGGACTTAGCCGACGGTTTCTGGCTTCGCCGCGGAACAAGATCCGAGCGGCAGATCTCAGGCGACTTGTCAGTGTCATGGGTGGTTGCGATCAACGCCTCCAGTTCAGCATGATCAGCCCAACAAGGCATGTCAGGATGCCCGCGATATTGACCCAGTTCAGCTTGTCCTTGAAGACGAGCAGCGCCACCGGCACCAGGACAAGCGAGGCTGCAACGTTGACCAAGACCGCCGCCAGTCCAATATTCCAACCGGAACGATACGCCAGGAGAAAGCCGACCTCAAGGCCGACGATCGATACCGCCAGCAGATAGCTTGCCCAATTCAACTGGCGGACTTCGGTCAGGATACCCTTCTTCGCTGGAATGAAGTATAGCAGCCCGGCCGTGAGCACCATGGCCACCGCGTAGGTAACCAGCAGCGCCGCCGGCGGGTTTACATCTCGCGGTGTGGCCTTCTGGCTGAAGTGATACAGTGCGCTGGACATAATGGCAATCGATATGGACACATAGTACATGATCATGCGAGGCCTCGATAGCATGCTATCTCGTGTAAACTGCAAGTGAAACTACTTCAAGGACTGGCGGTCCACTCATAAAAAAGAGTCTCCAATGTCTGTTGCTCGCGTCACTGAGATCAAAGCCTCATCACCTAAAAGTTTCGAGGATGCCATCCAGGCCGGTGTTGCCCGGGCCTCCAAGACCCTCAAGAAAGTCAAAGCTGCCTGGGTCCAAAATCAAGAGATCCTTGTCGACGACAAGGGGAAGATCAGCGAATTCCGCGTACAGTTGAAGGTCACTTTCATTCTCTAGGACTGACCTTCCATCCCTTGGATGGGCACTGGGCATCCACTGGGCGCCTAGTTCTCTCTGGCCCCGCTGGTCGGTTGACCTTGGCAGCTTGTGACCACTTGTATAAACGCGGTCAGAGGGTATCATCCGGCGTTCAGTAGCTCTAGGACGAATTTGGCTGTCCGCTGACCAGCGCTCGCGTCCGTGAAGCTTATCTCCTGCGTCACGAAATTTCGGCGCTGGGTGGCATCTAGGTCCGGATTGGCCAAGTACAGGTTGAGCAGTCCGCGCAGCTCGTTTTCGTCGCTCGCGATCCGCCCTGCCTTGGCATCACGGAAACGCTTGTGGGTTGGCCAATTGCCGATGTCCTTCAGCGCCAACGAATACTTGTGTGGGACGTTCCACCCGCCCGGGTTGTCCAAGACGGCCGTGATCAGAGGTGTATTGTGAATGGCGGTCTCGACCAACATGGTTGAGTACACCGTCACGACGATGTCGGAGTATGCCATCATCGAGGCCTTCTCATCCATGTCCTCGCCACCGTAATAGCCCAGTGAGCCGCCAAGTGGTACGGGCTGGACAACATGGACATTGGGATACTTCGATCTGAGGGCCTGGATCCTCTCCCTCTCCTGGGCAAATATCCTTGGCCTGTCCTGAAAATGGCTCGGATGCAGCCGGACCAGCAGCTGCGAGGGTCGCTCAAGGGCATCGGTCCCAACCAGCCGCGCCAGGGCCTCGACATTCGGATAGTTTGGTGCAAAGTGGACAAAGCTGCTCGCGTACGAGATAAGTCGTCGCTGGGGGTCAAGACTATGCAGACGGAAGTACTCCTCCCGTGGGATCCGCCAAGATTTTCGCACGTAGCCATCATAAGAGGGAATGCCACCAATGTGGACTCGATCTGGCGTCCAATCCGAGCCGAGCACCAGTTCCTGTTTCTGGGCCTCCGACCAGCACGTCGCCCAATCAACAGCCGCGCCCGGGATGGCATAGCTTGAGGGATTATCCCAACCTACAATTACGGTGACGGTGGGGATTCCGCGCTCATGTGCTTCTCGCAAGAGATACCGATCCAGCCTCCAGCCGGGCGTAGAGGCAATGATCAGATCCGGTTGGTACTTGTCGAACAGATCCGTGTAGATACCCTCCTGCGGCGTGTACTGCATTTGAGCACCAACCAGCCATTTTCGTGCCTTCGAAAACGTCCGCAAAAGCAGTGTGATGAGCCCCGCGGGCACCCACATGCCGAGACGGAACCTCCAGGAGTTCTCTGTCCACACTTCCCAAATGTGACTATCCATCGCCGCTGTGTTGATACGCCACGAGCCTCCAACGCGCCGCAGATATCCTAGGAGCCATTGGAGGCGCGGTCGGTATGTCCGAGCATATGTTTCTGCGATATCAAGACGGAGCCCTTCAAAGCGGAGGCCCGGTCGTTTAAACCTTGCGGCTATGCGATCCTTGGTAGCATCGTCCGTGAGGACGGTCACTTCGATGCCCGCAGCGATCAGCGTGGAGACCACGTCGCTCTGCAGAAAGTAGACAATCGCAGTTCCGTGGTCGGCGGTGATGAACACGTGCTTGGGCACTAGCGTGATCCAGCCTTCACATGTAGTACCAGCGGAAGATGCGATTGTAGATCGCCAGAAGTGTCTTCCGAACCAGCCCGAAGTTGAGCACAAGTCTTCCAATCGAACGCCGTCCTGTCCTTATACCGCGTCCCAATTCCCCACGCAGATAACCCAGCGTGTTGCTCAGATTCATGGCCAGAGGTTCGGGAACCATTAGACGCAGCAAGCCGGCGTCATTGACGCGCCGATCCAATTGGCGCACTTCTCCCATTGGTTTGTCCATTTCAAACGGCAGGAATCGCTGCAAGGTCGCCTTCCACCCAGTGAACTGCCAGTGGGAGCTGCCGACGAAGGCCGTCAAACCCTTGTACGCGATCCGCCAGTCCCGCGTCTCCGAATACACTCTCCGGTTTTCCTCCTCGCTTTGTCCGAGCGACAAGTTGAATTCAAGGAAAGTCTCCCAGGGAATGAAGTTTCCGCTGGAGAGATCTGCCTCTTTCCGTGCCCAATCTAGTGTCGCCTGATAGAGATCCGGCGGGGTGCGAAACGGTCTGGCAGTGACCATGCCCACATTGGGGAAGGTCTCGAGGAGTTCCACCGATCGTTTCAGCCAGTTGGGCGAAAAGAGGACATCGCTGTCGCAGTAGGCAATGATCTCCCCGGGCGCCCCTCCGAGTATGATGTTCCACGCACCTCCCTTGCCCACGTTCCGCTCAGAAAGCACCAGATACTGGATGTGTCCCGCTTCCTTCTCAGCCACCAGATACTCACGAACTTCAGAGCACGAGCCGTTATCGAAAACCATGATATCAAAGGGTAGTCCGGCATCCGTGCGCATCGAATCAAGGCAGGCGCGCAGCACATCCAGGGCTTCGGCATAGTACCCGCTCAGAAACGGGACATAGCTCAACACGGCCGCCGTGATGCGTTCCGGGCGGCTGACAGTATTCACAAACTTGGCAGGGTTCTGTCCTTTTCGCATTCTCTTGTCTAGTACCCTCAGCGAGTGGCCTTCTCACCCGGGCCATCAGTCTTGTCGTTACGCTTCCCGAGCATCCGTGTGAGCCGCTTCTTCCACCGCTTGGGACGCGCCAGTTCCTCGATCGTGTGCGAGGGGAGAAAAGAGAACACAGCGCGCAGCACTAGCTCCACTCCGCGCATGAGACGTGGCCAGGATATCGGCGGTCGGACCAATCTGCCCGCGTCGAGACAATGAGTCGCGTCCAGCACCGTGTAACGGATGGCCGCGTCACCGCCTGCCAGTCGTATATTTTCGTTGCTCTCAGGCATGCTGTAGTGCGGGGCACCGCCGGGCAGATGGCCGTAGTCGTGATTCTGATGCACAACCATCACGGAAGGCGTGCAATCAATCACGGGCCATCCTTCCTGCCGTGCCCGATATATCATCCAATTGTCCCAGCCTGCCCGGCCCACCGCAAAATCCGGGACCTTCGCGTAGCACTCCCGCGGAAATAGGAAGAAGTCGCTGCCGGCCGGCCGGTGCAGCTCACCGCATTGTCGAACTCTTTCGCGCAGATGGTCCTCCCAGCCATCTGAGAAGTCCATCGGATCATCGATACTCACATCCCACCGGCGACTAAGTAGGACGTACTTCCGGGTACAGGCGGCCACGTTGAGGGCTGCCTCCGGCAGGTCCCGCATGATGATCATGTCTGCATTGACGATGCACATCATTTCGCTGCTGCTATTCTGACGCGCCAGGTGGATCATCGAGGATACGAGTGGTGTACCTCTGTCATTCCGCCACACGCCCGTCAGGTACCTGGCCCCAACCCGTGCAGCCGCCTCCGAGATGCCCTCCTCCTCGCCCATCAGGAAGATCTCAACGTCCGGCAACTTGGACCATGATGACAGAGCATTGTTCTGTATTGTCGCAATCCGCGGATCGGCAAACGGCTTGGGGGCAGAAAACAGGGTTATCAAGCTCATGAAGCATCGGCTCCCGGTGCCCGTTCGTCGAGGTCCTCCAGCGTCTTGTGTCTGACGCCAGCGTTGATCGACATCATCTCAGGATGCGAGTGGACCAGCCTCAGGACGTCAAGCCACGAGAAATCACAACGGCCCCCGAAGTGCCGGTAGACCTGCCGTACGAATTCCAAGTCATCCGCCGTGTCGACCGTCCAGCGGTAGGCGCCAAAGTCATCGCTATTGTTAAGAACGGCTACGCGAAAGCCCCTCGGCGATCTCCCATTTGACACGTGCCAGCCCCTCGGGACTAGGTTCACACCTTTGTACATGTATGGCACTACGTGTTCGCGGTCCCCTGGCTCCCTTGCCTCCCGCCACGCCTTTTCCAAGGCCTCAAAGGTGCACACCTCGGTATCTAGGCCAATCGGGTAGGTGCGCTTCCACGGAGGTGGCAAGCGGTTTGCCACCAGATCAAAATCGGTGCATATCGCAGCATCGGCCCTGGATCGGGGTTCGCCCGACCCCAGGAGTAGATGAACGGCGTCATCAATCAAGGTTGGGTCGATGAGCGGACAGTCGGCGGTGATCCTAATCACGACATCCGCCTTCGTCTCCTGTGCTGCGTCATAGTACCGGTCAAGGACGTCGAAGTGGCTGCCGCGTATCGAAGGAATGTCGCGAGTGTGACAATACTCGACGATCGCATCGTCCGAGGCGTCCGTGGTCGTCGCGAGAATCACATCCTCGGCTGTCTCCGCTCGGCGGGTGCGCTCCACCACACGGCCCAGCATAGCCACACCTTCGAGGTCCTTCAGGACTTTTCCAGGAAGGCGCGACGAGGCCATGCGGGCCTGGATGATGGCGACTACTCGTGCATTCATACTTGTTTCGTACCACCTGATTCGCCGGCGCGCGCGCCGCCTGCGAGATCTTCCGCCTGTCGCCTGCAGCGAATCAGTGCCCAGCCCTGCGTGAGGTAGGCGGGAAGCATCATCAGAATGCCGATCACCGCGCCGAGCCCAAAGGCGACCACGATCACGATGCCGAGCTTTCCCTCCACCTGCGGTCCCAACATGCGAACCTGCACGAGAACCTGGTTATCGTTCGCAAAGAAAACCGCCAGAACGCTAAAGACTACGGCAATAATCAATGATAGTAGCATGTTCACCTCCTGCACCTACGGCGCCGTCACGGCCCGTTTGTAGGACCGAAGCAGCACCTGGAAGTTCTTGTTCCAGTCAGCCCGGGCTTCCGCGACTTTGCGGGCTGCACGACTGATGCGCGGGAGTATTGCCCTTTGGGTGGAGATCCAGAGGATCCTTTCCGCCAGGTCTTCGGTGTCCCCATCACGGAAGAGCCAGCCGTTGACATTGTCGCGCACCCACTCCTTGTTCGCGGGTATGTCGGAGACCAGCACCGGCGTTCCGCACGCAAGCGCCTCCATCAGGGATACCGACGAACCGTCTACATGGGAAGGGGAAACAAACAGATCCGCCATTTGATACCAGCTCGGGAGTGCTCCTTGTGTGACCAGCCCACCCAGCTGCACCCGGTCCATCTTTCCGGCGTCCAGCAGGATCCTACGGATGGCGTTTGCCTGGGACCCGCCGCCCAACAGAATCAGGGAAAGGCCTTCATGCTGCCGCGCCGCCAGGACAAATGCCTTCGCCAGGACATCCACTCCATAGCGCGGTTCCCAGCTTCTGTTGCAGAACAATACGAAGGGCCGTGCGACCGTCTTCCCTGATGGTGTGCCTCGCGTCTTTGTACCCTTTCTTGGTGCCAGCAAACGCGACTTTGACCGCGCAGATGCGCCGGGTTTGAAATGCTCCAGGTCCACGCCCCACGGAAAGACCGCAGTACGATTTGCTGGCATTCCGAGTGAGACGGCCTTGGCCTGCGTGACACGCGCATCACTCACAAAGAATGAACTTCGGCGGAGCGTATACCTCGTCGCCCAGTTCCACCAAGGATCCCGGTCGGCGTCTTGCATTAGGTCAAACCCCCACGACATGGTCAAGACCGGCCGGAAACCTGAGAGGACTGCCAGGAAGGCGCATGTCTGTATCGGGCCTGCGTGGATCAGATCGGGCTGCACGTCTTTGATGACGCGCCTGAGATCCCTGAGCAGTCGAGGAATATCTCTCCAACGGAAGGCCCGCCTCCCGCCGGCCCATTCGAGCTGTTCGATCCCTGGAGGCACAGGACGATCCTCGGTCTGGCGCTCAAACCTTGCGAGCCGTAGAAAATGGACCTTGTGGGATGTCTTTGACAGCGCCGACAGAAATCGGTGATCGTGCGGTCCGTAGCCCGTTGAGATATACAGCACTCTCATTCAGTTGCTCGTCCACACACCTGGCGCGCTAGGCACCCAGGTCTGTCCAACGCAGCTCCCGACCGGCCGCGATCGGATTCAGCGTCCTGGTTCCAATCACGGCGTCGAGCTCATTCGGCTTTATGGCACCCGCCGTCGCAGGGCGCAGGACATCGATCATATCGCGGCTCAGGACCTCCCCCGCGCGGATATCGCGTGCGGCGCGCAGACATCGACGCTGCACAACCTTTGTCTCCTGCTCGTTGCCGGCAATGTATTTGTCTGGCGAACCGAGGGCGCGCTCCAACTGGCGGGTCTCCTCCACCATATGAGACCAGTCATCGGGATTCAGGGCGAACTTATGATCAGGGCCCTCGCGGTGATTGTCATCGGTGAAATGACGCTCGATCACCCGGGCGCCAAGGGCAACCGCCCCGAGCACGGTTGCGTTGCCGTGCGTATGGTCGGATAGCCCAAGCACGACATCCGGAAACATGACCGCGTACGTCCTCAGCACGTTCAAGTGGATGTGATCGTAGTTGTCCAGGCTGGCAGTGTAGTTGGTATTGCACTGCATCAACACCAGTTCTATGTTGAACCTCTGCACGGCGTGTACTGCGCGCTGGACATCTGCGATGTCAGATGCCCCTGTAGAAAGAATGATGGGTTTGCCCTTACTGGACATGTGTTCCAGGGCCTCAATCCAATCGATCTCACCGGAGCCGATTTTGAACGCCGGCACAAATGGCGCCACGTGCTCGATTGTTTCATAGTCATACGGTGACGTAAAGTACTCAATCCCAATCTTGTCACACTCGGCCTTCAGGATCGGGGTCCACTCGTATGAGATCGATGCCCCCTGGTAGATCTCAAACACGGATTTCTTCCAACTGGCCTGGTGAGAGACTTGAGAGTCCATGTGTCTGAAGCCGTAGTCGGAGACGATCTTGGGCGCACGGAAGTTCTGGAACTTCGCCGCGTCTGCGCCGACCTCCTTTGCCAGTCGGATAAGCATTTTCGCCCGCTCCAGGTCCCCATCGTGATTGGCGGCGATGTCCGCAATGAAGTACGTGGGATGCCCGAGACCAACATTTCGATCACCAATTTTGATGTCCATGGGTCCTCTGTTTGCGCCCGCGCCTCACTGTCCACCCGTCCTTGGGCGAATCGGGCTGGCGTCAGCCGTCGTCTGTTGATAACTGCGTATCCGCTGTGGATAACGCTGCGCATACTGTGTGTGGAACGTCTCAAGTCCTGCGGAGAAGCCCGGGAGAGGCTCACCCAAGGCTGTGGATAACTTGTGGACAGAGAGACTCAGGTTATGCGCACGCCTGGCCGACAGCCCCGCCCTTTCCACCGAGTCTGCCGAAATTAGAGCCTCGTCGAAACCGAACCTGCGTGCGATCTTCAGGCCAAATTCGTACTTGGTCATCGGTTCAGGACCCACGACATGGAATAGGCCGTGGAGGCGGGACGCCAGCGCTTTTAAGAGGACTTTCGCCAGGTCATCCACCAGCATCGGGCAAAACGTCACATCCGTGAAGCCCCTGACGGCCTTCCCTGCACTCAGGTTGTTCACAAAGAACTCAGCCAGGCTTCGTGTTCCACTGACTGACCAGCCATAGAAATTCACCCGGGCGACGATTGCCTCGTTATTCGCGTTGAGCACGGCGCCCTCGGCCGCATACTTGGTCTTGGCATACACGCCGGTCGGGTGCGGCTCGTCCGCTTCGGTGTACTGTCCAGCCTTCAGGCCGTCGAAGACGGCATCGGTGGAGATGTGCACCAGTCTCACGCCGCTCCGCGCGGACGCCTCAGCGACCTTCTTGGGAAGTTCCGCGTTCACGCGCCATGCCGCATCCGGATTTCGTTCACACGAGTCCACGTCGGCGATCGCGGCACAGTGGATGACAGTATCGGCCTGAGATTCGCGCAGCGCACGCTCAATTGCCTCGGCATCCGTGAGATCCAGTTGGATCAACTCGAAGGGTGGATGCACCAGCGTGCCTTGATCCACACCGATGACTGTGTGGAATCGGAGGGCTTCAAGAGAGAGGTTGACACCCAGCAGCCCGCTGGCGCCCGTGATAAGCAGTCTCATGGGCACAGGCCGATTAAGACAGCCATCCTACCCATCCAGCCTGCCTGCTGCATACAAGTGCTCAAATGGCTCCACCAGTCTCTTGATTCCAGCGAGATCCAGCCACATCGTATTCGAGTCGCTCGAGAAGCGGAATCCATCCACCAGGGGCGTGCCTTCATAGTTCAGTGCTCGTTCCCACAGCGTTTCCGGCGGCTTGACGACGTACATGCGCGTGGTTTCTACCGTGTTCCTTGCCTCGTCCTCCGAGATCAGCACTTCGTGCAGTTTTTCGCCCGGCCGGATGCCAACGATATCCAGGGCGGCGCCAGGTGCAATTGCCTTTGCCAGATCGATCACCTTCATGCTGGGGATCTTGGGCACGAACACCTCGCCCCCGTGCATTCGCTCAATGCACTCGATGACGAATCGAACCCCCTCCTCCAGCGACAGCCAGAAACGGGTCATGCGTTCATCAGTGATGGTTAGGCGGCCATTCTCGCGTTGTTTGAGGAAGACGGGCACGACCGATCCCCGGCTGCCGATGACATTGCCGTACCGAACGCATGAATATCGGGTCGCTGTGCCGGCGGCGTAGGTATTGCTCTGCACAGTCAGCTTCTCTGCCGCGAGCTTCGTCGCCCCGTAGAGATTCACGGGGTTCACCGCCTTGTCTGTGCTGAGCGCCACGACCTTCCGGACCCCGGCGTCGAGCGCCGCCTCGACCACATTGCTGGTGCCAAAGATATTGGTCTTGACGGCCTCCATCGGATTATATTCACAGGCCGGCACCTGCTTCAAAGCCGCCGCGTGCACCACAACATCAACGCCGTGAAGAGCCCGAAACAAGCGCTCCCGGTCTCGCACATCGCCAATGAAGAACCGCAGATTCGGCTGATCGAACCCGAGCGACCGCATTTCGTGCTGTTTGAGCTCATCACGACTGAAGACGATGACCTTCTTGGGCTGGAAATCCCGAAGCATGATCTCGACGAATTTCCTGCCGAATGAGCCTGTGCCACCAGTGACCAGAATCACCTGATCATTCCAATTCATATCTGCCTCTCGCACCTTGAAATTCCTGCATGTCCATGTGGCGCGATCATGGGTCAGCTCGTGCTCGGTGCAGTGCCTTCGGTCTTGCAAATCACGATCAGCGGATACTGCCCGTGCTCTCCAAAGAAACGTGGGAACTTCTCCTCCAGCCAAAAGACCATGCGCAGCAGTGCCTCCCCGCCCTTCCCCGGCCGGACGAACCACTGCATGAAACGAGGGCTGAGGCTCCTCCAGGCAAGGACCTCATACTGCATGACACCCCTGAGCTCAGCACGTAATATCGCAGGTGTCATCTTCTGCACGAAGGTGCCTTCCTGGGCGGTCTCTCCGTCCCAGTCCTTCTTTCTTTTTGGTGCCCGTCCGGACAGTAATCGGCCCAGCCTGATCAGAGGTTCGGCCAGTCTCATCAGCAGTGGTCGATACCAACCATTCACCGCCACGGCGGTTCGCCCCGGCTTGAGGACGCGATGCAATTCCACATATGCCCGCCTATGTTCACTGAACGGTAGATGATGGATCGCGTGGATCGACACCACACCATCAAAGGCGTCAGCTGAAAAAGGCAGGTTGGCGATGTCGGCGACCACGTACAGCCCGCGTTCCCCGAGCCTGCCGCGCGCTGCCCGCAGGGCCGTGATGGAGATGTCCGCGCAAACCCGAAATCGATATCCTTCGGAGTACGTTAGGTATTCTGGCCATTGCACGGGCCCGGAGCCCGCATCGAGAAGGCAGAATCCCACAGGGGCGATGTGGCGGTTCACGCGCAGATGGCATCTATGAATGTACTCGCGCGAAACCGGCCGCAGGTCCTCGAAGCGGGCGTTCTGAAACAGGCCTTCGCCATCCTGCATCCAGCCTACTTCATCGTAGAACTCTCTTACACGCTGCTTCGCGTTTTCCATCAAGAACTAGTCGGCCTCCGGAGAGCTCAGGGTCCCTATGCAGGCCGGTGGGATCGGACGCCGGGGTGCCCAATCCGCACACGCCCTCACCATACTCGGCGGACGCAAAGGCAGGCCTACCATTCGATCCGCTCGCCCGCCAGATAGCGAAATGTCTTTCCGAAAGCGGCTTGTCCGTCATCCGAGAGTACACGTCCAAGCGGCCATTCCTCCATGTCCTTCCAGAAGTGCATCAACCGCCAAGGAAATTCAAATGGAAACTCGAAGAAGAAGCGATAGCCGTAGTTCCAGGCCGCTTCAACCTGTTCAGGTGTGAGACGGTGGGAAGCCGGATCCCGGAGCACGTGATCCAGCATCCCGAAGTATTCTTCCCAACTGGAGGGCGCCATCGCGAATCCCCGGTCGCGGTAGTGCGTCTTTCCAGCCGCAATCACAGGCACCCCGCGCATCGCCATCTCCATGCCAACTGTGGTCGTATAGGCCAGTCCCAGGCTGGCAAGCTCCATGACGTCGTAGGTGTTGACTTGCCCAGCCGGGCCAATCACATGAATTTGCTCCGGCTTCTCAGGCACCGCATGCTCGATCACCCGCATCATCGAAGGGCCCTTGATCAAACGCTCGCCGGGGTGCACACGCACCACCAGCTGGACATCGGAGCGCCCCGCGAAGTAGGTGACAGTCTTCTCGATCCATTGTGCCATGCTGGAAGCAAAGATGTTGCGGCCCAGTGTCAAACTGTCGCCGAGGACATTGGTGGCAAGAAGGATCACCGGGCGGTCATCCAAACCGAGCCTTCTGCGAAGCGCATCACCACCCCGGCTTGGCGCATCTTGCCATAAACGCGTTCCCTTTCCATAGGTCCTTGCGCTTTGTCGAGCCTCCTCGAAGGCACGGATCTTATCGCGCTCGTTGTCTGTCAGAGGTACTGAGCCGCGAATCCGCCACAATTCATCTGTGTTCTGCTGCATCACAATGTCGTCGTGCGCCAGCCAGATCTGTTCGCGCTGGTCGTTGAACTCATACGTCACTGTGGGCGTTCCCAGGAAACGCGCCGCCTGATAGAACACACCCAGCTCGGTCACCAGCCCATTTGGGATCAGGGCCGCGTCAGGATGCTGTGTGTGAAGATATTCTAGCGCCGCCTGGCACGCATGGCTGTTCCGCTCCATGCGCAGCCGGTACAAAGCCGAGTCGGGATCAACCTCCTCAGCCTGAAGCGAATACATCACGTCATAGCTGGAGGCCGTCTCGACGGCTTTCGCCAGCACGTCGGGCAACGTGCCGGTGGGCCGGATCTCGCGCAGGGAGACAACGTCCGCCAGGCCCTCGAGCGGGGCGAGTACTCGGCGGGTGTACAAGTCTTGCCGCTGAAGATCGAACCTGTTGATCTCTCGCTCCCAATTGCTGTACGGAAGATACGCAATGGTGACCTCGTGCCCCATACCCCGCAGCGCCAAGCCTACAATGGCGGCCTGCTCGATCCAGTAGTGCAGCGTGGCAAACAGCACCAGCTTCCTTCCGGGTTTGCCGCGCGCGGCAAATGGACGAGCTTCTTCCACTGCACTCGGGAGTCTTGCTGCCAGCTGCTCGAGGTTGTAGCGCGTCCTCGGCCTCCGCGGCCTAAGAGCATCGTATACCGCTGCGGCCGCGGGCACCTGGCCTAGGAAATCCTTCAGCCGTACTTCCATCAGCGCCTACTCGACTCTCTCGATTGTCCAGTCCAGTCTGGGACGGATTGGGCCGTGCCGCAGTTCGGGCCACTGGGTTCCGGGCGCGCCCGATATATCCACGTTGAAGGAAAGGGCGTTCTCGTCCATGAAGTACCGACGCACGCCAAAGGAACTGGCGTTGACCCCCAGCGAGTAGCGGCCCTCGTTGAGGATATCCGCTGGCAGAGTACAGCGACTGAAATAGTGGCCTGTTTTCCTAGCGCCGAAGAGCTCGTACTGCCGCGCATCATCCACGTCGAACGTGGTGAATACATACTCACCGCGCATCGTGCTCAAATACATGCCCACGCGCAACCCTGTGAGCGGCGCCTCCAGACGATACTCCCATTCGATGGTCAGGGGCTCGGTCGATCTTACCGTATCGACTACACGTCCCTGTCGATCCTTGATCCTGAGTGATAGCGGCCTGAACGGCGCAGCCGCGGGCGGGATTTCATATGGCTCCCAGACGCGCTCGCCCGTCTCTGCCTGGCCGGACGCAAGGTAGTAGTCCACCGCTTCCTGCGTCGGCGCGCGCTTGATGAGCTTCCCTTTCTTTAGCACAATTGTCTCTTGCGTCAGACGCAGGATAGCCGACATATTGTGACTCACAAAAAGCACTGTCCGGCCCTGCTGGGCCACATCTCCCATCTTGCCCAGGCACTTCTTCTGAAACTCCGCGTCGCCGACGGCCAAGACCTCGTCGACCACCAGAATCTCGGGTTCGAGATGCGCCGCAACCGCGAACGCGAGCCGAAGGTACATCCCCGAAGAATAGCGTTTCACAGGCGTATCCACAAACTGCTCAACCTCGGAGAAAGCGACGATCTCATCGAACTTCCGCTCGATCTCCGCTCGTTTCATGCCCAGGACGGCGCCATTCATGTAGATGTTCTCTCGGCCTGTCAGTTCGGGGTGAAACCCAGTGCCGACCTCAAGCAGAGAACCGACTCGACCTCGAACAGTGACCAAGCCCCTGGTGGGTTCCGTGACGCGCGAGAGCACCTTCAGCAGCGTGCTCTTCCCGGCGCCATTACGCCCCACGATACCAAGCACTTTGCCCGCTTCAACGTCGAAAGAGACATCGTCCAGCGCCCAGATGTACGATGCAGACTCACGAGCGCGTTTGCTGCCGGCGGTCACTGCCTTGACAAGGCGCACAGGCGTCATCACAATGTCCGAGAGTACATCTCGCAGCAGGCCGTATCGAAAGCGCGTTTCGGCGGTCCCGATGCGATACCGTTTACTCAGATTCTGGACACGCACTGCAGCTGTCATGCTAGATGGTGTCCGCAAAGGTCCGCTCCATTGAGCGGAAGTAGAACAGGCCGCTGATAAGAACCACCAGCGCAATGGCAACGGAGATCCACATCGTGAGGCCTGGGCCAGTGTCCGTGCCAAGCACCGCCCAGCGAAAGCCATTTACAACCCCGGCCATGGGGTTAAGGGAATACACAAGCTGCCATTTCTCGGAGATGACCTTGGCTGAATAGGCAACCGGCGTCAGAAAGAGCCAGAACTGCGTCAGGAATGGCAGCACATAGTTGACGTCGCGATATTGTACGTTGATCGCAGACAACCACAGGGCGGTCCCGAGGGCTGTTATCAGGGCAAGCAGGAGGAACAGGGGCAGGGTCCAGACGGCCAACGTGGGAGTCACCCGGTAGTAGATGAGCATGCCCACCAGGATCACAAATGCGATAGCAAAATCAACCACCCCGCCGAGGACGGAGGCCAAGGGCAGTACCAGCCGGGGAAAATAGATCTTGGTCACCATGTTCTGGTTTGCAGTCAGTGACCGGCTCGCAGTGTTCAAGGCTGTCGTGAACAGGCCCCACGGCAACAGGGCGGTGTATGAGAAGATCGGATAGGGTACGCCATCCGTGGGGACCTTTGCGATCGTCCCGAAGACGAAGTTGAAAACCAGCATGGTCAGGAGAGGCTGGATCACCGCCCAGGCCGCGCCGAGGAAGGTCTGCTTATAGCGCACCTTGATATCGCGCCAGATCATGAAGAACACAAGCTCGCGGTAGGTCCATAGGTCGCCCAGGTTGAGGGCGGCCAGACCCGTCGAGGGCCGGATGTGAATGGTCTCAGGCTGCCGGAGGATCGCGGTGGACTTGACCATGTGCTACCTGATTGAGGAACGGTGCTCTTGGAACCACTCGATCGTCCGCCGAATGCCCTCTTCGAACGGCATCCTCGCCTGCCATCCGAAGTACTCCTTTGCCCGGGTAACATCCAATGCGCGGCGCGGCTGACCATTGGGCTTGTCAGTATCCCACACAAGCTCTCCTTTGAATCCAGTGAGCCGAGCGATCATCGCCGCCAGATCACGGATCGAGATTTCGAAACCTGACCCCAGGTTGACAGGCTCTGCCCCGCCGTACTTTTCGGCGGCTGTGACGATGCCGTCAGCGGCATCCTCAACGTAAAGGAACTCCCGTGTCGGGGAGCCATCACCCCAGAGCGAGAGCGTGGGGGAGCCGGAGTCCTTCGCCTCCAGGGCCTTGCGGATCAGTGCCGGTATCACGTGAGATGTCCTGAGATTGAAGTTGTCGCCAGGACCGTATAAGTTGACGGGAAGTAGGAAGATGGCATTGAACCCATACTGTCGTCGATAGGCCTGCGCTTGCACCAGCATCATCTTCTTTGCCATCCCGTACGGTGCATTGGTCTCCTCAGGATATCCAAGCCAAAGGTCCTCTTCCTTGAACGGCACAGGCGTGAACTTCGGATAGGCGCAGACCGTGCCGATGGCAACGAATTTGCTGATGCCCAGCCTATGGGCCTGGTGCATGAGCTCAATGCCCATCATCAAATTGTCGTAGAAGAATTCGGCAGGATGCTCCAAATTGGCTCCGATACCGCCGACATTGGCAGCTAGGTGAACCACGGTCGTTTTGGGTGCTTCCGTCCCCTGCAGAGCTTCTGCATACATTCTGCGGATTTCCGCGGGGTCAACCAGGTTGTACTCCTCGATGTGGGGGATGTAGATCTCGTCAGCGCCCCGGTTGTTCAGTTTCACGGTCACATGCTTGCCCAGGAAGCCCGCGCCTCCCGTGACGATTACCCGCTTTCCCTTCCAATATGCCTGCGTCATTTGCAGCTCCTATTGCACAATGAATTGTGCATTCCTGTACCGTTCATCCATGGGATTGCGGATTAGGCCGGCTTTCAGCACAAAAAGAAGATCGCGGATGCCGTCGTCAACGTCGAACTCAGTCTCGAAGCCCAGGTCACGCCGGATCTTGGAGAAAGACACTGTGATGTCGCGCATGTCGCCGCCAAAAGTCAGATCCCTGTATTCCACAACCGTTTCCGGCATGCGCCTCAGCACCAGGTCCACGATCTGATCCTTGGTGTAGTTGCCGTTCTCGGCGCCCAGGTTGTAGATCTGACCCCGGACCTTCTCGAGCGGCGCGTCCAGCGCCAAGATCATGCCGCGAACGACATCCCGCACATGTACGAATGAACGCGAGTAGCCGCGCTGGTAGATCAGCAGCTGTCGTTTGGTGTAGGCATCCAGGACGAATTGATTCACGATCAAATCGAAACGGGTGCGGGGAGATATTCCATAGAGGGTTGCCAGCCGCAGCAACACGGGGGATGTCTCAGCCGCGCTCTGGCCAAGCAGATACTCCTCCGCGGCGATCTTCGTCTCTGCATACAGGGACTGCGGATTCAGCGGCGACTGCTCGGTTACCGGCTTGCCATCGGGTGCCATTCCATAGTTGCTGTAGGTCGATGAAAAGAGAAGCCGCTTCACTCCAAGATCGCATGCCTGCTGGAAGACCAGCTTGGTAGCCTCGACATTGAATTGCCAGGAAACCTGCCTGCCCACGGCCTGACAGGCCGGAAAACCGACGATCGCCGCAAGATGAACAACCGCCTCGGGAATTGGCCACTGGCCACTCGAAGCATACTCTCCCCGCAGGCTGTCTCTCACCGCCCGGCGGTCCGTCACGTCTGCCTTGACAAAGCGAAAGCGCGGATGCGGCAAGAATGGCACCAGGCATTCCCCCCCGAATAGCAGGCTGTCGATCACGGTCACAAAGAAACCGGACCTTAGAAGCTCCGAGGTGAGCAGGGAGCCGATATACCCTGCTCCGCCAGTGATCAGAATATGCCGTTGATCGCTCACCCCTCAGCTCCCATGTCTAATACCACTTTCCAACCCTTCAGGACCAGGGCTGGACACCTACCATCCTGGACCACGCTGAATCCCTGTTCCAGGCAGGTCAGCCTGCAGATGTCGGCGACATCCCCCTCCCCGACTATGCGGACGCGGCTTTGTCCGGCGGCACGAATAGTCTCGAGATGCTCTTTGATCCGCTCACGCGTGTGGCGGTAGAGCTCAAAGGAGCGCTCGATGTAGTCGATCGTCAGCCTGGCACGCAGTGCAATCCCCTCGGGCGTGATCATGTACCGAAGCTTCTTGCGCTCCGCCCGCTGTACCTTCACATAGCCCTTGGCAACCAGGCGCTTTAGGTGCCAATTGACTGTACCCACGGCGACCCCAAGCTGGTTTGCCAGAGTGGCCTGGTTGATGTCTGGGTCGCTTTCCACGTGCTCTAGGAGCGTCAGTTCACGAGTAGCGTCTTTTTGGGTTTCCATGCTTCAAAATTCAGGTTTTGAATTATAACACAGACCTTTGCAAAGCCGCCCGCCGAGCGTAGAATGGGCATCTATGGTGGACAAGTATTCGTCGGATCCTGCCGGAGGCGAGTATCACCGGGTCAGGATTGCGCACTGGGATCACGTGGCTCGCATGCGCGACTCATGGAGTGGCTGGGGTGGCGCCTACCACTCCCGCTTGGCTGAGGTGTACCGTTTTCTGACCAGCCCTGGTCTGCGGATTCTGGAGATCGGGTGTGCCCAAGGTGACCTCCTGGCCGCGCTAAGGCCTGCGCGCGCGGTTGGGGTCGATTTTTCCCGGGAAATGATTTCGCGGGGCCGCAAGAAGCACCCTGACATCGACTTCATTGAGGCTGATGCCCACGATCTTTCATTGATTGATGAGCAGTTCGACGTCATCATTTGCTCGGACCTAGTGAACGACCTATGGGATGTCCAGTCTGTCTTCGAGCAAACCAGGAGACTCTGCCGTCCCTGGACCCGCCTGATCATCAATTTCCATAGCGGGCTGTGGCAGCTGCCATTGACCGTGGCCCAGCGGCTCGGCCTGGCCGCGCCGATGCTGCCTCAGAACTGGCTCACCCCTGAGGATACACGTGGGATGCTGAGGCTCGCCGGATTCGAATCGATCCGCTGCTGGCATGAAGTTCTTTTCCCAATCCCGTTCGGTGGCGTTTTCAACAAGCTTCTCGTGCGCTTCTGGCCGTTCACGGAACTTGCGCTGGCGAATTTCATGATTGCACGGCCGCGGCCGGAACGCGTTGCCGCGGAACCGCGGGTGTCCATCATCATCCCTGCCCGAAACGAGTCTGGCAATATCGCAGCCATCTTTGAGCGGACTCCCAGGATTGGACCCGAGATGCAGTTGGTGTTTGTCGAGGGACACTCACGGGACGATACGTACACGGCCATCGAAAGGGAGATCGCTGCTCATCCAGACACACGCGTTCTGCTATTGCGGCAAGCGGGCATCGGCAAGGCGGACGCCGTGCGCCTCGGCTTTACCCACGCGGATGGCGACGTCCTCATGATCCTGGATGCGGATCTCACAGTCCGTCCGGAGGACTTGCCGCGCTTCTACGAGGCGCTTCGCAGCAGGCAGGGTGAGTTCATCAATGGGGTGCGTCTCGTGTATCCGATGGAAAAACTGGCGATGCAGGGTTTGAATTTCCTGGGGAACAAGCTCTTTAGCTTGGCCTTCTCTTGGATCCTGGGTCAGCCTTTGAAAGACACGCTGTGCGGCACAAAGGCGCTTTGGCGGAATGACTATGAGCTGATCGCGGCGAACCGCTCATATTTCGGGGACTTTGATCCTTTCGGCGACTACGATCTAATTTTCGGTGCCGCGAAGCTCAACCGGAAGATCCTGGATCTTCCCATCAGGTACCGCGAGCGAACGTATGGCTCCACCAACATCTCGAGGTGGAGGCACGGCGCCTTGCTTTTCCGTATGGTGGCGATCGCTGCGGCCAGACTCAAGTTTGTCTAGTACTTTCCTACAACTCCCGCGGCTCGTCGTGCCTTGTCAAGCGCGCTCCACTGGGGACGGCGGAGTCTGATTCGTCGTGCCAAGCCGAATGCCGCCGAGCGGCTTCCGACCGAGAGGCGTTGGACTCGTCGCCTCACTCACATGCCCGGATATCGAGCAGCCGGCGGAAATCCTTGGTGTAGTCTGTCTCGCTGTGGATTCCATCGACCTGCGCAATTTGCCTGACACAAGAATCCCCTAAAGCGGCCTGCTGACCCGCATCCAATTGCTCCCAGTAATCGCTGTCAAGGTACATGTAAGCGAAGCCCGCACTTCGGAGTGCGTACGGATCTGCGGAGTCACGGAGCTTCTCCCACTCCTCCGAGCGGGTGTACCAGGTTGGAGATGATCGGGTGGGACGCCCGAAGACCGTGGGGGCGCGGAACACCAGCGGATCAAAAACGAGCTCACCCGGAGCCAGATCGTTCCAATACCCCTCAGACATTTTCGCATCCATGGGTGAGATGAAGGTCGCGTAAACGGGCCTTTGTATGGCGGCGAGCTGCACACCGAACAGGATGAGCCCTCCGAGGCAGCTGATCAGCCCGATAACCAGGGCGCCGATGCGCACTGTTTCGTGGCGCTTTGTTGTCCAGAACCACAACAGTGGCACAAAATACAGGGCAGAGACAAAGAACCAGCTACTCATCAGCCGCGGCGCCGCCGTGAACAGGGGCCCTCTGAAAGAGACAAATGCCGCAATCAAGACCCCCATCGAACTCGCAATGAGAGCGGCCTCAAACCATCTTCCCAGCCTCAGGCAACGCCAGCCCCAGGCAATGACCAACGGAGAGACCAGGACGATAGGGCCGATTTCGAGCAATGCGCAGACAAGCTGCGATGGATTCAATAGCGAAAGCAACCCCAGGTGTGCCGAAACTATCGCAGGTGGCCACACAAGGGTTGGCGTGGGATCAAAATAGCTTGACGCCGCGGCATTGTTGCGCAGTCTCGTCAGCACGATCTCAGTCAGCATGCCTCCCTGCAGGATACCAACAACCACGGCAGCAGCCACAATTGCGATCCCCACCAGCAGGTGCCTCCCCTTGGCTGGCTTGCGGCCCGAGACAAGCCACGCGAGCCCTGCGATCAGCAGCCCCATTCCCAAGAGCAGGAATGCAATCTCGTTGGCAATTGCCAGTGCAGCCAGCAGTGCTGTGGTGACAACCGCCGCACCGCCGCACTTCCACCTCTGCGATGTCAATAGCAAGAGTAGCAGGATAAGGATGCCCGAGCCCGCGATACCGGTGTAGGCCATGATGTACGACTGATTTACACCACTATAGAAGGCAAAAGGAAATGGAATCGGCCCGGCTCCGTCAATTTTCCAGCTTGACACCATGGCGTCAGCCAGACTCGGCGCCGAGGTCGCCGCGGATCCAATCAGGGTGATGTCCTGAGATAGGCGATGCACCCAGCCCGCCGGCAGGAGCAGCAAGAGCCAGCGAGCACCGCCCGCGAATGCCAGAACGCAACTGGCCAGGAACGCCGCGAGCCACTTCCGCGTGAGCCGGAACGCCCACAGGCCGGCAAGCACAAGAGGTAAGGCAAGCATCAGGCCACGGGCGAGGTCCAGCGCGCTCCATGGAGACATCTTCCCAAGCCGCATGAGTTCTGCGGCAAATAGCAGCAGCAGATAGTGATATCCGAACCGCAAGGAGGGATCCAGTGCGAAGTGGGGTGGCACGTCACCCGCTGCCATTAGCGAGACGGTTGGCAGGTTCTGGTAGTCATCGAAGACGCCTAGTCCCCGCCCAATGGCATTGAAGAGAAGAGTGAGCGCTCCGAGGAGTATCCATTGCGTTGGAATGAAAACCGGCCGCACGTCGCCCCCGGATCGCAGCCTGACGGCAATGCCAGCGAGCAGTACAGTCCCCGAAGAAAGCCAGAAGGACCACGGGATCGGCACCACAGGGGAAAGGAGGTTGGCCAGCCACACCTGAAGCACCAACCCCAGCGCAAAACCGACCATGACTGCCTCGCCGCGCCGAAGGCGAAACAGGCCTGCCGCCAGCAGCCAGCCGCCGGAAGCCCACAGGAGCGTCCAGACTACCAGCACGAGGCCTTCCAAGATGTGGTTCATGACTGCCTCAGATGCGCGGTGTTCCTGCTGTGATCCGCATCAGCGTCACCGCATCCTCCGCTGCGTTGCCGCTGACGAACTCGGACCTGACGTGGGGCCTGATGCGCTCGAACGCGGCCTCGTCGCGCTCCAGGATGCTGATCTTGACGGTGTGGAACAAAGACTCAAAGATGCGACGATAATCCCACATTCGCAGGCGATTGTGATTGCTCGTTGGATTGAGCCATCTGCACCACGTGTCCTCCGAGTACCGAAGCATCTCGAACGGGTATTTGAAGTAGTGATCGCGCAGGTCCACAAAATGAATATGCATGCCAGTAGGTGCCGACCATTTGGCTAGGGAACGCGTGATCCCTTCTGCGTCGTCTAGATGTTCGTAGACTGAATTGCTGATTACAAGATCATAACGAAGAGGGCTCACAGGCGGATCGACTTCCCGCACATCGGCCTCGATTAATTCCATGCGCTCAGGGCGTGGGCGCGGCAGGCCTCCCTCCATGTAGAGGCAGTCCTTATGGGTCGCCAGCAGTCTCTTGTTGTGTCGATCATCGGGTCGGGCGTACCTGTCGCACAGCGCAACATGCGACGCCCCGGCATCCAACAGACCGACTCCGATATCGAAACGTCCTCCATAGCCGAATACGAGGATCCGTTTTCCGCTCAAGGAGTCCTTATTGGACGCTAGCACCTCAGCATAACGGCTCACCGCCGCGGCGGGATCCACGGTCTCCAGGCCTGGCTTAATGATCAGGGAACGAAGAAGCAGAAATCGCGTGAGGCCCTCCGGCAGGAAGTGCCGCAACAGGCGTGGCGCCAGATACCCGAGATTCATCATGGGGCCTGCGGAAGCACAGTGGAGCAATCCACCGGATCCATTCGGGGCGCCAGCAGCTCAACTTTCACTTCGTCTAGGGTGTCCTTCTCCTCGTAGTAGCACAGCACGGGCTTCGCCACCCAGTTCACCCAGGCGTTGTTCTCCTCACCAAAGCCGTACTCGCTGTCCTTGATAGGAGTGCGCAGGAGGCTGCTGATCAGGAGCGCGAAGCGATGGGAAGCTAAGTCGCGGTAGAAGGGTTCAAAGTATGCCATATTCCCGCTCAAGGCCTCGTCCATCATGCGCTTCTTCTCATACGCCGAAATCAGCTCAACGTCCTGAACGTACCCAAATGTGATCAGCTGGCGCTGATCCATGAACAGCACCTGGCCTTGCTGATCTGCCTGCTCAACTGCTTGCTGTAATTCATCCAGGCTTGCTCGGACAATCTGGTCCCCGGGTAGCGATCCAAGATCACGCGATCGCTCCACGTCCGCAAGAACGCTGAGCCATTCTACATCCCCAGCAAAGCTTATCGGCCGTAATGATTGAAGCGGCCCGTAGGCCGGAATGGCGAGCATCAGCACGATGACAGCGTGCATCCAGGAAGGGAAATCGCGTAGGTCCGCCACCCATCGTGTACCGGCGGCCCTCCACAAGATGCCGGCCGTGAATACCAAACCAATGAGGAACATATCCAGATTGTGGAGGTCTCCACCACCGCCGATTTTTGTGCTGATTATCAGGCCTGCAATGAGAAACGCAACAAGTGCCAATACGAGCGTCAGCACCTGCAGTGCTTGCGGCTTCCAGTACCGCACTCCGGAATAGATTAGGACGATGATGAGAGGGCCAGCAGCTTTGACGAGACCAAGCAAGATCCCATTGCCGTACGTCGCGTTTGGCAGTAGGCGGTACCACAACAATGCCTGACCGGTGGAGACAGCGGCGCTCGATCCCAGGCTGGCAGCGCTCCGTGCGAACACTCCCGCGTAGGCCAGAGCACTCCCGAGCAAGCCGGCAGATCCCAGGATGATGGCTCGTTGCCACGTGCTGGGCGCGAGGCGGCCATTAGCCTGGTCTGCACCGCCGAATTCCAGCATAACGGCCCACATTGCCGGCGCGAACATCCATGTGAAGCGGCTTGTCTCCGCAAACCAGCCGGCGGCGACAAGCAGCGGTGCTGCCCACCACACGGGTAGCCGCCAGGCAACGGCAACGATGATTGCGCAGATCAGAAGCGGTGCGTGGATCGGGCCTTGGCTCAGGAAGATGAATCCCAGGAGGCCGGCCAGGATCCATGTGGACGACCGGGTTTTCTGGATCGGCCAAAACACCAACAGCCCGACGCACACGTAGGGCACGATCCCCACGGCAGCCAACCAGAGCCTCTCGCCCAGAATCGACACCCGGGACAGCAGGAAGGGAAGCCCTCCGATCAGTTGACGGCCAAAATCCAGGTACGCAATGGGTTCCTGCCCGGACTCAAAACCATAAAGCCGCTTGCCAAAGAGCAGGGAATAATCCCACAACCGATTCCCCTCTGACCACCCCAGCGAAAAGGGATATGCACTTACTTCGGTCAGCGCAGCAGCCGTCACAAACGCCGAGCCGGAAACAAGGATCGCAATGAGCAGGTTTTCATGTCTCCAAGGGCGTCGAGCATTCGGCGCGACCGGCACGCTCAGGACAGCAACGCACACAGCCCAGAGCAGCAGCCGCAAGTATGGACCCTCGACTACCACGCCCCACGGCGAATACTGTAGAAAGCCAATGGGAATCGCCACGACCAACACTCCGAGCAGGCGGCGCACGACGGCTAACCGGTCTTGTCCTGCCACTGATGTTGGGGCATCCATTCCGCGCCATATACGTATTGTCCAGGCGATCAACAGCACGGCGCAGATGACCGCGAAGAGAACAAATGCGATCCCCCATTTCGGAGAGAACTCACCGTACCACGTTCCTGTTCCCCAGGCGATATTGTAGAACTCGATCACGGCACCATACACCAGAGCGGCAGCCGCACCGATACATACGATCTTGAAGATACGCCAACCTGAAGATGCCTTCACGCCATCTGACCTACGACAGCCAATAACCGCGGCTAACGACGCTGCATGAGGTTCTGCATGAGTGCGAGATACTTCTCGCACATGATATCGATCGTGTAGGACTCAGCAATGCGCGTCCGGGCGCTCTTCCCCATGCGTTTGCGCAGATCGGGATCAGCCACCAGTGTCTTCAGAGACTCCGTCAGTGAACGTGCGTCCTCTGGCGGAACAAGTAGGCCCTGTTTTGGATCCTGGACGACTTCCTCCACACCCTCCACTCGCGTTGCCACAACCGGCAGGCAGCTCTCCATTGCCTCCAGGAGTGCCACTGGAAGCCCCTCCCAGCGCGAGGGCAGCACGAATACATCGGCGCATTCGAGGAATCGGTTGATATCCATTCGGTTGCCGAGAAGCCGCACGGACGCGCCCACCCCCAGGCGGGTGATTTGTGCTTCAAGCTGTCGGCGCAACGGACCCTCCCCGCAGATGACGGCCTTCGCCTGGGGGAAATCCTTCATAAGGTTATGCATGGCCTGAACGAGATACTCATGTCCCTTTTGATATACCAAACGGCCCACAGAGAGTATCAGCACATCGTCTTCGCCGATTCCCAGCTCTGCCCGCGTTGCGGCACCATTTCCTTTGGCCGGATCGCTGGCCGGGATACCGTTTGGGATCACGGTCATGTGTTCTCGCCGGATGCCTGCTGCAGCGGCCTGGTCCAGCACCTTGCGCGAGACATTGACCAGTATGCTGGCCACTCCTGCATTCACCAATCTGGAATGCAGTTTCTCAAGCAGGCGCGGAAATCCCTCGATGATCCCGTGGTGGGTAGCGATTCGCACGGGCACCCCAGCCAGCCAGGCCAAGGGCAGAGCCAGCAGGTTGCTGTCATACGTGAAAGACTCAACAACGTCGAAATTCCCCAGTCGAAGGAGGTTCCTAAGACGGAAGAGCCCAACAATGAGACCGCCGACTTTCTTGAATGGATTCCCGCTGGATCCGATTGTGCTCAACGTGAGCAGTGGGAAGTCCAGTCCTCGACTCCAGACTTGCCCCAGGCCCTGCTTGTCGTATAGAAAGGCAGCTGATACACGGTGCCCATGCGAATAGAACCATCGAGCCTGATCCAGCAAAAGGCGTTGCGCGCCGCCCAGTGCCATCTGAGTGCCAACAAGCAGAATCGACAGCGGGCGGTTCGCAGAGTTCTCAGCCAGTATGGTCTTTGATGATGTCATCGTTAGGCAGCTCAACCGGCCCAAACCGAGGCATTATGGACCACTCGGTACTCCATGCTCAACTGCGTCGGCCGGGCCACTTCTTGAGGTTGATTATTGAAGCGGCGGTTCTCGCTCCAAGGAACGTCATCATTAAGTACGCGATCGTCTGCGGCCGCGCTGGTCGCTGTCGCCACGCTTTCAAGAAATAAGGCCGCGCCTCTTCGGGTCGTTGCTGCCGGAATACCTTGACCCCCGCAGCATGGTATATATTGAAGAGGGCTTCCTTCCTCAGCCGGCTGAGACGCGCCGGCTCGCGGGCGACCGCACGCGCCACAACGTGCTCAAGGCTCAACACCCTGCGCGCCAGCGGCGTCGCGGCCAGGAAGCTGTCATCGTGCAGCCGAAGGGTAACCAGCTTTTCATGCACGCACGCCACCGGATACCGCGCCGCAATGCGGAGCCAAAGGTCCCAATCCTCAACGGGAGCAACATCCGGTGTCTCATCGAAACACCCTATGTCGTTGAGGACGTGCCGTGCCACAATGGGCGTGGACGCGACGATGAAGTTGTTCAAGAACAGAGGCTCAAGTATATCTCCTTCCCGAACGGGTACTCCTTCGGGAGCCGTAGTCCTGCCAGTCGCAGCGTCAAGCCACTGGGAGTCACAGATTGCCCACGCGACACCCCTGGCGCGCAGCACTTGTACCTGCTGCTCGATCTTCCAGGGGTTCCAAAAGTCATCGGCATCCACAAAAGCCACGACTTCTCCCCTCGATTCCAGAATTCCGCGGTTGCGGTGGGGTCGACCGCGATGTTCCTCGGCCAGGTACTGAATCTTTGCTCCGTAGGACTGCACGACTGCGGCCGTCTCGTCGCTGGAGCCGTCATCCACCACGATCACTTCGAGGACCGGATATGTCTGAGCCAGCACGCTTTCCAGCGTCTGCCCAATCCATGCCGCTGCATTGTAGGCGCCGATTACCACCGAAACAGACAGAGGTACGTGGCACTCGCTCACCGCCTGGCTCTCCTTCTGAGCACCTTCGCGTACATTCTCACGTGTGCTCTGGCGATGTCGCGTGGGCGCCAGGCCGTCCTGCTTAGAGCCGCAGTTGAACGCTGGAGCCGGGCAAGGCGCTTTCGGTTTCCCGCAAGGGACTTCATGGCGTTCGCCATAGCTGGGACATTTCCGGGAGGGATCAGAATCCCCGTTTTGCCCTGGACAACCATCTCTTTCAAGCCCCCAACTGACGTGGCGATCACGGGCCGGCCGAACGCTTGCGCAAGCGCGATGACACCGGATTGCGTTGCCGAAGTGTAGGGTAGGGCCACAATCGCGGCTGCATGCATGAGACGAGCAACCTCGCGGTCAGACACGTAGCGGTTAAGGATCTTGATATCCTTGTCGGCCGACGCGGCTATGGATTGGGGCAGCGGGCCGCTGCCAGCAATGATCAGCTTCCATCCGTCGAGCGACTTCCGGATCGACAAGAAGGCTTGGATCAGCGTCCCCAGTCCCTTGTATGCTTCGATCCTTCCAAAACACAGAATGACGCGATTGGCGCCCGCGGTTCGCTGCCTCCAGCGCCTGAACAGCGTGTACATCGGATGAGGAATAACACTAACGTGGTCTCCTGGCAGACCCCTGGAAAGCAGCCGCGCCCGGCCATCCCTGGTGAGAGCGACCAACTCATCCGCTATTCTTGCGGTCATCCGGTCTCCCACCCTTATTATCAACGGAGCGCCGGGATGCGCATCAGGATCATGCACTGTATATACAAGTGGCTTGCCCAGAAGCTTGCACAGCAAGGCTATCGCGGGATTCCATTGGTGCACACCCACGATGTGGATCAGGTCGACGTCAGCAGCCCGCAAGCGTCTTAGAAGCTTGTGCCACATGAAGGGATTCAGGGACTGCACCAGGGCGCGCAGGGAGGTGCTGCCGGTATCCACACGGATTCTGCCAACCCTGCGGGAGAAGTAAGCGACGTCTGCAGCAGCGGACATAACGACAACGGTCGGGCTCAGGGTGGCAAGCGCGTTCGCGAGCTCGGCCAGGAAATGCACCATGCCGCCACGCCGAGCCAGCGAGATAAGTGCGATCTTCAAGGGTGCCCTCGTTTGGCTTCTGCTGCCACGCGAGTATACATATCAATGACCTGGGGTTTGACGATCGAAGTATCGAGTCTATCGAATAGCTGACGGGCGTTCAGGCTTGCAGCATGCTCTACCAGCGCATCGTCAAGCAGCGCTCGCCGAAGTGCATCGGCGATCTCGGTGGAATTCCCTGGTTCCACGAGCAGTCCGTTTACGCCGTGCGTTATCCACTCCGCGGTCGATTCGGTGTCGGATTGAATGGGAAATGCACCCATCGTCATGGCCTCCAGCATCGCATTGGGCACGCCATCCGTTGCATTGACGCCGATCGCCAGCCTCGCTCTCCCAAAAAGCTCCAGGATCTGATGATGTGGGCTCCTGGGCAGAATACGGACATTCAGGCCATGTTGAGATCGGAGCCGTGACAATCGTGATGCAATGCTCGGTGATGCCGCGTAGACCACGATTTCGTATCCTCTGAGCAACTCAGCGCAACTCTCCAATGCATCAAGAGCGTCCAATGCACGACCTGCCCAGCCCTGATATCCCTTGAGCATGATGAGGCGCCTTCCCGAGACCGGTCCTGAGGCCATTAGCCTGCGCATCTCTTTTACAGGATAGCCGCCAGAACCAGGGAGTATGAGCGGCACCCTTCCCTTGAAACCGTAGGCGCGCGCCAGCGCTTCGTCTCTGCGGCAGTCTGGGATCAGGTAGTCGCACCTGGCCAGCACTTTCCTGATCTGCTCAAGATGCTCGGGGAACCTCTGGAAGTAGAAAATGTCGCTGCCCCAGGTTGTAACGATCCACGGCGCTCCCAGATGCCCGCCCAGAAAATCCGCCACACGCAACAAGTGATAGCTCTCTTTCTGCAATTCGAAGGAATGGATCACGTCCGGCTGCAGCGTACGGATGATCCTAGCTAGTCGGCTAACTCGCTCACGAAAGAGGCGGCGGATGAAGAATCCCACAAGAGATAGGGGAAATGGATCCCAGCCGTGCTTCAGGAACAGCGGATGACCATAGGATGGTTCTTTCGCAGAGAGCGGGATTTTGCGAGGCAGAAGCATTGAGTACTCTGTAATGCCTCGAAGCTCCGGGTGCGGCAGGCTTCCCAGCATGTCGAAGACATGCAGATCCCACCCCTGCTCCCGGAGCTGGCTGATCCATCGTGCGGTGTGGATGCTTACGGCCTGCGCCACGTACAAGATGCGCAGGCGCCCATCACCGACTGGCGTTTTGTGCACGTTTCGACTCCAAGGAAAGCTCCACTTCTTGATGGCAGGCCGAAGGCACTAAGCCGTCCAGGGTGGCTACGTCAATGCGGAGTCCAAGATCAAACTTGCCCGCGAGGCTCTCGGTTGACCATTCCGGGTTCGTACCAGCCCGATTCTCGTACACCTCCTGGACGCGGTTCACCGGTGCGCTGAAGGCCACGGAGCTGTCCGGACACAACATGAAAGGCATGCTCCTGGAAAAGCGTCGCGCACGCAAAGCCATTTCACTCTCAAGCGTGTTCGGGTCTGTAAACGACAGTCCGGCCATAACGCCCACAATACTTGAGAGCCGATAGAGTGAACTTGAAATCTCTAGGGGATACCCAAAGTCACCATCGGCGTTTGGCCATTTGTATTTCAGGATGCCGCTGCCGATGCTCTGAAATCGCGGCAATTGCTGCTGCCGATCAAGTACGTAGCAATGTGTCGTGTTCCTTCCGAGGCGGAGAGAGAAACCAAGTGCATCGGGATTCGCCTGCAGGGCTGCCTGCACGGATGCCAGCTTGAGCGGTCTGACAAAAAGCGTGTCATCCACCAGGAACAGCACACAGTCTGCTGAGCCCTCAGGAGACACTGCCGGCGGCCACGCATTCCCCCAGATTCTGCTGAAAGAGAAAGGCCTTGTTGACTTGCTTCCGGATCGCCGCGCAGTCCTGAGGACTTCGAGCACGTGGGTCCGAAAGCGCTCCTCGGGCTGGAATCTTGCCTTCCCATCATACCAGCGCGCAAGTTCCTCGTATTGTCTTTGGAACCGTGCTGAGGAGGCGCCGTAGAGGACGACCAGTTGCACATCGGCGGCATCCGGCACTTGCCGGTCAAATGAAGCGAGGCAAGCGTCCAACTGCAGCGCACGGTCCTTGCTGAATACAAGTCCTAGGATCATTTCATCTTCAGGACATTCGGTATTGCGTCCCTCTAACCTCTCTGGCGCGGTTGTTGTAGTCTTGGCATGGTCTCCACGTATGCGCTGCCTCGGTCATCCGCGACGCAAGGTAGCGCGTCGGCCTCCGCCATTCATCAGACGAAGGAACAGTCGCTTCACCGCCTTCAGTCTGACGTATACGTAATCCATAAGCCGATACATCCATATGAGCCGGAGATGCCTGACCAATCGATGGTGAGCGTAGTAGGTGAATATGTCGGCTGACCGATTCACTGTTAGAGAACGGGGATGCACCAGCGGAAATGTGATCTCCGTTGCCTCGGCGAATGCGCCGCGCTCCACAGCCTTGGTGTGAGTCGCGCCTGCACCGAAGCCTATGTTCTTTACCAGGTTTACATTCGGAACAATGGCGATGCCCCTCGAGCACTCGATCGAGAGTTGCCATGGGGCGGACCAATCGTCCTTGAGTTCCCATGATGGCCGCAGATCAGGATCGAAAAGACTCCAAGCTCGACGCCAGGTTGCCCAGCCCCAGAAATTCGCGTACTTTGAGAAGTAGTACGATGCCAGGCCGCGCCGCCGCCCGTACTGGTGACTGTTGCCTGCAATGTGCATGATTCGAGGAACGTCTCTGTAGTACTGCAGCAGTTCCTGGCAGAAACGGTAGAAAGAGGCACCTGGAACGCAATCATCGTCGAGGATTATGCCCTCAGGAACGCTCTCAAAGAACCAGGTGATGCCGGAACTTGTGTTTGCCGCGCAGCCGAGATTTTCATTGTGAAGGAGCGTGTGTACCTCACATGGCCAGTCAACTGACGTGGCGACTTTGCGCGCCGCCGCGCACCGCTCTGCATCCCCGGGAGTATTGGACCGGGGCCCATCCGCGGCGACATACAGGGCTTGCGGGCGCACTTCCCTGATGCTTTCGATTACCCCTTGCGTAGTCTCCGGCCGATTAAACACAACAAGCAGGATCGGCGTTGTGAATTGGGTGGAATTCATTTGACATGCCTCTATGACACGTGGTCGACCCTTGTGGCAGCCATGGGCCGGCACTCCAATCTTTCTTGGGGGCCGCAAATAGCGCGCTCATTCTTTGTAGCTGTGGAAGGAAAGTGACTTGTACTTTCGGCCATATTTAAATCTCAGCCAGCGCACATGGGCCAGGTTGCGTTTCCTGGCAAGGCTCAGGTTGAACCAGTACTCAACGGCCACTTTTTGCGGATGGTGCATGAATGCAAATTGCCCGTACGTGTCATAATCCGAAAAACCAGCCCCTTGTCTTCGATCGAGATTCCGCAGGATGGCCTCGTCCCAGCGGCATCCGTGGATCGCCTCAATTCGGCGCTTCAGATCGCGCAATATCGTCGTATCGTACAACATCTGGTGACTCGTGAAGGAAACGGGGCAGACAACAACCTCATTCAGCAGGCGCTGGTACATTTCAAAGTAAGGCTGGTTGTACTCATCGCTGTAGTTGAGGATGACCCTGCCGTTTCTCTCAAATGCCTGGGGACGGACGAAAACCGTGTCGGCGTCTACAACCAAGAAATGAGAGGATTCTGCCAAAGTGTCAGCGCTCAACTTCAACAACTGCTGGTAGATCCACGTGGAGCGGTCAACGCCGTTTACCACCAGGTCTATCTCAGCCGGATTCATGTCATACAAAGACCGTTCTTCCACAAAACGACAATGCTTGCGCCTGCACACTTCCTGGAACGCTTTCGAATTGGCGGCGACCACGAATATGCTGCCGATCGGGTGCTTGATGTTAGCTGTCACACCGTCCACCGCATAGGGCAGGACGTCAAGATCCTTCTCCGCTGCGGGAATTATGACATCGAGGCGTAGACTGCTTGCGATGCTCATTAGTGAGAAATACGACCGGATGCGTCCCGGCGCATCAAGCAATCGTTTGAGCTGGGGGGGCCTCTCAATCGTGGAGCCTGTTGGATGTCGGTTCACGCGGGCGCCTCCTCGAATCGATAGACCACAAATCCCACGCTCAGCGGCTCATCCAGGGTCGTTACCAGGCGCCAGGCTCGCTCCTTTTCGATTACCGGTCTCAACATGCTCATCTTCACATCATTCCAGTCATGTGCCATCAAGATCGTACCCTTACGGGCGAAGGTCAGGAAAAACTCGTACTGTCCGACGGTCTCCTTTGGGCTGTCAGACCCGTCCAGAAAGACGCACTCCACCGATCCGTCGGCATCATGGATGTACGGCAGGAAACTATTGGGCGACGTGCCCGCCAGGAATTCCACGTAGGGACGCAGGTACTTGAGGTCAGTTTCGTAGCGCCGGGCAGCGCGTTCCGACATGGCTTTCATGGCCTCCAGGGATACCAGTTTGCCTGAGCCCAGTGCCCTGAACGCACTCGCGATAAAGAACGTACTCCCACCTCCGCTGGCGGTGCCGATCTCGAAACAGAAGTGTGGCCTGCATGACACCACCGCCGCGTAGAGCGCCTTGCGCTCCTCCAAATACATCTGCCCGGGTAGCGGCCGATGGCCTTCGAAGAAGAAGCGATCTTCAGCGCTGAGCTGCCGGCGCAGTAGCAGCCAGTACTGCCATTTCTGGAGCCTGTTGAGTTCGTGGTAGTTATGATGTAGATTCACCATTGAATTGCCATCCACACTTCCTGCGTCGGGTGGGCCTGGTGCGGGGCGGACAGGCTTTTGAACACTCGGCTACACCAGTCTCCAGCTCTCTGGGTACAAGTCAGGATTTGGCCGGTCGACGTTCTGGAAGTATCTTCGTGGCGCATACACGATTTGTCCGCTCTTCTTGCCAAGCCACGCGCCCCACCAGCTGAGCGTGCTATTGGCAACGATATGATGCTTGCACTGAGCCATGAGTTCCAGGTCCTGATGGGCCTCACCAGGCTTATCGCGCGCGACGTATGTGATTCCCGGACGCGCGCCCAGGAGATGTCTTGCCCAGGCAATTTCATCCGAGAAGACAAAGAACCATGGTTCGCCCAGTTCCTCCCCGAGAGCCCGGAGCGTCGTTTCGTAGTACTCCCGCGGCAGTACTCCCATGGCTTGGGCGGCTGCACGAGCATTGTCTCCGTGACGGACATGGACTGCAACGGACGTCGTCTCTTGTATCCTGCTGGCAAATTCCAGATTCTCAGGCGTCATGGCGGTATGCCAGGCCAGCTCGCTTCGCAGATGATCCTCAATTGGCAGGAAATATTTCTCGCTTTGCCAGAACCCCCGCACATACACAGACCCGGTGAATTTCCTGCGAAGCACCCGCGGATCAAAGTGGTAGTAGTTGGACCTTGGCTCCAGGATCTCCTGCCGGCAGAAATAGGGTTTCCCGGTGTCGGAGATTCGCCTCAAGAGGCGCAGAATCTTGCCGATCCTTCGGAGGATTGCCAGTCCGCTGCCCGAGCGCCTATCGGATCCGCAAACGATCTCCCCAACGATGTTGAAGTGCTCAATCTCGCATGTCCGCACGCCTGTGCTCGAATCTCGAACATCCTGCCGTTGATATCCGGAGGCATCCAGTACAAGTCGAGCACCGTTCGCCAGGGCGAGACTGCGTCCGAAGGCGTACTGGAACAGCTGATTGCCTAGGCCACCCATAAGGTGCACAGTCAATTGTGGCGAGGCTGCAGTCTTTATGCCCATCAGGACTCCGGGCGGTGGAGACGTTTGTACACTCGCTTGGCGGCTAGCACTGGACCCCGTAGAAGTGAGCTGCGCATGAGTGCCCGGAACAATCGTTCCGAGTGCGGAAGCCGGCTCGCCGGAAAGGGCCGGGCATACATCAGCAGTTCCTCCAGTGCAGCGTCGGTGGACGAGCTATTGCCGGCCAGATGCAGTGAACTGGACAGGATCCTGTGGTAGATGATCCTGTAGTTGAAGCCAAGCCGAACGGCGCGAACATAGTGATCAAGTGCTTTCTTATGATTGCCCGCAAGGCCCTCGTATCCGCCCAGCCAGTATTGCCAGAAACCATCGTCAGCGCCACGGAATCGCCGTGCCACGCCGTCACGCCCGAGACGGATAAGTTGACGGTAGTTGCGTACGTAGATGTCTCTGCTCTGGCACAGCATACCGAATAGATCCGGAGGCGCTGGCTTTCCAGGCACTGCGAACAGATCGCTTTCGAGGATGCGGTGCCTCATCTCGTGCGTGAAAAGATAAAGGAATTCGTCCAGCACGTGGAACCAGTTCCAGTTCAATCGGTCGGCCTTCTGTTCGCGGATGTAGTAGCTGTCCTTGAAATCCACACGATGAAAGTAAAGGGTGTCCGGGCAGGTATAGGCAACCAGCCCGTTACCCAGGAAACGAAATGCCATTCCTTGGGTGTCAAAAGCATGCGTGGTCGGGTATCCGCCCACGCATTCGAACGCCCTTCTTGTCATTAGGAACGTGGATGTCAGGGAGCAAAATGAGCCATCCAGAAGAGACTCAAATCTGACCTGCTTACCTGGATCTGCGAAATCGGTGACATACGCGACATCCTTCGTGTCGCGTTGCTTAAACTTGATCGACCTGCTGATACCTACACCATCGCATCTCTTCTTGAGCCAGAATCGCGTGATGTTCTTGAGGAAATCGGGGCCCAGTACGTCGTCGCTGTCCAGACAGAAGATGATGTCACCATCGCTCTGTGCCACCGCGGTGTTGCGCGTCGCGCCGCCCCCTTGGTTTGTTGTATGCCGGAACAGCCTGATATTCGGATGTTTGGCTGCAAGTTCCCGCATCCGCCCGTACGTCCCATCCGTGGAGGCATCATCGACCAACGTAACGTCGAACGAAACAACCGGATCTTGCTGGAACACGGATTCCACCGCGGCGCCCAGCGTCTCCTCACTGTTGTAGCATGGGACGATTATCGATAGCTTCGTCATCATGACCCTCAGATTGGGTGCTTTGCCCGCTACTCGCATTCAAGCTGCTGGAGTGAGCGTCCTGGCAGGGGTATGGCGTGTCTTGCCGCATTTGATGAACCGTCTCTGCCAGTATTCTAGGTAGAGCGCCGGATTGGAAAATCGGGGTTTCCATTGCTCGTATTTCGCGTCCAGTTCTTCTTCTCGGATCGCCCGCAAGTCATCCCAGTTTCGTAAGATCCAGACGGGCAGTCCAAGCGCCTCAAATGACCGCATTGCCACGGAGTCCCCAACGATTGGAATCACGCCCAGATACATCGCCTCCCAGGTGCGGTGTGTGTCGAGTCCGTTGCCCGGCGGCGACAGCACGAATCGATACTCAGAAAGGGTTCTGAGATACGTGTCTTGGTCAAGCCACGTCGGCAGGCACTCAGCACAGGCAGCCTGACTGGCAACATGGTAGATCCGCGTACGCTCCTCCTTGTTGGTGGCAATCTTGAAGGACACAAGGATTCTATTCTTCGTGCGCGTCGGGCATTGGCCGAGTGCCGTGAACTTGGCCGGGATACCTGCGCGCAGGTGGTGAAGATTCTCGAGTCCGATCGGGATGGGGATCACCCTCTCATGCGCGTAGGTGTTGTTCTGGGCAAACCAAGCTAGGACATTTCTGCTCATCAGCGAAATGAGCGCCTCGCCCACAGCCATGTCGGAATTGTGCGTAATGATCGTGTACGGAACATCGATGCGCGAACCGTAGTTGCAGAAGAAGTCCCCTGCTAAATGTGTCGCGATGAATACGATGTCCCCGGGTCGCAAGCGGTTTACGAGGACTTGGGAGTGGGTCTCGTCGTAGATGTGATCGGCCATTCTCCTGAATCCATCGCCGCTTATGAACGGACGGCTCGACGGCCGCGTTCTATGGTAGATCCTTCGGCGAAACTCCTCGCCGCCAAATGCGGTCATCCGCCTTCCCAGCTCGTCCATCAATCGTCGCAGACCTGTGGCCATGCCTGGTCAGTTATCAGTCGTTTCTGGCGCCCGTCCCAAGTGGTGCACGCGCCAATCGAGCTTGGGGCGTGTCGCGCCGATCCATTTTCCGTAGTAATCCAGGCCCTCGCGCCCCACATCGTTGATCTCGAACACCAGGGCATCCACCAGCGATACGCCGGGTGTTCCTCGATAGTGTGCCATGAACGTCACGGCATACGTGTTGTCGTTGAGAAGGTTCGCCGGGATTGTGCAGGTGCCTTCAACCTCCCCGTAGTCGTGGGTCCGCCTTCCAGAAGCAGTGTTGAAGACGCACACGCCCTCCTGATTGTAGAGTTGGAAGTTCAGATACAGGGGCAGGTCGGGGCGATAGTTGAAGATCCTGAAGGTGAGCCTGAGTGGTGTTTCAACGGTCCAGTAGTTGGGATCAAGCCCGGCTTCAGCTTGGATTCCCGCGTACACTAGGCGCACCGTCTCGTTCCCGGGGGCGCTGGCAAGATCATTCCAGTGCTGCTCCTTGACCTCGCGAGCGTGTTTGCTCAGGTAAGCGGCAACGGTCGCCTTTGCATTCCCGGAGAAGACGACGCGTCCACGGTCGAGCCAGAATGCGTTTTCACACAGGTCTTGGATCGCGCTCATGTTGTGGCTCACGAAAAGTACGGTCCGACCCTCACGCGCCGCTGTGCCCATCTTGTTCAGGCATTTCTTCTGGAACTCGGCATCTCCGACCGCCAGGACTTCGTCGACCACCAGGATCTCGGGCTCAAGATGCGCCGCAACGGCAAAGGCAAGTCGCACGTACATGCCGCTCGAGTAGTACTTCACCGGCGTGTCCAGGAACTGTTCGATGCCCGCAAAGTCGACGATCTGATCGAACTTGCGCATGATCTCCTGGCGCCTCATTCCCAGGATGGCGCCGTTCAGGAACACGTTCTCACGGCCCGTTAGTTCGCCGTGGAAACCGGTGCCCACCTCCAGCAGCGCGCTGACGCGTCCAAACAGCTCCGCCCTGCCGCGCGTCGGGCGTGTGATGCGGGAAAGGATCTTCAGCAAAGTGCTCTTGCCAGCGCCATTTCGACCGATGATTCCAACGGCCTCACCCTGTCCGATTTCGAACGAGACGTCATCAAGCGCCCAGAAGGTCCTGGGCCCATCGCTGCCCCGCTTGAGCCAGCGACTCGGCGCGCTGACCGCCGACACAAGCGTCTCCCGCAGCGTCTTGTAGCTCGTTTGCGGGCCTCCAATCCGGTAACGCTTGCTCAGGTGTTCGACGCGGATAGCTGTCTCGGTCATGCTAGATCACGTCCGCAAATGACGCTTCCATGCGCCGGAAATACGCCACGCCGCTGACAAGCAGCAATGTCACAATGGCGGCAGACACCCAGAGCAGATCCCCAATATCCCCCTTACCGAGCAGCGCCCACCGGAATCCCTCCACCACACCGGTCATTGGATTGAGCCCGTAAAGCAGCCTCCATTTTGCCGGAATAAGGGTGCTGGAGTACGCAACCGGCGTGGCGTACTGCCAGAATAGTGTCAGGAACGGCACGACGTAGCGTACATCCCGATACTCGACGTTAAGGGCGGAAAGCCAGATGCCTACGGCAAGCGCCGTGGCCAAGGCAAGAGCGAGAAAGAGCGGAAGCCACAGGATCCGCGGCGTAAGCGTGATGCGAAAGTAAATCATCATACCGGCAAGCACGACGAACGAAATCGCAAAATCCACGAGCGCCGGCAGCACCGATGCGATAGGGATCACCAATCTCGGGAAATAGACCTTGCTGACAAGATTCGTGCTCCCCACTAGGCTGTTGCTCGAATTCGAAAGAGCGAAGGCAAACAGCTGCCATGGGAGCAGAGCAGTGTACGTGAAGATCGGATAGGGAAACCCCTCCGAAGGCAGCCGTGCCAGTTCACCGAATATGATGCTGAAGATCAGCATGGTCAGCACGGGCTGCAGGATGGCCCAAGCTGCGCCGAGCAGGGTCTGCTTGTACCGAACCTTTACATCGCGCCACGTCAGGAAGTAGACCAACTCGCGATATCGCCACAGCTCGCGAATCCCCAGTCCCTCCCAACCGCGTGAGGGCTGAATGACGAGGTGCGCCGCGGGTGAAGTCTCGTGTCGCATCTTCGCCCTAGTCTGTTCGGCGGCCTCGGTCGTCTCGGGAGGATTCATACACAGCCTCAAATCCTTGGCCGGCTGGCCTGACAACAACCCCGCCAGGCGAGGATCGGAGCGCGATCCCGTTCTCAATACAGGTCAGGCGCATGATATCCATCATTTCGTCGTTTTGCGGCAGGTACACCTCTGACACCCCCTGATGCTTGAGCTCATCCACAACTTCGATTGCCCGGTTTCGCAGTTCCCGATACACCTTCAAGGAGTCGCGGGCATACAGGACGGCGCGCTGGGTAAATACCTGCATGCCTTTGTTTGTAAGGTCGTACTTGAGCCGCGTGCGGTCCAGGTGGGAAACCTTGATCCAGCCGCGCTGGATCAGGCGCTTGATGTACCAGTTCACGCTGCCTACCGCTATGCCCAGGCGTGCCGAGAGACCCGCCTGTGTCACCAACGGATCCTGTGCGATCTCATTGAGGAGTGAGTACTCGTGGGGTTTGATGTCTGCCATGTGCGAGAATTCAGTTTCTGAATTCTCGCACATGACGGCATGTCTGTCAAGGGGGCATCTCGGCGCCTCGGAACACACGACCCTTGGCAGCCGGACGCGCAATGGGTGCCGCCTCGTCAGGCGTTTCTAACACCACCGCGCTTAGCCCGCGAGAACCGCAGGCGGATGACAGTCCAAAGGTACTTTTGCCCCCGACTCAGGTATTGCGCCAGCGATGTGCCCGTCTTAGACTTGCCGCTCCGCCTCGGCGGCGCGACGTACGGAAGTTCGCACACTCTGAATCGCCTGCCTCGCAGCACGGTGTATATAAAGTCAATGAAATACTCGCCGTAGTCTCCGTTCAACTCGTGCTCGGCCAGCACCGTTCGGCGTGCAGCGACGAAGCCGCTCGTGTAGTCCGAGAAGGACGGCTTCAGCATGAACCGGATCCCCCAATTCAGCAGCCGGCTGAGGATCAGTTGGATCGCCCCGCCCTTTCCGCCCCTGTCTTCGCCGCCGCCTACGGCGTAGCGCGAATTGACCACTACATCGTAGCCCTCATCCAGCATAAATAGCATCTGTGGGATCTTTTCCGGCGGATGCGAGAAATCACAATCCATCCATACGATCACATCATACCGGGCCGCATGGATTCCATCCCGGAGCGAGGCTGTCAGTCCGCGGTCATGGGTTCGACGCATGACCGAGAGCCTTGACGGATCAGCTCCTGGTGTCTTCTCGGCCTTTTCCCACGTTAGGTCGGGCGAATCGTCATCGACTACGATGATCTCATAGTCTCTGACGCCGGCCCCCGCCAGGACGCTCATGGTTGCGCGTATGAGATCCTGGATGTGCTCGGCCTCGTTATACGTCGGCATGACAACCGACACACCTGAGAAGCTGGGTTTTCTCATCGGCTCAATTGCCGGACGAATACAACGCTGTCCGCCCTCCTTGCCACCTCCCGAAAGCCCAGGTCCCAATAGAATTTCCTCGCGCGCTCATTCGTCATCTGGGTGTCCAGCTTGTAAGTACCCACGCCGCGCCCTCTTAAGAATCCCTCAAAGGCATCTACGAGGGCGTGCCCGATTCCCTTGCGTTGGATCTTCGGATCGACGGCAATCGCGGTCAAGACCGCCTTGACTTCCCTAGAATCGACTTGCACGGGCGCACCGATTACGATCCCCTGCCACCACAGCCAGATCAGGTGAGGGTGCACGAGCATTGTTGACGCAATGCCGGCAAGCCGGAGCCCGGACATGGTTCTGAAGAGCTTCGAAGTGAATCTACCAGCATCGACAGATCCGCTGACAACACCCGCAGGCCGATCACCCGCCAATGCAACACCCACGTAGCATGCCTGGTCGTCTGCCATCGTCCGATAGAGATACCTCATGTGATCCCCCCCAAGACGGCTGTTGAGCGTATACCCCATACCGACCAAATGGATGCGAACGACGTCCTCGAGGAGTCCCTCCGTCAGCGGGCGAATGCGCAGTGCCTCACCCTCGCTCATTGAACCGTCAGAAGTGCCTGCTTGACCGCCTTGACGACCCTCAACTGTTGCGCTTCCGTGATTCCGAGTCCGCTCGGCACGTAGAAGCCTCGGCGCGCGATCCTCTCAGTTACCGGATAGCGCTCATTCGCATACCACCCCATCCTCTGGAAGACCGGTTGTTCGTGCATCCCCCAGAAGAAGGGTCGCGTGCCGACCTTCAACTCGGCGAGCCTCGCCATCATCTGGGTCGCATCCATCGGTACGCTGTCGGCCAGAACCATCCCAAAGACCCAGTAGATGTTCTCCGCGTAGTCAGTCCTGACCGGGGCGATCTCCAGTTCCGGCATCGTGTCGAAATGCGTATTGTAGATGCGTCCCATCTGTCGCTTCTTCGCAATCGACTGATCCAGTCTCTCGAGCTGCGCAATTCCAAGCGCTGCCTGGAGGTTTGTCAGTCGATAGTTGAATCCAAGTTCTTCGTGAAGAAAGCGGCGTCGGGGGCTATGGGCAAGGTTTCGAAGTGACCGGCAGATCTCGGCGATCTCGGGGTTGTCCGTAAGGACCATGCCTCCCTCGCCTGTCGTGATGTGCTTGTTGGGATAGAAGCTGAAGGCACTTACATCGCCAAAGCTGCCGCACGCTTTGCTGCGATAGGTCTGCCCGTGCATTTCCGCGGCATCCTCAACGATCCGCAAGTTGTGTCGTACCGCGATCTCCAGGACAGGATCCATGTCGGTCGGCAATCCGTATATGTGCACCACCATGATGGCCCGCGTCTTCGAGGTCACTTTGGAGTCGAGCTGTGCCACATCCATGTTCCAGGTACGCGCATCGGCATCGATCAACACTGGCCTCAGCCCGGCACGTACGATCGCCGCGGCACAGGAGATGATCGTGAACGAGGGCATGATCACTTCGCTGCCTTCAGGCAGCCGCAAGGCCCTCACCGCCAGGTCCAGGGCGGTGGAGCCGTTAGACACGGCGATCCCGTATCGTCGTCCGACGCGCGCTGCCAGCTTCTCCTCGAATTCAGAAACGGCGGGCCCCTCCGAGGAGATCCATCCGGTCTCGATGCAGCGAACCAGGTATTCCTTCTCTTTTCCGTCGAGGACGGGTTGATTGACTGGAATGAAATCGTCCATGCTCAGTGCGAATCGCCTCCAAGAACGGCGTCATGAGCAGAGATGCCGTCAAATCGCACTTTGTCTGCATGCTCTGTGTACGGCCCCTGCTTGACCTCGAACATCTCCACCTCTTCCAGCACTTCAAATCCATGCCCAGCTGACGCCAGCAGGATCACATCCCCCGCTTCCAGGACTCGGCTTTCAAGATAGTGCTGCTCACGCGTGTAGAAATCGACCCGCAATTTCCCCTTCTTTATGAAGAGCACCTCCTGCGTGTACTCCACTTCCCGTTGGACTGCGGAATGCACATGCGGCTGGATGACTTTGCCGACAGGATGCTTCATGTACCCAAGTTGTTGAGAGAATTCGCCGGGCGTGAAGAAATAGACACCCGGCTTGGCGAAATCGTGACGCACAATTATCGCCAAGATCTCATCGTCCGAGACGATCTGCTCTATGGACATAGTACTCCGATGTTCCGTGGATCTCGATTCCAGGTTCAGCTCAGAGTGTTAGGCCTGGCTGGGCACACGCACATGGGCTGGTTGTCCGTGATCCCGCCTCGGGGCACACGGTGCTCCAGGCACCGTGAAGTCGCGCCTGCGGCAGTCCAGAGTCCTTCCCGCACCATTATATCCAAGCCCATCACTCGTCCACTGGTGATCCGACGGTCGTAGTCAGGTTCGTTGCATCGACTGCGCAGTGAAAGTTTGCTGTGTCCTAGGTCTCATTCTCCACCCCACTCCGTATCCGATGAGAATGGTCAGCAGGGGCTGGACTGGGACACGAAAACGCTCGTGGCCGCCTTGCCCCGGGGTCAGCACCAGAATCAGGATAGCCGCCAGTAGCACGATGGCGTTCCACTTCGCCGCGCCCGAAGGCAGGCGAAATGCTCTGACCGCTCCCACCAATGCAAGCGCGTAGAGCAGCAACTGGAATGCAGTCAGCGCAAGCATTAGGCCGATGGCCTGCGGAAACACCCGAATCTGCCCGCCGATGACCGATGCTAGACCCCTCAATCCTCCGTCCATGTACGGCCGCCACAGGTCGGGAAACGTGTACTCCGTTCCAAAATACTGCAGCCACCGGTCGAAATTCGTTGCGATCAGCACAGGTACCGTCCCGGCAATGTGCAATCGCGCATAGATGCCCGGATTCGCCAGGATGATCCTCCAATACTTCGCGGTATCACTGGGGCAGACCCCGGGGTCTGCCTCCTGCAGGCTTGCTTGCGCAACCCCCAGATCGACGTGTTCTGCCTCGGCGAGAACCTTAGCAGCCATGTAATCGCGCATCGTGACGCGATCGACTGAGGACAGAGTCGGGCAATCCCACAGCAGCGCATTTCGCACAAACCAGGGCAATATGAGCATCATTGATGGCAGCACGAACAGCAGTCCGCGCCGCACACCGTCCGCAAGCCGTCGGGTTCTTGGGCCGTCTGCTTGTCGTGGAAAGACCAGGAGTCCGGCAGCCCATACGGCCACGATCAGCATGGCAAATGGCTTGACAAGGCACGCAAGCCCGGAAAAAAGGCCGGCGAGGATCAGGGTACGTCTATTCTGCGAATGTGCCCAAGACGCGAGCAAAACAGCGCCAATCCCCAATGTGACGGCAAAGAGTGTCTCGGTAAGGATGGTCATGGACCAAAGGATCGTAAGTGGATCCAATGCAAGCAGCATTGCCGAAGCAAATGCCGCTGTTGGACCCAGCCACTTGGAGAGTACCGCGTAGACAATCATGGCGACCGCACCAGTGGCCAATAGCTGCGCAAGCGCCACATCCCCGGCCTCATGTCCGAGTGTGGCGAACACACCCGCCAGAAACAACGGGTAGCCGATCGTGTTCAGGAGCTCTCCCGGATGTTCGGTGTTCCAGGCATATGCCTGCCCCGACAAGATACCATTCGCGATGGGGATGTAGCGGTCACTATCATTTGCGAACGCAAGCTCCGGCCTCGTGTAGACGAGCGCAGCGAATCCCAGCCTCGCGAGGAGAACCAGCCCTAGGATCGCCGGGTATAGCCATTCTCTGCGTGACAACTTGCGTTCGCGGTCGTCAGTCACTTGGCGTTCTAAGCCTGTTCGGTGGCGTGCCCATATCACCTAGACCTGGCGGGCTGCCTCGCGTGCCCAGGCCGCAAGCATGGCAAGGGCGTACAGCCGCTTGCCGTGATCCGCTTTTCCCTGCACGTGTTCGTCAAGCAGCCTCTGCATCGGCATTTTATTCAGCCAAGTGTCGAGGGGGCTGCCAGATGCGAGCAACAGCTCGCGCGACCATTCGAGCAGCGGCCCTCGGAACCACGTCGCCAATGGTATTCCGAAACCCTGTTTCCGATGGTTCTTCACGCTCTCAGGCAGCGCACCAGCGAACGCTCGTCGCAGAAGGTGCTTGCCGCGATGCCCACGCACCTTCACTCTATCCGGCAATCGTGCAGTCCACTCGATCAGTTCCTGGTCAAGGAAAGGTGAGCGTGCCTCGAGCGAAGCCGCCATGGTCATGCGATCAGCCTTCACGAGGAGATCACCCGGAAGGTAGGTGTGGAGATCCGCGTAGAGCGTGCGATCCAGGACGCTCCCGGAGCCCCGCTCGTACGCGTCTATCACGAGCTTCTCGGCATTCCGAGGATCGAACGCTTCCCAATGCTCCGCTCGCCAAATCTCTTGTCTGTCCTTCGGAGAGAAATAGGACCCCCAGCGCAGTGTGCTTGCGCGTGTGTCAACCTGCGCAAGTCGCTCCAAACGCTTTAGGCCGTCCGGGAGGCTCTGACCTGTCGGCCGCGTAAAATCATCGCGCAAGCCTCGAGCCAGGGCTGGCACCAATGTCTGGGTGAACCAGCGCGGTGCCCTGAGGTACGAATTGGCCAGGGGATCCAGCCAGTAGCGTTGATAACCCGCCAGTGCCTCGTCTCCGCCGTCGCCATTCAGGGCCACTGTGACTGATTCGCGTGTCAGTCGCGACAGATGGTAGAGAGGGATCGCCGAGGCGTCCGCGAAGGGCTCTCCGAAATGCTTTGTCACGACCTCGAGCGTCGTGGGGAGATCCTCATACCGGAGCGTGAACTCGTGGTGATCGGTCCCATATCTCTGCGCCACGGCGCGCGCATAGGGCAGTTCCGAGTAGCCCTCCTCTTCAAAACCGACTGAGAAGGTCTTCACGGGTCCGTGAGTGAGCTCGGCCATCAGAGCAACAATGATGCTGGAGTCAAGACCACCGCTGAGATGCGCGCCCAGGGGCACTTCGCTCATGAGCCTGATCCGCACCGCCTCGAGCAGTCGCGACCGGAGTTCGGTGGCAAGATCCGCTTCGTTCGCCGTGATCTTGGGCTGATATGTGTAGTCCCAGTAGCGACGTATCGTCACCTCGCCGCGTTCCCAGACCAGTGTGTGAGACGCTGGCAGTTTGAACACCCCCTTGTACACAGTCCGCGGCTCAGGGATGTACTGGAGGCTGAGATACAGATCGATGGCCTCAAGATCGATCTCCGGACGCATTGGCAGTGCCCGCAACAACCCGTCCAGCTCTGAGCAAAAGAACAGCCGGCCATTCTGAACGGCATAGTGAATGGGTTTCTTGCCAAACCTGTCGCGCGCAAGGAGAAGTCGTCGACGTCCGCGATCCCAGAGCGCAAACGCGAACATGCCCCGCAGGCGCTGAACGCAGGCGTAACCTTCGTCTTCGTAGTAGTGCAGGATGCATTCGGTGTCTGTTCTGGTCTTGAACCTGTGCCCCCGCCGCTCCAGTTGCTCTCGCATCTCCGGGTAGTTGTAGATCTCACCGTTGAGAATGATCCATGCCGAACCATCCTCATTTGAGATCGGCTGATCACCACCCTTGACATCGATGATGGAGAGTCGTCGCATCGCCATCCCGATGCCCTGGTCAATGTAAGAGCCTTCACTGTCGGGGCCGCGGTGACGAATAGCATCGTTCATCTCACGCAGCAGTTCACGGTCACCCGGCCGCTCATCCGAGGAGGCCAGTCCGCAGATTCCGCACATTATCGGACGGCCCTTTCAAGCATCTGCTGGTACTGGCTGGTGGCAGCGGCCCAGCCGAATTTCTCGGCTGCTCTGATCTGCGCCGCGCGACCCATGCGCGCGCGTGCCGCTTCGTCGGTCAGCAGCGCGCGCAGCGACTCGCGCAGAGCATCAGGGTCCTCCGGAGGCACCAACAGACCGGTCTCTCCAGAGACCACCAGCTCCTCGTTCCCTGCAATTCGACTGGCGATCACCGGCAGGCCACTCGCCATCGCCTCCAATAGCGCATTGGGCATGCCTTCATGCCGCGACGGGAAGACAAACAGGCTGGCAGCTTGATACTCCTTGATCAGCGCATCGGCTCTTGTCCAACCAAGAAAGTGGATCCGTTCCTGTAAGCCTTCGCGCACAATTGTCTGCTTTAGAGACCCAAGCTGCGGTCCGTCGCCAGCGATGCGCCACTCCCAAGCCAGGTCCTGCAGACCTGCAAGGGCCATCAGGGCTAGATCCAATCCCTTCTGGTGCACGATGCGTCCGACGGAGAGGATTCTGGGAACGGACCAGGCGCGGTCCGCCGTCATGAATCGCTCGTGATCGACACCATTGGGGACAATGGCGATCTCCACGGTCGGATCAAACGCCTTCGCAAGATCCCTTAGACCCCGGCTGTTGGCAACGACAGCAGCTGCCCCATGCCAGACGATGCGCAGCCATGGCACAGCGATCCGATGGTAGAGCCAAAAATCATAGGGGCGAAAACCCGGAACATCGCCCCCCCGCAGCGAAACCACGTACGGGATTCCGAAGATCGATTTCAGAAACCATGCCACCGCGCCTGACGGTAGTCCAAAGAAAGCCAGGACCGCCTTAGGCCGGAAGCTTCGCAGAAGTTCCAGGCATCGGATGGCAGCGCCGATCATGAATACCACTTGTTCGAGCGCCGTGGACCGATCCACGCGTTTTCGGGAAGACGGGCCCCGAAGAATCCGGACGCCATTCACCTTCTCATCCTGCGCCAGCCCTTCGTATCCGGCGGTGACGACCACCACTTCATTTCCTAGTTCGACGAGCTGCCGCGCAATATTCGCGCTGGCATTGCCTGCTCCTGCGCCGATTGGCGGATATTCACTGTTGATGATGAGAAGCTTCATGCCGTGGCACCCTTTGTGCTGGGCATTATTGGCTCAGGTGCATCAGAACCCCGTGCCACCAACATGTGAAGTTCGCAATGTGGGATTCGCACGTTACGGCTCTCCGATTGGCGGCGGGAATTCGAGACATGGTCGTGCCCGCGGCACGAGGATCTGGACATTGGAGTAGTCCAGGGTCAGCGCGGGCTTGTATTGGCAAAGTAGCGGCTGCCCCACAAGGCGATTCCAGGCGTCGTTTTCCTCGATGAAGTCGTTGGTCTCGACTCCCAGATTCTGGGGATGGGCGACAATGGCTGCGAAGCGGTGTGTCTGTAGGTCCTCATAGAACTTGCTGAGGTACGCTTTGTTCCCCGAGATTGCCATCTCCATAAGCGTTACAACCTCGTACTCTGGAACCATCGACACTTTGGGGATCATCCCAAAGGTCAGGAGGTGCCGCTCATACATAAAGAGCACCTCTCCCGACTTGCTGTAGGTTTGCACCTCTCGCCGAAGCGTAGACAGGTCAGCGGCAGCACGTGCCGTGTCGTATGAGAAGGGATTGCCCAGCCGCAACAGGGAAAAAGCTACCGGCACGACTATCATCAACACCACGATTGCCCACGGTGTGGCCAAACCATCGGGCTGGGGTCGGTGCTCGATTTGCACATTTCCCCACAAAGCGTATGCGCACAAGATTGCCAGCAATACCATGTAGGCATCCATGTTGTGGAGATCGCCACCACCCCCGATCTTGGTGCTCACTACCAATCCACCCACCAGCAAAATCAATAGCATGCTGCCTAGGGCAATGAGACGCAGCGGATGCAGCCCGCCTTGTTCGATCCGCAGTTTCCAGAGGATGATTACACCAAGTGGCAAGGATACGATCACCACGCCTGGAATGATTCCGATGGGATTGGTTGCACTTGGTAGCCACCGGTACCACAGCAGCGCGGAGCTGAAACTTGAGGCAAAGGCCTCAAGGTTGGTGTTCCCCGAGATTGCCACGTAGAGAGCCTGGCTCAGCAGGGCCGCGACAACTCCGGTAGCACCCCAGAGGAGAGGCACCCTGGCGAAGTCCCACAGCCTGCGCGGATCGCGGAACGGCTTCTCAATCAAGTAGAGGGCGATTGCAAGCATCGCCGGAACCGGAAACCAGTTAATGCGGCTCATCCCGGCCCAGATCGATGCGACCACTATTGCTGCCAAGGAACGCCAGGGATTCTTCAGGTCCACGCCAAGCATGATTATGATTACGCAGACCTGCAGGTGATAGTAGACCGCTCCTTGAAAGAAGTACAGGAAAAGCCAACTCACAGCGAGGGCGACGTTCAGCCGATCTCGAATGCCAAGGCGACGGATGAGCGCCCATGATGACCAGAGTGTGAGCCCGATCCAGAGCAGCACCTGCCATAGGCGCGCTCCCCAGAGAGAAACGCCGTTAATCAAAAAAAACGGCAGCGATTGCAGTAGATAACGGCTTCCATGCATTACCGAGAGCGGCAGGCTCTCTCCATACAGAGACCTCGAGAAGACCAGCGAGCCATAGTAATAGCGGCTTGCCTCTGACCAGCCCATCGAGAATGGATAGTCACTGACCGCCAGGCCCAGTGTGTACACTTGAGCTGCCACCCCATCCAATAGCAGCGCAACAGCAAATGCACGCCACCAGTCCAGGCTGGTTGCCAGTTTCAAGCCCGTAGCCTGCACCGGCACGATCCACCAGAACAGCCATAACAATCTGAAGAACGCCTCGATGCCCCGGCCAAAGAAATCGGCGCGAGCATAAAGGAACAATGGCACAGGCAAAAGGATCAGCGCCAGACCGGCCACGATACCGAGCATCCCTTGTATCTTCCTGGGCTCAAGTCCATCCCAAGAGGGCCGGCTCCGCGAGCGCCGAAGGACCACGTACAAGCCTACCGCCGCATTCGCGGCGAAGAGGATCATGAGGATCACCCACTTGTAGCGGGTGCTCAACTTCAGGAGCGCCTGCGTCTGAACCTGAGTTTGATAGATTGCCAGCAGGCTTATTGCCGCACCAATGGCAAAGTAGGTCCTCACGAAGCTCCCGAGACTAGTCGCCGTTTTCATTTTGCACGCAGTGCAGCTTGGGAGGAAGGAATGCCCTAGTCGATTGGAGGCCCCGCGGGCTGTCGCTTGTCAACTGCTGCCAGCACTCCGGGCAGATAGAACGCGCCCACAAGGCTCACTGCTACGTAGAGCGTTCGCATTAGCACGGCCACCGTCAGGCTTGTCGGGGCGCTTAAACCCGCAATTGTGGAGAATAGGAAGGTAAGCGAAAGCTCTTGCACACCGTAGCCGTTGATCGAGATGGGCACCAGCGTCACGAAATACGCCACGCTCCAAAGGCCGGCGATCAACGTTAGCCCCACGTGACCACCCAGCGCCTGAATAAGCACGTACATTGTTATGAAAGTGCAGAGCATGTGGCCCCACGTGCAGCCAAGAGCAGCCAGCAGGGCAAAGGGTTTTCCGAACCAGATCGAAAACGTCTGCACGGTGCGTCGCACGAATTCGATCCCGCGCCTCACCAGCCCCGGCCACGCCAGTGCCTGCGTCGCGCCTTGGCCGAGATTCTGCACCGTCGGCACGAGGCCCAGCGGAAGGGTAAAGAACATTCCCAGCATGCCAATGAGACGATCGGCGGCAATCGAGGCCAGGCAGACCGCCCGATCATAGCCCAACTGCATTGCTCCAGCCAGACGTACCACGTCACCACCTATTGTGGTTGGCAGGAAGTTGTTTGAGAAGAGTCCGGTGAAGGTGAGCGCCGCAGCCTGCCCCACCGAGATCTTCACGTCGCCTGAACGGAGCAACACGTACCAGCGCGCAGCGACAAACAGCCGGGAGGCAATCACCAGCGCAAGCGCCCCGGCGATTCGCGTCCATGATAGCTGCCGGATCGCGCCCACGACGTCGCCCCAAGCCTCCTCCCGCACTAGCACAACTGTGAGCACAATGGCCAGGATCGTTCCCAGGAGACGCAGCGCCAACCGGCGGTTATTGCCGAGCCATTTGATCATTGTGAGTTCCGGGCGGGATCGTCTCCCGAACCGTGTACGTGAGCTTCTTCTGCGACTCGTGGTAGGTTCGGGCAAGCAGCTCAGCCATCAGGCCCATCAGGATCGATTGCGATCCCATGATCAACAGCATGATCGCGATCTGGAACACAGGCGAACCCAGGACAGGCACACCACCTACATATCGGCGGATGAAGAGATAGAGCAGCAGCACCGATCCTCCGAATCCAAGGCCCAGTCCTGCTCCTCCGAACAGCCTCATAGGCTTGTGCGAGTAGCTGAGCAGGAACTTCGCGGTCATCAGATCCAGGATTACCTTGAGTGTCCGGTCCAGGCCATAGTTGGTCTTCCCGAATCGGCGCGGATGATGCCGTACAGGCACTTCCGTGATGCGGGCTCCGATCGAGTGAGCAAAGACCGGGATGAATCGGTGCATCTCCCCGTACAGGCGAAAACCCTCCAGGGCGCTGCGCCGGTACGCCTTGAGCGTGCAGCCGTAATCGTGCAGGTGAACCCCGGTGACTGCAGAGATCAGCGAGTTGGCAATCACGGAAGGCAGCGTCCGGGTCAACGCGTTGTCTTTTCGGAACTTGCGCCAGCCGCTGACAACGTCGTAGCCCTCATCAAGCTTGCTCAGCAGCATGGGTATGTCCTGCGGGTCATTCTGCAGGTCGGCATCCAGCAGCACGATGATATCGCCCCGACAGTAGTCAAGGCCCGCGGCGATGCCCGCCGTCTGGCCGAAATTGCGTCGAAACACGACCACGCGCACGTGCTCCGGCTCCTGAGCGGCAAGCTGCCGCAGAATGTCGAGACTGGCATCCGTGCTGCCGTCGTCAATGAAGACCACCTCCCACGAGCGCTTGACAGGTTTGACGGCATTGCAGATGGCGTCGAAAAGCTCGGCTAGGTTGTCTTCTTCGTTATAGACGGGAATAATCAGTGAAAGGTCCATTGTTCTGCTTCAAGGCTTGCGCCGCCCTGTCCTGTGGCGGATCACTTCCACCGCCACACATATTCATCGCCGAAGATTCCAATATACTCCATTTGGGAGATGTCCGTGAAATCCTTTATGGAGAGAGTGGATAGGTCCAGCCTGATGCTGTCAACGACGATCCATCCCGACTCGTGTTGATCCACGATCGATTCGATCTCCGTTTTCGTGCTTTGCGACGTTATCCGGTAAACGGCCTCGAACTGCGGCTCACCTTCCCAGGTCGCGTATAGGCCATAGACCGTCGCGATGAGTGCGTCCTCTTCTCCTGCATGACCCAGCATATACGCCTGCACGTTCGACATGTCGTGCATGTAGTCCTCGGAGATCGGCATGTCTGGATTGGTGGAAACGCTCGGTAGAACGATCTGCCAGGGATTCAGAACAGATAGACCGATGACTACCCCAATTGCTGTAGATGCTGTTTTGCCTCTCCATGGAACAGCCTGCCGCAACGCATCCCAGAGCCAGTACAGACCCATGGCGGACACGATCACGTACCAGAACTGCGTAGACATGAGATGTCGCGTATGAAAGAAGGACTTTGAGATGAGCGCAAAGACCGCGGCGTAGCTGAGGAAAAGACCAACACAGAACACCGGCACGAAATTCGTCTTGCGCAGGACAAGGCTGCCTGCTATTGCGAGGGTCACGGCTGCTGCCATCACGATCACAACTCTCTCGTAATACCATTGTTGTTGCGGATTCGGGAAGAAGTACTCCAGGGGAACGGGGTTCACCCTCGGTATCAGCAGCAGTTTTGTCACCTGTTCCTGGTAGAACGAGCGGCCGCCCAGGATCAGGATTATCGTCGCAGCTCCCAGGAACGGCCAATTCGATCGTGCTTTCCAGTCGACCCGCATCAGCACCAATGCCCCAAGAACCAGATACGCGATCAGGATCGTCCGGAACGTGGAGAGCCAATCGATGGATAGGGCGAAGATAGGTGGCAAGGCCAGAAACCCCGCCAGCAGAATGACCCTTGGCCTCAGAAGCCTCCTCCATTGCTCTCGCACGACGAGACCGTTCGGGATGGTCTCAATGAACGACACCATCGCGTACACTATCCAGTAAAAGTAGAAGGGGTAGTAGGCGTACTCTCGCGCGACGCGCCCAAACGTAATGATCCATGGGCTGCTGGCATATAGCACGCACGCGACGACCGCGACGGGCCGGCTGATCTTGCGGGTCAGCAGGTAGAGCGGCACGACCGCCAGTGCATTGAAGAGCACGCCGATCGCGCGCGCGGCCCAGACCTCGTGCCCGAAAATACGCAGCGCCAGGGCTACCGGTAGCGTTACCACCCACATCCCGCGTGGGTAGACCGACGCAAGCGGCGCCCCTGCCAGGATCTGCTTCGCTGCGATGAGATGGTAGTACTCGTCGACGGCAGGATAGACGCTGTCCAGGTTGAAGGCGCGAAGTAGCAGCGCAAGGCACACAGCCAGGACCACCCCCAGGATGTCTCCGCGTCCGAACGGGATCATTCGCTGCTGCCCATCTGAATGATCCACGCGTTCAAGCCACGCCGCGAGGTTGCCTTTGCCCGCCAGCACAAGGCCAAGCGAGAGCACAAAGGAGTTGAGCAGCCCGAGCAAGATCACAAATGTTCGCGATGCATAGAACGGTATCGTGAAGGCCTGCTCGAAAGTTGTCTTCCTTGCATCGATTGGGATCAATTGCTCGCCACCATCCCAACTCAATCGCACCTGCCCTCCGGGCTGGCTGCTCTCAAGCACCAACTGGAGTCTTTCGCCGGCCACCACCGACCATTCAAGCGAGTTGCTGGCAGGCTCTTGAAGGACCATTTCGTCGCCTCGACGAATCCACCCATGCGACGATAGCGAATCATACGAGACATCCCCCAGGGATGTACTGAGCCAGACAAGTGCCGTGCCTTCGGGAGATCCTTCAGCCACTAGGCGGAATTCGTGCCGCGGAAGTAGGAACGCTATATACCTCTCTCCAGATTGCCATTGATGTGTGCTTGCAAAGAAGAGAAAGCAGCCCAGAAGTGCGCCTAGCAGAATGGTCAGTGCCTTCTGGGTGAATCCCAGGCGGGCAAGACCGCGCCCTATCGCGCCCGCCCCGACGTAGTACCCAAGGGCGGACCCGACCGCCAACAAAACCGTGAGGAATTGGAGCTGCCTGCTGTCTGCGGGGAAATAGTCGATCAGCCAATATCCGCTGATAAAAAGCCCCGCGGCCGCTCCGAGGAGGACCGCGAGTATGAGGCGCCCCGGGTTCATTCCGGGCTTATTCGTTGCAGTGTGCCGCTGCATGCATCTTTCTCTGAACGCCGAGCCTCAACCTTTAGATCTGGTCTCGGATTCAGGAGTTCTTCAGGCGCGCCAAGTCCGTATCGACCATCATACTGACCAGATCTTCAAAGCCCACCTTGGGCGCCCAGCCCAGCTCGGCGCGGGCTTTTCGCGAATCCGAGACCAGCAGATCCACCTCCGCCGGCCGGTAGAAGGCTTCATCCTGCACGACGTAGTCTTCGTGGTTCAGGCCCACACACCTGAAGGCCACCTCACAGAACTCGCGCACCGAGCGCGTCTCGCCGCTCCCAATCACGAAATTGTCGGCTTTGTCCTGCTGAAGCATCATCCATATTGCCTCAACGTAGTCGCCGGCGAATCCCCAGTCCCGTCGTGAATCGAGATTGCCAAGGCGCAATTCCTTTGCCAATCCGAGCTTGATGCGGGCCGCGCCATCCGAGATCTTGCGCGTGACAAACTCAAGGCCGCGTCGTGGGCTCTCGTGATTGAACAGGATGCCCGAGACGGCGAAGAGCCCAAACGACTCGCGGTAGTTCACAGTGATCCAGTGACCGTAGACCTTGGCCACCCCATAAGGGCTGCGCGGATAGAACGGTGTCGTTTCCTTCTGTGGCACCTCCAGAACTTTCCCGAACATCTCGCTGGATGATGCCTGATAGAAGCGGATTTTCGAGTCCACAAATCGGATGGCCTCAAGCATGCGGGTGACGCCAAGCGCCGTGACGTCGCCGGTTAGAGCCGGCTGGTTCCAGGACGTCGGCACAAACGACTGGGCGGCAAGGTTGTAAACCTCTGACGGTTCGTACTTCTCGAACATCGAAAGTAGCGAACCCTGGTCGGTAAGATCGCCCTGGATCACAATAATGTCGTCCAATAGATGCTGGATACGCTCGTACGTGACCGTGCTGGCTCGTCGCGCCATGCCTACCACGCGATAGCCCTTTGATAGTAGTAGTTCGGCCAGATAGGAACCGTCCTGGCCGGTTATTCCTGTAATGAGAGCAGTGGGCACTCGGTACTCCTTGCTTGCAGATTCACCAGCGACCGGCGCGCAACGCGATCAGCGTCCGTCCGGTATACGATTGTATCCTGTAATTCGGGAGCACAGCGCCAGTCGTGCCTAGCCCTGCGGACGGCTCAGGCGCCGTCGATCCCAGAATGCTCCCCCAAGCATGATGATCGCGGTACCTCCCACGCACATCCCCATCACCACCATGATTGGAAAGTGGATGCCAATCAGATAGTAGCGTGCCAGATACCACTGGCTGAACAGAAGCAGGCAAAGCGCCTCTGCAGCAAGAATCCGGGGCAGCCATGGATCACGTTCGGCGCGCCAAGAGAGCCAGGCAGACGAGGCCACCAGGGTTTGGATTCCGAAGAAGATCAGCCGATACCGAGGGTTATCCCATTGATCTCCGCCCGCGCGCACGGCGCACAGCAGTATCCACAGCCAGCTGAAGGCCGCCAACCAGGTCCATACCCGGCGGGTCGTTCCGGGAGGAAGGCGCCTGATGGCAAAGGGCGAGTAGGCCAATAACGGCAACACGATGTACCAACCGACTGAGCGCAGGATGCCGATCACGTGCCAGGTCAGCGTGGTCGGTTCAAGGAAGGCCGGCGGAAGGAGGGGCTGTGTAACACCATAGGCAATGACAAAGGCAAATTGCGCTGCGGGGAACAGCTTGGAGAACACATTCTGCACCTGACCTGAGCCACGCTCAAGTTCATAGATGACCCAAGCCACCGAGTCGCGGAACCAGCTCGCGATGATGCCCACTGGCGTCCCGCCGCCGTTGCCGGCCGATCTGAGGCTCCACGCCAGGAACAGGATGGCCGCTAGAAACAGGCCGATGCCGCCGATCCAGATCGGGATCGCTGCACGGATGCGCTCGCCCCGGATTCTCATCCAGACGGCGAAGAGGACCAGCAGTGCAAGGGCTATCCCTGGTGACACCAATAACAGACCAATAAAGCCGACTGCAAGCCACAGCCAACTGAGTCGCTGTCTTCCCTCCAACCACTCAGCAAAGCCCCAGCAGGCAACCGCAATGAATGTGAGCAGGAACGGCTCGCGCATCTGCGCGCCGCCCGTCAGCACGGATTCCGGGTACAAGCAGTAGAGCCATGTGGCTGCTGCACTGAGATTTGTGTCCCACAATCGCGCTGCCGCCCTGAAGAAGAATGGCACACCCAGCGACGCGGCAAGTGCCGCCAAGGTGAGGACCAGTAGTTGCCGGTGGGCGTCGGGCGATAGGGCTCTGTACGTCAACGCGCTCAGTGCCAAGAGACCACCGTACTGATCCGTGTAGTATCTCCGGTCAAAAGCGGACCAAAGCGGTGCCTTTGAGGAGGCGAGGTCCCAGGCCTGATCGTCACGTCGGTGCGCGTCTGTGAAAACGTGACCCGCCCTGTCGTCGGGTTCATCGTATCCATCAATGGGTAGCACCAGAAAAAGCACGGTCCCAGCCGAGAGACGGAGGCCCAGCGCCAGCGCGCTCATCACAGCGAGGGTGCGGCCGCCGCCGGCCCACCGCACTGCGGTCGACAATGCCAGCAGGCCCAGGGCCAGCAGAAACGCGAAGCCTGCCAAGCCAATCAAGAATGAGCCAGGCTGTATGGCAGCCAGACCGGCGCCCAGGATAAGAGCCAAGGGAACTACGAACTGAAGATCTCGGACTCGCAGGGCTTTCATTGGACGTAGATGTTCTCCAGGGCTTTCCGGGCTCGCCTTACCCACGTGAACTTCTCTACCTCGCGTCTGGCGTTCTCGGCTAGGGCAGTTCGGCGTTCCGAATTCGAAGCCAGCTCCATTACGGCGGCCTTCCACGCGCCCACGTCGCTTGGCGGACAGAACACGGCCCGCGTCTCGTCCAGCACCTCGCGGATCACTGGAAGGTCGGATGTGATTATTGCCCTGCGTGCCGCCATGTACTCGTACATCTTCATCGGGTTGATCACCTCGGTTATGTTCTGACCGCTGCTCGCGGCGATTGAGCGCGTATATGGCATGAGCAGTATGTCGGATGCCGCCTGGTAAAGCGCCAGGCGGGTATTTTCCACGAATCCGGTGAGGATCACGTTTGTTTGATTTGCAGCTCGTAGCTTCGCGCGCCACTCGGCTACGGCCTCCGCCGTGCCACCTACCCACAGGAAACTGAGCTCCGGCAGGGCGTGCGCGAGCTCAAACAGCAGCTCAATCCCGCGGCCGGCGTAGAAGTGCCCGGTAAATCCTATTGTGAATCTCTCCGGCAGTCGCAGTTGTGCACGAGCCTCGGCCGGGGCAGGTAAGCCTTTATACCTCTCAAGGTCAACGCCGTTCGGCGCCACCTGAACGGCGCCATCGGGGAATTGCATGTGGGTTGAACGCTCGAGCACCCTTCGCAGCGCCGTGGTTGTTACCAGCAGTCTGCCTCGGCTTGATCGCCAGAACTGCCTCAGCCACCATGCGCCCAGACGTCCGGCCACGTCTGCATGCATCTCCAGCACAACGGGCCGGTCAAACAAGGCCTCTAGCGCGGCGGATTGCGGCAGCCATGTGTATGTGAGTTGGGCACCCTGTCGGTGGGCAGCCGCCCGAGCATGCCACACGAAGTCCAGGCGATGGAAGGCGCGCCTTGAGGGCAACCATTCCACGGGGAATTCGTTTTCCACGCCGTAGTGACGCGCCAGATCCTTCCAGGCGACAGGTTCTGTCTCGGCTGGCACCATCAATTGAACATCGTGTCCGGCCTGGACCAAAGCATCACAGACCTTCATGGCCTGGATGGAATTCGCGGTCGAGGAGGGAATGCGGGAATTCGAAATGGCGGCGATGCGCATCGATTTTCCTAGGCAGGTTCGAAAGTCCGGTCCCTGCTCCGAGGTACAGATGGCTGGAGGTGGTTGGTCATAAGCCTCTGATCAGCCGACGCGGGGGATCCTCGGGTGTGGGTCGAAGGCTTCTAGGATGAATCCGCGCGGTGATCCAGCTCGCGCAGGCCGCGCCATACGATGAGGCCAACTGAGATCACGTAGTAGCACGATAGCAGCGCCGCCTCCATTACGTAACCGTAGCGCGGCACCAGCGGAATCGCCAGCGCCACCTTGACGGCCCCTGCGACAAGTATCGCACCCAAAGCAAAGCTCTGCAAGCCGAAGGAAAGTAACAGCGGACGATTCCAAAAGAGAGTGTAGTTAAACAACAGACCCGCCAGGAGAGCCATCATGGCAGGGTACGCCACAGTGTATTGCTCTCCAAAGATAGCCAACACCCAGCGCCCCAGCACCACCAAGCCAAGTGCAATGACCATATTGTAGAGGAATGATAGGGCCGTGATCTTTCGCAGGAAGTCCTTGAGTCGTCGCCAGGCCTTCTGCACAACGAGGCGGTTCGCTTCCGGATACACGCTGAGAATCAGTGGATCGGCTGGGACGGACAACAGCCCGACGATCGTGTATGCAACCTTGTAAAGTCCTGCCGCCTCGCTGTTCAGGAACAGACCAACCCAAAGCACCTCGCTCTCCCGGAATACAAGGATCGCTGTGGCGCTCAGGTTCGAACTCAGTGCAAAGCCAAATAGCTCCCGCAGGGAAGGGAGTGTCGAGACGTCCACCTTTTGCCAGCCGCTTCCAAGCAGCCTCCCCGCTTCCGACCAGGCTACAACGAACAGGCCGAGCCCGAGTATCGCTTTTCCTAGCAAGTAGGCCGCCAGCACCGCCAACACAGCAACTCCGGCATCGACGCCGACGCGTTCGTTCCATACAAACACGACAATAATCAGGGCCGCCGAGAACACGGCCTGGATGAAGTTGATGTTGCCGCGCGACTTGATCTTGTTTGTGATCTGCAGTACGCCCGTTGCAGTCTCGGCATTGAAATTGCAGAGTAGGCCCATTCCGTAGAGCACAAACATCCACTCAATGCCGGGAGTCTTCGCAACCCAACGCGCGGCCAGACCTGCTGTCAGGGAGACCGTTAGGAAAGCGAGCAGCGAGACTGCCATCTCAGCGACTGCCGACACCTTGATCAGGGCTGCAGCTCTCTGCTTATCACCCTTCTCAAGATACTCACCGCCATAGCGCACGACCAATTCCCCCATGCGGAAGGAAAGCAGCCCGTTGATGGTCGAGGCATAGCTCATGACAATCCCAACGAGGCCATACCCGGCGGGTCCCAGCATTCGTGCGGCCAGAATGCCCTGCACCACGCTGAGTACAAGACCGGCGGCATTGCTGCCAAAAAGATGAGTGCTGTTGCGCACCACCCTGCCCAGCAGCTCATCCCCGTGGATTCTTTCGGCAAAATTCATGGGGTCAGGACGCTGCTCGCCCAGGAACGTTCGGCCCTGTACCAATCCACCATGCGCTGCACGCCCTCTTGCAGACCCACTTTGGGCTCCCACCCCAGGAGCCTGTTCGCCTTGGAGACGTCCGCCCAGTTGGAGGACATGTCAGCCGTGTTGGGAGGTCCATGCTCCACGCAGGCTTTCTGGCCGATGGTTCGTTCCAGCAGCTCGATCAACTGATTGATGGAGATCACCTCATGACCACCCAGGTTGATGACCTCATATCCCACGGGTTTGAGGGCGAGGATGGTGCCCCTCGCGATGTCATCCAGATATGTGAAGCCCCGCGACTGCTCACCGGTACCATTGACGCGCACCGGTTGACCTTCGTGGATCCATTGGCAGAATCGGAACATCGCCAGGTCGGGGCGCCCGGCTGGACCGTAGACCGTGAAATATCTTAATACGCTTACGTCCAGACCATGCAGGTAATGATAGGCGTGAGCCAGCACCTCGCTGGCCTTCTTGCTTGCTGCGTAAGGCTGCAGCGGCTCGCTGCTGGACGCCGTCTCCGGAGTTGGATAGGGCGGATTGGCGCCATAGATGCTCGAGGTGGATGCAAGTACGAACTTGCCGATGTCTTCCCGGCGGCTCAGCTCCAGCAGATTCAAGGTGCCCATCACATTGGTCTCATAGAAAAGACCGGGGCTCTCAACGCTGGCCCGCACGCCTGCCCTCGCTGCAAGATGGATCACGGCCTCAAGACCCTCGCCTGCAAGGCTTTCGACTTCGCGGTTTCTGGAAATATCCAGCTTGCGGAATACGAAACCCGGAATCCTGCGGAGCTGCTCGAGCCGATGCTCCTTCATTCGGATATCGTAGGCATCGTTGAGATTGTCGACACCGAGTACGGTGTGCCCGTCAGCAACAAGCATGGACGCCGTACGTGCTCCGATGAAGCCCGCGGCGCCTGTGATCAGATTGTGTGCCAAGTTGCCTCGCACCGATTTGACCAGGATTGCCTTGACCGCCTATGGCAGTCGGCTCGGACGTGAGAGCCGGCGGGCAGTCGCACGCATAGCTTCGTCGCTATAGCCTCACCACTTTCTGGTCTTTGTCCACGAGCTTTCCCAGCGCATTGCGCGTGTCAAACACGAACTTCGCTTGTTTCAGGATGGAGGGGTAGTCGTAGCTTCCATGGTTGGTCACGATGATCACCGCGTCCGCGGCCCGTACAGCTGCCATCACGTCCGGTACGCTGCTCATCTTCCAGCCTTCAGCCTCATGATGGATCTCGGGAATGTACGGATCGTGATAGTTGACCACTGCGCCCTTCTTCTTCAACAATGCAATGACATCCAGCGCCGGTGATTCTCGGACGTCGTCGATATCCGGCTTGTAGGCCGCGCCCAGGACCAGAACTTGCGAGTCCTTCAATGTTTGGCCGCGGTCGTTCATGGCATCCAGGATTCGGCCGACGACGTACCGGGGCATATTCGTGTTTATCTCGGAGGCCAGCTCGATGAAACGGGCGCTGTAGTTCATTTCCTTCATCTTCCACGACAGATACATGGGATCGATCGGGATACAGTGCCCGCCCAATCCCGGTCCGGGTGTGAATTTCATGAACCCGAACGGCTTGGTGGCCGCCGCTTCAATAACCTCCCACACATTGACGCCCAGCCGCTCACACATGATCGCAAGCTCGTTCACGAGTCCGATATTGATCATGCGGAAGGTGTTCTCGAGCAGTTTCGCCATTTCCGCAGCCTCGGCCGTTGCAACTGGCACAACGGTATGGATCGCCCCGGAATACCATGCGTTGGCGACCTCCGTGCACGCCGGCGTGATGCCGCCGATCACCTTCGGCGTGTTGGCGGTGGTCCAGTCCTCCCGGCCCGGATCCACGCGCTCAGGAGAAAAGGCAATGAAAATGTCCTTGCCCACCTCCAGGCCGGCTGGCCCCGTCAGCCTGGGCAACACCACTTCGCGCGTCGTGCCCGGATAGGTCGTCGACTCCAAAACAACCACCATTCCCCGATGAGCGTGGCTGGCCACTTGGTCCACGGCCGAAAGAATGTATGACATATCCGGATCACCAGTCTTGCGCAGCGGCGTGGGCACACAAATGCTCACTGCATCTGCCGCCTGCAATGCCGAGAAATCCGTCGTCATCGTGAGCTTTCCTAGATGCTTGAGGCGCTTCAGGGCTTCATTGGATACATCTTGGATATACGAAACGCTTCGATCGAAGCTCTCAACCTTCGCCTGATCGGGATCAATACCTTCTACCTTGAAGCCTGCCTCAGCGAAAACCACGGCGAGTGGAAGTCCGACGTACCCCATGCCCATGACAACCACCTTGGCTGACTTGTTCTGCAGTTTCTTGAGCAGCTCGTCTTTAGTTGACATCATTTCTCCGCGCAGCGCCTCCGTCGTTCTGGAGGGCCGCTGGCCTTGTTTCCAGCCCACTACCCGCCGGGCACCTGCCCGGCGTTGAGTCTATCAAAACATGCTGAGTTGCTTGGGATCCTCTTCGCGCGCCTCCGGAGTGGCCGGCGATTCTGGCGCGGACCGCCCCAATCCCATCCGCGCCTGATCAACGAGTCGCGGCAGCTTCGCGAAATCTGCGCTGATGGCGGGTTTCAGCGAGGCTTGATGCAGGGCGGCTGCCGGGTGGAACATCGCGATCACGTACCGTTCGCCTACTTTCTTCATCTGCCCATGAATCGAGCTGATCTTGGATCCGGGAAGGAACTTGGCCATGGAATAGCGGCCGAGGGTGATGATGATGCTCGGATTGATTGCCCGAATCTGCCGCTCCAGGTACTGATCACAGGTGGATAGCTCCTCCGGCAGCGGATCCCGATTGCCGGGAGGGCGGCACTTAACCACATTGCCAATCCAGACCTGCGTACGTTTGAGTCCCGCAGCAGCCAGCAACTCCTCCAGGAATTTGCCGGCTGCCCCCACAAACGGGCGGCCTTGCTCGTTTTCATAGAACCCAGGTCCCTCGCCAATGCACATGATCTCCGAATCGGCCGGCCCTTCTCCGGGGACTGCCAGCTTTCGCGAGTAGTGCAAGGGGCATTTCTCACAGACAGCCACCTCTTTGGCAATGAGCGCAAGCTCCTCTTGCGGATTCATGCCGCCTCCAGCGGTTCCAGCGTCATCAGGATTGCGTCCTCATCATTGTCCCTGTAGTACCTGGGTCGCCGGCCCGTCACCTTGAATCCGAATTTCTGGTACATCTCTTGCGCTGCCAGGTTTCCTTCGCGCACCTCAAGGAATGCACGGCGCGCTCCGGCTGCCCGTGCGTCGTCAAGCGCCTCCCTCAGAAGCCGGGATCCAATTCCCTTTCTGCGGAAATTGAGGTGCGTGGCAAAAGTGGCGATATGCAGCTCATCCACGATCATCCATGACACGATCATGGCCACGATCTTATGATTGTTGTCCTCCGCCACAAAGCACCGCGCCGCCTTGTTGTCGTGGACTTCATACCGGTAGCTGCTCTCCGGCCATGGGAGGCTGAACGAAGTCTGGTCGATTGTCACGACGGCCGGTATGTCGCCTGGTTCCATCTTGCGCACGGTGACGCTCATGCCGCAACGGGCTCCGCCGCGTGCAGGTACGTCGGCGCCAGCGTCGCCGCATCATCAACCCGGCCAGCTGCAAGGCGCTGCCAAGCAATCTCGGCCAGCACGGATGGACGCCGCACACAGCGGCTCGGCGGCGCCAGCACGACGTTGACGCGCTTTCGCGCCAGTCGTTGACGATCGTCTGCACTTAGCTCCCCTGCCACAATCGATGGTTTGGCGATCGATTTGGCCAATGCATCCACGGTTGTCACCTGGGGCGGTCCCTGTGACACCCACCCCCCTTCAGTCTCCCCGGGCGGGACAGCATCGTCCCTCGTTGGCGTTCCAGTCGTTCTGTACCAACCCACGGCAATGCGGCCGCGCCCAGCCTGCAGCACCGCAGCCAGTGGCAACTCGCTGGCGGGCTGCCCTGCGGCCAGCACATCCAGCGTCGGAACGCCCAGCATGGGTATCTTGCGCGCTAGGGCCAGTCCCTTCGCAAAGGCGAGTCCCACGCGCAGGGCAGTGAATGAACCTGGGCCAGTGGCAACTGCAATTGCCTCAAGATCGGCCATGGTCGCGCCGGCGCGTTCCATCAGGTCCGCGACCGCTGGCGCCAATTCCACCGTGTGGTGCACGCGGCTGCTCCAGATTGTCTCAACAGCCAGTTGACCGCCGTCGATCAGGGCTATGCCCACCTGCGCCGTCGATGTATCGATCGCCAGCAGCATCATGCCACCCCGAACATGGCATGCTGGAGCCGCTCCAGCATATGATCGTAGCGCTCGCCCCGGGCTGTGAATTGAATCCGCCGCTGCTCCTCGGCAACGTGCTCCATGACGATCCACAGCTCTTCCTTCGGCAGTGCGGATTCGACGCGCTCCGGCCATTCCACTACCAGCGCACCCTCGCCCACCATCATGTCGATGTCCAGTTCCTCCGCCTCGGGCGCCGACTCAAGCCGACATGCATCCAGGTGGAATAGGAATGCTCCGTCTGGACGTCTGTATTCGTTTACCAAGACGAACGTTGGGCTCGTAACGCCATCCAGGGAGCCCCAACCGCTTGCCATGCCCTGAACAAAAGTGGTCTTTCCCGCTCCCAGGTCACCCTGTAGGCAGACCAGATCGCCTTTTTCAAGCCCGTGCCCAAGGCGCGCTCCGATCCGCCTCGTCTGGTCGGGACTGCGGCTGAAGAAATCAAATGTGTGTTGGTCCAGGATGGGCACGCAAGGATTATACGTCAGCGACCGAAGGCCATCAAGCCGATGCCCATGGCCGGCCCAATGCCCGCCAGATTCATCGCAGCAAATGGAGCATAGGGAGGTTTTCGCCTCCAATCATGCCGAGGGAAAAGGCATCGCCGCTTGTTGCTTGAGTCGCAGCCGGTCTGCCAATATTCGTGCGACATGGTGCGCGGCATCAGGACGCGCCGCTCGCCTAGCCGCTTCAATGACTTTTTGTCGTTCCTCCGGCCGGCTGATCCAACGCGTCAGCGCCCGCACAACCAGCTGTGGCTTTGGCGCCCAGATGCCCGCCCCCTCGGATTCCACGAATGCCACGTTGCCGTCTTCCTGCCCGGGGACCTTCCCATAGAGGATGATCGGCAGATTGGCATTCAGTGCCTCAGCAATCGTCACCGATCCTGCTTTGGTGACGATGACGTCAGCCGCGCGCATGAAATCGGGCATATCTCTGGTGAAGCCATGAATGAAGGCGGGATTCTCCCAGGTCTGCGCTTGCAGGACCGCCCGCAATTTGAGGTTTCGACCGCAGATGATCACCAAGCCCAAGCGAAGCCCCGATGCGTCGATAGCCCGAGCGGTCCTGGCCAGTGGGCCCATACCCTCAACTCCACCGACGATTAGGACCATGGGCAGGTCCGTCGGCCAGCCCAATCGTTGCCGAAGTGTAAGCTTGTTGCCGACCGGGGCACAATGCTGCGCCGCGACCGGTAGCCCGACAACCTCAAGCTTCCCGGGCGGCATATGGTACCGCAGAGCGCGTTGGCGCGCGGTTTCAGTTGGCAGCAGAATACGGTCCGCACGGGTGTCGAACCATAACGCGTGTGTGGTGATCAAGTCCGTGACCACTGTGTAGAACGGAGGCCGTCTCGTCCCCAGCGCCTTGAGCGCCGCTGTAGTCGCAAGCGGATATACACTGACGACCAGGTCCGCCGGGTGTGCCTGCACGAGCTTGCGCATCGTCGAGCGCATCAATGGCCACAGGGAAGCGGTCAGGACGCGCGCCCGCGCCCGCCCGTTCGTGGCATAGAACGACGCCTGGTACAGGTGCTTGGCTTTCACCATCTCGGGATACAGGTCCGGCATCTTCCTGATTGGCCCGGGACCGAAACCTTTGAAGAAGTCCACCATCTCGGCAGTGAATAGACCGCCGTAGTCGTTCTCCATCGCCTCGATGATGGCTTCCGCCACTGACCGGTGCCCCCCTCCTGCATCGGAGAAATAGAACACGATATGCGGCTTCTTATGAGATGGTTGACTCATCGTGTCTTGTGAGGTTGACTTTCATGCGCTTCATCAGCTCGCGGCGGGTTAGCATCACTCTGCGGCCACAGCCTCGACACTGAAGCCCGATGTCTGCACCCAGCCCCGCATCAATCCGTCGCGTCTGCTCGGGACTGCGGCCAAAGAAGTCGAATGCCCGTTGGTCCAGGATGGGCACGCAAAGATTATACGTCAGTGGCTTACCGCGATCAAGCCGATGCCTTCCATCAGGCAAATTGCCCCCAGACCGATCCCGACGGTTGAACGAGCATGCGCGCTGCCCGCCATCATGCCGAAAGAAAAGGCATCGCCGCTTGTTGCTTGAGTCGCAGCCGGTCTGCCAATATTCGTGCGACGCGGTGCGCGGCATCAGGGCGCGCCACTCGCCGAGCCGCATCAATGACTGCTTGTCGTTCCTCCGGTCGGCTGATCCAACGCGTCAGCGCCCGCACAACCAGCTGTGGCTTTGGCGCCCAGATGCCCACCCCCTCGGATTCCACGAATGCCACGTTGCCGTCTTCCTGCCCGGGGATCTTCCCGTAAAGGATGATCGGCAGATTGGCATTCAGTGCCTCAGCAATCGTTCCCGGACCTGCTTTGGTAACGATCACATCGGCCGCGCGCATGAAGTCGGCCATGTCCTTGGTGAAGCCGTAGATGAAGACGGGGTTCTCCCAGGTCTGGGATTGCAGGGAAGCCTGCAGTTTGACGTTTCGCCCACAAACGATCACCACTCCCAATCGCAACCCGGATTCGTCGATGGCTCGAGCGGTCTTGGCGAGAGGGCCCATGCCCTCGCCACCTCCGACGATCAAGACCATGGGTAGGTCCGTCGGCCAGCCCAATCGTTGCCGAAGTGCAAGCTTGTTGCCGACCGGGGCACAATACTGCGCCGCGACTGGTAGCCCGACAACCTCAAGCTTCTCGGGCGGCATATGGTACTGCAGAGCGCGTTGGCGCGCGGTTTCAGTTGGCAGCAGAATACGGTCCCCACGGGTGTCGAACCATAACGCGTGTGTGGTGATCAAGTCCGTGACCACCGTATAGAACGGAGGACGCTTCGTTCCCAGCGCTTTCAGTGCAGCTGTGGTCGCCAGCGGATGAACGCTCACGACCAGATCAGCTGGGTGTGCCTTCACAAGTTTCCGCATCGTCGAGCGCATCAATGGCCACAGGGAAGCGGTCAGGACGCGTGCCTGCGCCCGTCCGTTGGTGGCATAGAACGACGCCTGCCACAGGCGCTTCGCTTTCACCATCTCGGGATACAGGTCCGGCATCTTCCTTATCGGCCCGGGGCCAAAACCCTTGAAGAAGTCAACCATCTCCGTAGTGAAGAGATCGCCGTACTCGCTCTCTATCGCCTCGATGATGGCCTCTGCCGCAGACCGGTGACCTCCTCCCGTATCGGAAAAGAAGAACACGATATGCGGCTTCTTATGCATGGGTTGGCTCATTTCGTCTCGTGAGGTTGACTTTCATGCGCTTCATCAGCTCGCGGCGGGTTAGCATCACTCTGCGGCCACAGCCTCGACACTGAAGCCCGATATCGGCCCCCAGCCGAACGACGATCCACTCCATGGAACCACAAGGATGAGGCTTCCGCAGGCGTAGTAAATCATTGATTTGCAGATCAAGGAGCATGCTGGCACCTGCTGCCGGAACCACGTCGTTGGCGCTCTTTACCGCTCGGGCGGATGCAATTATACCCCGGCGGTGCAACGGTCATCGATGGGATACATATGATAAACTTCGACTTCGGTGCGGGTGGTTCCTGGAGGGACAAGATGAGCACACGAGAAACGTACTCGATCAATATCGCCGGGCTGGAGCGGCATCTGCGGTTGTTTGAGATCAAGCCCGGCCTGCGCATCGCTATCCTTAACATCCTTGGCGATACAGAACTTGTCCAGGCCTGTGCCCGCGAGCTCGGCAGACGGCTGAAGGATGTCAAGTTTGATATCCTCGTTACCGCCGAGGCAAAATCCATTCCGCTTGCGCATGCTCTCTCTGCCGAGATCAAGAAACCCTATGTGATCCTGAGAAAGACCTACAAACCCTACATGGGGGACGCCCTGCAAGTCGAGACACTTTCGATCACAACCGGTCAGACGCAGCTCTTGATCTTGGACGAGAAGGATCGCGAATTACTCACTGGCAGGGACGTCGTGATCCTGGACGATGTCATCAGCACCGGATCCACGCTTCAGGGCATGCGCATGCTCATGGAGCGGGCTGGCGCAGCTGTCGTAAAAGAGGCTGCCATTCTGACCGAAGGCGAGCGCTCCAAGTGGGAACAAATCATCTCGCTGGGTCACTTGCCCCTGTTCACGGATTGAGCGGCTTACGCTGTCAGGCCGGAGTCGGCACCCGCCGTCTCCGGCTTTTTCTTTTGCCCGGTGCCTTGGGCGGCTGAGCGATGAGCTGCATCTTTCGCGCGCGCGTCATCGCTTTGATGGCGCGCTCTCTCTTCATTGCGCTGATTCGGTCGGCCTGATGCTCGAGTAGCACCAGCCGCACCGGCCGCCGCGACCGCGTGTACCGGGAACCCCGCCCGGCATTGTGGGCTTGAACCCGCTGTTCCGGATTGGTGGTCCATCCGGTGTAGAAGCTCCCGTCAACACACTCCACGATGTAGCAGTAACAGGGAAGCCGCTTGGGCAGGGGCACTCCTGAACTCCTGACTACTTCTTGTCTTCGCGCTTCTTTCCCAGAGTTCTGGTAGCTTCCGCGATCCGGCCGCCGAAGAACATCTTGGTGATCTGCTCGCCGAGACCTGGCAACTCCATAGGTTCATGGCCTTCGGACAGCCAGGCGGCGTCGTTTCTCTCATCCAGCCATTGCTCCCGCTCCCTGTAGCTGTGCAGCAGGCGCTCACCTACGCTGCGGCTGTCCTTTTCGCTGATGTCGTCGCGAAGACCCCGCAAGGAGGCAATGAGCACATCCAAACCGTGAACCACCCTCTCCGGGTTTGACAACACCGCGGCCTCAACCGAGGTGGGGTCATCAAAGTAGGCCATCCCGCCCGTGACGCTCGTGAACGGCCTGCCCGCCAGCTTGCGCGCATCCAGCCAGCCTCCGGCCGCGACACACGCCTCGATCAGGCTTGTCGCCGTCAGCTGCGGCAGAATGTGCGCCGTCGTCATGATCCCATCCGATTCGGTCAGATCGGTCAGCATCGGTTTGGCACCCAGCAATCTGGCGATGTTCATTCCCAGTTGCTCCACCTCCGCCGGCGTGTTGGGCGACGTGACCACCATCATGATCGTTCGGTGGAACAACTCAGCGCTCGCGGCCTTGATACCCAGTTCGGTGCCCGTCAGCATGGACGGATTGAGGGCCGGCACAAGGCCGACGTGGTAACGCCCCTGCGGCAGCGATTCCCGAACCCACTGGATCAGCTGGCTCTTGATGGGCGCGGTGTCAACTACCACGGCATTCTCCTGTAAAACAGGGCCAATGCGGTTCAAGGTCTCGCGCATTTCTCCAAGTGGCAGGCACAGAAAGACGATTTGGGCGTCCCTGACAACCTCCTTGAGACCAGCAATGGCGTCAACCGCCCCCATCCCTTCAGCCGTCCGCGCCACACTTGCATCCCTGTCGTGTCCCAGCAATCGCTCGGAGCCCGCTTTGGCTTTGAGAGCCAGTCCGATCGATGCGCCGATCTGCCCCAGTCCTATGATGCCGATTGTGGTTGCCATGAGTGTCCTTTGTTTGACTCGTTGGATTATACTCGTGGAGCTACACGCACCCCTGCGGCAGCCTGAGAGTGGTCCTGCTCACCCGAACAGGCGCCAGGCTGCCAATCGCAACCAGAATTGGGCTTGGGTGAGTGCTACTGGTTGGCTATCCGAAGTTGACTGCGGTTAAATTTCGAGAGCCGCGGACGCCGACCGCGGCTCTCTCTTGAAAGGAGGAGAAGAGAAATCACCTTACGGCAGCGATATTAGCACCTGTTGTCCAAGCCTGCTTGACGGAAAACCTACGTTTACCCTACGATTGTCCCTCAATCTGGGCATTGTAGCTCCCATTTCCCCCATTGAGGCTGGCACCGTGCTGCTGGGAGCACGTGGACCTCGGGTAGGCGGAGCCTTGACCCTCGCTCGCAGTCGCCGGCTCCTGGTACCTTGGGGATCTCTCAGGCACGCACGGAACTTGGAAACCCATGCATAATATGAGACCTCAATCCTAGAAGTAGAGCAAAGGGCACCGATCATGAAGGCGAAGGACTGGTTCATTTTTGTTCTATTGGGCGGGATCTGGAGCTCCTCTTTTCTGTGGATCAAGATCGCCGTCCAGGAGATCGGGCCACTCACCCTGGTGGCGTTGAGGGTTCTCTTCGGCCTGCTTTTTGGCATTGCGGTCATCTTGATTGGCCGCGTGCAGTTGCCACGCAGCGTCAAAGACTGGCGGCCGCTGCTCGTACTTGGGATCACCAATGTGGCTATCCCGTTCTTTCTCATCTCTTGGGGCGAGCAATCGATAGACTCTGCCGTCGCAGCCATCCTGGATGCAACGGTCCCCTTGTTCGCCATCGTGATCGCGCATCTGTCCTTGCACGATGACAGGATTACACTTCCCAAGCTGCTGGGGTTGCTTGTCGGCTTTGCAGGTGTGGTCGTCTTGATGAGCAGGGACATCCGGACCTCATCCGGCTCCCTCCTCGGCCAGGCTGCGGTGGTGCTTGCATCGATCTTCTACGCGGGCAGTTCGGTGTACGCGCGGAAATCCACCGAGAGCACGCCGGGGATCCTGCGTAGTGTCGGTCCGCTCCTATCTTCCACGATGGTCATGTGGATTGCCGCCCCGATCGCGGAAAGCCCTCTGCGCCTTCCCCAGCTTTCCATCACCTGGGTCGCCCTCCTCTGGCTTGGAATCTTGGGATCGGGCGTCGCCTTCATACTCTCGTATTACCTCATCCACGCCATCGGGCCCACACGCACCACGATGGTCACCTATCTCTTTCCTCTGGGTGGAGTGATCCTCGGAGTGAGCTTTCTCGGAGAACAGCTGACCTGGCAGCTCCTTGCTGGTGCGGTCCTCATCCTGGCCAGCCTGCCGGTGGCCAACATCCAGCCCAGGAGCAGGTAATGCGCCGCTACTCGTACTACACGGAGATCGATGGCTGACTTTCGATCCGGATTCGTCACCGTCATTGGACGACCCAATGTTGGGAAGTCAACCCTGATCAATGCTCTGCTCGGGCAGAAAATCGCTGCCGTTTCGCCGCGCCCACAGACCACACGTCGCCGTCAGCTTGGCATCCTCACGCGCCCGGGCGTTCAGTTGGTGTTTGTCGACACTCCCGGAATCCATCAGCCCCGCCACAGGTTGGGCATGTTCATGAATCAAGAGGCTGAGGCATCACTGGAAGGGGTGGACGCCATTGTGTTCCTGGTCGATATCACCTCTGACCCGACAGAAGATGACGTCCGCATAGCTGACTTGCTCCGTAATCTAAGGCGGCGGCCGTCGGTGGTCCTTGCAACCAACAAACTGGACCTCGTTAGTACACCGGCGGCGACTGAGAAGCTTGAGAAGTATCGTCTGCTGCTTCCATCAGGATCCGAATCCATCCTCATTTCGGCCACCCGCGGCGACGGGCTTGAAGGTCTTGTGGAACTATTGACGGAGCGATGCCCACCTGGCATGCCCGAGTACGAGGAGGATCAGGTCACTGATCTCTACGAGCGCGAGATTGCTGCCGATCTGGTGCGCGAGGCCGCGCTGCTAAACCTGCGTGACGAGGTGCCGCACAGCCTGGCCGTTCGCGTCGACGAGTTCAAGGAACGCGAGAATGGCATCGACTACATACGGGCCACGCTCCTTCTTGAGCGCGAGTCGCAGAAGGCGATCGTCATCGGCCGGGGCGGCAAGATGCTGAAGCAGATCGGGGTCGAAGCGCGCCGGGAGATTGAGGCTATGACCGGTCGTAGGGTATTCCTCGAGTTGCGTGCCAAGGTGGAGAAAGGCTGGCGCAACAAGGAAAGTATCCTTGAACAGCTCGGCTACAAGCCGAGGCGCTGACCTCGCACGGATGGACAACCTGACTGCACGGCAGCACTGCTGCGCTTGGTGTGCAGGACGTATTACTCAGTCTTCGTCCAATAGATTGACATCTGCCATCTTCTCCAATACCCCCACAACGGCCGAGTTGTCGAGCTCTCCCATTCCCATCTCAATCATCGTCTCGTAGAGCTTTGCGTTTTCCGCCGTGGTTGGCAGAGGGATGTTGTACTCCCGCGCCGTCTCCATGATGATCCGCAGGTCCTTCAATTGCATGTACGCTTTGAAGCCGGGACCTCGGTTCCCCGCGAACAGTCGCGGAGGCTTAACATCCAACGTCCAGCATTGCGCGGCCCCGCCTTTTATGGCTTCCACGACCTTGCGCGGATCGACGCCTGCCTTCCTGGCAAACAGCAACAGCTCCCCCATCGCCACCATTTGGGCGGCCACCATGATCTGATTGGCGGCTTTCGCCACTTGCCCGGCCCCGGCCCCGCCGACGTGCGTGACTGTCTTGCTCATGGCCTTGAGGACCGGCATGATCCTTGCCAGGGCCTCTGCAGGACCTCCGACCATTACAGAGAGCGTGCCTTCACGGGCACCGATGTCGCCGCCGGACACCGGCGCGTCCAGCGAGAGCACGCCGCGTGCCGCCAGCTTGTCGGCAATGGCACGTGCGCTGGCCGGCTTGATTGTGGAATTGTCTACATGGATTAGCCCCTTGTGCGCGCCGTCGATGATGCCCTTTTCACCCAGTACGACCTGTTCCACGTCCCCCGAATCCGGCAGATTCGTGAAAACCACATCAACCTGGGCAGCCACGACCGCCGCGGAGCTTGTTATCTGCGCGCCTTCAGCTGCAAGTTCCTCCACCGCGCCACGCGAGCGGTTGTGCACAATCAGCGGGAAACCGGCTCTGAGGATGTTCCGCGCGATTGACTTTCCCATCAATCCTAAGCCTACGTATCCGACTTTTAGCATGGGGACTCCCTGCGCGACAATGCGCTTGATCTGGCATTATACATGCCACGCCGCTGCCTCCTCAAAAGGCTTGCGCATCTCGTCGACCGGGTCTCGGACTCCCGGAACCAACTTCCCCTGGCAGGCACGCGAAACAAAAAGAACCGACCCGGTTCGGCATATGAACCAGGTCGGTTTCCCTCAAGCGAAGGCTACTTGATTTCGTAGCTCATACTTACGGTGGCGGTGACTGTGAGTTGACCAGTCTGGATCGGCACCGCGGCCGCTTCTGCGCCGCCTCCGCCCTTTCCGTATCCGGGGAAGACCTCCGAGGGGACGGTACTGTAGAAGTCAAGGCGCTGCAGGTCGCCCAGTGTGATACCGGCTGCGGCGGCCAGCTCTGTTGCCTGCACTTCGGCGTCTTTCACGGCCGCGTCCCTGGCCTCCTTCATGGCCTCTGACTTATCTTCCACATCAAACTGGATGCTGTTCACGCTGTTGGCGCCGGCCGAGAGGGTGGCATCCAGCAGATCACCAAGCTTTTCGATATCGCGTACGGTCACGTATACGCTGTTGTCCACCACGTACATCATCCCGGTTCGTTCGTTCGTTTGCGGGTTGTACTGTACGCTCGGGTAGATGCTGAAGTAAGCTGTCCGGATGTCCGCGTCCTTTAGGCCGAACTTCTTGAGGGCTTCGATAACCTTCCCCGTCTGGCCGCTGTTCTCGGCTACTGCCTCGGCCGCAGTGGCCAGCTCAGTATGTACGCCAATATTGATATATGCGACGTCGGGCTTGAGATAGACACTGCCGCTGCCGGTGACATTCAGCAGTCTCTGCGTCGGCTGGGTGTTTGCCACAACGGTCGTCGGGGCGCAGGCACTCAGCGAGAGCGAGGCGATCAAGATCGCTAGGAATGGAAGTGATGAGCGTTTCATGGCTGTCTCCTTGGATTGGTATCAACCAACTGACGACGGTCCCCAAATAAAAGTTCCCGGGTCGCCTCTGCCTGTACAGTTGGTGTGGCCACATTCTACTTGACGGGCCGCCACAAGCTTGATACAAATGTTCTAAGGTGATCCATGCCGGCAAATCCTCAGCAGCTTCACAATGCGATTATGCAGATAGGGAGCGGTTTGGCCGCTTCCTGGGAGACCATCCAAACCACGCAGGTGGATGCCCTGCGCACGCTGCAAGAGATGGCGGCTGCGCCGGATCGAGTAGCCACAGGCATTCGCCAGGCCGCGGCCGCTGATTCCACTCTTCGTTGCGCCATCCCTCTCGACGAAGATTTCTCGGCGGGCTTTCCGTGCCCTCCAGGAGTGGGAGCGCCGTCTCTGCTTGCTGTCGACGGATCTCAATTCATCACAGATCGCCACGAAGAGGTGATGTTTGCAGTGATCAACATCGGCTCGGTGATCATCGAGCCGGGGTCGGGCAAGGCGCCGGAGGTGCTGACCGATACCCGGGTGCTTTTTGGCGATGAATTATGGGCCTCCGATGGTGATCTGCTGTCCGAGGGCGACGTGGCCCTCCTGCGCGACAGCGCCGAACGGCGCAGCCTCCTCGCAAACGCACCCGCCGTCTCGGGAGTGGCCGTCCTCAGTGACGGTCCGCTCGAGCTTTGGGGGGCGAAAGATGTGTCTGATCCAAGAGCATTCGAGAATGCGCTTCGACGGTACTTGGAGGATCTGCATGAGCTTCAGCGCCGCAACTGTACGGTCGCGGGCTACGTGGACAAACCTGCCGCAGACCTGGTTGTCCGCATGCTTGAGCTGGCTCTGCCCGGGGTTGCAACCTCCGGGCAGCAGCACCTGCGTCCACTTCGCCGAGCCTCAGATCGATGGCTGTTTGCGCGGATCTTGAAGCCACATGAGCGCTCTGCCATCTTTACCGTGCAATCTTCTTCCGCGCTCCGATACCCGGAGGATCTGGCGATCCACTTCTTCTATCTGAATGTGGGGAGCGAATCCCAACCGGCCCTGGCACGCATTGAAATCCCCAGATGGGTGGCCCAGGACCAGCACCGAGTTGGCGTCCTGCATCAGGCGCTGCTCGAGCAGTGCGCTCTGTTGGGCGCACGGCCCTATCCGTACATCCTGCACCGTGCCCATGAGACTGCCCGGATCTCATTGCAGGAGAGGGAACAGATCAAACTCAGGCTGCTTCTCGAAATGCGGAATCACGGCTACGAGCCTGAAGCGGTGTCTGGAAAGGATTCAGCGAAATCAGTCTCAAGCAGTGGAGGGAGGTATTAGCATGACGGAGCAGATCGAGATTGGTCGCGTGCTGCGGGCAAGCACCTCAGGATTTGTGGTCGGCTGCCGCGTCAATCAGCTGGACGTGCCCGCGTTCGGTGCCCTCGTCCGGGCGCCCCTCCGGCCGGGCTACCAGGTTTACGGAATCATTCAAGATATTCGGATCGAGGATGACGGCCTTGTGCGTCAGCTCATAACGGCTGAGAACGTGAGCGCCGAAGTCGTTCTGGATAATCGCGAACGGCGGATTGTGCCGGTCGAAATGTCGGTCATCGTCGTAGGCTACGAGCAGGGCGGGCACATACACCACCAACTCCCTCCACGCCCGCCCCTGAGTCTGGATCTCATCTGTCTTTGTGATCGCAACGAAGTGCGGACGTTTACATCGACTGGACGCTTCGGCTACTTCCGCCATCTGCTGCGCATTCCTGACCTGCCCGTCGGCGAACTCTTGGCGGCACATATCAGCGATGCTCGAGGCGCGCAGGAGGATCCCTCGCGATGGAGCAATGCGGCGACTCAAGAGATCATCCTGCTCCTGAGGGACGACTACCCGCTCCTCACCTCGGTGCTCGGTGCACTCGATCAAGTCATGACGCCGGAAAGCCAAAACAAATCGGACGCTTAAAGGCTGAATATCGAACGAAAGTCATTTGTCGTGGCTGCATCCAGATGCTACACTTGACGTATATTTCCCTGGGAGACTCCTCAAATGTCCAGCAAAACCCTTCTCTCTGTTGGCGCCGTCATTCTTTTTCTGATCGGGCTGATTCTGCTCTTCTTTGGCTTTGTCTACTTCACGGCAGCGTCTTCGGCCGGCGGAAGCCCAATCATGGCCGGGATCCTGGCGGTCGCGGGGTTTGTCTTCCTCGCCGGCGGCGCGGGGCTCGTGTATGCTGCCATGCGCGGCCAGAAAACCGAGGTCATTCAGCAGGTGACCATGAAGGTTGACTTGCCCGGCGCCACGAAGATATCGCAGGTCAACTGCCGCAACTGCGGAGGCACGCTTAAGCCCGACAACATCAGGATGGTTGCAGGCGCTCCGATGGTGGAGTGCCCATTCTGCGGCACCACGTATCAGCTTACTGAGGAACCCAAGTGGTGATCTGACGCCAAGATCGGTTTAGAGGTTGGAAGGGCGTCCACGACGGCATAACCACGCAGCGCAAGTCTTGGTCAGGCTGGGAGGGCCCATGCTTCGAAGGCTGTTCGTATTCACAATTGCCCTCGTTTTCGTGCTGGTGCTGCCCGGCAGCGCCTTTGCTCAGGAATACCTGTTCGGCGTCGAAAGGGAGACCGTTGATGTGTATTGGAACGCCGACGGGTCATCCTCCCTTGAATACACCTTCCACTTCGTAAACCAGCCCGGCGCACATGCCATTGATTTTGTTGACGTCGGCATGCCGATCAGCACTTTCGACATGTCGACGGTCACTGCTGATGTTGACGGAACTCCCGTCAGCGTTTCCAGCGGGGATTACCAGGGAACCGGCTCGGGCTTCGCCGTTGTCATGGGATCACGCACCATCCAGCCGGGCGGACACGGAGCCGTTCACGTGCTGGTGGGTCGCATCACGGGCGTATTGCGTCCCGATACTAGCGATGACAACTACGCCAGCGCTGTCTTCGCTCCAACCTACTTTGGGTCACAGTACATCGCAGGCAGCACCGACATGACGGTGACGTTCCACCTCCCTCCCGGAGTTCAATCCGAGGAGCCTCGCTATCATCCCGCCGAGAATTGGCCAGGCACGGCTGAGCCGCAGGCAGGGATGGATAACAATGGACGGATTACCTACACATGGTCCGCTCCGACCGCGAGCGCCGCGCGCCAGTACACTTTCGGGGCCTCCTTCCCGAAATCGTATGTCCCGGCTGATGCGGTTGTGACCACGCCTCCCATCGACTTCGGCGCGCTTATCGGCGGACTGGCGGGATTGCTCCTGCCTGCAGGATGCATCGGGATCTTCGTCCTCTTTTTTGTGGGAATCCCGATCCTGGGTGTCATCCAGGGTCAAAGGCGCAAGCTGCAGTACTTGCCTCCCAAGATCTCGATTGAAGGGCATGGTATCAAACGCGGTCTCACCGCCGTCGAAGCTGCCATCCTTCTCGAGCAGCCTCTTGACAAGATTCTGACGATGACGCTTTTCAGCGTCGTCAAGAAGGGAGCTGCAAGCGTCACATCTCGCGATCCCTTGAAGATCGATGTCACGGAGCCACTGCCGGAGGATCTTCACAGCTACGAGAAAAGCTTCCTTGGGGCCTTTAAGGTCGAAGGGGCTCCTGAGCGCCGCAAAGAACTTGAGGACATGGCAGTCGCCCTCGTGAGATCCGTCTCCGAGAAGATGAAAGGGTTTAGCCGGAAAGAGACCCAGGAATACTACAAGGGCATCATGGAGAAAGCCTGGGCCCAGGTCGAGTCCGCGGAGACGCCCGAGGTCAAGGGACAGAAGATCGACGAGAACATCGAGTGGACGATGCTTGACGGCGACTACGACGATCGGTCTCGCCGGGTCTTCACCGGTCCTATCTTTGCACCGCTCTGGTGGGGCAGGTATGACCCGACCTGGCAGCCTGCCAGCACAACCACAGCCGGCAGCGGGGCTCGCCCTGCCGCTCCATCGCTAGGTGGAAGATCTGCGCTCCCCGGCGCGGACTTGGCTGCATCCGTGGTCGGCGGTGTTCAGGGTTTCTCAAACAAAGTGCTTGGAGATCTGAATACGTTCACAAGTCGGGTAACCAACGTGACCAATCCGCCCCCGCCTCCATCCACGACGAGTTACCGCAGTGGTGGCGGCGGAGGGCACAGTTGCGCCTGCGCATGTGCTTGTGCTGGCTGCGCCTGTGCATGCGCGGGTGGCGGCAGGTAATCCCTGCTCGCCATTTCGGCTCATCGCCTGACGGCAGATACCGCAATGACTTTGTTCGGAAAGTTCCTGGGACCAAAGGTCGGAGCCGTGGCGACGAATCAGCCTCGGCTGTATCACTACGTTCGCGAGAACGGCGCGGAGAAATCCAGGATCCACCTGCGGGTTGAACCTCAAGGCTCTGGCACATTGATCGTCAACGCCGATCGCGTCTTGCATTTGAATGAGACTGCCGCGCTGATAACACGCCTGATCCTGGAGGGTCAAACGGATACCGAGATCGGCCGAGCGATTGGGCAGCAGTATCGCATCGCTCCGCCCCTCGCCGAAATTGACGCTGCAGGTCTCCGCGCCCAGCTCGACGAATTGATGCGCCCGGATGGGCCGTGCCCCATCCATGAGCTCGATCTGGATGCCACCATGCCTTTCAGCGCGCGCCCCTCGGCGCCCTATCGTATGGACCTGACGTTGACATACCGCTGCAACAACGACTGTGCCCATTGCTACAACGCAAGGGAGCGCAGCTTTCCTGAGCTGGACACCCACCGATGGAAGTCCATCCTGGATCGGCTCTGGGAGCTCGGCATTCCGCATATTGTCTTCACCGGCGGCGAACCGACCTTGCGCAATGATCTCCCCGAGTTGATCGCCCACGCCGAGTCCCTCGGGCAGATCACCGGTCTCAACACCAACGGTCGGCGGTTGGCAGACGCGGGCTTCGTGCAGAGCCTGGTGCAAGCCGGTCTCGATCACGTCCAGATCACGGTCGAGTCCAGCGAGGCAGCGATTCACAACCAGATGGTGGGCTCCGGCAGCGCCTTCGGCCAGACCATTCAGGGCATCCGCAACGCCCTCGCCTCGCCGCTCTTTGTCATGACCAATACGACCATGCTCCGAACGAACGTAGGCACGCTAGCCGAGACGCTGGACTTTCTGGCCGATTTGGGCGTTCCGACGATCGGCCTCAATGCTCTGATCTATTCTGGTCGCGGGCTCACTGTGGGCACGGGTTTGAGGGAGCGGGAGTTGCAGCCGATCCTGGATATGACGGCGTCGAAGACCGCAGCACGTGGGCAGCGCCTGATCTGGTACACACCCACACAGTACTGTGAATTCGACCCGACCCAGCACAATCTTGGCGTCAAAGGCTGCACGGCGGCTCTCTACAGCATGTGCGTTGAACCCAATGGCGACGTCTTGCCGTGTCAATCCTTCTACAACGTGCTGGGGAGCATCCTTGCCGATCCGTGGGACCGCATCTGGGAACACGATCTCGCTGTGGCACTCCGCGAACGGCGTAATCTGCCGGGCAAATGCGGCGGATGTTCGCTGCTCCCTGCCTGCGGAGGTGGCTGCCCATTGCTTGTGAGTCACGTTGAGTTTCCGATTGCCGGCGTGCCGGCCCAGTGGCAAGGGAGCTGAGATGGGTCCATGGGATTGGACGAAGCAATTCCCAGCGGCGATAACGATCTGTGATTCCGATGGCATCGTCCTGGAGATGAATGATCAGGCTGCCGAGGTCTTCGAGACGGATGGAGGCCGCGCCCTGATTGGGAAGAATATCCTTGATTGCCATCCCGAGCCCGCGCGAACCAAGACCCAGCATTTGTTGGCCGCGCACGGCACAAATGCATATACGATTGAGAAGAACGGGGTCAGGAAGCTGATTTATCAGGCCCCCTGGTATCAGGATGGCAAGTACGCGGGGCTCGTGGAGCTGTCCATAGAGATCCCGCTTGATCTTCCACATTTCGTTCGCTCCTAGGAACAACGCTGGAGAGAGCCATGAAGCGATTCTTCAACTTCACAAAGGTGCAGCCCATTCCCGCGGGCGTCTATCACAGACAGTCTGCGCCGCAGGATCAGCCACCCTGGCGCATGCACCTCAGACTGCAGCCGGATGGATCCGGAGTCCTCGTGGTCAACGCCGCGATCGTCATGCACTTGAATCCGACCGCCGCCGAATATGCCTACCACTTCATCAAGGGCACCGGTCCCGAGGCAGCCGCGCGTGAGGTTGCGTCACGATACCGCGTCCCCAAGCAGACCGCCTTGAAGGACTTTCAGGATTTCGTTGCACGCGTGGAAACCCTGATCACGACTCCGGATGTGGATCCCGTCGCCTACCTGGATTTTGAACGCGTCTCGCCGCACTCTACCAAACTCGCCGCGCCGCTGCGCCTCGACTGCGCCCTGACATATCGCCTCCCCGCGGGGACCGCAGCCGAATATGCCCCGACCAGGCGGGTCGAACGCGAACTCAGCACGGCAGAGTGGATTCAGGTTTTGGACAAGGCCTGGCAAGTGGGCATACCGCACGTCACGTTCACCGGAGGCGAGGCCACACTGCGCCAGGACTTGGTCGAGCTCATCCGGCACGCCGAAGACATTGGCCAGGTCTGCGGCTTGCTCACCGATGGCCTGAGGCTTGTTGATAAGACCTATCTTGAACAGCTCTTGCAGAGCGGCTTGGATCACATTCTTCTCATCCTTCAGCCTGGCCGAGCAGAATTGTGGAAGGCCCTTGAGACCATCCTTGCCGAGGATGTATTTGTCACCGTGCATCTCACTGTCACACAGGAGAATGCCCCCCGGGCAATCGCCGATTTGGAGAAGCTTGCCGCCCTTGGCTGCAAGTCTCTTTCTCTTTCGTTTGCCAATCCCGGTATTTCGGCGTCGATCCTGGCTAACACCGCCTCGTCTCTGGGACTCGCGCTCAAGTTCGACCTGCCTGTCCCCTACTCGGCAGACAATCCTGTGGCTCGCGAGACCGCGCAGGATGGGATTCCGGACGGTGCAGGAAAGGCCTGGCTGTATGTCGAGCCTGATGGCGACGTTCTTCCAGCCCAGGGAATGGCTGGGAGCGTCCTCGGCAATCTCCTGCGTGATCCCTGGGAAAAGATCTATCGCCCGTAGAGAGACCACCGGCAAATCCAGTCTTGGCTGGAAATCGCTTCCAAGATTCTGCTCGGCGGCGTCTCGCGGTTGTGATTCTTCTTTGTCTGCTGTACCACGACGACTGGAGAGACTAGGCGCCAGCGGCTCAGCCCGTTGCCATTCCGTTGTGGGCTTTCATACGCAAGGCGGTCGCGCCTCGGTCCTCCGGGCTGATGGTGCCGCTTTCTGACTTCTGTATGGACTGGCATAGGCGTTACCTCCAACAGGCATCCTGGACGCGCGCGCTGTGCAACTACCTGCTTGAGAAGGCGGGAATTTCCGTGGCCGAACGCGTCCTGGAGGTGGGTTGCGGCACCGGGGTCATTCTGCACGAGACCGCGCAAAGTGCACTGAGGCCACGCCGCGCCAATTTCACAATCCATGGCCTGGACGTGGCCGCGGAGCCATTGCTGCAGGCCAGGCTTTACGAACCCTCCGCGCACCTGACCCGCGGCGATGCCCACGCGCTCCCTTATGGAGAGCACCTCTTCAACATCACCTTCTGTCATTTCCTGCTCCTGTGGGTTAAGGATCCCCGGCGGGTCCTGCTCGAAATGAAGCGCGTCACATGCCTGCATGGCCATGTCCTCGCGTTGGCCGAGCCGGACTACAGCGCGCGGGTGGATCACCCCGATGCTCTTGCACCTCTCGGAGAGTGGCAGGAGCTATCCCTGGCGCAGCAGGGCGCCAACACAGCGATCGGATCCAGGTTGGCCGATCTCTTTCGCGAGTGTGGAATGAAGATCGTGGAAACTGGAACGATCACGCCGTGGCAGCCTGAGACTTACACGGATGACGAATTTGCAGGCGAGTGGGATGTTCTGCGGGCAGACCTGAAAGACCTGATCCCGGAAAGCGAGCTTGATCGGATGATGCAGTTGGATGCACAGGCGCGCCTGCGGGGAGACCGTGTGCTGCACGTGCCGACGTACTTTGCACATGCTCAGGTATAATCAGTGCCGCACTACCCTGGAGCCCTACTTGGAACCAAATCCCAGCGAAGACGTTCCCGCCTCACCCTCCTCTGCCCCGGCGGCATCCGAATGGAAACGCACCTTGGTCGACCTGCTCGAAACGGTCGTCCTGGCCTTCGTCTTGTTTCTGATCATAAATGCCGTCTCGGCCCGCGTGCGCGTCGATGGCCTGAGCATGCTGCCCACACTGGAAAACGGTGAATTTGTCCTGGTCAACCGCCTCGCCTACAGGGTCGGAGAGCCCACCCGCGGCGATATTGTTGTTTTCCGCTCGACCACGCAGCTGGACCTGGATCTCATCAAGCGCGTCATCGGGATGCCAGGCGACCAGGTGCGAGTTGCGGATGGGCAGGTGAATGTAAATGGCGTCGCCCTCAGCGAGCCATACATCAACGCGCAGCCACGCTACAGCGGCGATTGGAGCGTTCCGGAAGGATACTTGTTTGTCCTGGGCGATAACCGCAACGATTCCTCCGATTCGCATGCCTGGGGTCTTCTGCCCATCAAGAATGTGATCGGAAAAGCCATGCTGATTTATTGGCCGCCGCCCGAGTGGGCGATGATTGATCATGTTAATGTCGCGGTCGCCGCGCCATAGAGGTAACGATGACTGAGACACCTGCAGCTGAGCAGCCTCCCGCTCCGGTTCCGTGTGACGAATGCCAGGCCGGAGTGAAGCATCTCCACTTCATTACGTATTTCACCTGGCTGGGCGACGAACTTGTCATGGTTCCCAATTTCCCGGCCTGGATCTGTGACGTTTGCGGACGCAGGGACTACGACGAGAAGTCCATCTCATGGCTCACAATGCTGCTCAATCCCGATGCCGGAAAGCCGCAAAAGCCAATGTCGGCCCCGCCTGCTCGCAATCGTCCGCCCGCCGCACCTCCATCTCCGCAATCTTGAGCCCGGAATTGGCACAGGGCAGCCGCCGGATTTCCCTGGGAGCACGGATTCCGCTGCGCTGCCTCGCTTGACCGGCCCATTTCCGAATGATACAATGCGCCCGCTTTCCTGATGTCGCATCGAGATCGGGAGGCGAGCGCCCCCATCGTCTAGAGGCCTAGGACGCGACCCTTTCAAGGTCAAAACTGGAGTTCGAATCTCCATGGGGGCATCCGATGCGAAAAACCCGCCGGAATGGGCGGGTTTCTTCTTTGCTCGGCAGGTTGGATCCGTACCCCGTGGTTTGTCTAGTTCCTGAACAGCAGTGAACGATAGGGTATGAGCATCAGGAATCCAATCGCAATCAGGATCTCGCCGACCAGTACACCCATGGCCTGCCACGGCCCGAAGTACGGAACACCGGGCAGCGGCTGCGAACCCATGCCGGCCACATCGGCCATCCCCGAGAAGATCGAGATGACATAGCCTGTGCTGACTAGGCGCAGTCCGATGTCCGCCACGATCGTTCGCGGCTGTCCCTTCCAGAGCGCCAGCAAGCCAACGTATCCTCCAAGGCAGATCACTCCCAACCCGATCAAGAAGACCGAGATCTGCACGAATCCCACAACGGGACTCCGATCCCAGCCAAACCAGTCCGGTTTGGCGCCGACCGTGAAAATGAATAGCCCGATGAGGCTGGTCACCAGACTCATGCGCATTCGCGCCCCTGAGGGTTGTGCCCCGAATGGTCGCGTTTCAACCAGCGTGGAAGAAGGCCGTTCAGTCCCTGGCTGCATCGTGACTATCCCGGAAGGCTGCTGCGTAGCAGACGCAGCCAATTCAGGCCCAGGATGTTCTCCGCGTCGGCCGCCGAATAGCCCCGCTTCTGGAGCAGGGGCACGACCTTCTGGAGATCTGCAACAGTATCGATCTCGGCCGGCACGGATTGCAGGCCGAATCCGCCATCGAAGTCCGATCCGATCCCTGAGTGCAGTGAATCGCCGGCAAGTTGGCAGACGTGATCCAGATGTGCGACGAAGGCATCTAACGGCACCTCGTCCCGCTGCGAGCCCTTCTTCCGCGCCCAGCCGCTTTTGAGGAAGCTGTTCACAGGCACATTGCCGATCACTCCGCCGCGCTCAATGATCTTGCGCAGAACTGCATCGGAGAAGTGCCGATTGGTAGGGAATCCAGGCAATAGTGCAAGGCAATTGACATGACTTGCAGCGATCGGACCGTCGTAGAGATCCAAGGCTTCCAGCGCAGCTCTTTCGTCCATATGGCTCAGATCCAGCACAAAGCCGAAATCTGCCATTGCCTTCAATAGCCGCTGCCCGTCCTCCGTCAGCGGCCCGGGATCCTTGGTGCCTCCGGCGTATCGCGTGCCCGCCCAGGATAGCCCAATCAGGCGAAGTCCAAGATCATGCCACTCAGCCAGCTCGTCGATTTGACGAATGCCGTCTGCGCCTTCCATCAAGACCACCAGTCCAACCGGGCGTGATTCCCTTCCGGGATCGGCCCACGCCTCAAGGTGCTCCTCAAGGCCTTTTCGATCCTGGATCAAACGAAAGTAGTTCGGTTTTGAATCGGTTAGATCATGATAGGCATGCAGTTGTTGGCTGTACAGCTCATGAGCTTCGTCGGCGCTCGCGTAGTATATCTTGTCCCAGTTCCCCTCTTTGTTCCGAATGGGTGCAGCAAACAGCGTCGAGAAAATGATTGCTGTCTGACCGCGTTGGTAGTCCGGCCAGCCGATAAGCGTATCTTCGTTCACCTCGACCGCCCGACTTCCCTTCTCGCGCGCACGGGTTTCGGTGGCCGACAGGGTGTAGTCACGCCCGAAACATAGCATGTTCCAGGCGAGATCACAGTGGGCATCAACGAGAAGTGGCATTAGCAGCAGAGAGCGCACCCTGGGTGCGCTCTACTGATCGCCTATGGCTCTGGTTCCGGCTCTGAGTCCGAGACCGGCTCTTCATCCGGCGGAGTATGCCCATACTCCTCGACCAGTTTCTTGTAATCCTTGTCGGCGTACGCCCCGGAGTCGACCTTGCGCAGACTCAGTCCGATCCTGTGCTGTTCGGGGTCGATCCGCACGATGCGCAAGGTGCGAACTTCCCCATCTTTCAGCACCTCTTTGGGATGTTCGATGCGGTGGTCTGCCATTTCGGAGATGTGGATCAGTCCTTCGATGTCGCCTTCCAGCCGGGCGAAGGCTCCAAACTTGGTCAGTCTGGTGATCACGCCTTCCACCAGTTGGCCGACAGCGAATTTCTCAACGCGCGACTTCCACGGATCGTCCGCCAGTGCCCGCAGTGAGAGGCCGATGCGCTTCTTCTCCCGGTCAATGTTGATGACCTTGACTTTCACCTCTTGACCGACTTCAAGCACATCACGCGGATGCTGCACGCGTTCCCAGGAAAGCTCGGAGAGATGGACGAGCCCATCTGCTCCGTTGATGTTCACAAAGGCCCCAAAGTCTGAGAGACTCGTGACCCGGCCGCTGTACGTCTTGCCCACCTCCAGCTCATCGATCACGCGTTCCTTGATTGATTGTCGGGACTCGGTCGAGGCGGCCCTTTCCGAAAGGATCAGCCGGCGCCGTTCCCGGTCCACCTCGATGATCCGCACGGTGATGGGCTGGCTAACCATCTTCTGCCAGCGTTGCTCCGGGGTGTCGCCAATTGCCTGTGCCCGGCGTGCACCGCTGATCTGTGAGGAGGGCACAAAGCCGCGCAGGCCGCCCACCATGGCGATCAATCCGCCCTTGTTGAAACCCACGATCTTGCTTTCGTAGACGCGGTCCTCTTCAAGCATCTTCTCGACGTTCTCCCAGGAGATCTGTTCCTGGGCGCGCCGCAGCGAGAGGACAACATTGCCGTTCTCATCTTCCGGATTCTGCACGTACACCGGGATTTCGGCGCCGACCGTGAGCGCCTCACGCTCACTCGCGGAAAGCTGCTCGAGCTCTCTGCTGGAAATCACCCCCTCCGATTTGGCTCCGATACTCACCAGGATCTGCGATGAGCTGATGCTCGCGATGGTACCTTTGCGGATCTCTCCTGCCTGAGGCATATCCACACTAAGGTCTTCATTGGCAAGCAGAGATTCCATGCTCTGCGTATTCTGGTCGCCCTGCGCGCTATCATCGCTCCCCTGAGGCGGCAGGGTTTGATTCTGATCCGTCACTTGTAGACTCCGGTCGCAAGAATGTCGTCAGATTATAAAGGCGATTGGTGAAGTTGACAACCCGCCGCGTTGCGCTCCTGAGTCTGGTCGGGTCGACCATCCAGTGCCAGCGTTGGACGGCAATCTTCCGGTAAGGGCGTCGTGCCCGCTCAACGGATCTGTTCTGCGGCCGGCAGCGAACGTTCCCCCTTCGAACGCGGCCGGGAGAGCCCTCCCTGGCGATGCCTTTCTGCGCGATATAATCAGCGCCAGAGATCAAATGCCTGCGATTTATCCTTTTACTGCGGTCGTCGGACAGGAGCGCATGCGCCGAGCCTTGATCCTGAATGCTGTCGATACGCGTATCGGCGGCGTCTTGATCCGGGGTGAACGCGGCACGGCCAAATCCACGGCAGCACGCGCCCTTGCCGCCTTGCTTCCCCAGGTCAAGGTGGTTGACGATTGCCGCTTCGGCTGCGATCCGGACAAGCGGGCCACCTGGTGCACCGAGTGCAGGGAGCGCTTCCCCGAAAGCAAACGCGCGTTGCCGTTCCACCAGCGCACTACTCCTTTCGTGAATCTTCCAGTAAGCGCCACGGAAGACAGGGTCGTGGGGATGCTCGACATCGAGCAGGCCATCCAGAAGGGCGAGCGCCATTTTGAGCCTGGCGTGCTGGCCAACGCCAATCGCGGCCTCTTGTATATCGATGAGGTGAATCTGCTGGACGACCATGTCGTCGATGTCCTGCTGGATTCGGCTGCCATGGGCGTCAATGTTGTCGAACGCGAAGGTATCTCCTTTTCGCATCCTGCCCGCTTCATCCTCGTCGGGACCATGAATCCGGAGGAAGGTGAGTTGCGGCCGCAGCTGCTTGACCGCTTTGCCCTTTCGGTCGATATCGTCGGCATCCGCGATGCCCGCGAGCGCGTCATGATCATGGAGCGCAACCTCGCCTTCGAGAGCGACCCGGAGGCTTTTCGCACGCTGTGGCTTCCAAAAGAGCAGGAAGTATCGAAGCAGATCGAGCGCGCCCGCGTCCTCTTGGATCAAGTGACCTATACGAGCCGCGATCTGCTTTCGATTGCCGCTCTGACCGCCTCCTTGAACGTCGACGGCCACCGCGCCGACCTGGTCATTCTCAAGGCAGCACGCGCCCAGGCAGCCTACGAGGGCCGCACACAGATCAATGATCACGACATCGCCCTTGCGGCGGAGTTGGCTTTGCCGCACCGCATCAAGCGCACTCCGTTCCAACAGGCCGAGATAACCTCCGAGCAATTGCAGGAGCGCATCGAACAGCTCACCGGCCAGTCGATTCCCAGCCAGGCGGACGAAGAACGCCAACCTCAGGAAGCGCAAACCCGGGAAAAAAAAACTTAAAGCTCGAAGATGAGGTGCGGGAGGATGAGCAGCAGGCGCCCCCGCAGCCCATGTCGCAGGATGTCTTCGCGCACAGCGACGCCAAGTGGTGGGAGGGCGGCCAGAAGATCAAGACTGGCGAAACCTTCCGCCCCCGCCGGCTGAACACACCCCTGGATAAGCTCGCCCGCAAGCAGGCAGGACGTCGCTCCCTCACCAAGACCGAACGCAAGCACGGCCGCTACATCAAGGCGCGGCCGGCGAACAACAACATCGATGACATCGCCTTCGACGCAACTCTTCGCGCGGCCGCGCCATTCCAAAAGCGCCGCACCGAAAAGCGCAAGCGACTGGCTCTTGCCATCGAGAAGTCCGATCTCCAGCGCAAAGTCCGCGTTAAGCGCGTGGCCAACCTCGTCCTTTTCCTGGTCGATGCCTCGTGGTCCATGGCCGTTGCGGAACGTATGAACGCGACCAAGGGCGCCATCCTTTCACTGCTCACGGACGCATACCAGCGCCGCGACCGCGTCGGCTTGGTCGTATTCCAGAAAGACCGCGCCACGCTCGTCCTTCCGCCCACAAACTCGATACAGCTTGCGCAGAGGGCGCTTATGGAGATACCTGTCGGCGGCAAGACGCCCCTCTCCGCCGGGCTCCTGCTTGCTGCTGACGTCCTCAAGCATGAGAAATATGCACATCCCGAGGTTGAGCCGCTTCTGATCGTGCTTACTGATGGGGCGGGTAATGTGTCGATCGGCACACTGCCTCCGCAGGAGGAGTCCTATCGCTTTGCCGAATTGATTGCCATCGAGAAGGTCAGGAGCGTCGTGATCAACATGGAGCACGCAGCTTTTGACCAGGGGCTCGCCCAGCTCTTGGCTCAGCACCTCAAAGCGCAGTGCTTTGCCCTAAGCGAGCTGAAGGCGGAGAATCTGTACCACGCTGTCAGACAGGAAATGGCCGGCGGCTCGAAGTAGCATATCCGGCGCTGGCTGCCTCACGGCACGGACTGAAGTTGAAGGTAGGCCTCGCGCAGGTCGTTGATCGGTCGTCTTTCCCCCTGGGCATCTTCATAGAACCAATGCTCCCACCCGTTGCAGGGAGCATTGGTTATCTTCCGCCCCACTTGGTGGATCGAGCCAAAGAACCCGTCGTAGACGATTGCGCCGTCCGCCCGCACTTTGGCCTTGATATCGTTCCTTCCCCCAAAGTACAGGAACTGATTGGGCTGCACCAATCCAGCCTCTACCAGGCTGCCAAATGCCACCCGCGGCCGGTCCCGCCGCGAAGGAAATACGAACGTGTTCTCCTCGAACATGCCGCCATCCACAGCCTCGATCCGTTCCCGGGCCAGGGTCGCGTACACCGGCTCGCGCTCGATTCCGATCCAGCGTCGCTGCAACTTCTTGGCTACCGCGCCGGTTGTCCCCGTGCCAAAGAACGGATCCAGCACAAGATCACCGGGATTGGAGCTCGCAAGGATCACGCGATACAGCAGCGCTTCCGGCTTCTGCGTCGGATGGGCCTTCACGCCGTGCACGCGCAGGCGTTCCTTCCCGCTGCAGACAGGCAGCTGCCAGTCGCTGCGCATCTGCAGGTCGTCATTCAACGCCTTCATCGCGTGGTGGTTGAATGTGTACTTGGCGCCCTTTTTCTTCTGGGCCCACAGCAGAGTTTCATGGGCATTTGTGAATCGCACGCCGCGGAAGTTGGGGGTCGGATTTGACTTGATCCACGCAATATCGTTGAGAAACCAGAAACCCAGATCCTGCATGATGGCGCCCACGCGATAGATATTGTGATATGACCCGATCACCCACAGGGTTCCGCTGTCCTTGAGGACACGCCGGCACTCCGACAGCCAGTGGCGCGTGAACGTATCGTATTCCTCGACGCTCCTGAAGTGATCCCATGCCTCGTCGACTCCATCGACTCGAGTCATGTTCGGACGAAACAGCTCCTGTGAGAGCTGCAGATTGTACGGTGGATCCGCGAAGACCAGGTCGACTGATTTCTCAGGAAAGTCCGGAAGAACCTCGAGACAATCGCCGACCAGCACCTCTCCCACGGGCATCTGCCGCGAGAAAATGCTGTTGACGATGGCCCGCACCCCCCCGGGAACCGAGCCCGGCTGGGGAATGCTATACAACCGCTGGCGTGACCTCACTGCATTAAGCAGGCGGGTTATCCAGCCTGACGCCATGACCACGCACCGTGTCAATATAGGGTTGTTCCGGATCGAGCGCGCTGAGCCTCTCCCTCAGACGTCGGATGAGGGCATCCAGGGCCTGGTCCGACACGCCGGAAGCCTGCTCCTCGCCCCACACTGCGGTCACCAGATCGATGCGACTGATGACTTGCCCCTGGTTCTCATAGAGCAGGGCGAGCAGCCTGAACTGTTGGGCCGAAAGCGGCGGCACCAACTGTATCTGATTCACCCACACGCGCCGTGACTTGCCGTCCAATACCAGTCTGCCGGGCCTCCCGGGTCCCTCGCTCAATGGGACAGTGGCATCCGAGGTGAAGAAGAGAAATCCCTGGACGTAACTGATCTGCATTGCATCGCCGTCTTGCAGCATGACCGGGGCGCTGAGCGCGTTCCCGTTATGATGCGTTCCGTTCTTGCTTCCCAGGTCTTCCAGGATTACGCCTTGTACCGTGGGCGTGATGCGCGCATGATAACGCGACACTTGCCGGTCCGGTATCACCACATCACATCCAGGTTCGCGGCCCATCACCAGCGGCCGGCTGATCGCCCAGCGCTGGCCTTTCAGCGGGCCCTCGTCGGCAACCAGCATGGGATACTCATTGGTTTGAGCCATCTGACCCTCTTGGAGGGGATTCCCCGTGAACCCTGCGCCGCCTCTTCAAGTCTCGGCCCGCGGCGCGGACAAATCAGCCTCAGCTTCCTCCGCCGCGAGATTCCTTGCCAGCGTATCCATCGTTGGACATGGAACATCCAAGTCTTACCGCAATTCCTTAACGAACGCATTTATAATATAGCATAGATTTGGCATCTGTGTAGATTCGACGCCGACACATATTGCACAGCTGCACAGGCGTTACCGTGATGGAGCGGAGCCGATCTCGCCTCGCTGCCTTCGAGGCGGGATTGTATGCCCGGGGCCCATGTGGTGGGTCGACTTGCTCGGACGGTCATGGCCTGGCACACACAAGGATTCAATGCCGCGTTCACTAAAGCATGCCGAGGTCCTGCGCGAGCGCTACCAGATCCGCGAACGGATCGGTCAAGGCGGTGCAGGATCCATCTACCTGGCCGATGATCTCCGCTTGGACGGTCGCCTCTGCGCTCTGAAGGAGGTCGAATACGATCGCATGCTTCCCGAAAAGACGCGCCAGGAAGCACGCGCTCAGTTCCTGCGCGAGGCCACCATCCTCGCACGCTTCGATCATCCAAATCTGCCCAAGGTCTCGGACTTCTTCTCCAGCGGTCCCCGCGACTACCTTGTCATGGACTACGTGCCCGGCGATGACTTGCGCACCATCATGCTCGAGGCCCATCGCAATGGCACCTTTCTTCCTGAAGAACAGGTGTTGGGTTGGGCCCGCCAGCTGGCGGATGCACTTGCATACCTCCACGGCCAGCAGCCGTCCATTGTTCATCGCGATATCAAGCCCAGCAACTTGAAGGTCACCCCTGCGGGTATCCTCAAGCTCGTCGATTTCGGCCTCGTGAAGATAATGGCATCGGATCAGGAAATGACGATTACTGTCATTCAGGGACTGGGAACGGCCCTCTACACGCCCCTTGAACAATACGGCAGCGACGAGATACACACGGATGCGCGCTCCGACATCTATTCCTTTGGCGCAACCTTCTATCACCTGCTGACCAATGAGCCCCCGGTGGACGCCCGTAAGCGCTTCATCCAGCCGGCCAGCCTGGTTCCGCCTCGTCAGCTCAATCCCTCGATTGCACCGCGCACCGAGCAAGCCATACTTTGGGCAATGTCCCTCCATCCTGATGACCGGCCCGAGTCTATCGAGGCTCTCTCGCGCTTCCTCTTTGAGGGCGGCAGCATTTCAAAACGGACTTTGGATGCCTTCCCTGGATTCGATCTGCGCGCGCTTGCCCTTCTCCGCTCGAGAGCCGACTCCATACTTGCCTGGGCTGCCGCCAGCCTGTTGTTCTTGAGCCTTATCGCTACCCTGATACACTAACTGCCCTCAGCGGGCATGGCTGGCGGCGCTTTGCATTGGTGCCGGCGAGCGGAAATTGCCCGGTATTCGGCTCATACGATGCATTGAATCTTCAGCCTTCCGGCTCGATCCACGTTGCTCAGCGCCTCGGCGGCATTCCCGAACGCCGCCACCACAGGAAGCCGCCTAGCCTTGCAGGATGAACTGGAATCCATGCCGTTCAGCGCCGTCGGGTACGCCGATTTCACCCATAGGGGCGTTCCCGCGTGCATAGAATCTGTGGCCGAGATCAAGGGGTACGAGGAGCGCGAACTGACCCGCAGGGAATGATCAGCCGGTCGGCCGACTCCACGCCGACCCAGGCTTCTGACCGGCGGATGGGAATCTTGTCCGAACTACCAATCTGGGGAGATCCGGGAAGCGCCTGCAAGTGACTTCCTGGTTCATTTTGTCTTCGTCTTCGATGAGGATTGACTCCGGTCGAACCTCATCTCAACGGTTAGGCTCGCAACCTGGCGGCCCGCGGCAAGAACAACCTGGTCGCCTACCCCTCTCAGCACAACTTATCGTTCAAACCGTATCCGCGGGAGTGGATCGAACAAGCCCCTATCCCATGCTGGAAGTGGTGGTTTACCCGGCTGCTTTTGTTCCCATCAGCCAGTTCGACTCGGAGGCAGGTCAGGGCAGCAGGTCACCCAGTTGGTGCAAGACGTACGTTGGCTGGATGGAAGAGGCTGCGAGCGCAGTTGCAGAGGTCGTGCCGGTCAGCATCAATGCGGTGGACATGCCCGCCGCCTGGCCCATATGCACGTCGGTCTCCAACCGGTCGCCGGTCATCAGGCAGTCGGCGGCCGGGAGGTTCATCAGTTTCAGGGCAGCCTCGATCATGTAGTGGGATGGTTTCCCGACCACGGCTTCGACCCGTGTATTGGTACAGGCCTCGATGGCGGCGATGATGGAAGCACAGTCAGGCTCACCGCCACCGGGGACCGGGCAGTAACGGTCGGGATTGGTGGCGAAGAACCGCGCCCCGGCCCGGATGGCATCGAAAGCAATCTGCAGCTTGCGGTAAACAAAGGTACGGTCGAAGCTGGCGATCACCGCTTGGACATCCTTCGCATCCTCGACTAACTCGAACCCAGCGCGGCGCAGCTCGTCATGCAGGGGTTCCTCCCCAATAACGAATAGGCGGGCGCCCGGCATGCGACTCTGCAGGAAGTCCACCAACACCAGGGAGGAGGTCAGGATGTCCTCGATGGGGGTCGGCACGCCCAGGCGGATCAGCTTATCGGCATAGTAGCCGCGCATGTGGGTCGGGTTGTTGGAAATGAAGATCGTGCGGGCGCCGTGCCTCCGCAAGGCCGTCAGGGTCTCGCCCGCCGTCGGGAGCAAGGCTTCCCCAAGGTAGACCGTTCCGTCCAGGTCGAAAACATAACCGGTGAAGTAGCGTTCCGGAGTGGACAGGTTGCTCAACGCATCACCTGCCCGCCGGTGATGCGGATCGCCCCACCGGTGATGTGGCTGGACTGGGCGGAGGCCAGGAAGACCACCCCATTGCGCGCGTCAGCGTAGGTACAGCCGCGTCTTGCAAGCGCCTGGTCGATGTAGGTCTGATGAGGCCGCTCCTCGCGCACAGCATGGCGGGAAAACAATCGCAATGTATCCACCAGTTCACTCATCGTCACATATGTCGAGGAGCGATTCGCGTGCGATCAACTTCCACCGATCGTTGCTCGGATTACCTTGTATCCTTCCTTGTCAAAAGCCGATGCGACCTTGTCCTGGAGTAGTTTTCCTGGCGTCAAAGCCACCATATAGCCTCCCCTGCCGCCTCCTGTGACCTTTGCTCCCAAGGCCCCTTTTTCGCGGGCTAGCTTGCACAGGTAATCCAGAATCTCGTGAGACATTTGCATATCGATGAGGAGTTCGTGGTTCTTCGACATGGTCTTTCCCACGTTCTCCAGATCACCAGCTTCAAGTGCCCGTTTCATGTCATAGGCCTGGGCCGTGATGGTCTTGAGACGCGTGGCAAAGAGCTCCGGATCCCCCTTCTTTTGTTCCTCAATGAAGACATCCAATGCAGCCGTATTGGCTGTGATGCCGCTGTTGGCCAATACTATTTCAAAGGACTTTGGAGTGTGGATCTTTTCGAAATGTTGCTGTCCGTCCTTTAGCTGGAAGAGAAGAAGCCCGCCATAGGTTGAGGCGGTATTGTCCACTCCACTTGCCACCCCATGATAAGGAAATTCCCCCTGCCAAGCAACGCGGTTGATCTCCTCGATCGAACAGCCCAAGTTGAATTCGTCGTTCAATGCCCGCGCAAGCGAAACGCAACTGGCAGCGCTGGCGCCTACCCCGCTTCCAGCTAACAAGGTTCCGCCATAGGTGATCTTGATCGGGGTCTTCTTGACGTCAATCTTCATGACTTCGAGAATCCTGTCAATGGAGCGCGCCTGCTGTTCCTTCTTCTTTTCCTTATATCCCGGAACCTCGGTGCGGTTGTCTTGAAGGACCCATCCAGCGCCGTCGATCCTTTCCACCGTCGCTACGGTTTCAAAGGAGATCGACGAGACGATCGCCGGAACTTCGTCCAGCACAAATTGATCGCCTATCAAGATCGTTTTTCCAAAACCCGCTCCCTTAGCCATGCGATTCTCCTTGTATGATGTTTTCCATTTCCTTGATCAGTGCTTCTTCTTTGCCAATGGCCACCGTGGTGGCAGCCGTCAGGCTGTGACAGGCATCAGAAAATCCCCCAAGCCTGGTCGTCGCCTCGGGCAGCAATATATTGAGTCCCATTGCTCTTCCCGCCCTGATTTCCCCTTCCATGTAGGGAGAAACTCGCATGGAGATCTTCACCTCGTTGAACCTAATAGCGTCGAAGCCCGGGATCTCATCGGGAATGATCTGAAATCCTGCGAGGTATTTCTGGGGATCAATATGGCTCGTGTCCTTAATGGCATCACAGAACGCCCCGATCATCTTCACCCCCATCGGAAAAAGGCGCTTTTCGACATGAAACCACTGGATGTGCGGTGTTTCTTTCAGACCGCCTGCCTTAAGCCTCGCGATCTCTTCGCCAAATATCTTCGTCCTGATGGCTTTCAGTTCTTCTACCATTTGGTCCGAATCTGGCGTAGCCCCTTCCAAGCAGACCCTCACCCCCATATCTGGTCCTTTTTGGTAATAGCCGACACCCCCCAGGACATCAAGGTAGTCCCCAAATTCAGCACACGGTATTTGACCTCTGGAAGTTGTCAACAGGTACTGCTCCCCGGATTCCTGTCTCCTGATCTCCATGAGGCCTTGTTGAACGGCCTCCATTGCAACATCGCGATTCTGGCTCACCAGCTGGCCGTCCACAAAGAAACCGTCTCCCACCGCCCCCACGGCTGCGATATTTGCCAGGTCACGATTGACCGGATCCAAGGTCACCGCAAAAAGATAACATGTGGTTGAACCGGAAATATCTCGATCCCCTTTCAATCCATACAGATCAGGGTCAAGATTGTGAACCTTCGGATCGGTTGAGGCTTCAGCGACATGGTGGTCCAGGATAAGCGTCAGATTTCTCCCCTTGTTCAACTCGGAAAGCATCGGTGCGATTCTGCCTGCAAAATCGGCAAAGATCAGAATGCGTCCCTCCTGCTCGTAGATTTTTTTCAGAACTGCAGGATATGGTTTCTCCAAACAGAAGCGCTGGACTTTGAGTCCTTGCCTTCCAAGTGCGCGGGTGAGTATGGCGCCGGAACAAAGCCCATCGGAATCGTTGTGATGAAAGACCTGAACAGTCTTTTCAGGCCATTGCTTGACTTCCCGAATAGCTTGTTCCATTGCGTCAACGAGGATTTTCATCACTATTCTCCCTTGTTGATTTTATCACCTGAGGATCCTAACAAGAACCGTGATGAAGATCAAGACAACTCAAGTGGCATCAATTTCGGGCGCAATGCCATCGGTCACACGTTAAGGTCTGCAGTTTGTGTCAAAATTGGAATGAGTTCGAGTGGTTAAGGATATGCAGTCTTGCGTTTGTGGTTGACGATGGCGTATGCATTTTCAATCCGCCAGCGTTGCCATAAAAGGCCATCAGGTAGGCGGCGGGCAAGCGATCGACATTCAACCCATTGCTCAAATACCGATATGAGGTGCCGCCATAGGACACTTCGACTGGTCGGCACTGGGAACCGCAACGACCTGGGCGTCAGTGTACCTGCCGTTCACACGGTGATGCAGCCAACGGCAATTAGAGTCGCCTTTCCTCTTTCGGCTGCAATTCAGTCGCAACTGGGAAATCACGCTGTAGACGCTGTACACAAGATGGACTCACCTAGGCGTAAACTGACACTGTGCAGTTGCTTTTTCCCGACATATACGCCGTATACATACTTGGGCCGGACTCCCGTCAGCGATTCATCAGGGGGCGCGTCGTATGTGTCGCGGCAAGCGGAAGCAGCCGGCCCTGCGCCTCGACCGGCACGCTGACCATCCAGATATTCGGCTCTATCGAGCTTTTTCAGTGTGCTGGGTGCTTGCCAGACAGGCGCCACCAGATCCAGCCGCCCAACCAACCGGCAAGAAGCCCCGCGGCGCTCAGCAAAATGACTCCCCCAATGCCCGCGTCCGAGGCGAATGCAGGGCCGCCGGGAAGACCAAGAGCGAGGTAGTTGTAAGGTAGCAGCCCTCCCGCGAGAGCGCCCAAACCCCAGCGGACACCCCAGTGCTGACCGGCGATCCGCGAGCCAGTGAAGCCAATGATCACTGCGCCCGCGCTCAGGAGCAACATGGTCACTACCCATGCCGAGAATCGCAGAGCGCCTGATCGCGTCACAAAGTCATCCTCTTCAGGTACAGGAGTCAAACCGGACGGCTCCTGCACGGCCGGAGTGAGTTGCGGGACAATGACCGTGACCGCAGCCAGTTGGCCTGCGCTCGAGACATCGAGTTGCAGCACTTGCGAAACGCGCGCTGGATCTGACATGGCATGGATTTCCAGCAGGCCGGGTTTCTCGAGGCCGAATGAAACCCTCGCGATGCCTTGCGTGGTAATCGTTTCCTGTTGCTGCAGAATGCTTCCGCCCTCACCGCGCAGTTCCATCGAGAACGTTACTACCGTTCCATCGGGAACCTGATGTCCATTGTGATCCTTGATGGTCCCGGTGCGGATGCCGATCGTGTCACCGATCTTGAATAGCGGAACCGGAGTCTCCTGGGGCGTCGGTTCCCCTGTGGGTGCGCTAACCTCGGGGAGATCCAGTGCCAGGGCAATGATCTGATCTGGATCGGGAGCCGTCATTGACCGCAGGTCATATCCCAGTCCCGGTACGGAGACCGGTGAGGCTCCCACTGGCGTGATTTCCTGGAAGAGCAGGCGCGCCGCAACTTCAACAAATGGCGGCTGCTTGCTGTACAGGGCATAGTAGGCGGTCAGCCGCGAAACATCCGTCGCGTCCAGGTAGACCGGTGCGCCGAAGGCGAATAGAATCACCCGTTTCTCACGCAGCAGGTCCTGCTCCTCGGCCAGGAAACTACTGATGAGCCTTGCTTGTCCGTCGTTGTTGTCGGTCAGCGAGAACACCACCCACGCTGCCCCGGCTAGATCTTCTCCCAGATAGGGTGGGCTCTGGCCTGCCGCGTACTGGACTGCGTCATCAAGCGTGTAGGAGGAAAGCCTGAATGATGAAGTCTGGTTTCCGGCTTCTGGTCCATAGAGCCCCACAATGGTACGCTGCAACGCATCGACGGCAAGTCCAGGCACCTCAGCGCATGTGCTGCACTGCTTTGCCGACGACGTGTCGGTAAAGAACACAATTCGATCGCGAAGCCTGGGTGGAGCCTGAAGCAGTGTGGAGAGATCCTGCGGAGCCGGGCTTAGCAGCGTCGCCGATCGGCTTGCAACCTCGAATGTGACCTGCTGCAGCGTGGAGGGAACGCTCGCATCAGCTGCTTGCCGCAGCACGCTGGCCAGATCGAATCGTCCGTACAGTCTGTACTTGGTCGAAAGGATCCGCAATACTGCTGCGTCGACGCGCTGCGCGAATCCCGGATCCTCGCGGTATTTACGCCCGAAGAAGCCGACGATATCAAGCGCCGTTGAGTAGTTGTCCGGAGCATCGCTGGCTACAATGTTACCTAGGAACAGCACATCGTTGCCAGCCACGAAGGCATCCCGGGCGACCGTTCTCGCAGGAAAATCCGTGCCAGACGTGTAGAAATCCCGCACTGCATTCGTTCCCAGGTTGTCGCTTACGATAAGTCCGCCAGTGTCCCTCCATGCGGCAAACTCCGGCAGTCCGAGGATCGAGGATAGGGCCTGTCCGTCAAAGCTCACTGGCTTGGTGGTCGCCCGTATGTTGCCTTGAAAGCCCTGGTAGCGGATATGCGAGAGCAGGAGCCCGTCTGCCCTGGCCGCCGGAGTGGTTGCCTCCCTCGTGACCGCAAAGAACGGCGCCAGTTCGATCTGCTTCAGTTCCTCCAGGCTCTTGCGAACTGTGGCTACCTCCTGTTCGCTCAGGCGGTCCGAACTGCCTCGCCCGGGGAAGAACTTGGGAACCACGAGCAGCCGGTTCTGCGCGCCTTCATGCAGTCCGCTCACGTAGGCGCTGCCCAGCATGCTCACCCAGAACGGATCTCCCCCGAACACCCCCGAACCAAGGTCGTTTGCCGACATTGTGTTGGGATTCTCAAGGACATCGAGTGACGGGCCTAAGTACATATTGATTCCGAGCGCCGAAAGCTCGCGTCCGTTGATCGCCCCGATCTCTTGGGCAAGATCCGGGCTCCACGTTGCTCCGATGGCCATTTCGGATGGTAGCGGCGTCAAACCCGACAGTAGTTGATCGCCGGGAGCGCCATCTCCATCCTGGATGGTGGCAATGAACAGCGGCACGTACGCCCGGGAGATTGGTCTTCCTGTTGTCGGATCGTTTGGCGGCCGCACCGAGCTGTTCCACTCGATTTGTTGAAGCCCGCGGATCAGATCCCGCGCTCCGGCAAGCGTCCCTGGCGACGCGACGAAGTTGTCATTGCCTGCAAGGAGCACCGTGCCGCCAACATGTTGGTTGACCACGAGGTCGTAGATCTTGCTCGTGTTTCCGGTGTCGGTTCCGGTGAAAGTCACTAGGAACAGCTGCCCCACACGTTCCTCGGGCGTCATGATGTCGAAGAGGTCCTGCACCGCGGCGGGCGTGCCGGGCTCAGGGGTGCCCTGGGCGCGGGCAGCTTGGAGAGGTGCGGCAATCAGCACGCTCAAGAAGATGATGGAAAGCGTGATTCTGGTCACTGCCTCGCCTGCACGGGGTGCCGCGCGATGATCTCGTCGAATACCTCGCGCTGGATATTTCCGCCCGTCAGGATGACGACGCACGGGCGCGCCGCAAGTGTTCCTTCCAGCACTGCCGCCAGGGCGGTGGCGGCCGAACCCTCGATCTTCTCACCGTACAACCACCACGCAACTGCAATTGCCCGTTCGATCTCCTCCTCGGAAACGGTGACCATGTCCGCGACGAACTCTCGCAGCATCGGGATGGTGATCGAGTCCGCGTCAATTGCCCCGCTCAAGCCATCAGCCAGGGTTGGATTGTCAGACACTCCCTGCTGCGTGCCCCGATGAAAGAGGCTGTGCGTGAATGCCGAGGCCGCCGGCTGCACACCGAACGCGCTGGATCTTGATCCACCTGCCGCAAGGGCCGCCGCGCAGCCGGAAATCAGTCCGCCGCCACCCGTGGGGAAGATCCACGCAGCGATGTCCCTCGGCGATGTATCGAATCCGTCCGCCAGCTGTTGCACCACCTCCAGCGCAATGGTTCCCTGCCCCGCGATGATCTGGCCGTCGTTGTATGGTGAAATGAAGGTCTTGCCTTTCTCACGCGCGTACTCCAGGGCGGCAACCTCGGTCTCCCCATAGCCGCCGTTCACGAAGTGCAGCTCTCCGCCCAGGCTCCGAATGGCCTCCACCTTGCTGGGTACCGCATGCCCAGGCACAAAGACCTCTACCTTCGAGCCCGTTAGCTGTCCTGCCAGCGCGACTCCCTGACCGTGATTCCCTGCCGATGCAGCCACCAGGCCTGCAGACCGTTCCCATTCTTGGAGGGAGAGAACCTTGTTTACCGCACCTCGCGCCTTGAATGAACCCGTTATCTGCTGGTTCTCCCACTTCAGGAACATGCCCCTCTGCGCGTCGTGCGTGAGGGGCGTCCGCACTGTATGGGGGGAAATCCGTTCTTGTGCTTGTCCAAACCACTCGTAGGGGATCACAAGCTCCTCCCGAGTGTCCGCAGCGCGGCCTTCGGATCATCGGTGAGGATCCCGTCCACGCCCCATTCGGATAGCCGCGCGATGTCGCTCTGGTCGTTGACCGTCCAGACGTGCACGCGGCGGCCCAATCTGTGCGCGCGCTGCACCTGCTGCGGGCTGACATCGGTCACGTGGGGATGCAGCGCCATGTAGTCGCCGAACGAAAAGCCGAAAGACCGCGCCCATGCCCCGCGCCAGCCGCGAACCGCCAGCAGCGCTCGCGGCACGTCCGGCAGTAGTTCAGCGGCCCGCCGCAGATTCGGCGCGTAAAACGATGAGAACAGGATGTTGCCTTGCACGGACTGCCGCCGCACCAACTCACAGACCCGGTCGGCCAGTCCGTCGCGCGGCGTCCAGTAGTTCCTGAGTTCCACGTTGATCAGCAGCTTCTTCCCCAGCGCCGCGAGCACTTCCTCGAGGAAAGGGATCTTCTCTCCCTGGTATTGCGCCGAAAAATGGCTTCCAGCATCAAGTGCACGCAGCTGGTCGGCGGTCTTGTCCGCCAGGTTTCCCCGCCCGTTTGTGGTCCGCGTCAGCGTTGGATCATGGAAGACGACGACCTTGCCGTCCCTGGTTAGCTTTGCATCCAGTTCGATGGCCGGAGCGCCGTCCTTCGCTGCCAGCTCGAACGCCGCCATCGTGTTCTCCGGCGCGTGGCTGGACGCGCCGCGGTGTGCAAAAATGATGGGACGCGGCAGGTTCGCCAGCATATTGGCATTATACAATACCGCTTGTATGACCCCCTGTCCGCAGTCCGCGTTCGGCCCCGGTCTCACCCGGAGACGACGGCCCTAGATCTCGACGAAGAATGCTTGCGCGGCCTTGTCGATCATTTCCGGGGTCATACTCGGCGAGGTCGACAGATAACCCGCAATATCCAGGACCTGATCGCACAGATCGCGCGGATGGGATGCCCGCAGCCTGCGATTGCGCTTGATGTACCATTCCTGCAGCAGATATGCCAGGCCTTGATCGTCGTATTCCACCTTCTTGTCGGCAGCCACGCGGCGGAAGATCTCGCGGTACTCTTCGTATGAAGGGTCGCCGATCTCCACCTTGTGCCTGAGCCGGCGCAGGAATGCTTCGTCAACCAGGTCCTTGGGCGGCAGGTTGGTCGCAAAGATCACGAGCACCTCAAAAGGCACCTCCACTTTGCGCCCCGTGTGCAATCGCAAATAGTCCACCTGGCTTTCGAGCGGCACGATCCATCGGTTCAGCAGGTCGCGAGGTCGGGCGATCTGCCGGCCAAAGTCGTCGATCAGCAGGATCCCCCCATTGGCCTTCACCTGAAACGGAGCCTCGTAGTACTTGTGGGTGTCGTCAAACACCAGGTCCAGACCTTCAAGCGTGAGCTCGCCGCCCACAACGATGAACGGCCGCCGGATCTTCACCCAACGCGGGTCTCGGCGCATGGTCGATCGCGCGGTGCCATTGTCTTCCCCCTCCGATGCCAGTCGATGGCTCACCGCGTCGTAGAGCTTGATCACCTGGCCGTCCAGGTACAGGGCATATGGGATGTACATGTTCTGGCTTAGCACCAGCTTGCCAAACGCCCGCGCAATGCTTGTTTTGCCGTTGCCCGGTGGTCCGTACAGGAAGACAGACGTGCCTGAATTCAACGCCGGCCCCAGCCGCTGAAACGTGTTCTCAGAGATCACCAGTTGGGACAGTATCTGTCGCATCGTGCGGGGGGTGACCGTCAAGCGCCCGCTTTTTTGCTCGCGGATTGCCTCGTTGTACACATCGAACTGTACCGGCGCGGCGCCCGCATATTGACTTCGCTCCAGGGCCTCGCGAGCCCGCAGATTCCCCGCACCGGTGATGCCATAGGTGTAGGCGCCCTCGCCCAAACCACCCTGTGAGGACTTGACCTCGATCAGCTTTTCCTGCTTGAGGGTCGTCAGCAGCTGGTCGGTCACGCCCGCGAACGGCAGCGCGATTGCCTCCGCAATTCGGATACCCGTCATGTAGCCGTGCGAATACAGCACTTTAAGGGTCAGGTCCTGCAGCCAGAGCGGTGAAAGCTTGGTGTCCTCGATGCTGTTGATCTGAGGCGGAACAAAAGGTCCGTTTGTTTGTAGCGGTCGCGAGCTCTGAGTGGTCATGCCATTCGCCTTATAGGTGTGCTCTATGTGGAGAGCGGGGGCATTATAGCACCCGGGCACTCGGCGGCACCTGACAAAGACATTTCGAATTCATACGCGTTCCACGCCGTCTTCGGCGTCGCCGGACATCTTCTCGCCGGCCTGATGGGAGCCCGCTTGCCCGGCGAGTGTATAATCGCCCCGTCATGAAACTCTCTATCGTTATACCTGTTTATAACGAAGCGGATAATATTAGGGAGATTCTCAAACGGGTGCAGGCTACCAGGGCCGCATCCGAGATCATTGTTGTCGATGACGGATCGCAAGATGGAAGTCGTGAGCTCCTCGCCCGGCTGGATGGCAAGAATCGCATCCGCGTCATCCTGCATCCGAAGAACCAGGGCAAGGGCGCGGCTGTCCGCACCGGCATCGGCGCCGCCCGCGGAGATGTCGTCCTGATCCAGGACGCGGATCTCGAGTACAACCCGCGTGACTACCCTGCACTGCTTCAGCCGATCCAGGACGGCATCGCCGACGTGGTCTACGGCTCGCGTTTCTTGGGCGGGCCGCGACGCGCGGTGATGTTCTGGCACATGCTCGCCAACCAGTTGCTCACGCTCATGACCAACGTGCTGTACAACACGATCTTGACCGACATGGAGACTGGCTACAAGGTCTTCCGGCGTCAGGTGGCACAGGGACTGATCCTGCGCGCCCGCGGCTTCGAATTTGAACCCGAATTCACCGCCAAGATCTTGAAGCACAAGCATCGCATTTTTGAAGTTCCGATTTCCTTCAATCCGCGCGACTACTCGCAGGGCAAGAAGATCAAGCTTCGCGACGCGTTCGTCGCCGTATGGGCGCTTCTGAAGTACCGTTTCGTTGACTGAATCCTCTGCACATCCACTCTTGCACAGGAGATAAAGCACGCGGCCCGTGGGCCGCGTGCTTTATCTCCGAAACGCGCCGATGTCGGCTCAATGCATGATCACCGGCTCAGGGCATCCACCGCGGCTTGCAGAACCACATCCTCTCCATTCGCCTCGCGCTTCAGGGTTTCTGCTGTGACCGGCACTTTCACTCCAGGCACCACGCCTTTGCCTTCAAGGTGGATGTTGCCGTCGGCGTCCATCGCCCGGCCAATGGTGAGTTGGCAATAGATACCTTCAGGCATGAAGAACGCCTCCACACTGCCCCCGGCGCCCTCGGAGGGATACTGGCCCACGACGGCGGCGCGGTTGTCGATGGTCATGTCGTAGCTGAAGAATTCGCACGCACTGGCGCAGGCCGGCCCCACCAGCACCGCCACCCGGCCTGTGTAGCGCAGATCCTCCGGCGGCGGGATCATGATCGCCTCATCGCCCGGATCAAGGTAGAACTTCCCTGTGCTCTTGTCGTAGCGGGCGGTTTTTCCCACGACCGTCTCCACGTCGAAGAAATACGCCGCCATCTGATTTGCCAGCCATCCGCTGCCGCCTGAGTTCTGCCGCATGTCCAGGACAACGCCGGGGATCGCGTTCTCGTTGAAGTAGCGGATCGCCCTCTCCCATACTTGGATGGACAGCACATCGTTGTCAAGGAAGCTGCTGATCTTCACATAGCCGTGTCCGCTGGGCAGTATGCTGTACTCGACCGGAAGCGCGGTGGCTGCTTGCCCTGCAAGGAACGAGGCCTGACTGAAGCTCTCGTATTCGTTGACAACCTCAAGGCGCGCGCTTTCGCGGGTTCCGCCCGGGTTCTGGAACTCCACCTCGACCGTCCCATTGTCCATGGGAAATCGGGTCGCATAGCGCAGCTGTTGCAGCCGCTTGACAATGGGATTGCTGAAAGGCGATGACCACGGCAGGTTGTCGGCAACCACCTGACCGATCGGCTTTCCATCGAATGCGAAGATCTCGGCGCCCCATTCCATGCCTGCCTGGTCTGCCGGCCCGTCCTTGAGGATGTAGTTGGCGATGACCTTTCCGTCGTCGGTCCCACGGATCGCAAAGCCCAGACCCCCGGCGGTCTCCACTTGGAAGTCATTGCCCAGCAATGTTTGATCGAAACCCACATGGGTATCGGGTATGGACCACATAAAGTCCCGGAGTGCCAGCGCGTACCCGTGCACATCCCGGCTCCTCTCCGCTGCCTCGAATCCGGGTCTGTACTCAGCTGCTTTTGCTTGCCAATCGATGCCTTTGAATTCTGTGAAGGCATACTCCTTTCGGAACTTTTCGATCATCGCGTCAAAGGCCTTGGTGTAGGAGAGCCCGGAGAAGTCGTCTTGTTCCGCGCCTTCGCCCTCAATGAGGTCGATCGTCAGGATCTGTGATCGATCTACGCTGAAGGGCGTCTTATCCAGGTCCACCTGTGACCAGCCTGCCGGCAGATCCATGAGGGGATCGTCATCCGTGAACAGCTTTTTGTCCTTCCCGAAGCCCGACGGGAATTGCTGCCGGTCATCCGGCGCGTAGACCAGGTACATTCCGCCCACAACCTCGAGATAGCTGTCGCTGTTTTCGCTGACCCTGGTGGAGGCGTATGCCGACGACCAACCGCCGCCGCCCTGATCACGCCGCTCCAGGTACGGATCTCCCCAGGTGTTGGTCCAGTAGGCAACCGCAAATACCATCACGCCGCTGTCGCCCTGCCCGTCGTGGTTAACGTCATTTAGCGATCCATTGGGACGCGCCGGCAGTGAGAGGCTGTACGTGAAAGGCGACGTGTAGAAATCCGAAGTGATCTCGCCCAGCACCTGCGATTCCGGAGGGATCTCGAACTTGCGGTCGCGTTTCACGAAGCCGGTCTGGTCTTCCAGGATCACGATCGGTTCGGCGACGCCGCTCGTGAAGAACGAATTGGTGTATGTGACCTTGCCCGTGATGGTGGTTGGCCCGCCCTGAAGGGCCGGCAGTGCCGTCGGCCTCGCAAGATCATTGATGCCGCAGGCCGCAACCGCAAGGCTCAGCGCGGCTATGCCTGACGCCAATCGCATCTGATTCAGTTTCATCTCTTCCTCCGTTGATCGCCACAGGGGCGGGCTCTGCAGAGTTGCTTGGAATTCCTTCGCACATGGTCGGTGCCTCCCCGCCCAGGAGACGGCATTATACCGCCCGCCGCATCGTCCTTCTCCGATTCGACATCCCTCCCCTGTGTGCGAGGCAGGGCCGGGGGTGAGGATTCCGCACGCGCTCCCTCGCTTTTCTATCCAATTGCGGCAGCCGCCTGACCCTTGCGGTCAACACAGTTGCTGCAAGTTCTATCGTGCCCGCACCGTGCCGCAGCCACAGGTGAGCGCCTCGACAATTGCCCCGAGCGGCCCAGAGGCAGAGGAAGCCCATCCATCACGTCCTTGCGAGGAGCCGCGAGCGAAGCGAGGCGCGGCGAAGAAATCCCATTCGTCGCTGCAGACGAACTGTCCCCAGAATCGCGCTTTGAAGATCGCGACGATATAATCGCCATGTGGATTGGCGCGCGCAGTTCAAGGCGGAGATCGAGAAGGCCGGGCAGGCGCGCGCCCGCGGCAACGAGGGCCAAGCGCGAGTTTGTGCTCGCCGCGCGGCCGGCTTGGTCGCCGCCGAATTCTATGCGCGCCGCGGCCTTGCCCCCGTGAGCAGCAGCGCCATCGACGTGCTGCGGCAGCTCATGACCGATCCCTCTCTCCCCGCAGATCTGCTGCCCCTCGTGGATCATCTGGTTCAACAAGTAAACACGGATTTCAAGCTCCCTCCCGGCATCGACCTGATAGCCGAAGCACGGCGCTTGCGTGAATACTTGCTGCCAGACTAGTTCTGGATCTAGGGAGGTTCTGCCAGACTCAACGACCCCGCCTGATGGGCGGGATCGTTCACTGCAAGTTCGTGCGTTTCCGTGTGCTCTTGACTGCGGATCACCAACCCCCGTCCGCCAAAGCTGGCGCATTTCTATCTGTCGAACCGGCCAATTAGCCCACCTGTCTCCGCCCCACAAGGTGAAACAGCGCCCTTGCAAACGTGATCAACACCAGCGCGCCGGAGAGCACACCGCCCAGGACAAGCATCAGCCTCCGCCAGTCCCGCAGCCGGCCGGCGATCTCGCTTCGGTCCGGCATGCGGATGCGCTCGCGCAGCCGGTGCACCAAACCGTGAGGCGGCGTCACTCGCCTCAGCGCGCCCGCCAGTCTGGCCTCGATTACGTCCAAACGTGCTTCAGATCCTGCACCCGCTGTCCTGTTTCTCATGCCTTCTTGCCTCGCGCCTCATGCACTGCCCGTCAAACAGGGATCACCAGCCACTTCCTGCCTTTGCCTGCCCACTGACGAATGTCAACGGCCAACCGACTACCGCCTTCTCACTCCACTGGATACAACACCAAACCCACCGTTCCGGGTCCGAGGTTCGCCGCCACGGAGATGGCCAGATCCAGCAACACGGGTTCCTCCACGAGGTTGAAGTGCCCGCGAGCGTGTTCAAGCAGGGCTTGGCCCGAAGCAGGGTCGTTCGCCTGGACCAGGCCCAGGAAGACGGGCCTTCTCTTGAATTCGTGCTCGGCCAGGGCAATGATCCGATTGATTGAGGCTTTCCGCGTCCGGACTTTCTCCGTGATGTTGAGCATACCGTCAGTCAGCGCTGCAATCGGTTTGACGTTCATCAGCGACGCTAGGGCGGCCTGCATGGCGCCGACGCGTCCGCTCATCTTGGCATATTCTAGTGTGTCGAGCGTCAGGTAGATCCGGATTCGCCCCCGCACGCCTTCCAGCACCTTGACGATCTCGTCGGGGGTCTTGCCGGCGCGATCCATCTTTCGCGCCTCCCGGCACATAAAGCCGATGGCCACCGATCCCACCATCGAATCCAACGGCAGCACGTTGAAGGTCCCCTTCACTTCCTGGGCCGCCTGCACTGCAGAGGCGTAGGTACCCGAAAGCTTGCTGGTGATGTGGATCGAAAGGATGGTATCTCCTTCCTTTGCCACCTTCTTGTAGAACTCCACAAACTGATGTGGCGACGGCTGCGAGGTCTTGGGGATGGTCCCGGTTTCCTCGACCATCTTGTAGAACCCGGCATTGTCCAGCTCGACGTATTGTAGGTAGGTCTTCTCGCCGAACTGGATGTTGATTGGGATCACCTGGATATCGAATTCCTTTTCCCAGGCCGGCGGCATGTCGGCCGCGCCGTCGGTCACGATCCGTAGCATTGATCACTCTCCTTCGTAGTCGGAGAACTGGTCTCCCAGCTGGTCCCGCAGGGCGAGCAGGGTCCGGTGGTACAGGCTCTTGACGGCGCCTTCACTGCGCCCCATGATCTGGCCGATCTCGGCATTCGCCAGGTTCTCCACGAATTTCAGGATCAGCAGCGTCTGCCGCTCGTGCGGAAGTTGCCGGATGAGCCGCATCAGCGAGTCCTGATCCTGCGACCGCACCAGCGTGGTCTCCGGCCGCTCGTCCTTGGACGGCACGAAAGGCACGTCACTGAGCGGGATTTCCTGCCGCCGGCTGCGGTCACGGTGCCAGTTGGCAACCAGGTTGTGCGCGATGCGGTACAGCCAGGCCGAGAACGGCACCCCGCGGTCGGTGTAGTTGTGGATATGGTTCATCGCCCGCTGGAACACGCGGGCCGTCAGGTCCTCCGCATCGTGCAGGTTCCCCGTACGGTAATAGACGTAGTTGTAGATCCGTTCTACGTAACGCTCGTACAGAGCCCCAAACGCTTCGCGGTCACCCTGCGAAGCGTTTACAAGAATCTCCTCTTCGTTGATCTCGAGGTCCGGCAAAGGTTAATCCCGCCGGTGAGGTCTATCTAAAATAACCCCGCCCGCCTTCGGAAGTTGCATGAGTTGATCTCTCGATAAAAGTATAACATGCACCTCGCGTTCAACTTTCGCCCTGCATCGCAGCGGTCATCCTGGCTCGCCGCTGATTGTCAATTCTCTCCGATCGCCGAAGTCTGTCGAGCATCCCATGTCCCTCTCCCTACGAATTACCGGCTTTCGCCCATCGATTGCTCGCCGTCTCCGGCCGAGCGTCAACTATCTGTTGTCGGCTGCCGAGCGTCTGCCGTCCACACACGATCACCTTGCATCGACCGTCGATGGCAGCGCTTCAATTCGATGGCGTTATAATCGGTATCCGTACAAGAAGGAGATTGGTCTATGCGCATTAGAAGAAAATCACTCGGGCGCCAATTTCTGCTGCCTTCTCTGCTGCTTATGGTGGTCCTCACCGCTTGTGGCTCCGGAAACGCCAATGCGACCCCGACACTCGGCGTCGACGCCATCTTTACCGCTGCGTATCAAACGATCCAGGCGCAGGAGGCGACCCAACTGGCACTCACGCCTCCTACAAACACACCGTCACCGTCGCCGTTCCCCACGCTGCCGCCGCCCTCACCCATCGCCACCATCTCATTTGCCAGCTCAACGCCCCTGACCGGCGGTTCCAGCGCCTGTGACAATTCCGCATATATGTCGGACATCACCATTCCTGATGGCACTACCATCAAGGCCGGCGAGAAGTTCACGAAGACCTGGCGCCTCTTCAACTCCGGCACCTGCAACTGGTCCACCAGCTACAAATTGGCATTCGATAGTGGCGATCTCATGAGCGGCGGTGCCACCTCGCTTCCGGCCGCCGTGCCGTCCGGAAGCCAGGTCGACATTTCGGTCGTTCTCACTGCCCCAACATCCAACGGCACCTTCAAGGGCAACTGGCGCATGCAGAATGCCAGCGGTGTGGGATTCGGCAACGTGGTTTACGTCGAGATCAAGGTGGGCAGCGGCAGCGGCGTCACCGTGACGCCAGGCCCGAGCCCCACGGGCGGGCCGACCGCCACTTCATCGGGAACGAGTTACACGATCTCCGGGAATGCAGGAGTGGGTAGCGGCGTAACCGTCACGTGTGTGGGCGACGGACCGAAGCCTATCGTCAATGCGACAGTGAACAACAACGGAGACTACAGCTGCACCGTCCCGATCCACTGGCGCGGATACGTCGAGCCCCTCAAACCAGGTTGGAACTTTACGCCCCCGCAGAGTGAGCTTTTCGACGATGTGCTGCAGAACCAGGTCTACAACTTCATTGCAAGCCAGTAACCACGGAGCAGCCCCCGAATCTTGCCGAGTGGTTCCTCGGGCAACCATGTATGTCGATGAAGCGGGTGGCACTCGGTGCCGCCCGCTTTTCACGCATAGTCCCGAAGTCACCTTGACTTGCCCCCGAGCGCCGCAGGTATACTTGGCGGTTGTTCCTCATCCACACGGCGATGAGGACCAGAACTCCACGTCGGACATCTAAACGAGATGATCATGCACATCAATGCCAGACCAACACTGCACCGGCTGATGCTCGTTGCGCTGCCTTTCATTCTGCTGCTCACGGCATGCGGCTCCGGCGCCGATGCCACACCCACGCTCAGCCTAGAGAGCATCGCCACCTCGGCCTACATGACGTTCTCGGCCGAGATGGCGACCAAGATCGCCCTGACCCCGCCGACGAACACCTCATTGCCGTCGCCGTTTCCCACCCTGCCGCCGCCCTCGCCCCTCGCCACGCTCGCTTTTGCGAGTTCGACGCCTTTGGTGGGCGGTATCAGCGCCTGCGACAATTCCACCTACGCAGGCGATGTCACCATTCCCGACGGCACGATCCTGAAGGCCGGCGACAAATTTGTAAAGATCTGGAGATTACTCAACAATGGCTCCTGCAACTGGAGCACAGACTACAAGCTGGTTTTCGAAAGCGGTGATGCCATGGGGGGCTCCACCACGTCCCTTCTTCTGGTCGTCCCCGTGGGAAATCAGACTGAAGTATCGGTGGCCCTGACTGCCCCAAGCAAAGACGGGCAATACAAGGGCTTCTGGCGCTTGCAGAACGCGAGCAATCTAGCCTTTGGAAGCAGGGTCTATGTCCAGATCCTGGTAGGAGGAGGAACACCCGTGGGCAAGGGGGAGGGGAGCACCATCACAATCTCAGGTAACGCGGGGGTGGACGGGGCAACGATAGATTGCAGAGGTGACGGGAAAAAGCCCAGCTACACCGCCACCTCAAATGGTCTCGGTAAGTATGAGTGTATTGTTCCGCTGCATTGGGAAGGTACCATAGTACCCTCTAAAGGAACCCAGTGGGTGTTCTCTCCGTCCAGCATCCCCGTTCACGACGCGGCAGGGGACCTGACCAACCAGGATTTCACGGCTCACAAGTAGAGAGTGGAGGGCCCGGTGGCTCTCATCATCCGGCCGGTGACTCATGTCGATTTGCGGGCGGCACATCGTGCCGCCCGCCCCTTCTTCGCAGGAGGCTCAGCTTGCTGTTGGCGGCAACCGCGCGGGTATACTCAGAAACCGTCCGCGTTCCACGTCCGGTTTCTTCACCTGGATCGGCTATGCATACTCAACACCAGCAATGCTCGCACTGGCTCCTGCTGGTCTGCGCTCCCATACTGCTGACACTGAACGCGTGTGGATCATCAAGTATCGATGCCACTCCCAGCCTCAGCGTGGACGCGGTCTTCACCGCCGCCCGTCAGACGTTCTCGGCCCAGGCGGCGGCAAACATGACTGTGACTCCGCCACCGGGTACTCCTGCGCCGACTCTGGCAGCCGTGGCCTCTCCGAGCCAGACGCTCAGCGTCGGTAACCCAAACGTGTGCGACAATGCGTCGTATGTGTCGGACGTGACCATCCCAGACGGTACGGTAATCGCTGCCGGTAGCGGTTTCGTGAAGACCTGGCTGCTTCAGAATACCGGCACATGCACCTGGACCACAGGCTACAAATTGTCCTTCTATTCCGGGGACCTGATGGGCGGCACGGACGCCATGGTCGCCATCCCTGTTCCCTCCGGCAGCCAGTCGGAACTCTCCCTAAACCTGATCGCACCCGCCTCCCCCGGCATGTATACGGGCCAGTGGCAGATGAAGAATGAACAGCAGCAGCCGTTCGGCAACGTCCTCACGGTCGTGATCAGCGTCGGTGCGCCCGCCGAGTGCCACAGATCATCTCGCGTCGACGTGACCATATCCGGCCATGCGGGCCCGGAGAATGTCACCATCTATTACGGCGATGGAACCACCGTGACGGATGTCAATGGCGACTATGCCTTCACCGTGCCAGAGGGTTGGTCTGGCACCGTGACTCCCAGCAAGGCGAAGGTCAACCCTTGGACCTTTAGTCCCGAGCGCAGGACGTACACAAACGTGACCTGCGACCTGAGACGTGAGAACTACAAGGCCACGCCTCCCCCAGGCGTTTAGCCGACTCGCGTATCGGAGCCTCCGACGATCGACGGAAGCGGGCAGCCCGAGCGACACAGTATGCTGCTCACAGCCTCGCATGATGAGGCTGAAATGGCGTTGAAAAGGACCGCGCGGGTATACTGAAAGATTGCCCGGGCATTTCAATATGAAACAAATGTGCTATAATTGACAAATCAGCGCGGCTTAGGTCTCACATTGCAGGGAAACCGTGGCAAGCCTCAGCAGCCTCACTGGCATCATTCCCCGGGAGCATCGGGTTGCATCAGGCTCATTCCGGACGAGGTATTCGTTCCTCGGCAGCCACACGAAATCTGGCACAAAATTCGTGCGATCCGCGCCGCAGAATCCGGCGGATTCCCCATAGCTGACCGCCCTCAGCTGTAAACCACCAACGACCAACTCTTTCCACCATGACCTCTAATGTGATCCGCGTCGTCGGCGCCCGCGTCCACAACCTGAAGAACATCACGGTTGAGATCCCTCGCGACAAGCTGGTTGTGATCACGGGCCTCTCCGGTTCCGGCAAGTCATCGCTGGCGTTCGACACCATCTTCGCCGAGGGCCAGCGCCGCTACGTCGAGTCTTTGTCCGCCTATGCCCGCCAGTTCCTCGGGCAGATGGACAAACCCGACGTCGACTACATCGAGGGCCTCTCGCCCGCGGTCTCCATCGATCAAAAAGGTACGTCGCACAACCCGCGCTCGACGGTCGGCACAGTCACCGAGATCTATGATTACCTGCGCCTCCTGTTTGCCCGCGCCGGCATCCCCCACTGCCCCGTCTGCGGTCGCGAAGTTGTCCGCCAGTCCGCGCAGGAGATCGTTGATGCCATCGAGGCGCTTCCCAACGGCAGCCGCATTCTGGTTCTGGCGCCGGTCGTGCGCGGCCGCAAGGGCACCTACCAGGCGGTCTTCGAGGAGATCCGCAAGGCCGGCTTTGCGCGCGCCCGCGTCGACGGGACAGTGCATTCGCTGGATGACGAGATCAGCCTGGACCGCTACAAACAGCACGACATCGACGCGGTGGTGGATCGGCTGGTCATCTCCAACGAGGGAACGCCCGAGGACTTGAAGTCGGCACGGTCGCGTTTGACTGACTCGGTCGAGACCGCCCTCAAGTTTGGGGAGGGTTTCCTGACCGTGTCCGCGCTCGACGGTCGCAAGTCGGATGCCTCCCCTCGCAGAAGTGACACGGCATCCGAATCCAAGTCAGCCGTCAACGACCTTCACTTTTCCGAGAACTTCACCTGCCCGGTGCACGGCATCAGCCTCCCCGAGATCGAACCGCGCACCTTTTCCTTTAACACTCCCCACGGTGCCTGTCCGGATTGCCAGGGGTTGGGCAACAAGCTGGAGATTGATCCGGACCTGCTCATCCCCGACAAGGAGGTCTCGCTCCATGACGGTGCCATCGTGGCTATGGAATGGGGCGGCCCAAAGGAGGAGGGCGGCTTCTACTGGCAGTCTCTGCAGGCCGCCGCCAAGTACTTTGGCATCGATCTCAACAAGCCGGTGAAGGATCTGACCAGCGAGCAGCTGGGCGTTGTGCTCTATGGCACGCGCGGCAAGGAGATCCCCATCAAGTACAAGAGCGCCCGCGGCCACGAGTTCACCTTCGCGCGCGAGTTCGAGGGTGTCGTGGGCAACCTCGAGCGCCGTTACCGCGAGACTAATTCCGAATACATCCGCGAGCGCATCACGGAATACATGTCCGACAAGCCCTGCCCGACCTGCAAGGGCAAGCGGCTCCGGCCGGAGGCTATCGCCGTGACGGTCGCCGACGCCAACATCATTGAGGTCACGTCCTGGCCCATATTGCGGACCCTTGAGTGGATCACCGAATTGAGTGGGAAGAAGTCCACCCTCACCCGGCGGCAGCTGGCAATCGCTGAGCGAGTCATCAAGGAGACCAGGTCCCGCCTCGGCTTCCTTGTCGATGTCGGGCTGGATTACCTGACGCTCAACCGTTCGGCTGGTTCGCTCTCGGGCGGAGAGGCGCAGCGCATCCGACTTGCAACCCAGGTCGGCTCGCGGCTCGTTGGTGTCCTGTATGTGCTCGACGAGCCTTCGATCGGTTTGCACGCCCGCGACAACACTCGGCTGCTCAACACCCTCAAAGGTCTGCGCGACCTCGGCAATACCGTCCTTGTCGTCGAACATGATGACGAGACCATCCGTGAAGCTGATTGGATTATTGACCTGGGCCCTGGCGCGGGTGAGCACGGAGGGCGCATCGTAGCCGAGGGCACTCTCAAGACGATCCTGTCGACTCCGCAGTCGCTCACCGGGCAGTATCTCTCCGGGAAGAAGCAGATCCCGATCCCCAGGCACCGTCGCGATGGCAATGGCAAGAACCTGACGATCATCGGCGCCCGAGCCAACAACCTCAAGGATCTCACTGTGAAGATCCCCCTGGGAAGACTGGTGTGCATCACCGGCGTCTCCGGCAGCGGCAAGTCGACGCTCATGACCGAGGTTGTGTTCAACGCCCTTTCCAACAAGCTGATGGGCTCGCGGACGCAGGCTGGCGAACACAAGCGCATCGATGGCATCCAGCACCTGGATAAGATTATCAACATTGACCAGTCCCCCATCGGACGCACGCCGCGCTCGAATCCCGGCACCTACACCGGCATGTTCGATGAGATCCGCAAGCTCTTCGCCGAACTTCCGGAGAGCAAGGTGCGCGGCTACAAACCCGGTCGTTTCTCATTTAATGTCCACGGGGGTCGCTGCGAGGCCTGCCAGGGGCAGGGAGAGCTGCGCATAGAAATGCAGTTCCTTCCAGATGTGTACGTTCCCTGCGACGTGTGCCATGGCAGGCGCTTCAACCGCGAGACCCTGCAGGTCCAATTCAAGGGCCACAGCATCGCCGATGTGCTCGACATGACCGTCGATCACGCCCGCGCGGAGTTCTCAGCATTCCCCACCATGCTCAGCAAGCTGACGCTGCTGCAGGAGGTCGGCTTGGGCTATATCCGCATTGGCCAGCCTGCCACTACCCTCAGCGGAGGAGAGGCCCAGCGCGTCAAACTGGCGAAGGAACTCTCGCGGCGGGCAACCGGCCGCACGCTGTATGTGCTCGACGAGCCCTCCGTGGGTCTGCACGCGGCCGATGTTCACAAGCTCATCGAGGTGCTCCAGCGCCTGGTGGACGCTGGCAACTCGGTTCTGATTATCGAGCACAATCTTGACATCATCAAGATCGCGGACTGGCTGATTGACCTCGGTCCCGAGGGCGGCGACCGAGGCGGTGCGTTGGTGGCAGAAGGCACACCGGAGCAGGTGATGCAGAGCGCCAGTTCGTACACCGGCCAGTTCCTCAAGGCGCACCTCAAGCACCTCCAGGCGCACTAGCGGGCAGCCGACTGCTCACCGATGCTTCTCCCCATGAAACATGCAAGTTCAAGTAGAATCCTTGGACGGCCGCTTGCAGGGGCCGGGACAAAGGCAGCTAAATGGATCATAGAGGCTCGACTGGCGAGGTGATTGCCGGGTATCGTCGGCGCAAGCAGCAGGGCAACGTCGTTTTTGTGTACGGCGTGGCCGGCATCTTGATCGTGGCGGGGATCGGTCTCCTGGCGTTCTGGCTGACCGGTCCCAACCAGCCGCTCAGCGTCCTGTTTGCGACGGATACGCCCACACCCACCCTGACGTATACGCCGACCGTAACGTCAACCCCGACAGAGACGCCCACGATCACTCCCACTGTGACTTTGACGGCCACCGCGACGCCCTCCGCCCCGTTCATCTACACCGTCCAGGAGGGCGATTCGATTTCAGCCATCGTTGAGAAGTTTGCCTTGGGCGATGACGGCATTCCGCTCATCCTGATGTTGAATCCGTACAGCCTGGATGCCGGCACAGGCATTGACCCCACCACGCAGATCGTTTATCCGGGACAGCAGATCTTCATTCCCAATCCCGATCTGCAGCTCCCCACGTCCACGCCCATCCCACCCAACATTGCGAAGGGTACGATCGTCAACTACATTGTGCAGTCGGGCGATTCGCTTGCAGGCGTTGCCGGACTCTTCAACAGCACCGTCGAGGAAATCGTCAAGATCAACGAGCTGACTGACGCCAATGCCATTTTCGTCGGGCAGCAGCTGAAGGTGCCGGTCAACCTGGTCACGCCTACAGCCACCCGTCCGCCCACGAGCACGCCGCGCACTCCTGTGGCACCCGGAACGCCGACCGCCGGGTAGACCTTTTCCAAGCCAAACCCTCATTGGGCACACATCGACACACCATCCAGCCTGCCGATTCAGCGCGTGCTGGACAAAAGCAGTGCGCTCATGTACAATTGCGGCCTGCTCATACAGGATCTTGCTGCTCGATGAACGTGAAGGAAGCATCATTGAAGCACAGTGGGGATCACCGGGCAAGCTGATTTGTTTCTGAGATCACGTACGCGAAATCATTGGAGGAAAGACCTTGGCGAACATTCAGTCACAGATAAAGCGCAACCGTCAGAACGAAAAGCGGCGCCTGCGCAATCGCGATTTTCGTGGATCTGCGCGCACCGCAGTCAAGGGCGCGCTGGCTGCCATGACGGAGGGACAGGACTCTCCGGCCGCGGTGGCCGCCGCCATCGTCGCCCTGGACAAAGCTGCACGCAAGGGCGCCATTCACCACCGCAACGCCGCGCGGCGCAAGAGCCGCCTCATCAAGCGGCTCGCGGCGCTCGGACAGCGTCCCGTCAGCATGCCAGCTCAGCCCGCTGCGGAGGTTCCTTCGGCGGCAGAGTCAAAGTCAATGCCGGTTGCGAAATCTGGGAAGCGCCCCGCGGCAGCCGCTGAACCAAAAGTCAAGCCCGAGGCCAGGAAGGCCGCCCCCAAGACCGCGGCCAAGAAAGTCCCTGCAAAGAAGACCACCAAGAAGTAGTACGATCTTCATCAGGAGTACATCAAGCGGGAGCGTTGCATTGCTCCCGCCTTTTGAGTTCGCCTCGCCGCGCCCGATGTGAAGCGTGCCTAAACTATGGCCAGGCTCGGATGACCTTACTGCCGGCGATGAACCACTTCCCGTCCAGCCTTACCAGCACCATCTCCCGCAAACTGGAACCGGTATCTAAGGTCGCCACGGCGCGGTCGCCCTCGATCACGATCGAGATGAATCGGAGCTCCGGTGGTGCTGACCGAAGGACATTGACTCCGGGCGGCGTCGGCCGAAGGACAGCCACACCTCCATCGGAATCCAGCGCAAGCTCCGCCTCTTCGGGTGCCGGCCTCACCGTGAAGAACTCAACCTGGAAGTCGAGGTATCCAAAATCCGTCTTGGCCAACTCTCCGGTCACCTCTTGCATATGCTGGATCTGCGTCGGTAGGAGTGGACCACCCCGGGGATCATTGACGAAGACGGTGCTGAAAGCCGACGTGTCCATTGTTAGCACCGCTTGATGTTGAAGCTCGAAGCTTCTGTAGATGGTTTCCTGGATCAGCCGAGAATCTTCGTTGTCCGGAACGCCCGCTGTTGCGGCCGCGCGCCTGTGGTTGGCCAGAGCAAGCGACGTGATCCCAGCGACGAACAAGCATGCCGCCGCGGCAAATAGGTAACGTCTGATCCGAAGCATCCCGCCGGGCTCCGTCATTGTTCCGGAACCGGACAGGCGGCTGAATTCTCCACGTACGTGAGCGCGCCCGCATCGTACGTGAAAATTGTTCCGTCCTCCGCCTCAAGAACCAGTAGCAGGTTGCAAGCGGCGAGGAAGTGCACCGCGCCGTTACGCGACGGCGTGGGCATGTGCATTATCTTTTGACCATAATTGATGAAGGCGTAAATTGCGCCCTGGCGTCTTTTTAGCACGCCTTGCGGGGTGCTTTGCGTCCAATCTTCATCCGGGTCGCGCAACCAGCCCGCGGTTAGCTGCACCACATTGCCATCTACAAATCCCGCCCACACGTTGAGCCCATCTTGAACGGTAAAGAAGCGGCCACCGGTTGACGTAACTTCGGCGTGCCGAAGTCCGATTTCGAGCGTTGGCGTTGGACGAGGGGTCACCGGAGGCACGCGCAGGGTCTCCAGAGCAGCCGAGGACTTCTCCATCGGTGGATGCTCGGTCGCATTCGCAATGCAGTCGGCCAACGCAAGGCTGGCCCACTCCTGTTTCGGCGTGAGCGTGCTGCTTCCAGAGTCCCGAGACAGGTCCCTTAACAGCTCGAGCTCGTACTGGCAGAAGTAGGGTATCTGTGGCTCTTCCGTTGCCGCGGCTTCGGTCGGGGCATTTGCAGCCCGCGCAAAGTACCACCCTGTCATCGCGGCGAAACCCAACAGAGCCGTGATCAGTGCTTTTCGTAGGATAGCGCGCATGGCACGCTTGCTTCAACTATAGACGCGCGCTCAGGATTCTGCCGCCGGCGATCAACCACTTCCCGTCCATCTTGACCAGCACCATTTCGCGGGTTCTGCCGCCATCGTCAAGGGTTGCCATCGCAAGGTCGCCGTCAATCGCAATCGAAATGAATCGTAGCACCAGTGGTCCCGAGCGAAGGGCCAACGTGCCCGGCGGCGTCGGCCGAAGGACAGGTCCTCCCCCATCGGAATCCAGCGCGGGCTCCGCCTCTTCGGGGGTAGGCCTCACCGTGAACCACTCGCTTTCGTACTCCAGGTATCCAAAATCCGTCTTGGCGAACTGTCCGGTCATGTTTTGCATATACTCGATCTGCCCCGGTGATAGTGGGCCACCCCTGGCATCATTGACGAAGACGCTACCAAATCCTGAAGTATCCTGAGTCAGCACCGCATGCTGTTCTAACTCGTAGCTTCTGTAGATGGAATCCTGGATCAACCTTGAATCTTCTGTGTCCGGCACGCCGGCGGTCGCAGCGGCAGGCTTCTGATTGGCTAGGGCAAGAGCGGCCAAGCCAGCAACGAACACAAAGGCGGCTGCGGCCAATAGGAAGCGCTTATTTCGAGGCATCGCAAAACCTCCTTGCTTGAGTTTCTCCAGTGGCGCGTCTCACCATATGACATGAAACGACCAGATGAGGTATTGGGGCTGGAAGTTGTAGTCCCACGCCACGTGGTGCCGATCGGGACAGTGCTGATCCACAAGAAGCGTGTATACCCGAGGCGGCACGGGCATGTAGTTACCGCAGCCATCGGTATAGTCGGCCTGGTTCGTGCTTGTGTAACCATACCCTACCACGAATCTGGCGTGGTTGGGCACATAGTCGCCCTAGAAGTCGATTATGAAGAAATCTCCCTTGGACAGGCCTGATGGCGGCCAGGCGTTAACATTCTGAAACTATTCGGGATAAGAAAAGGCGTATCCAATGAACCAGTCTGTGGCGCAGCTGCAGCGTGCCGCGCGATCGTCTGAAATGCGAATGATATAATCCCGCCGATGTTCGAAGCCGAACGAGAAGACGTTGAAAAACAGATTCGCGACTTCTTTAGGCGCGAACGCATACCGCTTGCGGATCTGAAGTGGTCGCCCATCCCGTTCTCGGGGGATTGGGGCTTCTCCACGTCGTTCTTTGGAACGGCGGCCATGCAGGCGCCTTCGGACGCCTCACGCCCCGTGGCTCAACGCGCCCAAGAGATCGCGCAGCGCGTGGCCGAGGCCATCGATCCCGGCGCAGCCATTTATGAGGTCAAGGCGGTCAAGGGGTATCTGAACCTGTACTACACGCCCTCGGACTACACCCGCCGGGTCGTTGACGAAGTCCTTTCCAGGAGATCCGATTTCGGGCGCGGTGACAAGAAAGGTGAGCGCGTAATGGTGGAATACGCGCAGCCGAACACTCACCACTCTTTCCATATGGGGCATCATCGAAACACTGTCCTCGGCGAGTCCCTTGCCCGCATCGTCGATTTCGCCGGTTTCGATACCATCCGCGCCTCCTACCCGGGCGACATTGGCCTGGGTGTGATCACCGTTGTGTGGGCCTATGATAGATTCCATCGCGGTCAGGAACCGCAGGGCATTCATGAGCGCGGTCAGTGGCTGCTGAAGCTGTATGCCGAGGCCACGGCCATGCTCGAGCCTAAAGAGGGCGAAACGCCCGAAGAAAAGGCCCGCCGGGAGGCGTACGAGGCTGAGCGCCACGAGGTCTACCGCAAGTGGGATGCTGGCGATCCGTACATCCGCGAGCTCTGGATCAAGACCCGCCAATGGAGCCTGGATGAGCTCAACGAGATCCTGCGCCTTCTGGACGTCAAGATGGATGTCTGGTTCTTCGAGTCGGAAGCGGATGCTCCCGCCAAGGAGATCGTCGACGAGCTGATCCGGCGCGGCATCGCGGACGACGAGCGCCCGCAGGGCGGCGCGGTCATTGTCAAGATCGACGAGAAACTGGGGCTCAAGAAAGAGAAGTACCGCACAAACGTCGTCCTGCGCTCCGACGGGACTACGCTCTATCTCACCAAGGACCTTGCGCTTGCCAGGCAGAAGTTCGAGAAGTACCACGTCGACCGCTCGATCTACGTTGTGGACAGCCGCCAGGCCCTTCATCTGCAGCAGGCGTTTGCGATCCTCAAGCTCTTGGGATTCCCTCAGGCCCAGAAGTGCTATCACCTGGGGTATGGGTTCGTCACATTGCCTGAAGGGGCCATGTCCGCACGTCGCGGTCAGGTGGTGCTCTTCAAGCAGGTGCTGGATGAGGCTGTCCGCAGGGTGCTGGCGCTTGAATCGACCAGAACACCTGATATGTCCGAGGGGCAGCGCCTCCACGTTGCCGGGCAGATCGGTCTCGGCGCCATGGCATACTCGATGCTCTCCGTGGACATCGGCCGCGACATCGTCTTCGACATCGACTCAGCCTTGTCCTTTGAAGGTCACACCGGACCTTACATCCAGAACGCGCACGTTCGCGCCAACAGCATTCTGAAAAAGGCCGGCAATCTTCCTGATGCGGCCTCATTCGACTACTCCCTCGGCGAGCATGAATTGCGGCTTGTGGAGCTCATCTCCCGCTTCCCCGAGCACGTGGAACGCGCCGCCGCTGAGTACCGTCCCCTGATCATCGCGGGCTACGCCTACGACCTCGCCAACGCGTTCCATTCCTTCTATCATTCCACGCCGGTGCTCCAGGCGGAGCACGCCAACGTGCGTGAATCACGGCTGCGGCTCGTGGCTGCAGCCAAGCAAACACTGGCTAATGCCCTCAGGCTGCTTGACATTCAGGCACCCGAGGTAATGTGACTGCAGGACATCGGTGCTGATCATGCTTCCAGGACAGCCACAGCCGCCATTCACATTGGTGGGAGCTTCATTCCAAACCCGCACAGGACGATAAGGAGAAAAGGATATGCCGGTCAAGACGATCATCATGGGCGCAGCAGGACGCGATTTTCACAACTTCAATACTTTCTTTCGCGGCAACAAGGACTACGAGGTGGTGGCCTTCACTGCCACGCAGATCCCCGATATCGAGGGCCGCGTGTTTCCCCGGGAGCTTGCGGGTGATCTGTACCCAAAAGGCATCCCTATCCGGGCGGAGGCAGAACTGCCCGAACTGATCCGCAAGTACCAGGCGGAACAGGTGATCTTTGCGTACTCAGATGTTACGCATGAATACGTGATGCACAAGGCAGCCCTGGTGAACTCTCTGGGCGCCGATTTCCGGCTCATGGGCACGCGCAATACCCAGGTCAAATCGTTCAAGCCAGTCGTCTCGATCTGCGCCGTGCGCACTGGCGCAGGCAAGAGCCAGACAACGCGCCGTGTCTCGCTGATCCTCCGTGAGCTCGGATACAAGGTCGCAGCCATCCGCCACCCCATGCCCTATGGCAATCTGATCCGTCAGGAAGTGCAGCGCTTCGCCGACTACGACGACCTTGACGAGCACGAGACCACCATCGAAGAGCGCGAGGAGTACGAGCCGCACATCGACAATGGCGTGCTGGTCTTCGCCGGCGTGGACTATGAGAAGATCGTGCGCGCGGCCGAAAAGGAAGTCGATATTGTGCTCTGGGACGGCGGGAACAATGATCTTCCTTTCTTGGTCCCCGACTATCAGATTGTGGTCGCCGATCCCCATCGGGCCGGTCACGAATCCACGTACTATCCGGGCGAGACCAATGTCCTCCTGGCAGACGTCTTCGTGATCAACAAGGTGGATACCGCCGATCCCGAGAAGGTCATTGCGGTTCGCGAGAACCTGTACCGCCTGAATCCGAAGGCCATCCAGATTGAGGCCGCATCACCGCTGTTCGTCGACGATCCCGCTGCGATTCGCGGCAAACGCGTCCTGGTCGTCGAGGACGGGCCGACGCTCACCCACGGTGAGATGGCCTACGGTGCTGGCTACGTGGCGGCCCGGCGATTCGGTGCCGCCGAGATCGTCGATCCGCGGCCTTTCGCAGTCAAGTCCATCGCTGCCACTTTCCAGAAGTACCCCAAGACCGGGCCCATCCTGCCTGCAATGGGATATGGCGACGCGCAGATGCGCGACCTGGAGGCCACGATCAACGCCTCCGACGTGGACCTGGTTGTCATCGGCACCCCCATTGATCTCACGCGTGTGATCAAGATCAACAAGCCCTTTCAGCGCGTGCGCTACGAGCTGCAGGAGCTCGGTGTGCCGACCCTGAAGGATCTGTTGACGGCGAAGTTCGGGAAGAAAAAGTAACGCACTCCCGCTCTTCACCCTTCGGGCGTCGTAAGCAGAGGCAATCCCACACCCTTCCGAAATGGAAAGGGCGTAGGTTGACTCCCCCTTCCCATTTGGGAAGGGGCTGGGGGGGGTTAGGTCCTCACCGCGCCAGCAGGTACGCCTCGTTCCCACAGAACGCGCGCAGCCCGATCATGGCATCTGCACAGAAGTGCTGTGCCCTCGATCATGGCGATCACCAGGCGGCGCCGGCTATAATTGCTCACAGCCTAGGGATTGCAGGATCTCAAAGTAACATGGAACAGCAGCATGCTTGTTGATGAAGTTGAGATCGTCGTCCATTCCGGATCTGGCGGCAATGGGATGGTCCATTTCCATCGTGAGAAGTTCGTGCCTCGAGGCGGGCCGGACGGTGGAGACGGCGGAAGGGGCGGCGACGTCGTGTTGCAGGTCAGGCCGGGACTCAGCACGCTCTACCCACTCCGGCACATGCGGCGCTACATAGCGGCGGATGGCCGTGGCGGCGGCCCAAACAACATGTCCGGCAAGGCAGCCGAGCACCTGGCGATCGAAGTTCCGCCCGGCACGGTCGTGTTCGACGCGGCCACCGGCGCACAGCTCGGCGATCTGACGGCCTCCGGCGAGCGCTTGGTCGTCTGCCGCGGCGGTCGCGGCGGACGCGGCAACCAGCACTTTGCCACCTCACGCAACCAGGCACCGCGCACGGCGGAGAAGGGTGAACCCGGAGAGGAAAAACGTCTCAGGCTCGAGCTGAAGCTCATCGCGGACATCGGTGTGATCGGAGTGCCGAATGCCGGCAAGTCGACGCTCCTGGCTGCACTCACCAACGCCCAGCCCAAGATCGCGCCCTATCCGTTTACCACGCTCGAGCCCAATCTCGGTGTTGCACGTGTGGACAACGACGCGGCCGTGGTGCTTGCCGACATCCCGGGACTGATCGAGGGCGCCTCACAGGGCGCCGGCCTCGGCCACGACTTCCTGCGTCACATCCAGCGCACGCGCGTCCTGATTCACCTGCTGGATGGTCAATCCAGCGATCCTGTGGCTGATTACAGCCAGATCAATGCCGAGCTCGCCCTGTTTGATCCCCAATTGGCGAAGAAGCCTCAAGTGGTGGCGCTGAACAAGATTGACGACCCGGATGTGAGGCAGCGTCTGCCCCAGATCGAGTCTGCTCTTCGCGCGCAGGGCATCGAATTCCTGCCCGTATCGGCGCTGGCCCGCACAAGTGTCACTGCGCTGCTCACCAAAGCTGTCCGCGAGCTGGCTAGTGCGCCGCTGCCTGCGCCGACAGAAGCACCGCTGCCTGTGTATCGGCCGGCCGAAGATCCGCGTGACTTCCGCGTTGACCGGGACTCGGAACACCACTGGCGGGTTTCCGGCGCTTCGATCGAGCGGGCCGCCGTCATGACGTACTGGGAACACGATGGCTCGGTCAGGCGCTTCCAGAAGCTGATGCAAGCCCTCGGCGTCGACGACGCCCTGCGCAAGTCCGGCGTCCAGGAGGGCGACACGGTCGCCGTTGGCGACTACGAACTTGATTGGCAGGACTGAGCATCCGCGCCTGCAGTTGAAGAGAAATGGCCTCGGAGCGGAAGAACGTTCCGAGGCCATTTCTTTTCACACCCGTCGGCTTGCCCTTGGAGGTGTACTCGTAGGCCAGCTTCCATTCCTGGAACCGCAGGCGGTCCCCGCGCCACCCTGCCGGCGATCGGCCCAATGTTAAGAAGTCGTGTATAATACGAGCGAATCCGCAGGGATTCATGATGCAATTTGCCGCCCGTGCGGCGGCTTGGTTTGCCTACAGAATTCTGGACCTGCACGAAATCCTGGCTTCAGGAGCTTTGAGTAGTCGCCGTTGTTCCAACGGATTAGTGTGAGATAACCGATTCTCGGATTCAACCGCCGACTGGCGTGACTTTCACGCATCACGCAATACGTACCTTGTCTCTTCGATCCCCGTAAGAGACCTGGGGCCATTTTCGGCAATCCATGATCTGCACGCAGCTGAGGCCGCCAAGGCAGGCTTTTGGCTGCGTGTGCTTTAATGGCAACTGTCACCGCCATCGAGACCCAGAAACGGCGCCCGGATCGAGTCAATATCGACCTCGACGGGGAATTTGCTTTCAGCCTGGCTGGCATCATCGCCGCCGGACTCAAGCTCGGCCAGCAGCTCGACCCCGAGCGCATTGCAGCGATGCAGGCAAAGGACGCTGACGAGAGCGCCTATCAACAGGCCCTGCGGCTGGTGAGCATTCGCGATCGTTCTGAATCCGAGCTCCGCACCTATTTGCGCAAGCGCAAGACGCCCGAGGACGTACTGGATCGGACTCTGGAACGCCTGCGCGAGCACGAACATGCCAATGATGCGCAGTTTGCCCGCGCCTGGGTGGAGAACCGCAGCGCGTTCCGGCCCCGCGGTCGCAGGGCGCTGGCCTGGGAACTCCGTCAAAAGGGCATCGCAGCCGACGTCGCCGAAACGGCCCTTTCCGACTTGGATGAAACCACCCTTGCCCACCAGGCAGGACTGAAGAAAGCCAGGCAGTTGATCTCTGCAGACTGGCATGAATTCCGCACAAAAGTCTCCGCGTATCTAGCCCGGCGCGGCTTCCCGACCTCGACCGTCGCCTCCACCGTGTCTGATCTTTGGACCGAGATGCATGCCGGGCCACCCTCACTCCACAAAGAGGACATCCCATGAATCCCATCACGATTGCGATCTACGTGCTCGTCTTGATTGTTGGCCTCACTTTCGGCTATTTCTTTCGTCGCTACCAGAGCGAACGCGCACTGAAGAGTCAGCAGGACAAGGCCGACAACATCCTGCGCGTGGCAAACGAGCAGGCAAGGCTCATCGAAACCCAGGCCCGCGAGAGCGCCACCAAGATCGTGCAGGCCTCCGAGATCGAGATCAAGGAGCGCCGCGTTGAGCTCGGCAAGGAGGCTGACAGGCTCGACAAGCGCCGCACCGAACTGGACGGCCGCGCCGAGAAACTTGAGCAGCGCGACCAGAACCTGAACAAGCGCCAGAGTGCCGTTGACAAGCGTGCCAACGAGGTCGAAAAGCTGTATGACGACCAGGTGCAGCGTCTCGAGCAGATCGGCCAGCTCACTCAGGACGAGGCCAAGAAGGAGCTGCTGGCCGCGGTGGAGAAGGAATCCCGGGCCGACATGGCGCGCATCTACCGGCAGATCGAGGCCGAGGCCCGTGAAGAAGGCGAAAAGCGTGCGCGCAAGCTGATTGCCGATGCCATCCAGCGCGTGGCTTCCGAGCACGTGGCCGAGGTCACCACCTCGGTCGTGCCGCTGCCCAATGAGGAGATGAAGGGCCGCATCGTCGGCCGCAACGGTCGCAATATCAAGGCCTTCGAGCAGGCCGCCGGCGTGGATGTCATCGTGGATGACACGCCCGAGGCCGTGACCATCTCGTGCTTCGATTCAGTGCGCCGTGAGATCGCACGCCGCGCCCTGGCGCGCTTGACCGTCGATGGGCGCATCCACCCGGCCCACATTGAGAAGATCCTCGAAGAAGAGGGCAAGGCCGTCGATCGGGTTATTAATGAGGCTGGCGAGCAAGCTGCCTTCGAGGCGGGCATCGCTGGTCTGCACCTCGAGGTGCTGCGCATGATGGGCCGGCTCAAGTTCCGGACCTCCTACGGTCAGAATCAGTTGGCCCACGCGGTCGAGGTCTCCAAGCTGGCAGGCATTCTCGCGGCTGAGCTCGGCGCCAACGTCGAGAGCGCCAAGCAGGGCGGCTTCCTGCACGACATCGGCAAGGCCATGGACCATAACCAGGACGGCACGCACGCCAGGCTGGGCGCCGAGTTCTGTAAGCGCTACGGCGTCAATTCGCAGGTCGTGAATGCCATCGAGTCGCACCACCACGAGGTGGACCAGGTCAGCATCGAGGCCGTGATCGCCGAAGCGGCCGACGCCATCTCTGGAGCCCGGCCCGGCGCTCGCCGCGAGGACTTGGAAGCCTACATCAAACGCATCCGCACGCTCGAGGAACTGTCGCAGTCCTTTGAGGGCGTTGCTCAGGCCTTCGCCATCCAGGCCGGCCGCGAAGTGCGCGTCATCGTCAGGCCTGAGAACATCGATGACCTCGCCTCCGCCCGCCTGGCGCGCGACATCGCCAAGAAGATTGAGGAAAGCATGCAATATCCGGGCCAGATCAAGGTCACCGTCATCCGCGAGACCCGCGCCACCGAGTTCGCCAAGTAGGTAGGAATTTGGGTAGTCAGGTCGTGGGGTAGCCGGACCGCACGGAGAGGAATCCAGGTTATCCCCGGCGCCACACGTAGGGGCGACCTTTATGGTCGCCCTTTGTATTCCCACGCGCACAGCACGATACATCTTGCAGGTCGCCCTTTCCTCTCCAAAGCGTAGGGGCACGACATGATGCGCTGGAATCAATGCGTCTGATTGCCTTTCAGTTACGAATTCCACTCTAGCCTCGAACCCCGCCGTACCGCGATGCCTGTGGCCCGAGGCTTGATACGCACCATTCCTACTTGGGCAACGTGGGTTGAGGAAACTCGTCCTTCTCGCCGCTGATCGACGGAAGGTACACGCCCATCTCAATAGTCTTTCCCGCCTCGGTGATCCGTCCCCAATTTTCTAGGAGGCCCTTGCTGTCCCTGGCAGAACGAAGGTTCCTGATGAGTTTGGCGTCCAGATAGGCGCTCCTAAAGGCCTCGCGAGCTTTACCCGTCAGATACAGGCAGTGACCATCCCACCATTCTTGACATTGCAGAATGACCCCGTCTAGCGCATCGACGTCAATAACCCGATAACACAGCTTTCGCCAAAGCTCATAAGCTTGCTGATGAGCCTCAAGCCTTTTGTCCATAGCCGCCAATCGCAGCTGGGTTTGGCGATCTTGCTCCGAAAACCACGCTTGGCTTCCCGTCGCAATAAGACCCCCTATGACAGCACTAACTAGACTCAGAATCGCGGCTGAAGGCAGCCCTGAGAGCCTCAATATCACCAGCAACAGGGTCAGAACAATCGTCAAGACAATCGGCAATCTAGCAATATTCCAGACCCTTTCAAGACCGTTCGACATGGCTTCCCTCCTGATTGATCTTCTTGACACCGCGACTGCGGCGAGATGTTCTAATGATAGAAAATCAACTATCCACCTACATAATGACACTCATAGAACCATTGTTGAATGACCATTACACCAAAGCCATATGCGACTATGGCCAGGATCGCCAAGAAGAATATTGCGTAGCTTATTATGCCCCGCGGGGCCTTCTCCAAGAGCCAAGTAAACAACTTGTGGCCAGGCAGCAGCAAGGCCCCCCATCCGAGCAGAATTGCCAATTGCCACAGACCCTCGGGGCAAAACGGAGGATTGGAAACCAACTGCCCTGCCCCTAGCACCCTCAGGCCAACAATCAACACCACCGCTGCTAGGACAATCACCCACATCCAAGGCGTCCTTGTGTCATCTCAGGACCTGCGGCTTCTGGCTAGCCTGCTCCGTCGCCCCGAGGCACGTCAATATCACTTAGCTGACCCAACGAGGCACGTTGGCAAGAACGTTCTCATGGAACCATGGCTTCATAGATGCGTTTGGTTGCCCCTGTTTGAACACCCATAGCCCGATAATGCCAGCCCTATACTTATCCAAGTTTCCCTTTGCCCCGTTTGCCAGTTCAGGAAGGAGATCGAGACTTAGGTGCCTTTCGATAGGATCATACAGGAGCCAGTGCCAGTAACCGCCTGCCAGCAAACCTGTCTCACTAAATTGCCACCCCCCTATGTTGAGATCATCAAAGGCCGCGTCTACTGTCTGAATTGGCTCTAAGAGTTCCCGGACAGCGGCCTCAGGTAGCTGACTGATCGTTGAAAGCACACCACTGAGGGCATACAGATTGCAGAACAGCCCAATGTCATCATGCCTTCCTCTGGATCTCGTAAGGTCATTGAGCGCCACAGATCCCGCGTGCGCGCCTATCAAGAAGTCATTGAGCAACTTGTGAAATTCCGTGGGTTGTCTCGGCATAAACAGGGACGATACGGTCTCCAGGGGTTTCGGAAGCGCCCTGGCGGACTTGCTGAATGCCTCAGTGGTCGACTTGTAGAGCGCATCTACGCCGCTTCGGTATTCTGCGGCTTCTGCCTGCGATCTCTTCATCTTTTGGCCCTTGGAATGCCTCTTCAGCTCATCTTCTGAAATGATCTTCTTCACTAGGAAATGGAGTAGCTCATCATAATTCTGCATTGTGGTGCTCCAAAGGAGTTGCTTGACGCGGCCGGCCCCCAGGATCAAGAACCCTGCGGGAACGTCTTGAGCCTCCACTGATTATAGCAAACGTACCGCAATAATCGTAATCCGCGGCATCCTCCGCGCTCATCACACCGGCCTACCTCACTCAAGGACATTTCCGATGCTCGAAGCCGATTTCTACGGAAAACTACTGCCTACCCATCCTGACATCATGGCAATCTTGCGGGATATTCGGAGCGAGTACGACATCCCCGAGATAAACCCAAACATGCTGCCCGTTTAGTTCCAGCGCATCATGTCGTGCTCCAATCCCGACCGTAGGGGCCGCCTTTGCTGGAGGTAGGTGCCTGCCCTGGCAAAGTCGTCCGCCGATTCAGGCAGTCGGCACAGGCTGCATGCCTGCCCTCTTCTTTCGTTCTCCCTCGGTTCCTCGAATTTACGCGCAGGGGCGCGCCGTGTCTGCGCAATTTTGAATTCCCGGCAGACCGGCCATGTCTACAATCCCTGCACCCCCATTCCACCTCGCCCAGGGGGCATGGCTTTCCTGCCCAAATGGAAGGGGTCGGAGTCCTGGCTCCCCTCTTGACAAATTAGAACATTTATTCTATACTCTTAGCACATTAGTTCTAAGGAGGCACACATGAACAGCGTCCGTTCTATGCACGGCATTGGCGATGGTCTGGCGGCTCTCTGGCGCGGCATCACCGGTTCCCGTAGCCTCAGCCGCGGCGCCGCCTGGGGCCTGATGATCGTCGGCGCCCTGCTCGCCTTCGAGATCTTCAACTTCAGCACCACTGAATTCGCTCTGCACGATGTCCTCGGCGATCTGGCCTTCGTCGGCCTGCGCTGGTCCACCGTGCTGGCGATCGCCTTCTGCGCCATGGACTTCGCCGGCATCGCCCGCATCTTCACGCCGGAGCGCGGCCGCGATGAGGCAGCCGAGGTTTGGTACCTCTTCGGCGCCTGGCTCTTGGCCGCCAGCTTCAACGCCACGCTCACTTGGTGGGGTGTCTCAGTGGCCATCGCCAAACAGGCGAGTTCCGTGGGAACGAGCGTCGTCGGTGATGCGACCCTGACCCAGGTCGTTCCCGTATTTGTGGCCGCGATGGTCTGGCTGATCCGTGTGCTCATTATCGGGACATTCTCTGTTGCCGGAGACCGGCTCTTCTCCACCGCACCCACTCCCGCAGCGAGCCAGCGTTCCTACGCTCCCTCGGGAGGACGTCCCCAGGTCGCCTCGGCAGCACTTCATTCGGCCTCATCGTTGTCGCGCCCCATTGCCCAATCCTTGCGGTCGACCCCGAAACCCTCTTCTCCGGCAGCCTACGACCGCATTGAGCCAACCTACCAGAATATCGCGCTTGATGCAGGCTCCCCTGAATTGGGCCGTGAGCACAGCGAGCGCAGGCTCCAGTAACCTGACTCGTGAAAGCGATGCAAGGACGGTCGCCGGCTTTGGCGGCCGTCCTTTGACTCGCTCAGTCGACATTCGTTTCGATTTGTTCCTCGGAAACAAATCGCCGTTCGGCCACCGGCCATGACTGAACACTACGCTGAGCCCACCGCTTCAGAGCCCCCTCGGACAACGGGCTGCTGTTCCAACTACGCCATTCCACCCCTTGTTGTACTCGCTATTGCCGCCGCGGTGCTCGCGCTCGCCTTCCGCAGTCCGCAATCTCTTCCCGGGCCTGCAACCGAAGTGAGGGCGAGTACACTTCCCATGCAAATATCCGTGATCTTCACACCTGAGGTGCAGAATTGGGGAAGCGCAATCACCAACTGGGCAACTGATGCGGGCCTCGATCCGAACCTTGCCGCCGTCGTCATGCAGATCGAGTCTTGCGGCGACCCGCGCGCCCTCTCCCGCGCCGGGGCCATGGGCCTATTCCAGGTGATGCCGTTTCACTTCGCCGCGGCCGACGAACCATACGTGCCGGATACCAACGCAGCGCGCGGCCTCGCGTACTTGGCCCGCGCCCTGGCTGCAGCCGAAGGCGATGCCCGCCTGGCCTTCGCCGGATACAACGGTGGGATCAGCGTCATCAACAGGCCGGAATCGACCTGGCCCGAGGAGACCATTCGCTATGCGTATTGGGGAAGCGGTATCTACACCGATGCCCGCAGCGGTTCTTCATCTTCGCCGCGCCTGGCGGAATGGCTTGCAGCGGGCGGCTCCAGCCTGTGCCGCCGCGCGCGGCAACATCTGGGCATCGCCGAGTAACAGGCCTTACTTGTCCGGTGTCGACTCTTGTGGCTCACTGGGATTGGATCGCATCAGAGGCAGCCAGATGGCGAACGTCGTCCCCTGCCCCACCTCGGATTCCACTTTGATAGTCCCCCCGTGATTCTCGACGATCCACTGCGCGATCGAGAGTCCCAGCCCGAATCCGCTGCTGCGGCCGCGCGTCCGCGATTTCTCCGCCCGATAAAAGCGCTCAAAGATGTACGGCAGATCCTCCTGCGGGATCCCCGGCCCCGTATCGCGGATGATGATCCGTGCCTGCTCGCCGATCTTCGATAGGCCGATCACCACCTCCCCGTCCTGCGGCGTGTACTGGATCGCGTTCGCTGTCACGTTCAACAGAACCTGCTTCAACCGGTCACGATCGCCCAGCATCTGCATCTGATCGATGTTTGCCAGCTTCAGTCGTACCTTCTCCCCAGCCAACACCCGCATCTCCTGGAACACCTCCAGCAGCAAGGTGTCCAGATCCACCGGCTTCAGATCCAGGCTCAACTTCCCCGATTCGGCTTGGGCCAACAGCAGCAGCCCTCCCACTAGGCGCGTCAGCCTGCCCGCCTCAAGGTTGATGCTCGTGAGCGATTCCTCGTCCAGCCGCTGCATGCGCCGCATCAGGTCCGCGTTGCCTTTGATGACCGTCAGCGGTGTGCGTAACTCGTGGCTCACGTCTGCCAGCAGGCGGCGCTGCGACGTGAACAGGGCCTCCAGTCGCTCCAGCGTCTGGTTGAACGACTCAATCAACCTCCCGATTTCGTCGTCCACTGGTCCCGTGTGGGGGATGCGTCGGGAGAGGTCGTCAGCGCGGTTGATGGCTTGCGCAGTCTCCGTCACGATTCGTAGCGGTGCCAGCGAACGTCCAAGCACCAGCCACGAGCCCAGCGCAGCCAGGCCCGCCGACATAATGGCAGAGCCAAGCAGGATGTTGATTAGGTTCGCTCTTGCCGCGTCAACCACCGTCAGGCTTGCTGCCACCTGCATCACCGCGACCTTGTGTTCGCCAAGCTGCAGCGGAACGCTCAGAACGCGCAGACGGATGCCGTTGGTGCTGTGCTCCCGATAGACGGGGTTCTTTGTCTGGATGCCGATCGGATCGAGCGGCACACGCATCGCAGAGATCCCTGGCGAACTCGACTTCAGCTTCCCATCCCGGCCCCACACCTGCACGTACGTGTTCGCGGTCGTATCCAGCGATGGCAGGCTGATGGCGCTCACCTCGCCGAAACGATCGACCGCCGTCACCTCGATGATGTCATGCGCGGTCGCCGCCAGCATGTTGTCAACCTGGTTCAGAAGGATAACGCTGGTGAGGACGTAGACAGCCGTGCCGAAAACCAGTAGGATTCCCCCAACCAGCGTGGAGTACAGAAGTGTAAGGCGAAGGCGAAGGGACACGCTGGCGAACGCGATCCGGGACAGAGTCCTGGACTAGGGGTTTTCCCTCAGGACGTAGCCCACGCCACGGACCGTGTGGATCAGCCGCGTTTCTCCCTCTGCCTCAAGTTTCTGGCGCAGGTAGCGGATATACACCTCAAGCACGTTGCTCTCGCCCCCAAAATCGTAGCCCCACACGCGGTCGAAAATGATCTCTCGCGTCAACACCTGCTTCGGGTGTCTCATGAACAGCTCAAGCAGCTCGTACTCTTTGGCCGTCAGGGCAACCAGTCGGCTTCCCCGGGCGGCCTGCCGGGACCCTGTGTCCAGCGTCAGATCGGCGAACTTGAGCACCGGCACGCGTTCCGGCTGCGTGCGCCGCAGCAGCGCGCGCACGCGCGCCAGCAGTTCGTCCAGGTTGAACGGCTTGACCATGTAGTCATCGGCGCCGGCGTCCAGCCCCTGGATCCGATCCTGCACTGTGTCCTTGGCAGTCAACATCAAGATCGGGATCGAGCCCCCTTGCCGCAGGCGATGACACACTTCCAGGCCGTCCATGCCCGGGAGCATCCAATCCAGGATCACCATGTCCGGGGTGTGATCCCGCGCCAGGATCAGTCCGGTGCGCCCATCGGTGGCGGTATCCACGGTGTACCCCTCGTAGGCCAGTCCCCGTTGCAGCAGCTTCAGGATCGCTTGATCGTCCTCGATGATCAGTATGCGTTCGTTCATCGCACCCGACTCCGGGAATCGATAATACCACATTTGGTACAATGCCCTCATGCCATGGGCTAAGCGCCTGTTCGACGTGATCGTTGCCCTGCTTGGACTTGTGATTCTTTCACCGGTGCTGCTTCTCCTGGCAGTGCTCGTGCGCCTTGTGGTCGGACCTCCCGTCCTCTTCTGGCAGCAGCGTCCCGGCTACAAGGGCAAGCCCTTCCGCATCGTCAAGTTCCGCACCATGGCCGAGGCCTACGACGCCGCGGGCAAGCCGTTGTCCGACTCCGTGCGTCTCACTTCCCCCGGCCGCTGGATGCGCGCACTCAGCCTCGATGAGCTGCCCGAGCTGTACAACATCCTGCGAGGCGAAATGAGCGTGGTCGGGCCCCGCCCGCTTCTGATGGACTACTTGCCGCTCTACTCTCCCGAGCAAATGCGCCGGCACGATGTCCATCCGGGACTCACGGGTTGGGCGCAGATCAACGGCCGCAACGCCATCGACTGGCAGGAACGCTTCAAGCTCGACGTCTGGTATGTGGACCACTGGTCGTTCTGGCTGGACCTCAAGATCTTCTTCCTGAGTGTCTGGAAGACCCTCACCCGCCAGGGCGTCAACCAGCCCGGCCGCGCCACCACCGAGTACTTCAGGGGCAATGGGGATTGACTTGTGGGCACGCCCGCGTATAATGCTGCCCACAAGACTGCGCGAAGTCCAGTAGCTAGCGAGATGCCGCTCAGCGAGCCGCCGGTTGGTGTGAGGTGGTCGGCAGCCCAGCGAATCCCCTTCGCCATGTTGCTTTCGCAGGGATCGGCGCCCGAGGTGATCGACCCACTCGGATGCCATCGTAAGAAAGCCGGCGGCGCCCGTTACAGCGCTACCCAAGGTGCATCCGATCCCTCTGTATTGCCCATAGGGCAGTGCGAGATGGGGAGCCGCGGAGGCACAAAAGCAGGTGGCACCACGAGACGCCCCCTCGTCCTGCAAACGGACCGGGGCGTCTTATTTTGCGGCCGGCGGTCTGCAGCCGGCTGCATGAGGAGGTGCAGCGATGCTGGATATCAACCTCATACGTGAACAGCCCGAGCAGGTCCGGAAGTCCCTACGGGACCGCCAGATGGATCCTGCCGGCGTGGATTCCATTCTGAAGTTGGACGAGAAGCGCAGGGCCTTTTTGACGCACGTCGAGAAGCTCAAGGCGGAGCGGAACGCGACCTCAAAGGAGATTGGCCAGCTCAAAGACGGGTCCGCGCGCCAGGAGAAGATCGAGGCCATGCGTCGGGTCGGCGATGAGATCGCCGGCCTCGACCAGGAAGTGGTAGCCCTGGATGCGCAACTCGCTGCAGCCACCGCGATCATCCCCAACATCCCTGATCCCCGCACCCCGATCGGCGCGGGCGATGATGATGACGTCCTCCTGGATACGGTCGGCGAGCCGAAGAAGTTCGACTTCACACCAAAGCCTCACTGGGACCTTGGGCCGGCGCTCGGTATCATCGACTTCGAGCGCGGGACCAAGATCGCCGGCTCGCGATTCTATGTCCTCAATGGCGCAGGCGCGCAGCTGCAGCGCGCGTTGATCGCATTCATGCTCGATCTGCACGCCCGCCAGGGCTACGCGGAACGCTATCTGCCCTTCATGGTCAAGACGGAGACGGTGTTCGGCGCAGGCCAATTGCCCAAGTTTGCCGATAATCTCTATAAGGATCACGAGGAGGACCTGTACCTCGTCCCCACAGCCGAAGTGCCGCTCACTGGCTTGCACATGGATGAGATCCTGGACGAGGCCAGCCTCCCCCGTCGCTACATGGCGTATACCCCGTGCTTCCGCCGTGAGAAGATGAGCGCCGGCCGCGATGTGCGCGGGATCAAACGTGGCCACCAATTTGACAAGGTCGAGATGTACATCCTCTGCAAGCCCGAGGAGTCGGACGCGTGGCTCGAGAAGATGCGTCACGACGCCGAAGAGACCTGCACCGCTCTGGGACTGGCCCACCGCGTCAAACAATTGTGCACCGGCAGCATCGGCTTCCAGGCCGCCATCACGTATGATGTTGAAGTGTGGGCGCCGGGCTGCGGCGAGTGGCTCGAAGTCTCGTCGATCTCGAATGTGCGCGACTTCCAGGCTCGCCGTGCGAATATCAAGTATCGGAAAACCGACAAGGGCAAGGCGCGCTTCCTGCACACCTTGAACGGCTCGGGCCTCGGGCTGCCGCGTACCCTGATCGCTGTCATGGAGAATTATCAGCAGGCCGATGGATCGATCGTGATCCCCGAGGTGCTCAAACCGTGGATGGGTGGCCTCGAGGTCATCCGCCCGTCGGCGTGAGCGCAGGGATGCGTTGGCCGTCGTCCCCGTCTTGAGGATCCAACTTCTGCCATGCCCGTCGATCCGGAGTTCTGGAGTCTCGTCGTCTTGCAGGCTATTACCCTGGCAATCCTGCTCATAGGCTGGGCAGGACTGCTGGTCCCTGTCTTTCCCGGCCTCGTGGTGATGTGGCTGGCCACGCTGGTATACGCTGTCCTCCAGCACACGGCCGGCCGCATGGGCTGGTTCGACTGGGTCCTGTTCGCCCTGATCTCCCTCCTCATGGTCGCGGGCAGCATCGTGGACAACATCATCATCGCCAGCAAGATGCGCGGCCGGGCGGTTCCCTGGCGCTCGATCCTGCTGGCGTTCCTTGCAGGCTTGGTTGCGAGTGCGTTCTTCACCCCCTTTGTCGGTATTGCAGCCTCGCCCCTCGCGCTGTACGCAGCAGAGTCGGCCCGCCTGCGTGACCGCAGGCTTGGATTTGAGTCGGCCCGCGCTTACATGATCGCCTGGGGCTGGGCTTTCACAGCCGTCTTCGGCATCGGTGCCCTCATGATCCTGCTCTGGTTACTCTGGGCGTTCCTGTGATGACACAAGGAGATTGAAATGCCTCCCATCCTATACGACCTTTCCGGCTTCCTCGGCCTGCTGCTCCGAGCCCTCGGATTCCTTGTGGCCGGCCTTGCCTTTGGCCGCCTGGTGTTGGACTGCATCAAGGGCGCGATCTGGCAGCTCCAGGCAGCCCTCCTCCTCGGGCTCTTCGGTCTTCTGATCGCGCTCACGGTGTTCGCCACAGCTGGCTCTGCCGGCGCCTTCGCCCTGGGTGCCGGGCTCGCCTACTTCTGGTCAGCCCTGCCTCCGAAGTCCGATTCCAAAAACGAAAAGACCGACTAGCAATCCTGCAGTCGGTCTCATTCACCTTGTCGCCGAGGTTCGATTCCCGTTGGGGTCGGTTTATCTCTTCGCCGCCTGCACGGCCTCGATCACGGTCTGCTTGCACTCCTGGGATACGAGATCGGCACCCAGCCATATGAATGCCGCCCCTCTCCGGGGGACCTCGGTGAACGAACCGGTCACTTCAAGGCCGGCATCCGGCACCATCCTGGCGAATTGCGCCTCGGCATAGTCCTGCACCATGATCTCCGCCAATTGTGCCGAAATCACTCTGACGTCGGGACGATCACCATGGATGGCCCAGAGAACGCTTCCAATCTCCGAAGCTCGCCTCAGCCCAGGTTCACAGGCGCACGTAGAAGTGCCACGACCAGCTTTACGGCATTCTCGACATCGCCCATGTCCACCATCTCCGAGGCGGTATGGACGTAGCGGCACGGGATCGAAACGCAACCAACTGGCACGCCGGCGCGCACCAACTGCATCGCCCGCGCGTCTGTGGTGCCATCCGTCAGCACTTCTCGCTGATAGGCGATCCGATTCTTTTTCGCGGTTCGCTCCATCCATTTGACAATGCGCGGATCGGAGAGCATGCCCGCGTCGCGGATCTTGATGGCCGGCCCCTTGCCCAGCGCGATCTCAAAGTTGCGCATGCCCGGCGTGTCGCCCCATCCCGTCACATCTATCGAGAAGCCCAGGTCGGGGTCAATCCCATAGGCTGAGGTTTGCGCACCGCGCGTGCCGACCTCCTCTTGTGTGGTGAAAACAAAATATATATCGTTGGGGGTTCGGCCAAGTTTGCGAAGCGCTTCGATCGCCACGGCGCATCCGATCCGGTCGTCCATTGACTTGGCTGCCACCCGTTTTCCCAGGTCAAGGAACGGCCGTTCGAAGCCCGCCACATCTCCAGTCTTCACAGGGCAGTCCCTGCTGGACGTAGCCCCCACATCAATGAACATCCTGTCCAGGGGCGGCACATCGGAGGCATGGTCCGTCGGCTCAAGTCCAATCACGCCCGCAGTTCCATTCATGAATCTCACCCTTGAACCAGGCAGGTTAGGCGGGTAGACCCAGCCAACAGACGTGAAGTGAACGAATCCTTTGTTGTCGACGTGCGTGACCGCAAGGCCAATTTCGTCCATGTGCGCCGCGAGCATGATCTTGCGCGGCCCGTCCTTTGGGTGCCTCTCTCCAGATGGCCGCTTCCTGACAACCAGATTCCCCAGCGCGTCGGTCCTGATTTCGTCAGCCAGGCCGCGCACTTCCTTTCGGATGAGGTCACGGATTGCATCTTCGTGACCGGAGGGGCCGAACGTTTCGGTGAGTCTTTGCAGAAGCTGCTTCATCATCTTCCTCTTCGATCCATGAAAGCGTAATTGCTGAACGAGCTGGCCGGGATGGTCATTTGCTCAAGAGCAGACATGGCTAAGTGCGACCCCTGAGGATATCCGGTGTGATTCTTCGAAGTGCAGTCGACAGCAGCGCATAAGTATTGTGCCAGTCTTCCAGGCGCGCAATGCTCATCGCCGTGTGAGGATACCGGTGTGGCACGGACACCGAGACCACCGGAACGCCATCCAACGCTCTCTGGATGGCGCCTGCATCCGTTCCGCCCCCACCCGGCTGACGTACTTGGCATGGGATGCGGGCTCTCGCCGCGGTCTCGATGAGGAATCGCACAAGGCGCGGATCGTCGATGGCGGTCCCATTGGAAACATAGATGGCGGGACCCAATCCCAGCTTCGAATTGTAGAAGTGGTTCTCGGCGTCGCGCTGCATCGGCAGGTCATGGGCTGCTGTGGCGTCGACTACAATGGCCAGATCGGGTTTGAAGTAGCTGGCTGCAACCTTCGCGCCCCGCAGACCGATCTCCTCCTGGACGGTGAAAGCCGCCAACAAGTCCACGTTTGCCGGTGCATGCTTGAGCAGCTCGATCAGGATGGACACCCCAAGCCGGTCATCCAGTGATTTCGACATGACGGAGGGCCCTGCCCGTCGGAAGTTCGGCGCGAACGTGCCGCGATCCCCAACCTCGGCCTTGCCGCCTGGGCCCAGGTCGATGCGAAGCGCCTCCATGGCGATCGGCCGCTTGAGGTCGTCCGCGCTCATTAGGTGAATCGCTTTGGCACCGACGACTCCTGGCGTATGCTTGCGTCCGACGACCACCGGCTTGCCTGCAATGCCTCGTGCATCCAGATTGCCGACGGTGGCAAACTCATAGAGGCCATCTCCACTATCGGCCACGAGCATGAACCCGACCTCATCCATGTGCGCGTCGACCATGACTTTCAGCCGCCTGCCACCTTTTCCCTTTCTGGTGATCAGGACGTTGCCAAGGGCATCAACCTTGACGTCAGTGGCGGCCGGCTCCAATTCATCAAGCACTATCTTCCGCACCTGGCCCTCATCGCCCGCGACGGCAACGGCGCTACACAGCCTTCGCAGCAGCGTCAGGCTTGGTCCCGCGCCACCCCGCCTACTTATCGGCATCTTTCTCCTCCCAGGTGATCGTGGACATGAAGTCCGGCTCCAGTCCGCTGATGAATTCGGCCAGCAGCCGGCCCACGCGCTGCACATCTTTGATCGCGATCACTTCAACAGCCGTGTGCATATAACGCAGCGGGATACTGAGCAGCATGCTCGGGATCCCCTCTCTAGCCACCTGCATCGCATACGCGTCGGTGCCCGAATGCTCCGGCGTCAGGTCGACTGAGATTGGGATCTCAAGCTTTTTGGCAAGCTCTTGGAGTCGCTTGTGCAGGAAGGGGTGGAGATTCGCGCCCCAGCCGATCGCGGGTCCCTTGCCCAATCCCATTGTCTGCCAGTTTTCCGCGCCCGGCGCTTTGGCGTGGGTCACGTCGATGGCAACCGCGAGATCTGGATGCAGCTCAAACGCCGACGTGGCCCCCCCGCCGTATGTTTCCTCCTCCTGCGCCGTCGCCACCGCCCACACATCCCAGGAGTGTTCCTTCCTCTTTAGCTCTTCCAGGCAGACGGTCAGCGCCGCAACAGAGGCGCGATTGTCAAGGGAGTGCCCGCTGAGAGTCTCACCGGCCAGCTCCACCGCGTTTGTGTCGAATGAGATGAGATCTCCGACCCGGACCACTCCTTCAACGCTCCCTGGTGGAAGACCTACGTCCACCAACAGGTTCCGCAGACCCACGGGCGCGCTGCGCTTGTCCTCGGGCAGCGCCAGCAGCGGAGGGATTGCCACGACTCCCGGAAGAGCCCTCTTACCGTGCACAAGGACCGGCGTTCCTGGAAGGATGCGGGGATCGACGCCGCCAATCTCCCCAACGTGAAGCACGCCCTCCACAATGCTCGTCACCATTAGCCCAATGGCATCCATGTGCGTGGCGATCATGATCGTCGGGTGTTTGCCTCGGCCGCTGCCGCGCTTCAGGGCATGCAGCGAACCTAACCTGCTGATGGAGATCTCGTCCACCAGGGGAGTCCACTCTTTCTTTATGAGCTGCAGCACGGGGTCTTCATAGGCTGAGAGACCCGCAACCGAAATGAGCGACTTGAGAAAGGGGAGGATGTCAGTCATGGATTGGCGTCGTGAGTCGGATTGGGGCACGCTGCACGCCTGCCCCGCTGCTCATCAGGGCGAGCCGGTTCATGGACTTGGGGCGGGTGAAGGCGGCGTATCGGTGGGACTCGGCGTGAATGTCGCCGTACTGGTCGCCGTGTCACTTGGCGTGGCAGTGGGTGTGTCGGTGAGTGTGGGGGATGAAGTGAATGTGAACGTCGGAGGTACAAAAGCAGTTGGCGATATGGTGGGCGTGAGGCTCGGGCTGGGTGTGGCAGACAGGGTAGCCGTTCCTGTGGACGTCCCCGTGGTCGTCACCGTCATCGTTCCCGTTGGGCTGCTAGTACTGGTCGGGGTTGCAGTAGCTTTTCCGGGTTCGGGCGCAAATGCAAGCGCGATGGCGCCCATGCAGTAGCACGGCAGCGTCACCACGGTAATGGCCGCGAGTATGATCCGCCGCCGTGCGCGTGCATCCTCGGCCTCGAACATCCGCATCATGATAACACAGATGCTTCACGCTTCACCGCGACCACCGTTTGCATTGCTGCGCCTGTGAGATGCATGCGTACATTTGCGCATCTGCCGCGCCGCGTGGATCGCCTGCTGGTTGCGTTCATCGCGGGTTGCGTCGCATGCTGACGGTATAATCCCATCGGTGATCCCCCTCCACCTACGCATTTCCGGCTTTCTTTCTTATCGCGATCCGGCTGAGCTTGATTTCACAGGCTTTGATCTCGCATGCATCTCCGGGCCTAACGGCGCCGGCAAGTCCACGCTGTTGGATTCCATCACATGGGCTCTCTTCGGCCAGGCACGCAGGCGCGACGAAGCATTGATCAATCTGCAATCAGATGTGGCCGAGGTCGCTTTTGACTTTCGGTATGAGGGCGCAGACTACCGGATTCTCAGGAGTTTGAGACGGGGAAAGACGGGCATTCTTGAGCTTCAAGTCAGGCGGTCTGTTGGTAACGCATCCGGCGTTGACCTGACGGACGAAATCACATGGAAACCGCTCACAGAGCGCACCCAGAGAGAGACCCAGGCGCGGATCGAACAGGTTCTGCGCCTCGACTACGATACCTTCGTCAATGCCTCGTTCTTCTTGCAGGGGAAAGCCGACATGTTCGCACAGCAGACCCCCGCCAGGCGGAAGGATGTTCTGAGCAACATTCTCGGGATGGAGATCTGGGAGGCCTACAAGGCACGCGCCGCCGACATGCGCAGGCGGCGGGAGGCAGAGCTGGCCTCCGTTGTGGGCAGGCTGGGGGAGATTGGCACTGAGCTATCCGAAGAAACGCAGCGCACTGAGCGCCTTGCAGAACTCGAGGCCGACCTCTCGCGCCTGATTGCCGCACGCAAGTCGCAGGCGTCCGCCCTCGAGGCCGCCCGCCAGGCTCACACGGCCTTGGACCGGCAGCGCATGCTACTTGCCGAACAGACATCCGCCCTCGAACACGCCCGCACAGAGTTGGCTGGATTAGAGGCCAGGCTGACCGATCGGCAGGCCGCTCAAGCCGAAAACGCCGGCCTCACTCGGCGCGCCGACGAGATCGAATTGGCATACATGTCATGGCGCGCAACCATTGCGGACTTGGAGCGCTGGGAAGGCATCGCCAGGGCCTTCCGCGATCAAGAGCGTCAGCGCTCGCCGCTCCTTCAGGAGATTGCCGCAGAGCAGGCGCGCCTCGGTCAGGAAAGGTCCCATCTCGTCTCCGTGCAGTCGCAGATGCAAGAGAAGTCCTCATCTGCAGTCGTCCTTGAGTCCGAATTGAAACAGGCCACAGCCCTCCTCGCACAGGCAGAGGCTCAGCTGCAGGAACACAATCGGTTTCTGACGCAGCTTTCATCCACGCGTGAGTCCATGGCCGAGAAGGCAGCCGAGAACAAGAGCCTCAAAGACAAGATGGATGAGATCAAGGGCCGCATCGATGCGCTGCAGGAAGCGATAGGCGCAGCCTGCCCGCTCTGCGGGCAGCCCCTTAGCGCCGCCCATCGACGGTCTACGTTGGCAACTCTCCACCTCGAAGGTAAACAGTACGGTGACCAATATCGCTCCAACACCGCAGCCATCCAGGGACTTGGAGCCGCCGCCGCGGATCTCGAGTCTCGCATGCTGGCCCTGGCAGGGATCGATGAGCACCGAGTTGCTCGTTCGCGATCCGTAGCCCAGCTTACCGAGCGCCTAGGCACCCTCCGGTCGGAGATGAATGAGTGGGAGACCAGTGGGCGCGGCCGGCTGGACGCAGTCAGTCGCATGCTTGAAAGTGGGGAATTCGCATTGCAGGCCAGGGCAAAACTGGCCGCGCTGGATGCCGATCTTGCGGGACTTGGGTATGACGCCGCGGCGCACGACGCAGCGCGCCTTCTGGAGACAGAGCAGCGTTCGGCGGAGGATGCGCACACGAAGCTCCTGTCTGCCCGCGCCGCGCTGGCGCCATTGGAAAACGAGATCCGCAATCTGGGATCTCAGCTCGTCGAGCGCACAGCCGCGATTGCCCGACAGGAATCAGGTATTCAAGATGCGCAAGCTGCCCTCGATTCCGTTGGGAAGGACCTACAGGATCTGGGCAAGGCAGAACGCGCCCTCTTCGAGTTGCAGGAACAGGAGAACAGGTTGAACCAAGAAGTAGGCGCGGCGCGGCAGAAGGTCGCCGTGCTTGCGGACCTGCGTGCTCGCAGTGCGGAGCTCGGATCGTCTCGGCAGTCTTTGGCTTTGAGCATCGGCAGACACAAGATGCTTGAGAGCGCCTTCGGCAAAGACGGCGTGCCTGCGCTGCTGATTGAACAGGCCCTGCCCGAGGTCGAAACGCGCGCCAACGAGATCCTGGACAGGCTCAGTGATGGCAGGATGTCCGTTCACTTCGAGACGCAAACCGCCTACCGCGACCGGAAACGCGAAGACCTCCGGGAAACTCTGGATATCAAGATCAGCGACGGCGCGGGCCAGCGCGACTATGAGATGTATTCGGGCGGTGAGGCCTTTCGCGTGAATTTCGCCATCCGCCTCGCATTGTCCCAGGTGTTAGCTGGCCGCAAAGGCGCCCGCTTACAGACGCTGGTCATCGATGAAGGCTTCGGCTCCCAGGATTCCCAGGGCATACAGCGTCTCATCGAAACTATCAACCTGGTACGGCACGACTTCGCCAAGATCCTGGTGATCTCCCACCTGGAGGATCTCAAGGACGCCTTTCCCACGCGTATCGAAGTGGAAAAGACCGAGCGCGGCAGCGTTTTGAAGGTGAGCTAGCGCGGTCCACCGTGGTGGCGAACCGATCTTGAGAGCATGGGAGCCTTGGGCTCTATGATGGCTCTCCGCCCAGGATGAGCTTGTCGACTCCTCTGTCGATCTCCCAGGGATACAGGATGAATGCATCCGTGATGGCTGCGTAGTAGTCCGGTCGCACCGTTCCGAACAGGCTGCGATGCGGATTGAAGTGCAGCACGCACGTCTCCGGAAATCCGCCGGCCGCTGAGACCCTGTTCTTGACGGCCGTGATCATGCGGCCCGAGCCCCAGACATCGTCGACGATCAACGTTGGGCGGCCGCGCAGCTGATCATCCGCCGGGAATTGAATGAACTCCGGCCAAGCCATTAGGGCGTTTCTTTCGTGGCTCGACTGGGCCGGGAAGTCCACGGCCGCAGTCAGGATATGCGTGATGTTCATCGCCTCAGCCAGCATTCCCCCAGGGACGATTCCGCCCCTGGTGACGATGACCATTGCTGTGAATTCGCGCCGGAATTGCGGGATCAGGTGATCGATGAGGCGATCGATCTCCTCCCAGGAAATGAGTTCGCGACGCCGTTCCGGCGGATTGGATTGCATGGATACTGCCCTAGCTCCCAGATAGGGCGGCCTGCAGCGGGGCGGGCGCCGCCACCGGAACAGATTGCCCTTGGGCTCGCGCCTTCTCGACGTCGCGGGCCCACAGGAAAAGGCAGGTGTGGTAGGCCGTCGAAGTGTAGACGCTAACCAAACTCGAAACGACCACCAGACCAAAGAAGATCAACGCGCCGACCCCGATCCCAAGTATCAGGCCTACAGTCGAGAAATTGAAGGCCGAGATAATGCCATAACCCAATGCCGCACCGACGACCAGGCCGAACATGCCGCTGACGAAACCAATCAGCCCGGTCACCCAGTTCACTCCTACCGTGCTCACGCCAATCAGCAACAGGTTGTCCTTGACGATCTGGCTGGCGCGCCTGATGCCGGCCGGAAGGTTCGCATCCTCGATCATGATTGCCGGCAGAATCAGATACGAAGCCTCCGTCCAGACGGTTTCCATGATTCCTGCCAGCAGGCCGCGCACGGCCGCCCCACCGACGCGCCGGTTCCTCTTTCGCAGGCTGTTCGCGATCAGCTTGACGACCGTTGATGCAGCCGCCAGGCTTGCGATGTCCCAGAACTCGCGGCGCACCTTGTTCCAGGCAACATCCAGCCTGCCATCGCCCTCCGCCAGGTAACCGTAGATCAGATACACGGTCATCCCCGAGAAGACGTAGCTGACAACGTACTGCGCAAAGAGCAACAGGGCGCCGATCACTGCCATCACTGCCTGCCCGGCGCCGGTGCTCTCGCCCAGGATCAACGCTGCTGCAACGAGCGGGATCAATCCAAGGATCGTGACAATTGCACTGACGATCAGTGCATAGATGGATGGCTTGAGCAGGTCACGATCCTTCAAGGCCATCTGCCAGGCCTGCTGCAGAAAGGACCAGCCGCGTGTCAGGCTGTTCATTGTGGTCTCCCTCGCTCAGGGCGGCTCATCTTGAACATCGGCGATCCGCCGTGTTCAACCCAATCAGCGCCGCCCGATTTTCCCACCTCAGCAAGATGCCGGTGCCGGGACACATTTGGCCATTATAGCAAACTCACCGGATCGACCTCGATTCGCCAATCCGTCAGGCGTTGTCCTTCGAGGTAGGCGCCCGGGTCCGCGCCGCGCAGGACGATCTGCCAGCGGAACTTGCCCTCCAGCTTGGAGAAGAAGCAGGGCGCCGGCCCGATCATTGCGGCCTGCGCGCCCGCGGTCTTCAGAAATCGTCGCTGAAGGCTTGCAGCCAGTGCACGTGCTGACTCCTCGGCCTTCAACGGGTCGTGATGCCTGTACTCAAGCCGCAGCAGTCGCGTGAACGGCGGATATCCCAGCCGCCGGCGCTGGGCAATTTCCTGTGCATGGAATCCATTCACATCGTGACGCGCAGCAGCCTGGATCGCATAGTGCTCCGGCGCGAAGGTCTGCAGGACCACCCTGCCGCCAAGCGTCGACCGCCCGGCGCGTCCCGCGACCTGCGTTAGCAGCTGGAAAACCCGCTCCGCCGCAAACGGATCGGGAAGGAACAGGCCCACATCGGCCATCACGATGCCCACCAACGTCACCCGCGGCAGGTCCAGTCCCTTGGCCAGCATTTGTGTCCCGATCAGGATGTCGGCGCGGCCGGATGAGAAGTAGTGCAGGATGAGTTCATGCGCATCCTTCTGACGCGTGGTTTCCCAGTCCCAGCGCAGTGTGCGCGCCTTCGGGAATGCCTGCTGTATCTCCGCTTCCACTTTCTCTGTGCCAAGCCCATAGGCGCGGATGTCGGAGCTGCCGCACTCGGGGCACTTGTGCGGAACCCGCCGCTCATAGCCGCAGCGATGACACAGGAGCTTCTCACCGGTCGCAATGTGATACGTGAGCGGGCTTTCGCAGCGCGGGCAGCAGATCACGTGTCCGCAGCTGCGGCAGAACACGTGTGACGCGGTCCCGCGACGGTTCAGGAAAAGGATGGCCTGCTCCCCTCGGCGGAGAACCTCCGCGATCGCCCCTTTAAGCTCTCGACTGAATGTGCTGCGATTGCCGGCTTTCAGCTCTTCGCGCATGTCCACCACGTGCACGGGGGGCAGGTCCAGCGCCGGCGAGGGAGATACGTTCGAGGCGGCCGCGACCCGCTGCCTGAGCTCCAGGCGAATGGACTCGCCGATATCGGATCCATGACGTTGAACAACGCTCGGTGTTGCAGAACCCAGGATGCACACCCCGCCACACATGCGCGCATACGCCTGCGCAGCCATCACCGCGTCATAGAATGGCGGCTCAGCCTGATGGTAGGAGGCATCGTGGCATTCGTCTACAACCAGCAGGCCCACCCGCGGCAGCGGCGAGAATAACGCGCTGCGTGGACCGATCACAACGTTGAGCGCTCCAGCGCGCGCCCTGCGCCATGTGTCGTATCGTTCTCCATCCGACAGCCGCGAATGGATCAAGCCTACCTGCCCGGGGAAGTGGACCACGAATCGCTGCACGGTCTGTGGGGTGAGCGCGATCTCGGGCACAAGAACAATAGACTGTCGCCCGCTGCGGACCACCTCCATTGAGGCTCGGAGGTACAACTCTGTCTTTCCCGATCCTGTTACACCCTGAAGCAGAAACGGTGCGTGGGTGTCCCTCCCGCCAGCTTCGCTGAGGGTGTTCTGAATGGGCTCCCATGCATGCTGCTGTTCCGTCGTGAGCGCCGCAAGTGCGGCGGGGAGAGGCTCGATCCCCGCCGTTGCGTCCGAGGCTCCCCTGCCAAGCGGATCACGCCAGACCTCCTGCTCGCGCAGAAAGATCAGCTCACGTTCGGAAAGCTCCTGGAGGTCCGCAAGATTGCAGCCGCTCTCGGCATATACCCAGGAGACATTGACGGCCTCTGGCCGCCGCAGGAGATACTCGATCGCCCTCTGGCGTCGGGCGCGCGTCGCCTCAGTGCTGCCAAGGTCCTTGAGTGCCGCCCTTGCCACTTCCGGGGAGACGGCGAGCTGTGCCGTGCGTACAAACTTCGGCCGTACGCTCGCACGCGGCAGCACCGACGTCGCGCTCAATACGCCGCGTCGGACCATGTATTGCGCCGTTCGACGCCACTCGACCCTGGGTGCGAGTCGATCAATCTGCCTTCCTCGTAGCGGACCCCGTTCGCGCAAGAGATCCAGAAGTCGTTGGCCGACCTTTGTCGTTTCCTCTATGTCATGCTCGGAACTGTATGTTGTGCGGATCTCGTATAGCGTGTCTGCCTGCTGCGCCAGCCCCGGAGGTAGGAATAGCCCGATGATTGCCCCAATGGGCGCAAGTGTCCTGGATGCCAGCCACTCAGCCAGAGAGATCTGTGCGGACGTTAGCACGGGCTCGGGATCCACCAATCTCATGATCGCTTTGGTCTCGGGGACCGCAGGCTCGGCAACAAGATTGAGGACGACTCCCTGCACAGTGCGATTTGCAAAGGGCACGACCACCAGATGGCCGGGCCCCACAAGCCCCTCCAGTTCGGCCGGCACCTCGTAGTCAAACATCATCATCGAGCGATGCGCTGAGTCGGTCCCGCCTTCAACGAAAACGCCCGCCAGAGACGGGACGTTTACTGCAATTCGAGCGAAACCGGCCATGGGGGCGTTATGAGGTCTTGAGTATGGCGGCCGCGCCGTACCCGACGACGGCCGAATAGTCACCTGTTATATCGCCGGAGGTGGCATGACGCAGTATTTCGACCTTGTCGGCGCCCAGTTCGCGAGCCGCCCACATCACGGAGGCCATGGCTCCGAGGCCACAGGCCGAACCCCTACCGCTCCGCTCCAGGTCAAAGAGCGTCTCCGGATCGAAGGCCTCTACTTGCGCCAGCATAGCGCGGTCAAGAGCCAGAGCCATTTGCTGGTCGTGATAATGCGAAAGGTCGGTGCTTGCCACCAGGAGCGCTTTCCGCTCGCGCAACACATCGGCGAGGGCCTTGCCCAGCACTCTGCATGTAGGCACATCCTGGGCCCGCACCATGATGGGGAGCAGCTGCCACTTCGACGTCAAAGCCCGCTGCAGGAATGGCAGCTCGATCTCAAGTGAATGTTCTGGATCATTGGATATTCGCGTGATTTCCGGACCGCCGCCCGCGGCCAGCTGCTTATCCAACTGCTGCATGGCCTGGGTGTCGATCGGGATGTTTCCCAATGGTGTGGCGTAGCCGTCATGGGCCGCGGTCAGCAGCGGCGCATGATGATAGTTGTGGAAGGGGGATAGCACCGCGACAACATCCGGGGCAGCACCGCGCACTGCAGCGAAGGCGTAGCCCGCCACCGGGCCTGAGTATCGATGGCCTGCATGCGGGGCGATGACCGCGATCACTTCGCCCTGGAGCGGCGGCAGCTGCGCGGAATCCAGATAGGCATCCACCTCGCGCGCCAGGATCTTGCGTTCGCCCTCGTACCACATGCCCGCAATCGGAGACGGCCGTAGATCCAGTGCCATAAGCAGGATTCTAGCATAGGAAGCGCGTGTCGGCCTGAAGTCAACACTAAGAATCAAAGAGACCGGCCTGCGCCGGTCTCTCCCTGGACACTCTCGGGGCTCAGGGCACCCGATAGCTGTCAACGACCTGATTCAGCACATCGCCGTACTGATCCTGGTAGTCATCATCCCACCAGATGGTGAACATCAGCATGGCGGTCGGCTTTCGGATCTCGAAGTACGAGACGCCGGAGCGCTTGCCGCCCTTGGAGGCCCAGGTCAGGCGCTCGCTGCCGTCCTTCTGGACGCTGTCATCGCTGATGCGGATATCGCCCTCTTTGCCCGTACTGCTGTAGTTCTGGTGCAGCCACTGCAGGGCTGTCTTGCCGCTCTGTGAGCCTACGAAGGGCGTGCCATCGTCATAGACGATGCTCTCGACCCCTGCATGTCCATCGGGGGATGTGAACACGTCCCAGTACCAGTGGTTGTTTTCCTTATCCGTGGTCTGGCTGTATTCCCAATCTCCAGGCACATCGATGGCGAGATACTTGGACTGATCGGTAAACGTCCTGAGTTCTCCGCTGCCGGGGCTCGCTGCGGCCTCGGTCGGTGGCGCTGCCACCGTTGCCACAACCACCGGTGCCGCGGTGGGCGTCGGCGTGCCGCAGGCCAGACCAACGGTCAACATCAATGCCAGGAGGCCAAATAGAAACGCAAATCCGCGCTTATTCATACTTCAAGTTCCTCCATTTTAATTGGGCGGATTATACGGACAACGCCGCGCCAGTGCAAGGTAAATTGGATAGTTGGATCGGATTATTTGTTACACAATGCACAGGATGGCCTTGGTGGCGCGGAAGGCCAGCGGGGGGAGATGCTCGCGCTCGAACCATTCGGCGCGATCAGCATCGTCGCCCGGTATGACGTCACCGGAAATGATTTCTGCCCCGTACACAATTACGAAATCGGCGCCGCGCGCATGTTCTCGCCCCGCGATCACATCGATTACGCGCGTTGCGCGTACCACCAGCCCGGTTTCCTCAAGACACTCGCGCTCTGCAGCACGCCTCGGGTCCTCGCCGGCGTCGACAAAACCGGCGGGCAATGTCCAGTGTCCTCGAAAGGGCTCATTGATGCGGCGGACGAGCAGCACGCGTCCTTTGTCCTGCAGCAAGATCGCGGCCGCGACCTTTGGATCGGCAAAGTGCACCCATCCACATCGCGGGCAGACTGGTCGCACCCGTCGGTACTGATCGGCTGCAGTCAGCGAAGTGCCACATCGTGGACAGAAGGATATGTCGGCATCCCTCACTCTTGTCCCCCTGGTCGCGCCATCCCCATTTGGGAAGGAGGCAAAGGATTCGGAATTTGAGGCCTGGCAGGGAGAACCACCCCACCCATCTTCCATTCCCGCGATCTCCGGGAACAAGTCATTTCTCAAGCAAGTTGCTGCGGAAATTGCGACGTGTGTGGCGGTCCAAGTACCAGGACAGGCCGCCGAACAGAATCCCCGCAATTGCCAGAATCAGCATCCAGATTGCGGGGATGGGTGCCTTGGGTCCTTGCCGAAAGCCGGCGTCAGGGCTCTCTGCCGGCGGAGCAGCCTTGGCAAGGGCCTCCGCACTCGGGGCTGTCAGGTCCAGTGGTGCCGCGGGTGCCTCCGCAACCTGAGTGCCGGACGGCGCGATGGCCATTTGAGGCACATTTGCCTCGGCCTCCGGAGGGCCACCACCGACTCCTCCACCCATGCCGTACCCAGGTGGAGGTGCAGCGGCCAAGCTTCTTGCCGCCAGCGGCGCAAGAGAGTTCATCGTCGCCGAAAGGACAAAGAGCAGCGATGCAATGGCGCCTACATATCTCAGGACCGGCACCGCTCGCGGTTGAGGCGCGGACACGCGGGAGTTCAGGGGGTTGAGCGTGAAATTGCGCGGCGCCCGCCTGCGCGGGACGCGCCGCAGCAGACCCCGGGCAACGCGCAGGTCGTCCAGCAACCCCCGCAGTCCCGCATCGGCAGCCAGTCGGGTTTCAAGTTGCGCGGTCTCGGAGGCGGTTAGCTGCCCATCCAGGTACGCTGAGAGGTGTTCGACATCCCGGAAATTCATAGGAGATCACGAGCTGGGCTCGCGTTGTAGACGAAACATCGCGGGTAAAAGTTCCTCGAAGCCCTGCAAACAATCGCGCAGACGCAGGCGGGCACGTGCCAGCCGGGATTTTACCGTTCCCAGGGGCACGCGGACGGCGGCTGCCACTTCGGTGTAGTCAAGGCCCTCGATATCGGCCATGACTACCACCGTGCGGTACTCAAAGGACAAGCCCTCGAGGCAGTGCTCCATGGCGTGTTCGAGTTCTCTGGCTTCGGTTGCTTCTTCGGGGGAAAGATTCGGATCGGCCAACCAGCGGGGCTCGTCCATTCCTTCGGGATCCTCACCGTCGGGTTCCAACGCTGTGGTGGGACGTCGTTTGCGTCGGCGCAGTTCGTCGTAGGCCGCGTTGGTTACGGTCCGCATTAGCCACGCCTTGAAGGAGCCGCCACGGAAGCTGTTCAGGCCGCGGAAGGCCGAGAGGAACGCCTCCTGCGTGGCATCAGCCGCCAGCTCTTCGTCTCCGAGGATGCGGCGGGCAGTATTGAAGATCGCATCCTGATAGTGCAGCACCAGCGTGTTGAACGCATCCAGGTCGCCGCGTTGGGCTTCAATTATGAGCGCATTCTCATCCATCGGAGGGATTGTATCATGACGGTTTTTTGGATTGTTGATTGCAGATTGAGGATTGAGAGCCAGGCAGCGGAGCTCGCCAGAAGGTTGGCAGCCTCACGGCTCTACGGCGTAGCCGGCGGCGATCCAGGCCTGGATGCCGCCGCTCATGCACGTGACGCGGCGGAATCCGGCCTGCCGCAGGATGGTAGCGCCCTCTTTGCTGCGCGCCCCCAATTTGCAGACCACGACGATGTCTTGATCCTGAGGCAGGTCGCTCAACTGGCTGGGCAGGTCATCCAACGGCATGAGGACGCTTCGGGCGATGTGTCCCTGATCCCATTCCTCTTGTGTCCTCACATCGACGAACAGCGCGCCCTGCTCGTACATCTCATGTGCCCGGACGACATCAACTTCGGCGGGCAGCGTGCTTCTGGGCATGAGCAGCAGTATGGCAGCCGCGATCACCAATATCGCCGCCATTGCTATCACTGGGGCTGAAAGGCCTCTCGAATGATGGCTACGCCCAGAGGCAGTCTTGGACTTGGGGTATTTCTTCGGCATGTTCCCTCCCGCTGTCAATGATTCACTGACCCGGCAGACATCTCCAGCCTATTGGCGCTGCATCTCCACGAGCCCCAACTTGCCAAACACCCACGGCGCTCCAGCAGACACCCACAAACCCAGGAGCGCGAAGCGCACGAAGCGCAGGCTCATGCCGACCAGCGAATCCTCAGCCGGGAAGACAGCTTTGAGACCGAGATACAGAACGAGGACACCGATCAGCCCGACCACGTAAGAAATCGCGCGCCTCCAGATGGGTCCGGAGGGCTTGAAGCCTACTCGCCGTTGGATCAAGACAAGACCGAGGGATAGACCCAGCAAGGTGCCCGCCGATGTCAGAGTGCCGTCCATGGAAACCGGCGCGGGCAGAGGCTCGCCCGCGCGGGCTGCATTAATCATCCACTCCTCGAGCACGACATACCCGCGCAGCCCATAGGCGAGGCTGCCGCCAGCAAGCAGCACCACGGCGGGGAATACAAGACTGAGCAGCAGTTGTTGCAGGAGCGTGCGCTGCTTCACCCAGGCGGCGATGCGCCCCCACAAGGCCAGGAATGCCCACAGCGTGAGTCCGCCCAAGAGCCAGCCTGCCAGCACATCATGCGGAAAATGCACCCCGAGGTAGATGCGGGAAAGACCGATCAACAAGATCACGGTGACCGCCGCTATCCATGCCCAGCGCCGACGAATGCCGGCAGCCATGGTCCCCCAGACGCCTGCGGCGGTCTGTGCGTGACCGGAGGGGATGCCGAATAAAGACTCCGCCGCGAGTGCTTTCACCTGCGTGCTCACCCAGTACGGCCGCGGTCCCTGCAGCGCCATCTTCGCAAATTCATTCAGACCGTTGCCGAGCAACAAGATGAAACCGATGCGAATGCCCAATCCGGCATCGACGCACCAGTACACTACAGGCAGGACCAGGATGAAGAACTCCTGGGTGCCCAGGAATGTGAAAAAGCGCATGGGCGCTTCCAGCCAGGGCACGGTCTGGAACGATGCGATCAGTTGGATACCATACTGATACCAAGGGTCCATGTCTCCTCCTTCGCCGTGTGCACGGCTCGCCTCTCATCGTTTACTGCAAGGATCCAGGACGCAACTAGCCTCCGAGGTTGACCCCGATGAGCCGCCCGATGCCGAATGTGATGGCCGCGGCCGCGAGTCCGAACAATACCTGCCGTGTGCCTGAGTAGAGCACTTTCCGTCCGGTGAACAACGTGATGCCCGCACCGATGATGAACAGTCCGACGGCGCTGGCCAGCATGCTGCCGGTGATGGCCGGCGTTCCCTTGAGCAGCGTGAACGGGATCAGGGGGATGACTGCGCCGATGGAAAACAGGATGAAGGATGTGAAGGCAGCCGTCCAGGCCGAGCCGCCCAGTTCGGCGGGATCCACATTGAGCTCCTCACGCGCCAGCGTCTCGAGTGTGGCGTTCGGATCGTGGCTGATGTGCGCCGCAAGCCGGCGCGCCTCCTCAGGCGCAAGCCCACGGGCCTCGTAGATCAGCGCCAGCTCCTCCTCTTCCTCCTCCGGCGCGGCCAGGATCTCGCCCTTCTCGATCTCGATCTGATGCTGATACAGCTCGCGCGAGCTCTGCACGGAGAGCCACTCGCCGAGCGCCATTGAGAACGCGCCGGCGAGCAATCCGGCCAGGCCCGTGATGAGGATGGCGCTATTGCTCAGCCCGGCTCCCGCCACGCCCATCAACAGGCTCAGGTTGGATACCAGCCCATCGTTTGCGCCCAACACCGCGGCGCGCAGCGCGTTCCCGCCGCCGGCGCGGTGCCTGCCCTCCAGCTGCGCCAGCTCCACGCCGTGCATGCCGCCCTGCATGGTCCCTGTTGCCTGGCGCAGGAGCAGCGCGTGCGAGCGTTCGTCCGCAGCCATCCGGCCTGCGTCGGGCGTGACCTGATACTTGCGCGAGGCCTTTTGCTCAATCCCCGTGATGGTCGGCAGAACCGCGGCCGGGCCGAAGCGCCGCGCAGCCCATGCCAGGACAACAGTGCGCCACCCGGGCTTGAAGACCGGGATCTCCTTGCCGGCGGCCCGAAGGTGCTCGATCCAGATGGCACCGTGCTTGCGCTCCGTCGCTGACATGCGCCGGTAGACTTCCGCTAGGCGCGCGTCCTTCTCCTCCCCTGACAGGGCTTCATACAAGTACGCGCCGTTGAGCTCGTCTTCGAGGCTCTCCAGCGCGGAAGCTAGCACCGTCGCATCCATCAGTTGGTCCCTCCGCTTCGTATGACGCCTCTCTTCTCCAACGTGGAGTGTACTCCCTGCTGGGCGGATTGTGGCGCAGATGGACGCTGAGATGGATTCGCCTTTCGCCCTATCCCAGAAGCCGTGGATCGGGGTGAGGAGAGCCTGGACCCCTCACTCCGACCCGCTCGCGAAAGACGAAATGGATGGGTAGACCGCCCATCCATTTCGTCTTTCGCATCTACTCCCTTGCCCACTTGCCCGCTCCCTGCTACGAGCGCAGCGACGGGAAAAGCAGCACGTCGCGGATCGAATGCTTGTCCGTCAACACCATCACCAGCCGGTCCACGCCCATGCCGAAACCGCCGTTGGGCGGCATACCGTAGCGCATGGCGCGCAGGTAATCCTCGTCCATCGGATGCTTTTCCTCATCGTCGGCGGCGTAGTCCCGCCCCATCTCGATGAAGCGCTGCTCCTGGTCGAGCGGATCGTTCAGCTCGGTAAAGGCGTTGCACAGTTCGAACCCCGCCACGTAACCCTCGAAGCGCTCAACCGTCATTGCCTCGCCCGGCTTGGACTTGGCCAGCGGTGAGATGTCGCGCGGATAGTCGAACAGAAACGTCGGCTGGATCAGTGTCGGCTCGAGATACTCGCTCAGCATGAAGTCGATCAGTTTGCCGCGCGGCGCCTGCGGATCGGGCGCCTTGCCGGCCTTGGTCAGGGCCTTCAGAAGCGTCTCGGCCTTCGGATGCTCGGCAATGTCGACGCCGCTGGCGTCTTTCAGCCCATGGCGCAGCTCGAGCCGTTTCCACGGCGGTGTGAAGTCGATCTCCTGGCACTGATAGGTGACTTTCTGTGTCCCCCGCACACACTGCACCACGCTCGAGACCATCTGCTCGGTGAGCTCCATCACCTGCTCGTAGTCCGCGTAGGCCCAGTAGAACTCCAGCTGCGTGAACTCGGGGTTGTGCTTGAACGACACGCCCTCGTTGCGGAAGTCGCGGCCGATCTCGTAGACGCGCTCCAGGTTGCCCACGAGCAGCCGCTTGAGATACAGCTCGAACGAGATGCGCAGGTACATGTCCTGCTCCAGCTCGTTGTGATGGGTGACAAACGGGCGCGCTGCTGCCCCGCCATACAGCGGCTGCAGGATCGGCGTCTCCACCTCCAGGAAACCTTTGTCATCCAGGAATTCGCGCAGCGCTCGGATCGTGGCTGCTCGCACGCGGAAGACGTCTCGCACATCCGGATTCACAGCCAGGTCGGCGTACCGTTGCCGCGCCCTGAGCTCGGCATCTTCAAGTCCGGCATGCCGCACCACCGTGCCGTCGGGCAGGCTTTCGTCTTTGGCAGCGGGCAGTGGGCTGACCGCCTTCGCCAACATGACGAATTCCTGCACCTGCAGCGTCACCTCACCGGTCTTGGTGCGGAACATCGTCCCGGATGCTTGCACGAAGTCACCGATGTCAAACATCCGATTGAAGAAGTCAACCTTCTCCTGCCCGATTTCGTTGGCCCTGAAGAATAACTGCACCTTTCCGGCTCCATCTTCGATGTGGGCGAAAGAGAGCTTTCCCATGGGACGCACGGCACGGATACGGCCGGCAAGCGTCACGTGCACTTGGGCGCCGGACTTCTCAGCCGCCACGAACTCGGCGATCGCTTCGACGCTTGTATGCGTCCGCTGAGCCCGCATCGGATACGGCTCGATGCCCTCTGCCCGCAGCTCCTCGATCTTCTGCAGGCGGATCTTCTCCAGAGATGTGTAATCGGTCATGGCTTATGTCCTGCCCTTCATGCCCTCGCCTGCCGTCCTCCCCGGCTGTTATGATTCGCCTTCAAGATGGGGTGCGCGCAGGCTGGGGTTGCTCAAAGGCGGTGAAAAAAAGGCGGCCCCGCGGCCCGCCTCCCATCGGGGGCGAAGGTACGCGGAGCCGCTTCCGTTCAGTCTGCAGGCGGGCTGCACCAGCCCCCCTCTAGTCAGCCTTGATGATCTTCACCTTGTACATGCCGCCCGGCGTCTCAACGGTGACTGTTTCCCCGACCTCGCGGTTGAGAATGGCTTTGCCGATCGGCGATTCGTTGGAGATCTTGCCCTCTCGTGGATTGGCTTCAGCCGCACCCACGATGGTGTACTCCTCCGGTTCGAAGCCCTGTTCCTGGATAGTCACGGTGGAGCCGATCACCACCGTGCCCTCCGGATGACTGGCGCCCTCTGGCTCGATGACGCGCGCCGTGGCCAGCAGCATCTCCAGCTCCTGAATGCGTCCTTCGACAAAGGCCTGCTCGTTCTTGGCGGCCTCATATTCGGCGTTCTCGATGAGTTCGCCGCCTTCCATCGCCTCGTGCAGGCGGTCTGCAACCTCCTGCCGTTTGACGGTCTTCAGGTGGTCCAGTTCGTCCTGAAGCTTCTGGAAGCCTTCCTTGGTGAGGAATTTCGTCGCCATCGCAATGTCCCTACAATAGAAGAATTTGCATCCCATACGGGATGCAATATCACCCTCTACAAATTCCAAAGGTCACTTTAATATATCACGCTTTGGGGCCCGAATCAAGGCCCTCTCCTTGCGGCTCTGTCCTCGCCCACAGGCGAATGCCTCCCTGTGACGCCCAATGGGCGCGCATGTCCTGGCACAGAAGCTCCCAGCTTTCATACAAGGTGCTTAGTTGCGAACGGTACTCTCCAATGGCTGCCAGCCAGGCCTCGGCTGCTGCGTCGGAGAACGGATACAGGGTCGACCTCATGCCAGCCGTCTTCTCCGCCAGATCTTTCGGGCTCCACAGCAGGTAAGGCAGGTCGGCTGTGTACAGGAGTGGGCGGCCCAGCATTTCCGCCGCGTTCCTGACGAGAAGATGGTCCACATGCTGGCCGATTGCCAATTGGCAGATAACTCTGTCATCGGGATTGAGTCGCCTGTTGATCGCCTCGCACAGGTGCTCCGGGAGGGCGGCCTCCTGCGGCGGCACTTGTGCATCGACGGGCTCGGCGTACAAAGGTTCCCCGCCAGTACCGCGCCGATAGATCGCGTCCAGGAACTCGAAGTGCACCGGGACAGCTCCGAGCATTGCCGCCGCGCGCTGATCCTCCGCTCGCCGGGTGGCAACGGTAGCCTCGGCGGTGGTTGTGCCCCATTTCTGGTGCATCTGGAGGGCGAATTCTGAGAGTTCAGGGTTGGCCGGGATGCCGGACATCAGGGTCCAGATTTCTACGGCCTCGCCGGTCAGCGTCTGCTCATAGATCAATCCGCCGGCAGACAGGACTGCATCATCTAGGTGAGGAGAGAGGTAAACCCAGCGCATCATCCCGATTATATCTGCCTGCACGCTTTGCCGTTGCGAGGATGTCTCAAGCTGAGCAAAGCTCAGTCGAAGGGCGACGAAGCAATCTCCTCATCCCCGCTGCGTCGTTGCGAGGAGCGCCTTCCCTGGTGCATCTACAGGGTAGCGACGAAGCAATCCCCTCGCAGGCACAGGTGAGGGCTCTTCTAAGTGAGGCCGAAGCCTCTCCGCTCACCAAGCGTCTTTGCGAGGTATCGTAATGGCAGGGACTGTCCCCGCGCAGCGACGAAGCGGTCTCCCCTTCCCATTTGGGAAGGGGGCAGGGGGGTTAGGTCCGCGCCCTTCCCTCCCCGTGCCACCCCCGCCCCTGCGCGAGCCTCCACCTTGCATTTCTATCAACTGCAGCCCTGGCGAAACCCGCGTATACTGAAATGGCACGCGGCGCCGGTCCCGCGCCCTCCTGCGCTACAACAGCCAGAGCGGGTGCACGACTCACAATCGCTTGGTCGTAGGTTTCCCCTTCGGTACGCTCCGGGGGCGTCCCCCTCTGGGGGATCTTCGACGCCGCAGCGATTCCTCCTAGGCCCACCTTTTCATCCGGCGCGTGAATGGAGGCAACGTGAAAAATGACCCGTATCGCAGTGTAGCCAGTCTCTATGATCGGCTATTCGAGTCGATGAACCATGGTCTCAGGCTGGCGGGGCTGCGCATGTTCCGTCCGGCCAAGGGCATGAGCGTCCTGGACGTTGGCTGCGGCACGGGCACAGGGCTTGAGTTGTACCGGCGATACAAATGTCAGCTCTATGGATTGGATGCATCGCCGTCAATGTTGAACATTGCGCGCGGGCGGCTGGCCGATTCGGCTCAGCTCGATCTCGGCGATGCGACACACATGCCTTATGAGGATGGCAAGTTCGACCTGGTCATATCGATGCTGACCCTGCACGAGATGTCACCTGAAACGCGCGTGGCGGTGATTGGAGAGATCAAGCGCGTGCTCAAGCGCGGTGGCCGCATCCTGCTGATCGACTTTCATCCCGGCCCATATGAACCGCTGCAAGGATGGATCTCGCGAGCCATCATCCTGCTCTCTGAGTTCCTGGCAGGCAGCGAGCATTTTAGGAATCACAGGCATTTTCTATTACATGACGGACTGCCAGCCCTTGCTGTGCAGCACGGTCTGAGAGTGGAGAGGCAGTCAATTCTGGCCGGAGGCACATTCGCGGTGCAGTGCAGCCGTATGGAATGAAGAGATACGTCGCGCGCAACACGGCCAAAATTGTGGCCCAACTGGAATTGAGCCTCGAAGATGCCGAGCGTTCTTCTCGGTATGAATACGCTTGATTATTAGCACGCCGCGCTAATGCCCACGCACAATTGCTGGGGTGCCCGAACCAAAAGGAGGAGACCACAATGAACATCGACCCGAAACGGCTGTACACCATGCCACTGATTATGGAATCGTGGTACACCCGGAAGGACTCAGGCGCCAAAGTCTACAACGAGCAACAAATCGTGGATCTTCAGTTCAGTACTGATCCCGCCGCCATTCTTCCACTCTTGCCGGACTGTTACCAACCGACTGGAGAGCCCATCGTGACTGCGGCATTTGTTGACTGCGGTGGCGTGGATTTTATGGCTGGTCGTGGTTACCGCATTGCCTTCATGTCGGTGAGAGTTCGGTACGATGGCAAGCAGGATCACGTCGAAGGCGACTATATCCTGGTAATGTTTGAGAATGATACAGTTCCAATCATCCTGGGCCGAGAATACCTGGGGGTGCCTAAGCTTTTCGCCGATATCTCGCCGATCAGAGTGCTGTCTGATGGTCATTTGTGTTGTGAGGCGTCGCTTTGGGGGCATCTGCTTTTTGGCATTGATGTGGGGCCGCTCTCGAAGCAGGATGAGTCTGTGGTATTGGCCGCCAATCAGAATACACAGGATTCGCCCCTGTTAGGGTACAAGTACATCCCTTCGATGGATGACATACCTGATGCCTCCTACCCGACAAGCACGCCCACCAATAGCAATCTTGAGCACCTGTGGTTGGGCACGTCAGGAAATCTCTTCTTTGGAAATCCAACTTCTGCCGACATTTCAGTGATTGCGAGCGTATGTGACCAGCTAAAAACATTGCCGGTCCGGCGCATAGTTGGCACTTCGCGATCACGTGGGTCATCGGTACTGAGGACGGACCTCAGCTGTCGGTTGCGCTAATCATTGCTAGAATGACCAACCACAGTCACGTTCTGGCCGATTCAACTTCATGCACACAACTGCAGTCTGAGAAGGCGCAGAATCGTAGCCCAATTGGATTCGAGCCTATATCCGCTTGGTCGTAGGTAAATGCTCGCCAAGAGCATCGAATCCTACTGGGCCCACAAATTGCAGCATTTCTAACGCGGGATAAAGACTTTCACTCACTCTGTCCAGCGTCTCGGAGGAGTCTGCTGATGCTAGGTGTAAAGACATGCTACATGTGCGACAAGCCAAAGACTTCCCGGGAGCACGCTCCCCCACTGTCCTTCTTCCCGACTGACCGCAGAACCAACCTCATCACCGTGCCCTCTTGCGACAGCCACAACAGCGAGAAATCCAAGGATGATGAGTATCTGCGATTTGTGATAGCGCTGAGTTACGACACCAATGAACAAGGTCACAAGGTCGTCTTCAAGAAGGTCCTAAGAGGACTCAAACTCACCCCCCACTTGTTCCAAGATTTCCTCTTGCACGGCTCGCTGTATCCTGTGATGGTGAATGGCAAACCATCAATGGGCTTCACCATCAACTTTCCCCGATTCGTGAGAGCCCTTGACCATATGGCGAGGGCGATTTTCTTCTACCATTTCAAAGAACAATGGGGTGAGAAGCTGGACGTCAAGCCAGTTTCAGGTGCATTTTCCCCCGATCAAGCCAACTACAAGCAGCAGAATGCCAGGCTTCTGGATCTGAAACACAGACCGTTTGGCACTCCAAGACACGGCCAGAACAAGGATATCTTCTACTACCAGTTCCTGAATGACGAACCGCCAAGCCGCAGCGTTTTGAAGATGGTCTTCTATGGCGGATTCACGGTCTTAGCCTATCCCATGAGCAGGGCGCGCGGCGGAAAAGACTGACACGGGTGCAACTGACTACATGCTACCATCGACTACAATTGGAAACATGCCGATTGAATAGAGACGACTTACGAAGGCTGATTGCTCAGGTCCGCGCACTTCCCTCTCCGTGGCGCCTCGTGCCAGGCAGAGAGAAAACGGCCGGGTGAGGCACGTGGCCGCCGTGCGGAGGGGCTCCTCAAGGCGTCCTCGCGCGATACAATGGCGCCTGAGAGGGCCAGCGGCTCACAATCGCTTGGTCGTAGGTAAGTGCTCGCCAAGAGTATCGAATCCTACTGGGCCCACTTTTGAAGCACTTGTTAAGGCGCAATCAGGGTTTACAGACCAAAACCCAGGCTAGGGAGCGCCAATTGCCTTAGCGCAGAATGCCCACCTATACAACTCACGAAGTGGTCATATATCATGACGAGACCGCTTTCGAGAACGGGACCATCAAGGGACACGTACTTCTATTTGTACCGGTCAGAATCGCAGGCACCAGCACAACGCCCCTCTTTGGTGCACACCACTTTCAGTACGACCCCCATGAACTGCTATTCAATGAGGTAATTCACCTACGTGAATACTACAAGATAGACAAGAAGCTACACTTTACAGACATAACCGGAACAAAATGGGGGAAGTTCGACCTTGGGACGAGGGCCATTATCCTCACTGTGATTGATGCTCTCCGCCACAAGTCCTCTGACTGCTTCAAGCGGCCACTAGCATGCAAGCTGGGCATCCTCTTCTATCCCAAGGACGCAGACTATTCCCTGTATGGGACAATTCCGAAGGGTGAGCAAAAGTTACGACACCACGAAACCATGTTGCGAATCCTTCTCAAGGGCACCGCGCATCATCTCTACAATGATTTCGACCGCGTAGTAATACACAAGATCATATCTGACGGCCAGCCATACCGGAGGCCGCTAAGCGAAGACCGCGTAATCTGGCGCATCACGATGGACGAACTACACGGCAAGGCGCCGCTGAGAGACTACGTAACATTCGCGCCCAGCACTCAGATTGTCCACCTGCAATCAGATCACAAACTCTACAAACCAGACACCGCGCAATACATCTCCGCCAATCTTCTCCAAGTATCCGATTTGTTGCTGGGATCTGCAATACGATCTTGCTACGTCGGGTCCACAAATTGGCCATCTCCCCCAAGACTAGGAACAGAGCATATCCCCAAAAAGGACGTCATTTCTTACCCACTAAAGGAAATGCTCGACAAAGTGAATCGAAAGGGTGGATTCCAAGACAGCGGGCATTATCGCTCTTTCACGCTCAATGAAGTTGAGTTTTCCAAAGGAGGTGTCAATTTCAAACCAGTAACCCCGAAACCGATGCCCACAAACGACCCCAATACAAGCCAGCCGCGACTACCGATCAACGACTTCCTGTAGGCTTCTTATGAGCCTGTTCGCCAAGGTTCGGAATTCCTCGGCCTCTTTGTCCCCCTCCGGCCCGGTCTCGCCTCCTAAAGCAGCAATCTGATTCCTAACATCTGCATCTGAAAGAATCCCATAGACACCGTCAGTAATCGTCAGATTCTGATGCATCAAATTCTGGCTTATTGCCTTTGGCGCAGAGACGTCTTTAGCTCTCTTAAGAGCATACACGGCATGACCATGCCTGAACTTGTGGGGAGAATGATAGGGCATGCTCACTGATCCATTGTCTGAAAACGCTCTCCCACGCATGCAGGGGTAGAATTGAGCCCAACTGGATTTGAGCCTCGAAGACGGCAGGAGCCTTCCCTGCTGTGAATACGCTTGATCGAAGGTTCGAATCCTTCTGGGCCCACCTTCTCGACACTTATCAAGGCGCATCTTCAGTTCTAGACGTGACCTGATAACCCCAACGGACGGCACCCAATGCCATCAATCGAACGCACGCTTGACCGAATCGACGAGGTCTTGAGCACTAACCGCCGCATTGAGTGGCTCTATATCGTCCTCACCGTGATTCTCTTTCTTTCCGGGATCGCGTGCATTGTCATGGCATTAGTCACAGGCAAGTATCTCTGGTCAACGCCATCCGTCATCACCACAGGCCTCCTACGCTACCCCTTGAAGGAAATCAAGGATATTCGACAGAAGAATATTGCCTTAGCAACCGCACCTATGCTCATCTCCCAGCTTCCTCCGGAGATGGCTGCCAGGCAAATCCAGAAGCTCCTAGAGCAACTCTACGGCAAGAAGTAACATGTCCGCAAACGACCAGACAAAGCAACTTCTTGAGAAGCTCTTGTCCGATCTCTATGCCAAACAGGCCAGCACTACTGCGCCTCGTGGGGAGTCATACCTTCTCGCCCAGGACAATCAATTCCTAGGCAACATCACCGACAATCAATACGATTCCAACTCAATCCTGAATGTCTACGGCCCATACGGAAGCCCATACAGCACGACGAGCATCTTCAATGAGTACTCACCGTATGGGAGCCCATACGGGGCCCACAGCCTAAACAACCCGTTTTGCACAACGCCGCCCAAGCTCTTCCTAAGAGGATCGTTTGCGGGTTTTGTCACCAAGAATCAGTTCGTGACGAACGCCATTCCAACTGAGGGTTTTCTCTACTCCCTGAAGAATAACATCCAGTCCCTCCTGGCCGGGCAGATTATCCAGAGCGAGGTCGAGGCACGGCGGATAGCGGGCGATTCGTTTATTCAAGCCGCCGACGGCGCTTTTCTCGGCAGCATCCGCCCAGATCCATACAACCCAGACTCCATATTCAATCAGTATGGTGCCTACGGAAGCCAATACGCACAGTTCTCTATCTTTAATCCATACGGCACATACGGTGGAGGCTACTCCAACCTTAGTCCCTTCAATCCCTATGCTACACAGCCACCCCACGTAATTCACAAGGGAGCCTTTGTTGCCTACCTCACGGTCAATGCAAATCTTGCCCCTCGGATTGCTCCTGATGCCATCATGAATTGGGCCCAACAGAACGTCAGCATGTACGGCCTACAATAATGGCCGAACTGGAGATGAGTCTCCCACAGTGAGCATACTTGAGGCAATCGTGAGCACGGGCAGAAAGTACACGCCAATGAAGGAAAGCAGAGGGTGGTACTTAGTTGAGTATCATCCACCCCTGAGAGACTCGAAAACCGCCACTCTTTCGTTGGTAATAACGGTTGAGCACGCTCCCGAGGTCGACATTGTTAATGCAATGGAGAAGGAACTAAGGGATTGGCTCAATCGGTATCCTGTACCATTGCTCGTCTTCGCCTTTGATAACATGGGAGACCTTTGCAGCCTAGGCACCCTACAGAAGTACGGCTACCTCACCGGGTTCTTCGATCAAGATGCCAAGATTCGTTCATACTGGGGACCCTTAGAGGACAAGGAAATCCCTGATGTTGCACTAAATAGGAAGTACGTGGATCAGTTGTACTCAGCGTTCGACTACAAGACCTATGCTGAATTAGATGTCGACAGACAACGAAGAAGACGCGGAATCAAGATAGGCTATGTCGTACTAGTCGCCTGGCTTGTCGTAATTCCATTGCTTATTGCTATTCTTGATTACTACACCGACCTTCTTGCTTTACCTGTGCTACTTTACAGCTTCTACAAAGGGATCCGAAAGTGGCTTGAGCTTCGAGGAAAATGGCCCAAATCGAGTAGAGAGAAGCAAAGGGAACTCGAAGAGAGGTTGAAGGATCACTACTACTATCACTGTCAAATGAATCCAGAAGGATTCAAGCGACTAATGCGAGAGAATCTTGATGAAATGAGGAAGGACGAGATCGCACGAGAAGCGGAGGCACTCCGAAAGCCGAATGCCTAGGGTTGAAATGCATGGCTACAGGACGGGAGCCTCCAATCGCTAGATTCAGCGCCTCTCTCCACACCGAGGCAACTAAGTAGCCCACCTGGAATTGAGCCTCGAAGACGGCAGGAGCCTTCCCTGCTGTGGATACGCTTGGTTGTATTTCACCACCCACAAACTTGCCTGTCATTACCACAACGACCTCGAACCACGCGGGTTGATTCCGACGTCCTGTCCCCAGCCTGAGCCTGCTGTCGACAGAACATCCGTGGCTTCAACTCCTGTCAAAGCCCTGATTCGACCTTGGGCGCGGCAGCTTTGCCGGCTTGCCGTTCCCATGATGACAAATGGCACGTGACTCAGGCGTGGATATTTGCTATAGTCTTGACAATGCACCGATCCGGCCCTCCTGAGCTCTGGCCGCCGAATGTCCGAAACGAGTTAGGACTCCTGACGGACCACTCATGAGGCGCTATGCCGTCTGCATAGTCCTCGGTTGGGCGCTGTTCTTTATGATGAGGAGCATGCCATGAATCCGTATGTAGACTCCAATTCCCTTCCCGGCAAGACGACGCATTGGCTTGAGCAGATCAAGCCCTTCAACCAACACGCGATGGCTCTAAACCGGAAAAAGAGCGCCCTCCTGGTCATCGACATGCAGGAGTTCTTTCTCGATCCCCATTCCCCCTCGTTCACCTGCGGCGGCCTCGCCATCCTGCCGGTGCTCCAACGACTAATCAAGACCTTTCGTGAAAACGATCGTCCGGTGATCTACACCAGGCACGTGCATCACCCCGACCATCTTGACAGCGGCATCATGGGCTGGTGGTGGGAAGGCATGTGCATTGAAGGCAGTCCGGAGAGCGAGATCCATGGCGAGCTTGCTCCACGTCCATCGGAAAAAGTGATCCTCAAACACCGCTATTCGGCCTTCTACAACACGGACCTGGAAACAGTCTTGCGTTGCCTGGGGATCGAAGACCTGGTGATAACCGGGATCATGACCAACATGTGCTGTGAGTCCACCGCTCGCGATGCCTACTACAGAGACTACCGGGTATTCTTCCTCGCCGATGGCACCGGCAGCATCAACGAGGAAATGCACCTCGCCAGTCTCCTCAATCTATCTTTCGGTTTTGCCTACGTTACGTCCGCCGATCGCATCATCAATGAGTCGCTCATATAATTGCTTGCAGAAACATGCGAAAACATGTGTCAATAGGACTTAAGCCTCGAACCGCTGGATTTGGAGTCGTGCTCCACAGCGAGGCAAGTTCGTAGCCCGACTGGAATTGAGCCTCGAAGACGGCAGGAGCCTTCCCTGCTGTGAATACGCTTGGCCGTAGGCCCTGTTCCTAGCGGGCTCTCGTCCCCTTCTTCTTACCCCCCGTCGGTTACGCCCTCGGCGCCTTCTTCCCCGTCGCCCTGGGTTTCGTTGCGGTCTGTTTCCTCTTGGTCGTCGCCTTCTTCGTGGCGCGCTTCTTGCCCGCGGTCTTCTTCGCCGTCACCTTCTTCGCTGCCACTTTCTTTGCAGCCGCCTTCATCGCGGCGGCTTTCTTTGTCGTCACCTTCTTCGCTATCACTTTCTTTGCCGATGCCTTCTTCAAGGTTGCCTTCTTGACGGCCATCGCAGGGGCAGCCATCGCGCCCGCCCTTTGCGCCTTCAACTGCTCCAGCATCGTCTGCGCCGAGTCCACCCCCGCGCCGTTCAGCCCACGGCAGACCGCCTCCCAGTCCGCGCCGTGGGCGATCCTCCAGTCCAGGTATGCCTGGTGCTCATACGCGGCCAGTTCGACATACAGGCCCTTCTCCCACAGCTCAGCGCAGTCGCGCACGTACTCCAGATGTGTGACATAGTCCGTGAAGACCGCGAAGCCGCTACGCGGCAGGTCCAGGGCCTCCCCCAGCGAACGCTGTACCAGCTCCCCCGACCTCTTGTCCAGCACGGCCGCCGAGACACGCACCCATCCACGCACCGTTGCGTACTTGTTGTGATACAGCACCAGCGCCCGCTCGCTCCCCCGGCGGTTGGAGTAGGCCAGCACATTCTCGTTGACTCGCCCACTGGAAGTGTAGAAATCGAACAGATGGAATAGCTCGGCGCCGGCAAACAGGCTGCGCCGCTGCAGCAGCGGGAAGATCTTCCACTCGTGTCCCCGGACCAGGGCATCGTCCGGTTTCTCATCCAGCCTGGGCGTACGGAACTCCATGCCATAGCGCTCGCGCAGGCCCTCCACCTGGCCGTGCCCGAACATCGGCAGGCCCGGCAGCGTGGCCATGACCGTGCACACCCCGAAGTACTTATCGCCGCTGCCGAATTGCTCGATGGCGGTCTTCTCATCAGGATTGCTCATGAAGTTGACATAGCGCTTGAGGATCTGCGGGTCGAACTCCAGTGTATTCTTGATCAGCTGCCGGTACTTGGCATTCTCCTCGTCACGCAGCATATGCATGAAGGCTGAGTTGTATACGCGATGCATGCCCAACGTGCGCACGAAGTACCCTTCCAGTAGCCAGAACGCTTCCGCCAGCAGCAGGGTGTCGGGCACCTCGGCCGCGACCCGATCCACGACCTCGCGCCAGAACTCGTTCGGCATCGCCGCCTCGAATTCTGCTCGCGTCATCCCGTGCTCGGCCCGGGAGGGTATGGCGCCGCCTGCTCCGGGCTCGGGGAACCACAAGCGCTGGATGTGCTTCTTCGCCAGCGTCATCGCCGCATCGAAACGGATGATCGGAAAGTTACGTGCCACGTGTAGGATGGTCTGGATCACGGCCTCGCGTACGTCAGCGCGCGAATAATCCAGCTGCGCCGTATCGTTCCACGGATACGACGTGCCGTCGTTGCCATGATAGATGTAGCGCGTGTTCCCCGTTTTCTGGTCGCGGCGCAGGAAGACCACTGCTGCATCGGTCTTGTCGTAATAGTGATCCTCCAGGTGGATCCCGGCGCGTGGATCGTCGCTAAGGTTCTCCGAGTTGAACGAATACGACGCATAGGGTGGATGGTCGAGCGAAAGAAACCGCTCAGGATGTTCGATCACCCATTTGGAGTCGATCCCCATGTGATTGGGCACCATGTCTGCCGAGAGCCGTATGCCGCGCCGGCGCGCCCTGCCTCGCAGGTTGCCGAGCGCCTCCCAGCCGCCCAGGTCACCGGCGACCGTGTAGTCATAGACGGCATACGCCGATGCCGCCGCGTCGGGCTGGCCCATGCGCTTCTTGATGCGCTCGGAAGCGCGGCTGCGCTCCCATAGACCGATCAGCCACAATCCAGTCAGGCCTCGCCTGGCGAGCGTGTCCAGCTCCTCATCCGGAATATCCGCCAGGGTTCGGATCCAGCGCTTGTGCTTCTTCGACAGCTGCTCCAGCCACACATGCGTGTTCTTGGCAGCCAGGACCAGTTCCGGCATCCAGTCGCGATCGGCGCTGAAACGCTCGTAGTCCGGCTCGCCGTGGAAGTCGGGGACAGGCTGCGGGGAGCGGAACCCCGCGTGATCGGTATGACGCACGATCTCTTCACGGACGAAATCCATTCCCCGCAGGATGAGCTGCACCAGGTTCGCTCCCAGCACAGAGCTCCAGCGCTCGAGCAAGTACTGCAGCTGCCCCTCGAGTGAAAAGGGCGACGCCTTGGATGGCGCCAGCAGCATTTCCATAGCCGTCTCGCCTGCGCCGGTTGTGCGGCTTGAGATGGGCGGCTGCTGGGCAAAGAAGTCCGTCAGCAGCCCGATCGCTGCAGCATAGGCCGTGCCCGCCATCAGGCCATCGTCGAAGAACTCCTTGTAGGATTCAAGGGCAGGATTGCGGTTTGCCACACTGACCAGCAGCATCTCCTCCATCGCCACCACCCGATGGGAAATGCCCTCGCTCGAGCCCTGCAGGTACGCTTGCGCGGACTGCTCGCCGCGGTACACAGCGCTGTGCGGGAACTCATTCATGAATCGGACGAGGGTCTCATCCAGCCCCGTGCCCAGTCGGTCCCGCAGGAACTCAAATGCCTGATTGAGCACACCGGGGTTCTGCTTCTCATAGTGGCGCAGAAGCAGATGCAGGATCTCTTCGATCAGGGCCGCCGCGTAGATGTCGGATGCGGGGATCGATTTGCCCGCCACGGCATGGACGCGCTCAACGATTCCCCGGGCAGCGGCCAGCCCCCCGCCTGCCTGCTGCGACGTGCCAGCGACAATGAGCCGGCCGTTTGTTCCAAGGACATTCTCATTGAATTGATAGCGGTCTCGTGCCCGACGTGAGATGTGGAACTCATAGATGGGACGCATATGCCAATCATATCCCCGAAGTCCGTTCAACCCCGGCCAGGTCGCGGCAACCTTCTGCCGGCGCGCGCGGCCGCCGACCAACCCCGGCCTGCGCGACTCCTGCCTCATGATGACGGGGGTGGTTGCCCGATTTGAACGAGATCAGCCCTTGGAAGGTGGCTGCGCCAGATATTCAGCCTCGCAGGGGACTCGTGTTCCCGGCGCTACCCCACTTGGGCGCCGGCTCCGGGTACCCGAGGCTGCCAGCCGCCCAGCCCGGACGACCACTTACCCGGTCCTGCAGGGCCCGCAACTCGTCCCAAGGCGCCCCGGAGCCCCCTGCCTGCCGCAACAAACACGAAAAATGGCCGGTTAAGAGCAGCATTAAAACCTTGACGTCCTAGGGGAATGCCTTTATTATGGCTTTGCTAGATGCCAGTACGTTATCGTTTGGAACCAGGACCGAGTGACCCGAGGGCTTTTAGCCGGGTCATTTCGTTTTGACCGACCGACGAACGTGCGACATCATCGCAAATCTCTTTTCTTTGTTGCCAGAAGGAGGCAATGTAATGTCCGAACGTATCGTCGGAACCGTCAAGTGGTTCAATGCGGAGAAGGGCTACGGCTTCATCTCTCGGGATGGTGGCCCTGACGTGTTTGTCCACTACTCGGCGATCCAGAGCGAGGGTTTCCGCAAGCTCGTGGAAGGCCAGAAGGTTGAGTTCACGGTGGAGCAGGGCCCCAAGGGACCCCAGGCCGCCAACGTCATGCCGCTCTAATCAACTCCAGACAAAACAACGAAGCCCCCGTCCGTTGGACGGGGGTTTTTCTTTTTCGCGAGAAAGCAGGAGCTAGATGGCCCGACGGAAAACGCGGTGATTCTTGTACTCGATGCCGCTTAGATTCTTCAGATCCGCGCGCATCTGGCGGGTCGTCTCGGCGACCTGGGTCATCTCCACATGCTCGAATTGCTTGAAACCGAAGAGCGTCTTGCCCATTTCGTTGTACAGGAGAGCATTGCCGCCGGTGCCCTGGAATTCCGGCAGAATGCCCATGCCGTTGCCCGAGACGGTCTTGGTACGTTTCGATTCGAGCAAGAGATCAATAATCCCGAATGGGAAAAGATGCCCCTTGGCGCGCTGGAACGCGGCCGATACGTCCGGAAAAGCAAACAGGAACCCAACAATATCCTCATCGTGCGTTATGACCTTGATAAGACGGTGATCGGCGAAGTTGATCACATTGTCAACCGCATATTGAACATCGCCTTTGGTGAACGGGTAGTACTCCCAGTTGTTGATGAAGGTCTTATTGTAGGCTTCCCCGATACGCCATGCCCACTGGAGCAGCTCTTTCTTGTTCTTGAAGTTCTTCACCTTGAGATTGCCGCGCTTCATGGCGCGCTCGGCGATGCGTTCCACACGCTCGGGCACCCGGAAGGCATCTGCCGGCAGGTAGCAGGAGACAAAATCGACTTCTTTTTCGAAGCCCAATGCCTCGACCAGCTTCGGGTAGTAGTCATAGTTGTAGTTCATCATCGTCATCATCTGACGATGCTCGAAACCTTCGATCTGAATGCCGTAGCCGTCGAACGGGGAGAGTCCCTTCGGCCCGAGCATGGTGTCGAGTCCGCGAGCCCGCGCCCAAGCAAAGGCTGCGTCAAAGAGGGCGCGCGCCACCTCAAGATCGTTGATCGTGTCAAAGTCGAAGAAATGGGCCTTCCTGGTCTTGTGATATTCGTTGAACGGCCGGTTGTCCGCGGCGCAGATCCGGCCCACCACCTTGCTGTCGCGGACCGCGATAAAGAAATCGGCGGCTGAGTGCTCGAAGAATGGGTGCTTCTTGCGATTCAGCGGCAGGTAGGCATCGATGTGCAGCGGTGGGACGAACTGTGGACAACCCTTGTAGAGGTCGTAGTAGAACTGCACAAAGCGCTTTGTCTGGCGTCTGTCGTTGGTATCCACCTTCTCAATGGTCACCATGCCCTGCCTCCTCGCTGGGGGTATCGAGCTTTTCGTAACATATATATCACATCGCGTTGACTTCGTGCTGAGCAGATGACGCCACCCCAAGCACTGCCCGCCGGCGACCATGACATGAGGCGGGCACGATTTCGCGGCCGCTGTCCACGTTTTCGAGTATGCTTCGCCGTATGCTTGGAATTCGCTTGCGCCTGACCGACATGTCCGTCGGTCTTCCCCCCACGTACTGGTTCCTATGGCTACGGACTGCTGTAAACCGTCTGGGCGGCTTTGTGATCCCATTCCTGAGCCTCTATATAACGTCTCAGCGCGGCATTCCGGTGAGTCAAGCGGGGCTTGTTGTGTCACTTTTTGGCGCGGGCTCGCTTGCATCGCATCTGGCTGGTGGTGAGCTTGCCGATAGGCTTGGGCGGCGCCCCGGGCTCCTGATGAGCCTGCTGGGCGCACCGCCTCTCATGATCGCGCTAGGGTTGGCGCGGCGACGCTTGGCGCGCGTTGAGGGCGGCCAGCCTCACTCGGCTTAAGGCACGTTTGAAATTCGAGCCAGGCATGATCATTTTTGCTTGTGCGGTGATCCACAGACGACAGGTGTGTGTGATAATTGTTGCCGTGTAGAGCCAACACGTACCATCGGAGCCCGGAATGCCATGGGATTACGCTCTGGATGCAAATCCGCCCGCATCTCATCAACGCTGACCGCAGTATGCGCGCGATGATGACTGGATACGCGCGCCGCTGCGCCGGGGACTGGTGGTTCGCATCGGCACTTGCGGGGATGAACAGCCCTTTGCGACTCCGACCAGCTACTATGATGACGAGGCTGCTCATCGCCTGATCTTCAACCCGAGCGTTTCAGGGCGGCTGCTGGCCAATATCGAGCGCCACCCAGGCTGATCCTGTAGCCAACAGCTCATCAGTATCAGAGGAGGACACATGGCACCAGAATCGTTTCGCACCGAGGAATTCAAGGTCAACGGCGAGGAATTGCTGGCCAAGATAAAGCAACTTGTGCACGAGGGCGATATCCGCCGCATTGTGATCAAGAACAAGGAGGGCGGGACCTTCATGGAAATCCCGCTCACCGTGGGGGTTGTCGGCGCGCTACTGGCGCCATCCCTGGCCGCCGTGGGGGCTATCGCTGCGCTCGTGACGGAGGCAACGATTATCGTCGAGAAAGCCGAAAGCGGCTAGCAAAGACCTAGGGTCATGCGCCCATCGGCACCACACGGAGAGCCGGCCATGAAGTCGTTCCGCAAAGAGCTCGCCTTCAACATCCCTTCCCGACGGGGCTTCATCAACATCACCCCCCAGGTGAAAGATGCTCTGCGCGAAAGCGGCATTCGCGAAGGATTGTGCCTGGTCAATCCGATGCACATCACCGCTTCAGTCTTCATCAACGATGACGAGGGCGGGTTGCACAAGGACTACGAGAAATGGCTGGAGGGGATTGCGCCGCACGAGCCAATCTCACAATACGAGCACAATCGCACGGGCGAGGACAATGCTGACGCGCACATCAAGAGGCAGGTCATGGGGCGCGAAGTGGTCGTTGCAGTGACGCAGGGCAAGCTGGATCTCGGCATCTGGGAGCAGATCTTTTACGGCGAGTTTGATGGGCGCCGAAGGAAACGCGTGCTCATCAAGATCATCGGAGAGTGATCGGCCAGTCGCAGCGCATCCGACATTCCAGACTCGCCCATACCGTATGATCGCGCAATCTTATGTTGAAAGGGATGGAATATGCCTGATCCACGCGTCGTCAAGCTCGCACAGATCATGGTGGACTACTCACTGGAGCTCAAGCCGGGTCAGCAGGTCTGGCTTCGGACCGCTCCCGTGGCTCAGGAGTTCAACCTGGCGTTCTACGAACAGGCCGTCAAGGCAGGCACGCATGTACTCATCGATCAGGCGATCCCAGGCGCAGAAGAGGTGTACTACAAGTACGCCTCCAACCAGCAGCTCGATTTCATTGCCCCTCACAGGAAGTTGGTCGCCGAGACATTCGATGCCTCGCTGCGAGTCTGGTCGGATGAGAATACGCGCTCGCTGGCGGGCGTCGATCCCAAGCGAATCGCCCGTTACAACAAGGCGTGGGCCGAGATCTTCAACGGTATGATGAAGCGCAGCGCCGCAGGTTTGTATCGCTGGTGTGTCACGGTGCATCCAACGCCTGCGATGGCCCAGGACGCCAACATGAGCCTGGCTGATTATGCGGACTTCGTGTATGAGGCCGGCATGTTGCATGAAGCCGATCCGCTGGCCTTCTGGCGAGCGGAAGGCAAGAAGCAGGAAGAAATCATCACATGGCTTAGGGGCCGCAAGCAGGTCGTGCTCAAGGGTTCGAATATCGATCTCAAGTTATCCATTGACGGTCGCACATTTGAGAAGTCGGATGGGCTGAATAACTTCCCGGATGGCGAGATCTTCACCAGCCCCGTGGATGACTCGGCCCAAGGCTGCGTGCGCTTCAAGTATCCCGGTATCTATGCCGGCCAGGAGGTCGAGGACATCGAGCTGTCGTTCGAGGGCGGCAAGGTGGTGAAAGAGAAGGCCAGCCGAAACCAGCAGCTCCTGACATCGCTACTGAACACCGATGACGGCGCAAGAAGGCTCGGCGAGTGGGGCATCGGCACGAACTACGGCATCACTCGCTTCAGCCGAAACATGCTGTTCGACGAGAAGATCGGGGGCACGGTTCACTTCGCAGTCGGCCAGGCTTTCCCTGAGTGCGGCGGCAAGAATGTGTCCGGTGTGCACTGGGATATGCTGTGCGATATGGCGGACTCCGAGATCGAGATCGACGGAGACCTGTTCTACAAAAACGGCAGATTTGTCCTTGCTTAGGGGCTTGTACCCCCCGCGCCTGCCCTGCCAAATAGACCAATCCGACGAGGTTAGGTCGAGATAAGGCGTCTCCCATCGGCGGCGAGTCCTGGGCGAGCAAGACAACCTCAGGCCGGGATCCGCCCACGGAACTTAAGAGAGCGAACAGTTGGCTCGACCGTTCGCTCTCTTGATTGTCCGGCCCTTTGCGCAACTTGCACGGTTTCCCGGCGTAGATACTTGTGTGAAAAGTTGACATCTTGAAGGAGGATGCAATGTCCAAGTCCCGAAAACTCTTTACCGCGGTGCTTCTGGGTTCGCTTATGCTGATGACGGTTGCCACGCCCGCAAGCGCCTTCGATGGTCGCGGCGGTGACAAGGTCACTGTCCCCGCCAGCGAGGTCGTGGACGATGATCTGTACGTGGGTGCGAACGAGTTCATTCTCGACGGAACCGTCAACGGCGACGTCATCTCTGGCGGCCAGATTGTCACCATCAACGGCACCGTGAACGGGAATCTTCTGGCTGCCGGGCAGACGATCGTCGTGAATGGCACCGTTTCCGGCGACATTCTTGCAGCTGGCTCCGTTCTGTTCTTCGGCGAGCGTGCCAACGTGGGCGGGGATGTGATCGGCGCAGGCTATAGCCTTGAGTTCCGCAGCGGAAGCGCCATTGGGCGTGACGCCGTGCTCGGGGCGGCACAGATCCTGCTTGCGGCCGATGTGGGCCGCAACGTGAAGGCCGGGACGGGCGCCCTGGAAATTGCCGGCAAGGTCGGCGGCGATGTCCAAGCAGCTATCGGCGAGGCGAACCAAGTTCAGGCCGGCCCGCCTCCGACCGTGTTCATGCCGCAATCGACCGTTCCGGTTCCTGTGGTTCGGCAGGGCCTAACGCTGGATCCGGCGGCGAGAATTCTAGGGAATCTCGAGTACACGCAGAACAGCGATCTGTCGTTCCCTGCGGGCGTAGTACAGGGCAAGGTGACCCGCCTGCTCCAGCCCCAAGAAACGGGCAAGCCGGAGCGCGTGCCAACGGTCGGCGAAAAGGCGGGCAAATGGGCCCTCCGGTCTATCCGGTCTCTCGTGACCCTCATCCTGCTCGGATTGCTTTTCCTGTGGCTGGTGCCCGGATTCCTGCGGGCGCTTGCGGACCATTTGCGAACCAAGCCGTGGCCAAGCCTGGGCTGGGGCACTGTAGCCTACGCTGGGTTCTTCTTCCTCGTGCTCCTCATCCTATTTGTGACGATCCTGGGAGCTGTAGTTTTCGGACTGTTCACTCTCGGAGGACTGAGTGCCACCATCGTGTGGGTTGGGATCCTGGCGTTGTTCGCGTTGATCCTAGGTTTCATCCTGGCCACGACGTTTCTGGCGAAGATCGTGTTCGGCATGACGCTCGGCAAGTGGATACTCGCCAGTGCCCACTCGCCGCTGGCTGAACACAGGTTCTGGCCCATGATCATCGGCGTGGTCATCACCGTGGTTGTGATCGCGCTGTTCACCTTCCCGCTTATTCCTGGATTCCTGGGAGGGCTGCTCAATTTTGCGATCATCCTGTTTGGGTTGGGCGCTATGTGGCTCTGGACCCGGCAGGCATTGCAGCGGAAGGGCGTGCCTGCAGTGTAGTGTGTTGCCGCGACAAGGGAACGCAACGCCTGATTCATAGGGACGGACGGCATATGCCGTCCGTCCCTATGCACTCTACGGGAGTTGCAATCTCAGTCTGAGCAGTCGATCGTGTATGTGACTTGCTTGACGATCTTCGCGCTTCTTCCGACTGCGTCACCCAGCTTGTTGACTCCGACAAACTGATAGTCGAACCAGGCCCGATGACTGCGCAGATCGGGGTCCACGCGGGATGCCGGGAAGGCAATGGTGAAGTTCCCCTGGTTATCCGATTCCATGGATCCACCGAACTGCCACGTGCTGATCGAAACACTGAGGCGATCCTGTATCCGGAACCAGAAGTCAACGATCGTCACGTACGGATTGCTGGTGGAGACTCCGAAGCTCAGGGTGTCAGGCTGGCAACGCAGTGAGAACTTGTCCCCGGAGCGCGTCATGTTCGTGAAGATATCCCCGCCGGGATTGGGTGGAAGCGGAGCTGTTGCCTCTCCTGTGGGAATCGTGGCAACAGCCGTGCTGCCGGAAGCTGCCTCACTGCCCGTGGCCGTGACCACAATCACTTGTGGCGCGGCACTGGACGCCGGCGTCTGCGTGGGGATGCCAGCCGCGTTCTCGGTGGGAAGGACCGTCACAAGGACCGTCTGTATGACCACAACAGGCGTGGGTGTCTCGGGCGCCGCCGCGGGCGCACCAATCTGCAACGCGCCGCAGCCAGAGAGCGCCATGCTCAGGAATACCAGTAGGATTCTTCTCACAACGACCTCCTCGTCGAGGGCCTCCAACAACGGGCGTCAGATATGATCTGCAATCCACGTCGAGCCATTCCGGGCATGACAGCGACGGGCGCGAATTGACTTGGGCCTGCCGACTGTCAGGGATTATAGATTTCGCACGACGGATGATGCTCTACCTTGCATATTTGATAGTTCTTATCGCCTTTCAGTTATAATGCCCTCATGTACTCTGCGGAGCAGTTCCAGCGGCGTCTTGAAAGGATTCTGTTGCATGTACAGAAACCTGGCCGCTATATCGGCGGTGAGTTGAACACCGTCGTGAAACCCTGGGAACAAACCAGCATTCGGACGGCTTTGGTGTTCCCCGACATCTACGATATCGGTGTCTCGAATGTCGGGCTCAAGATCCTTTATGACCAGATCAATCAACGCCAGGATGCACTGGCAGAGCGCGCCTACGCGCCGTGGACGGACATGGAGTCGCTCATGCGCCGTGACGGCATTCCGCTCTACGCGCTCGAATCAAAACGCCCACTGTCAGAGTTTGACCTGGTTGCCTTCACCCTGCCTTACGAGACGTTGTACACCAACACTCTCAACATTCTGGACCTGGCAGGCATTCCAGTTCGCTCGAAAGATCGCGGCGAGACCCATCCGATCGTGATCGCCGGCGGGCACGCCGCCACAAATCCCGAGCCCATGCACGCGTTCGTGGACGCCTTTGTGATCGGTGAGGGCGAGGAGGTCATCCACGAAATCCTCGACGTGCTGCTGAGACACAAAGAATACACAGAATCACGATCATCTCCGTGCTACCATTCCCGCGAGGATGCCTTGCTTGCACTCTCCAAGCTTCAGGGCGTGTATGTCCCGAAGTACTATGCGGTCCATTGTTTTGAGGATGGGACCATCGAACACGTGGAATCGCTCGTCGACGGGATCGCCAATCCCGTGGTCAAACGCATTGTCGCGGAACTGCCACCGCCGCCCACGAAGTTCATCGTTCCGAATATTGAGATCGTGCACAATCGCGCGTCGATCGAGATCATGCGCGGCTGTACCCGCGGCTGCCGCTTCTGCCAGGCGGGTATGATCACCCGGCCGGTGCGCGAGCGGGGCGTGGACGAAATCGTGCAGGCTGCCGAGGAGGCCGTGAATGCCACGGGCTTCGAAGAGCTGGCCCTGCTTTCGCTGTCGTCCTCAGATTATTGCCGGATCGTCGAATTGACCAACGAGGTCAGCGGAAGATTCGAGGGGCGCAAGCTCACGATCTCGCTCCCCGCCCTGCGCATCGAGTCGGTATCCGTCGACCTGATGGACAAGCTGCGCGAGCACTATTCCGGAGGTTTCACGCTCGCGCCGGAAGCCGCCACGGAGCGCATGCGGCGGATCATCAACAAGTACATCCCGGACGAGGACATCCTGACCACCTCCAGGGAGATCTACCGGCGCGGCTGGACCACGCTCAAGCTGTATTTCATGATCGGCCATCCGTCGGAAACACTGGAGGACGTCCGGGCCATCGCGGACTTGTGCAAGCGCGTCATCGAGGAAGGCCGCAAGGTCGCAGGCTGGAAGATCAAGCTGCATGCGGGCATCGGCACTTTCGTGCCCAAGCCCCAGACGCCGTTTCAGTGGGTCGCTGTGGACAGGCGCGAAAGCATCATGGCCAAGCAGGCCCTGCTCAAGCATGAATTGCGGGATCCGAACATCAAGCTGAGCTGGACCGATCCGGATGACACGCTCCTCGAAGCGTGGCTGTCGCGCGGCGACCGGCGCATGTCGGAGGTGATCTTCAGCGCGTGGAGCAAGGGTGCCAAATTCGACGCCTGGAACGACGAGCGCAGGGCGGGTTTCTGGGCAGAGGCGTTTGTCGAACATCACCTGGATCCCGCCTTCTACACCCACCGTCAACGCCGCACGGACGAGGTGTTCCCGTGGGATCACATCACAGCCGCGGTACGCAAGAATTTTCTGTTCCAGGATTTCCGCCAATCACTGGAAGGCCAGATCCGCGTGGACTGCCGGCTGAATTGCCTGGCGTGCGGTATCCTGCCCACGTTCTCTGATCTGCGGCGCGCACATCCAGGTGAGGGCTGGAAGTGCCCCGATGTCAAAAGCCCCAGCCGGATGAGATTGCCGGCGCGATCAAGTGCCGAATTGCCCATCGCCGGCGACTGAGGGTGCTCCGCAACGCGCGATGTGGCGCCTGCCTGCTGGAACTCGTTCCGATCATGCGCATTCGAGTTACTTTCAGCAAGACCGGTCCGCTGATCTACATCGGGAATCTGGATCTGCACACCATGTGGGAGAGGGCCGCGCGACGCGCCAACCTCGCTCTAGTCTACTCGCACGGCTTTCACCCGCAGCCCAAGATCCACCTCGCTGCGCCGCTTCCGCTGGGATTCTCATCGCGTTGCGAAGTACTGGATATGCGTCTCGATGAGGAGCTAGAGTGCGGCAGTCTCCCCGCACGGCTCAATGCCGTCTTGCCGGCTGGCATTCGCGTTCTTGACGTAGAAAGGGTCGACGACTCGGCGCCGGCACTGCAGGCTCGGGTCGTGTCAGCGGACTACGAGGTCACGCTTCCGGAGGGGATCAACCCAAGCGAATTGGAACGCCGGGTCAACACGCTTATGGCCGCGGATTCCCTTCCGCGAGAACGGAGGTCTAGGCGCTATGATCTGCGGCCGCTGATTTTGAGCGTGCAAGTGCTGAACCGGCCGGCTGACGACACCACGTGCATCCACATAAGGCTCAAGGCACAGGAGGGGGCGACGGGTCGCCCAGATGAGGTCCTGGAGGGACTTGGCATCCCACGCGACGGTACCCAAATCGAGCGGACTGCATTGGGCTTCCGTCCCATGCAAACAAGATCCAGCTCCAACCGTGGCGAGGCATGATGGCTCTTGCTGCTGCCTTGCTGCTTGCTTTTGGACCGGCGTTCCTAATGGCCACCTTCATCTATTGGCTGGATCGCTACGAGAAGGAACCGCTGATCGTTCTCGGCGCGGCTTTCTTCTGGGGAGCCGTGGTAGCGGCCGGCAGCGCCTTCATCTTGAACACCGTATTTGGGATCGGCATTTATGCGTTAACAGGGTCCGGCGACGTGGCCGAGCAGGCCACCTCCTCGCTCGTGGCGCCTTTCGTCGAGGAGGCCATGAAGGGCGCGGCCTTGCTTGTCATATTCGTTGCCTTCCACAACGAATTCGACTCCATCCTCGACGGCATCATCTATGCGGCCATCACCGCCCTGGGCTTCGCCGCAAGCGAGAACGTGCTGTACATCTATGAATATGGCTACGTGGAGGGCGGCTGGGAGGCATTCTGGCAGATGGTCCTCATGAGAGATCTCGTTGTGGCCTGGCAACACCCATTCTATACTGCCTTCACGGGAATTGGACTGGCGTTCGCCAGGCTGCACAAGGGTGTCCTCGTGAAACTTGTCGCGACAGCGACCGGATTCGCCTTCGCGGTCTTCACCCATGGATTCCATAACAGTTTCATCGGCGCGATCGGGGGATCAGAGGGTCTCGTTTGGGAAAGCCTGATCGACTGGTTCGGCTGGTTCTTGATGGCGCTGTTCATCCTTCTCATGATCGGCCGCGAACGAGGCCTGCTCCAGAGGCAACTCAAAGACGAGGTCGCAGGCGGAATCCTGTCTGCAGCCCAATACGCACGGGCTCTGTCCCCCTGGACAATGACATTCGCGCTTCTGACCGGCGGCCCGGCTGCGGCGCGCTTCTATCGCCTGTGTGGAGATCTCGCGCACAAGAAGGAACAGCTCATGCGGTTGGGGGACGAAAAGGGAAACGCAGCATTGATCAGCTCCTTACGCGGCGAGCTTGCTGAGTTGGGCGCGAGAGTGCGATAGGATCTAGTCCCCCGCGGGCAGCTGCGCATCGCTTGTTCGGGCCAGGCTGCAATCACACGCTTCACAAGCTGTCTCTGCCTTGCCGATTCCGGCCGCGGCCCGGCGCGTCCGCAATTGTCTGTATAATCGGTGGTGCAACCTGCTGGCCCCACCCAATCATCGCCGGAGCCTGGTGGGTAAATCGCTGGGGCGGGCCCTATTGTGTTCAACGCATCTACCAAGAAGATCATCGTCCTGACCGGACCACTCGGCGTCGGCAAGTCTTCCGCGCTGCGCATGCTGGCTGAATTGGGCCATGCCACGCTGGATGCAGACGAACTGGCGCATCGTGCGCTGCAGCGCGGCGCCTCCGGGTATCAACGGATTCTGGAACGCTTCGGTTCTCAGATCCTTGATCGTCAAGGTGAGATCGATCGGCTGCAGCTTAATCGTGCGGCGCGCGCCGACCCGCGTGGCAGCGCCGACCTCAGGTCGATCATCTTTCCCTTGGTGAATCAGCAACTGGAGCTCTTCGTTGAGCAGGCGGCCGCCACGGTCGTCTTCATCAAGACCCACGATCCGGACGCATACGGACTGCAGAGACTCGCCAACCAGGTCTGGTTTCTGTCTGCTTCCGATGACGAGCGCATTGAAAATCTCGTAGGTCAGCACGGTTGGTCGCGCGAGCCGGCCGCGAGATTTGTGCGATCAGGCCGGGACCAGGCGCGCGCCTCCCAAGCCGCGGACCTGGTCCTGCAGAGAGGCGGCTCTGACGCTGAGTTACGCGAGCAGATCTCAAGAGCCCTGCAGGCATCGGGCTGGCTGAGATCCGCGGTCGGGCAGCCCGTCATCACACACGAGGAGCAAGTTCCGGTCGTGGTGATGCCGCCGGTTGGTCCAGCCCCGGTGTTGCCCGACCTCTCCAGCCCTCGTCTTCTCACCGAGGCGCCGGCGACCACAGCCGCGCCAGCATTGATCGCATTCCCAGAAACCACAGAACAAGCCGAGAGGCCATCACCCCCCGTCCTTGTCGCATCACTGGGCATGCGCGAGCTGCGCCTACTGGGTCGACGTGTTATCGGTAGCATCCTGATTCTGCTTGCCATTGCCTTTCTGACCTCCTGGGGTCTGATCCTGGCGGAGTACGGCCGGCAGCACCTGCCAATTCAGCCGATGCAGGCTGCCTGGCAGGCACTCGGTGACACCGCTCGATATATCATTGCACACCCTTCCAGCTACTATTGGCATAAGGTACAGACACCCTGGCTGCGGCTGGTCGGTGAGACCTTGGGCAACAGCGCGGGCCTACTGCTTCTGTCAATGACAGCTGCAATCACGGTGGGTTTTCCGTTGGGCATGGCTGCCGCCAGGATCAGACGCGGACCCGCCTCTGCACTCATCGTGCTGCTTTCTGTTGCGGGCGCCTCGACGCCAAGCTTCCTTTTTGCGATGATGCTGTGGGCGGCCAACATATGGGTCCACCGGACTTTCGACATGAAGGTTCTGCCTGCCACGGGTCTCGGCTGGGACGCGCACCTTGTCATGCCGGTCCTGGTGTTGGCAATGCGGCCACTTGCCCAGGTGGCACAGATCACATACATCTCCGTGCGCGAGGTGCTGGATCAGGACTACGTCCGCACGGCGCACTCCAAGGGCCTGAGCTGGCGCGCGATACAGAATGTGCACCTGCTGCCAAATGTGCTGATCCCGATCCTGAATACTCTGGGCGCATCTTTGCGCTTCTCGCTTGCAAGCCTTCCGATCGTAGAAATCTTCTTCAATTGGCCGGGCGTGGGTATGCGTCTGCTGGATTCCATCGACCTGGGTAATGCACCGCTGGTCATCGATCTCATACTGTCTCTCGGCCTTTTCTTCCTGCTGGTAAACCTGCTGATCGAATTCTCATTTCCGCTGATCGATCCTCGACTCCGATCGGATGCGACTGAGGAGAACCGGGCCGACTCGGGGACGGTCGCCGATTGGGCGCGGCAGGCAGGGGAGATCCTCACCGCCTGGTATCGTGATATCCGCGACCGAGTCCTGCGGCGGCATGCTGGCGACCTGCCTCCGCTGCCCTCCAGGGCGCAATTGACACTGGCACCTCCTGAAGCCATCGCAGGAGCCCGACGGCAGTCGGTTCTGCAGAACACGCTCCGCAATCCTGCATTCATCGTGGGCCTACTGATGCTGCTCGGCCTGTTGGGGCTTGCTGTGTTTGGCGAGAAGCTACCGGGAGTGGACCCATACCAAATCCACGGGGTGATGGCAGTGAACGGCGAGTATTCGGCACCGCCATTCAAACCCTCGCCCGAATTTCCGTGGGGCTCGGATCACATCGGGCGAGACATCCGCTCGTTGGTCCTCGCCGGTGCGGGGCGTACATTGAGCCTAGTTCTTTTTGGCATGCTGGCACGGCTTATCCTGGGCGCTTCGCTTGGACTCCTCGCCGGCTGGCAGCGCGGCAGCTGGTTCGACCGCCTGGTGTCAGGCGCGACCGGCATCTGGGCAGCCTTCCCAGCCACCCTTTTCGCGATGATCGTTATCCAGGCGCTTGGGATCCAGCAGGGAATGTGGGTGTTTGTAGTCGCGATCTCCCTGGTCGGCTGGGGAGAGGTGGCACAGATCGTCAGAGCGCATGTGGTGGCGCTCAAACCCCAAGCCTTCATCGAGTCAGCGCGCTCGATCGGTGCACGCGCAGATCAGGTCCTCATCCGGCACATTGTGCCGAATTTGGTCAATCCCCTGACAGTGCTGGCGGCGCTTGAGATGGGCGGCATCCTGATGCTGCTGGCCGAGCTCGGCTTTCTAAATATCTTCATGGGTGGTGGATTCCGGGCCATGATTGGCGAGGCAGGCGCCATGGTGCCGGTGATTGCGTACTACTCGGATGTTCCTGAATGGTCGGCGCTGATCGCCAACGTGCGGGTGCACTGGCGCAGCTATCCCTGGATGGCACTCTATCCCGGGATGGCTGTGTTCCTGTCGATCATGACATTCAACCTCCTCGGTGAGGGACTGCGGCGCTGGCTGGAGGACAATGCAATTGGCCTGGGTCGATTCCTCAATCGCTACACATTCATGGCCGCTGCCGGCGTTGCCGTCGCATTCGCCCTGATATTGCGTTCCGCCGCCCCCCTCAATGTGTACCGCGAAGAGGGACTGAAGTTCGATGCAGCACCCACCCTTGAGGATATCAGGGTGCTTTCGGATCCGGTCCTCCAGGGGCGCGAGACCGGGACTCCAGGCGCTGACCTTGCAGCCATCTACATCGGCCAGCGGATGGCCCAGATGGGCCTCTTCCCGGCTGGCGAGCACAACAGCTACTACCAGCGGCTTATTCAGCCGCGAGTGCACTTATCAGGTTTGCCTACCCTCGAGCTTCTGGGTGATTCGGGAGAGGTAGCACGCCAGTTCGCCTATCGCCAGGATTTCTCTGAGATAGCACGTACTCTCCAAAGTCGAGGGCAGGCCGAGGGCCGCATCATTGGTGCTGCGTACGGATCCATGCTGGAGTCTGAATCCAACACCCAATTTGGCTTGAGCAACACCGCGGCCATGGATCACGTGCTTATCGTACGGGCGGAGGACGCGCCGAAAGTCGTGTCAACCCAGGTCACCGCCGTGCTCGTAATCGCAGACTATCCTGATGAATTGATGCGACGGGATGTCTACCCATATATCATTGGACCGCGCGATGACAGGCGTCCGTACCTGCTTATCTCGCCGGAGGTGGCCGATTTCCTGCTCCAAACCGCTGGAAGCAGTCTGGCCGACTTGGACGCAAAACGGTCGTCGCTGGCACCGAGCACCCTGGCGCTGACGGCGGAGGGAGCCGCCATCCGTGCCTCGATTCCGGCAGACACATCCGAGAACATGCTGGATGAAGCCTACGTCAATGTCATGGGCGTGATCCCGGGCCAGGGCTATCTAATGGGCACAGAGGAGCAGGTGGTCGTGGTTTGCGCCTACTACGACGGCGTCGGGATCGATCCTCAAGGCGTGATCTACCCGGGCGCTAACGACAACGCAAGCGGCGTCGCCATGATGCTGGAATTGGCTCGTCTGTTGAAAGTGAGCGCCTATCAACCCGACAAGACGGTTCTGTTTGTCGCCTGGGCAGGCGGAGAGCGCCGTGAAGGACTGAGCACCGTGAACATACTAAACGCGAGACCTGGCGCCAGCGAATTGACGGTGGAAACGGTAATCGAGCTTTCGGGGGTCGGCTATGGAACGGGGACAGCGATGTCCATCGGCAATGACAGCAGCTTCCGTCTCGTTCAGCTCTTTCAGCAGGCTGCCTCCCGCTACGATACTCCCACAACCACCCTGGGTCGTGGCCCGCACTATGACCTCCCCGTGAGTTCCGTCTTCGGTGGCAGGAGCGCAACAACACTTTCGGTCTCCTGGGACGGCTCTGATGATCTTGCCCACACGCCTGAGGATACGTTCGCACGGATCGACGCCACTAAGCTCCGGCAGGTTGGTCGCTCCGTTTATCTCACCCTGCTCGTTCTCAGTCGCGAGACCGAGTACTAATCTTCGTGGATCGTCCACGCAGAATCATCCCCCGGTCGTACGCACCCCGACCCTATGATAGAATCCTTGCGCCTGCCCCTGTAGCTCAGTGGATAGAGCGTCGGCCTCCGGAGCCGAAAGCGAGAGTTCGAGTCTCTCCAGGGGCGCTCTCCCGGTTTCCCTTTGCTTGGCGGATCCACAGCCTGTGGGTCGCCGCTCAGTTCCAAAGCGAATTCTTCACGATCATGACACGTACGCGGCGAACGCCCGATTGCAGACGTCGCGTGCGCACTAGTCACATTCTGCTCGGGCTCCCGCTAGCGTTCCTCATGGGCTGCGCGCCTTCGCCACCGGTGCAGCGCATCACGCCAACGCCGCCCTTCGTCACGGCTACGCTCCCGGCAATGCCCGTGCCGCTCTTGAAAGCCATCCCCGGCACCGGAACGTCGACCTCCACGTCCACGCCACTTATCGGGACAACCACTACGCGGCTCAACGTCCGTGCAGAACCGCTTTCCTCGAGCTCTCCGCTTGGTCTCATCAGTGCCTCTGCCAGCGTGCAGATCCTGGGCAAGGATCCTAGCGGCAATTGGTACCAGATCGTGTACGAAGGGCCCGCTGCAGGCGTCGGGTGGGTGGCGTCAGAGTACGTCAAGGTCCAGGACAAGGACGCGATTGCAGTGGTGGGCGGACGCGATTCAGAACCCACTGCGTCGGTTCGCGAGCAGATCAATGTCCGCAGCGGACCTGGGACCAGTTTCGACACGCTGGGGACGCTGAACCCGCGCGACGTGGTGACCCTGACCGGCAAGGACAGCATTGGCTCATGGCTGCAGATCAAGTTCGCGGCCGGCCCGGGCGGGAGGGGATGGGTGGCAGCCTCGTTCCTGGACGCGACAGCGATCGATAAGCTGCCGATTGTGGCTGAAAGCGGTGAGGTAATCGGCACGAGTACACCCACGGGCGTCCCGCCGACTCCGATCCCCACGATTGTCGCAGCGCTTGATGACGGAGACTCGGTTGACGCACCAGCTGTGGATGTCGAGTTCTCACCCTCCGGGGTCGGATCGATCTTCTTTTCGAGCGATGTCTCGGCACCCCAGGGCGATGCCGCCGATTGGGTCAATTTCACCCCTTACTATGCGACCGTTACGATCAGCCTTGCCTGCAACGGCAATGGCCAGTTGACAGCCCAACTGCATCAGGCCGGAGACGTGGTAGGAGAAGCGGAAGCCGATGTGCTAGCCTGCGGGGCGACCAAGCAACTCACGCTGGTGGCTGGCCACGCGTACGCGCTCAAGCTGACAACTGCCGCGGATTCATCAGAACTGGCCTACGTCCGCTACACGGTCAGCATCTACGGCGTGGTGAGCCATTGATGTGCACCACGGGGACGGGCCCCGAGGCGACGCCGCACCCAGCCCGTGCTTGTGTATAATTGCACAAAAGCTTCTTCTGTGGTAGTTTGCTGAGGGACAACGGGAAAGGGGTGGGAGCTAATGTACACAGAGAAGATACCCGATATCATCATCGGCCGCCTCCCAATCTACCTGAGGGCACTGCAGCGCATGTCTGCCCAAGGCATGAAGACCACGTCCTCACAGGAACTTGGAGACTACGTGGGGATCTCCGCTGCCCAGATCCGCAAGGACATTTCTCAATTCGGTGAGTTTGGCAAACAGGGGACGGGATATTCGATTCCCTTCCTGACGGATAAACTGCGCGAGATCCTGAAGGTCAACCGCATGTGGGACGTGGTGATCGTGGGCCTCGGCGACATGGGGCACGCGTTGGCGCGCTACGGAGGTTTCAGTGAACGCGGCTTCCGCGTTGCCTTGCTGTTCGATTCGGATCCCGCCACGATCGGCCGGAAGGTCGGCGAGCTAGTGATCGAGGATGTCTCCCAGCTGGTGGAGCGCGTGCGCGTATGCAAGATCAAGCTTGCGATGGTGGCGGTGCCGGCCGCGGCCGCGCAGGAAGTTGTGGATAGGCTCGTGGAAGCCGGCGTACGGGCGATCCTCAACTATGCGCCGACCGTCCTGAGCGTACCAGACAATGTCCACATTCAACACATCGATCCTTCGACGCACCTTCAGCGCATGACGTTCTACATCGACTGACACCCCTGCGAACCGGGAAATCAACGAAAAGAGCGTGCGAGAGAATGGTCTCTCGCACGCTCGTGATTCACCGCAACAGCGCCTAGACCTGCGGCAGGTTCCGGCGCAGGATGTTCATCATCCCCAGGCCGCGCACGGCGCCCTCAACAACGCACGTCATGGGATTATCGACCAAGTATGCCGGAATCCCAAGCGTCTTGGTGAGGAGCTTATCAATGCCGCGTAGGAGCGCCCCACCGCCGCAGAGAGCCACACCGCGATCGATGATATCAGCCACCAACTCGGGGGGCGTGCGCTCCAAGACGCGGCGGCAGCTTTCCGTCACCTCTTTCAGCGGATCCTGCAGGGCCTCGACGATCTCGCCCGTTGTCAGCATGACGGGGCGAGGCAGCCCAGTGACCTGATCCTGCCCCTGCACCTCCATGGTGTTTTCCGTGTCCTGCGGGACCGCAGCGCCGATCTTGAACTTGAGTTGCTCCGCCGTTAGCTGCCCAATCACAATACCGTACTTGCGGCGCACGTAGTTCACGATGGCTTCGTCGAGGTTGAGGCCGCCTTTGCGCAGTGTCTCGGCCGCCACGATACTGTACATGGCCATGATCGATGCTTCGGTGCAGCCGCCACCCAAGCAAATGACCATGTTCCCGGACGGCGAGCCAATCGGAAGATCGATTCCCAGCGCGGCCGCGAGGGACTGTTGAATGAGCGTGGCCTCCCGCGCGCCTGCTTCCATGACCGCCTCATAGACCGCACGGCGCTCCACGCTCGTGACTCCGTACGGCACGGAGATCATGACACGAGGGCGGAACACGCGCAGCGAGCCACTGACGCGCTGGAGCATGTACGAGAGAAGCGTTTCGGCGATCTCGTAGTCGGCGATCACTCCATTGCGCAGTGGCCGAGCCACCTCGATGTTCTCCGGTACGCGGCCAGACATGTCCAGGGCCTCGCGGCCCACAGCTACCATCTTCTGCTCATCCACCTCGATGGCAACTATGGTCGGCTCCTGCATCAGCACCTGAGTGCTATCCGCCAGCCGCACGAAGATCGTACCGAGATCGACGCCGAGGTCTTTCGAGAACAGGGCCACGATGATTATTGTCCTGGATACCGGGTCTGTGTCTTGCGATAGCGGCGGGCGACGTCAAGGCGCAGGTTGGAGCGTCGCAGTGCTGCCTCGATGCTGAGAAATGTGTCCGAATTGGGCGGCACGCCCTTGGCCAGTGCCTCTTCAGCTCGCTTTCTCGCGAGCTCGGCGCGCTTCACATCGATCTCTTCAACGTTCTCCGCGGCGTCGGCGAGCACGGTGACGAGATCTGGCTGCACTTCCGCCACGCCGCCTGCAACGACAAAGATCTGATCGTTACCGCCCCGACGGACCTTCACAACGCCGAGCTTCAGTGTAGTCAGCACGGGAGCGTGGTGAGGCAGGACGCCCATCTCGCCGCCGGTCCCGGGAAGGATGACCATATCGGCATCCCCCTGATAGACGACGCGGTCCTGAGAGACGATTTCGCAGCGAATGGGCATGGAGTATCTGGGATGGTTCTAGTTCTGTCGAGTTAACTGAGGCGGCCTGAAGGCTCGCAGCGAACCCTCGGGATGGCCCCCGCTCGAATGCCTTTCATCGCTCAGGAGCCTTTCTCCAGCTTGTCGGCCTTTTCCCTGACGTCTTCGATCGTGCCAGCCATCATGAAAGCCTGCTCGGGCAGGTCATCGCGGCGCCCGTCGAGGATTTCCCGGAAGCCGCGCACCGTCTCCTTCAGAGGTACGTAGCGACCAGGGATGCCGGTAAAACGCTCTGCTACAAAGAATGGTTGTGAGAAGAAGCGTTCAATCTTACGGGCGCGCGCCACAATCAGTTTATCATCTTCGCTAAGTTCGTCAATACCAAGAATTGCGATAATGTCCTGGAGATCTTTGTACCGCTGCAGGACCCGTTGAACTTCCCTGGCTGTGGAGTAGTGATCCATGCCCACGACGTTCGGGTCGAGGATCCTTGACGTGGAAGTGAGCGGGTCCACGGCCGGGTAGATCCCCTTCTCCACGATGGAGCGCTCAAGCGCGATGGTCGCATCCAGGTGGGTGAAGGTCGCGACCGGCGCCGGATCGGAGTAGTCGTCAGCCGGTACATACACAGCCTGCATTGAGGTGATTGACCCCGTGCGAGTCGACGTGATCCGCTCTTGGAGTTCGCCCATTTCGGTCGCCAGCGTCGGCTGGTAGCCCACCGCGGACGGCATGCGTCCGAGCAGGGCGGACACCTCCGAACCCGACATCGAGAAACGGAAGATATTGTCAATGAACAGCAGCACGTCCTGGCCATGGTCGCGGAAGTATTCCGCCATGGAGAGCGCCGTCAGCCCCACCCGCAACCGAACCCCGGCCGGCTCGTTCATCTGCCCGAAAACCATGACCGTGTCTTTCATCACCCCCGATTCGATCATTTCGCGGTAGAGCTGCGTGCCCTCGCGGGTGCGCTCGCCCACGCCTGCAAACACCGAGTTGCCCTGGTGCTCGCTGGCGACTGACCGAATCAGTTCCATGATGATCACGGTCTTGCCAGTCCCCGCGCCCCCGAAGATACCGGTCTTGCCACCCTTGGTAAACGGTGCGACCAGGTCGATGACCTTGATGCCGGTCTCAAATACCTCAACGCGTGTTGCCTGCTCTGCAAACGACGGCGCCGGGCGATGAATGCCATAGTATGTTGCCGCCTGGACTTCGCCTTTGCCGTCCACCGGGCGTCCGAGCACATTGAAGATACGACCAAGCGTGGCCGCGCCGACGGGAACAAGGATGGGAGAGCCCGTGGCGCGCGCCGCCGCGCCGCGCTGCAGTCCGTCGGTGGCATCCATTGCCACCGTCCGCACCCAGTTGTTGCCAAGATCCTTCTGGACCTCCAGCACGAGAGGTACCTGCCCTGTGCGGTCAACCTCTATCGCCTCAAATAGATTTGGAGTCCGCCCCTCGGGGAACTCCACGTCCACCACGCCACCGAGGATCTGAACAACACGGCCCGTAATGTCTGCCACAGCTGACTACCTCCACCTTCGACAACTCGCCCGGAACATCGTAGTCCTGCGATTCATATCTTGCTTCTCATTTCTGGCTTTCGTATCTGGCCCGCTCAGCTGCAGCATCATGCTGCGGCCAGTGCCTCCGCGCCGCCAACGATATCCAGAATGTCGTTTGTGATCGTCTGCTGCCGCATCTTGTTGTACTGGAGCTCATATGCGGACGCCAATTCCTTCGCGTTGTCGGTCGCGCTATGCATGGACACCATGCGCGCCGCGTGCTCGCTGGCTTGGGACTCAAGGATGGCCTGATATACCTGGAGAGCTGTGAAACGCGGGATGATCTCGTCCAGGAGCTCCCGTAGATCGGGCTCATATTCGTAAGCAGCCACCGCACTACCCTTTTGCAGTTCCATCACCTGTTTCCCACCTGCCAGCTCAAGCGGCAGCAGTTGCTTCATGGTCGCGACCTGGCGGGCCATGTTGACAAAGTTTGTGTACACCAGGTAGACCTCGTCTGTAGTGCCGGCTTCGAACTCCGCAACAGCCATGCGCCCGATGGCAGAGACATCCGCAAAGGAGGGAGCCGCAGGCAGGTTGCTGAAATCCGCCAGCAACTCCTTGCGCCGGCGAACCAGCAGGTCCCGACCCTTCCGGCCGACGGCGATGTACTTCACCGGAGTGCGATGCGAATCGAAGTGCTGGGCAATAAAGCGAACAATGTTTGTGTTATACGCGCCCGCCAAGCCGCGGTCGCTGGTGATCACGATAGCCAGGGCGGACTTGGGATTCGGCCTTTCGGTTAGCAACGGATGCAGGCTCTGCCGTCCGGGCTGCGCGGCAACGTGAGTCAGCACCTGCCACGCCTTTATGGCATATGGCCTTGTAGCCGCCACTGCCTGCACAGATTTCCGCACCTTGGCAGCGCTAACAGCCTCAAGCGCTCGCGTCACCTGCGAGATGTTCTTGACGCTTTTGATGCGCAGCCGCATTTCGCGAGCCGACGGCATGCTTCACGCTCTCCAGGTTTCGCGGAAGATCTGCAGCGCCTGCTTCAGACCGCCCCAGTTTTCGTCCGTGATGATCTTCTTCTCGTCGATCTCCTGGCCGATCTCCGGGTGGGATGACTCCATGAATCTGAGGAGATCCGCTTGCCAGGTCAGCATCCGGTCGACCGGCACCTGGTCCGCGAATCCGTTCGTTCCAGCGAAAATCACAATCACTTGGTCCGCCAGCGACATCGGCGCGTATTGCGGCTGCTTCAGGATCTCCTGCATGCGCTGCCCGCGACCAAGCTGCTGCTGCGTCGTCTTGTCGAGGTCCGAGGACATCAGGGCGAATGCCGCCAGTTCGCGATAGGCAGCCATGTCCAGGCGCAGCCGTCCTGCGACCTGTTTCATTGCCTTGGACTGTGCGTCACCGCCCACGCGCGATACGGAGATGCCCACATTAACGGCCGGCCGTATACCGGCGTTGAAGAGATTCGATTCAAGGTAGATTTGTCCGTCGGTGATGGAGATGACGTTGGTCGGAATGTAGGCAGATACATCTCCCAGAAGGGTCTCTATGATGGGTAGCGCGGTCAAAGACCCGCCGGAACCCTTGAGTTTGACAGCCCTGAAACCATCTGGGTTATCCATTTCCTTGATCACGCGAGCCACATCGTCTTTGCCTGTCGGTCCGCCGTACACCTTGCCATCAACCGCGTCCTTCTCCGAAGCTAGTGCCTCCTTGAAAGCCGCAGGTGTGACGACATACTTGTTGGCCAGCCTCGCAGCGCGCTCCAGCAACCGCGAATGCAGGTAGAAAACGTCTCCCGGGTACGCCTCACGTCCGGGCGGCCGCCGCAGCAGCAGCGAGACCTGCCGATAGGCCCAGGCGTGCTTGGAGAGATCATCATAAATGATCAGCGCCTCGCGGCCGCCCTCCATGAATTCCTCGCCGATGGCACAGCCGGCATAGGGCGCAATGTACTGCAAAGCGGCTGACTCATCTGCCGCGGCCACCACGACGATGGTGTGATCCATCGCTCCATGACGCTCCAGTGTGCCGACTGTCCTCGCGACGGCTGCCTTCTTCTGGCCGATGGCAACGTAGATGCAGACCAGGTCCTTGCCCTTCTGATTGATAATGGTGTCGATCGCCAGTGCAGTCTTGCCTGTCTGGCGGTCCCCGATGATGAGTTCACGTTGGCCGCGGCCCACAGGAATCATCGCATCAATGGTCTTGATACCAGTTTGCACCGGAGTATCCACATCCTGACGCTGGACAACACCTGGTGCAATTCGCTCAATCGGGCGGAAGTTGCTGGTCGCGACCGGCCCCTTGCCGTCGATGGGCTCACCCAGCGCATTGACCACGCGGCCGATCATGGCGTCGCCCACCGGCACAGAGGCGATACGTCCCGTGCCGCGGGCAGTCATGCCTTCGGTGATGCCCGAGTACTCCCCCATCACGATCACGCCGACGCTTTCCTTCTCCAAGTTGAAGGCAATTCCCATCAAGCCATTGGCGAACTGCACGAGTTCCTGCGAGCGAATGCTTGGCAGCCCGTGCAGCCGGGCGATGCCGTCCCCGGCATCGATCACGGAGCCGATATCGCTGACACTGATTTTGGGTTCAAAGCCCTGAATTTGCTTCTGAAAGTCGCTTGTGATCTGCTTGATCAGATCGGTCATTTGGTCTCCACCTGCGCAGCCTAGGCCATGCGGCTCTTCCCAAGCCCCTCAATACTCATAACGTAGACACACCCGGATAAGACTGTTATCCGGGTGGGTTGAGTAGTCAGCATCAATTGAGGCAATGATAACTGAAAGCGCCTGTCTTGTCCAGTTTTGGACGCCGCAGGGCGTGAAGTGGACGCCTGCTTGGCATGCCCCATTCCGCGTGAACCATTGCAGGGGAGCACGAGGTCTTTAATGCAGGTCTTCTACGGTGGGGCCAGATTGTATAGCCTGTTGAATTCGTCAACGAACTGCCGCGCAAGGGCTCGGCTGTGGATTACCAAGACATTCTCATCGTTCAGTTCGTTTGCGTTTCGCGAGAAGTTGTATGAGCCAACCACAACCACTTCCTCGTCGATGATCATGACCTTCTCGTGCATCTGCCCCGGGTTTCCATCCAGACGGACGTCCAAGCCAGCGGATCGAAAGGCTGTTAGTTCAGTTCCGATGTTGGATGATGCCTGGTCCTCATCCATCACACCCCGCACCACCACTCCAGCTTTGTCCGCGCGCTGGATCGCTTCCCCCAGTGGGTTGCTGGTGAAGGAATACGCAAGGAAGAGAATGCTGTCTTGTGCGGTATCCAGCAAGTTGACCAGGGCCGCCTCCACGCCATCGTCAGGAGCGAAATACGTCTCGACAAGGGTTCCCTCGATCTCCACCCGCGGATTGGGTGTGGGACGTCCGGCTTCCGCCCCGAACTTGTCGTCCTCGAACATCTCGGCAAATTCTGCCTCGTAGTTCGCAGCCAGGTCAGGAGACGTGATGCGGATCAAGGTGTTGTTATCCAGGTATGCACCGCTAACAGTGAAGTTCATTGAGCCGGTCCACACCTGGGACCGATCGATCACCATGAACTTGTTGTGCATGGTGCCCTGACGACGATCCCCAAGCACCGGAATGCCCGAATCCTTGAGTCGTTGCAGGTCGTCGCTATCGATGTTGTCGCTCTCGGTGACCACGCGCACGTCGACGCCGCGTCGGTGGGCGCGGATGAGGGCCTGACGGACGTTGTTGAGAGAGATGCTGAAGATCGCGGTGTGCACCGACAGCCGCGCTCCCTCGATAGCCTCAACCAGACGCTCATCCATCCCACCTGTCAATTGCGCGCTGGCAGGATTGGATGGATCGTTGAAGTAGACCTCGAACCACGGCCCGCGTGCGCCATACCCTGCGTGCAGAGGTATTGGGCTTATCGAATCCACTTCCAGAGGTGCCGGAGTGATAGTCGGGGTGGCCGCCTCAGCGATCGAGGTAGAGGTCACCGCGACCGGCCTCAGCGGCAACGAAGCGCAAGCGACTACTAACAGGACGATGGCGAGGATGCCGGGCCTAGTCAATTTGGACATTGGGGCTGGGACGGCATTATAGCATTGAGGTTTCACGTTTCGCTTCGCACCGAGTGTGCAGAGGTCAAGACGCCGGCGGAGGAAGCAGTATAATGCGCGCGCTCCCATGGACAACACATCCAGTCCCTCCACCGCGAACCAACAGATCGCGCGCGCTGCCGGCACAGTGATGGTCGCCATCGTACTTGGGCAACTCCTGGGCCTGCTTCGAGGGATCCTTGTCGCCAGAGCCTTCCCCCCTTCAGACTTGGATGCGTTTTTTGCGGCCAATCGCGTCTCGGAGACGTTGTTCATGCTGATTGCCGCGGGCGCTCTGGGTTCCGCTTTCATTCCGACGTTTGCCGGCATGCTGGCACACGGAGATCGATCTGCCGCGTGGCGACTGGCATCATCCCTGGCCAATCTCATCCTGCTCATTCTCAGCGCTCTGGCGCTGCTCTCTGCGGTTTTTGCCCCGTCCATCGTGCGCCATCTGCTGGCGCCGGGCTTCTCAGCCAGGCCGGCCCTTTTCGACCTTACAGTTGAACTCTTGCGAATCCAATTGGCCTCGGTGGTTTTCTTTGGTCTCGGCGGCCTGCTGGTCGGCATCCTCAACGCTCACAATGTATTCTTTGTGCCTGCGCTGACGCCCTGCATGTATCAGCTGGGCCTGATCTTCGGCGTCCTGATTCTGGGACCCGCGATGGGCATTCGCGGGCTAGCCTGGGGTGTGGTCGCCGGCGCCTGCCTCTACCTGCTCTTGCAGCTGCCTTCTTTGTTCAGACTCTCACGCGCGGGCGCTCCAGCATCAACACCCGTTCGGTACACCCCGACGTTTGGCCTGCGGGACTCATCGGTGCAGGAGGTCCTGCGGCTGATGCTGCCTCGCGTCCTTGGGATCGGCGTCGTGCAATTGAATTTCTGGGTGAATACCTGGCTCGCTTCCCGAATGCAGAGCGGCAGCGTTGCGGGGCTACAGTACGGATTCTCTCTCATGCTGATGGCCCAAGCCGCCATTGCCCAATCGGTTGCCATCGCGGCCATGCCCACGTTCTCGGCTCAGCACTCGTTGGGCAGACTTGACGAACTCCGCGGCTCGCTCGCCGCGTCTCTCCGGGGTGTGTTGCTGCTTTCTGCGCCGGCCGCCGCCGGCCTGATCATCCTGCGTGAACCGATCGTCGCCCTGCTCTATCAAAGGGGGCAATTCGACGCGCAAATGACCGCCTTGGTATCGTGGGCACTCCTGTGGTATGCCGCCGGGCTCGTGGGACATGCCATGTTGGAGGTGCTCACCCGCGCGTTCTACGCCCAGCACGACACCAGGACACCCGTGATTGTCGGCGTATTCGCGATGGGACTCAATGTGGCACTCAGTTTTGCTTTCGCCGCGCTGTTCACCCGCGTCGGTTGGATGCCTCACGGCGGCCTGGCACTGGCAAACTCGGTTGCAACAGCCCTGGAGATGGGGGCACTCTATGTCCTGATGCGCAAACGACTCGGGGCGATGGACGGCCAAGGCGTTGGCCTCGGTCTATTGCACGCACTGATGGGCACTGCTGTGCTGAGCGCCGCCGTCGTGCTCTTCTCGCAGTTGGAGTTGCCGGCCTGGTCTGCGGCGATTGGCGGGGTCACACTGGGTGCCGCGGCTTACCTGATCGTGATGCGCTTGCTGCGCGTACCCGAACTGCTGGCAATCCACGCCAGCCTGATGCGACGGCTCAGATCATAAAAATCGAATCTGGTTCCTAGTGCCAGAGGAACCATATTACCGTCGTTACCAGCAGCCCCCAGAGGAATCCACCGAGCACCTCGAACGGGGTGTGTCCAAGCACCTCGCGCAGTTCCCCTTCATTCCACATGTGACCCTTGAGCAACTCGTCGAACAGTACATTGATGCGCTCGGCGTGCATGCCGGCCTGCCGCCGCACGCCCGCCGCATCGTATGTCACGATCATCGCGACCGCGACCGCCAGTGCAAACAGTGGTGTGTCGTAGCCAAAATAAAGTCCGCTCGCATTCGCGACGCCGACTATGAGCGCCGAGTGTGAACTTGGCATGCCCCCCGTAGTGAGGAGCCAGCCCCACCTCCATCGACGGGTGCGCAGGTATTCCACTGGGACCTTGACGACCTGTGCCGTGGCCCAGGCGGCGAGAGCGCAGACCAAGACGCGGTTTGCAAGCACACCGGCAAAAGGCATCTCAGGCCTCCTCCAGATCCACGAGTTCTGTTCCGGATAGCCGCTTGACCTTCAGCTCGGCCTCGTCAAGCAATTGGGTGCAGCGTTTCACCAGTGTCTGGCCGCGCTCAAAGAGCGACATCGCCTGGTCCAACGAAGCGGGTTCGCCCTCCAGGGTACTCACGATCTCCTGCAATTCCGCAAATGCAGCTTCGTACGTCAACTCTTCAACGGGTTTGGGTGAGGATGACTTGGCCATGTTCGGGTCCTCGGTGTTGCATCGCGTGCTCAGCAAGTTGCCTCAGGCGCCGCCGTCGACAACCTCAGCGTTGAAGCCGCCATCGGAAACGCGCACGTGGATTCCGCCTCGTGCTTGATCCACCTTGCGTATTACCGCGCCGTCTGACTGCCTGGTAACCACCGCGTAGCCGCGGTTCAGGACTTCAAGAGGGTTCAGCGCCAGAAGGCGCTGACGCCAGCCGTCCAGTTCACTGCCCTGCAGGGCAAGCCGGTGCGACTGCGCAGATTGGACACGCCGCCCGAGCTCATCCAGGCGCTGTCGGTCGGATTGTATGCGGCGCCCCGGCGAGTAGTAGCGCAGCTCGCCCGCAGCTGCCGTGATTTCTTCCCGATTCCGACCCAACAGCCACAAAGTCAGATCTGCCAATTGAAGTGCAACAGCCTTCGCCTGCTCGCGCAGGTCGGACACCGTAGTCTGAGTCGCAAGCTCTGCAGCCGCGGTCGGCGTCGGCGCGCGCAGGTCGGCCGCGAAGTCGCATAGCGTGAAATCCGTCTCGTGACCAACGCCGCTGATCACGGGGACTTCAGAGGCTGCGACAGCGCGCACGACCTGGTGGTCGTTGAAGGCCCAAAGGTCCTCTATCGACCCTCCGCCTCGGACGAGAAGGATCACCTCTGGACGCGGCCGGAGGGCGTTGAGTTGGCCGATGGCGTGGATTAGCTGCGCAGGTGCTTCTTCTCCCTGGACTGCCGACGGCGCTAGCACCACCTCCGCCAGCGGCATGCGCCGCCGAAGCGTGTCCAGAACGTCTCGAAGCGCCGCCCCTGTCGCTGAGGTCACCACTCCGATTCGTTGTGGGGATGTCGGGATCGACCGCTTACGTTCTGGGGAAAACAGCCCCTCCGCTTCGAGTTCCGCCTTGAGCCGCAGGAACTCCTGGTAGAGCGCTCCTTCGCCTGCAGGGATCAGTCGATCTACATAGAGCTGGTACTGCCCACCTGCCTCGTAGACTCCCAACTTGCCGTGGGCGGCCACTGCCATTCCGTCCTGGAGGGTCAATTCGAGCCGTACCGCACTGGATCTCCACATGACGCACTTTAGGGCAGCGCCGGAATCCTTCAGAGTGAAGTAGAGATGGCCTGAGGCAGGCCGCGAAGAATTCGATATCTCCCCCTCCACCCAGATGTCCTGGAGCTGCACATCGGACTCCAGGGCATCGCGGATGTACTTGGTCAGGGTTGTGACCGTCCACCGCACTGCCGCAAACAGGGAGGGCTGCATTTGTAGGTAGCATACACAATCGAGGCAGGAATGTCAACGATGGCAGCGCGCCGGCCGGGGTGCTGCTGAAGATCCGGGCCGGGCTCCATGTGCAATGTCGAGCCCGGATGATAGAATTGACCTTGAAATAGGCATGAATCACATCTGGTCACCTTGGCGGATGGAATACATCGAGAATCACGGCAAGGAAGACGGCTGCGTCTTTTGCAGGGCTCTGACCCTCGAAGACAGCCCTGAGAACTTGATCGTGCATCGCGGCAAACACGCGTTTGTGATCCTCAACCGCTACCCCTACACCAGCGGCCATGTCATGATCGTGCCATTGCGGCACGAGCCCACTCTTGAAAAGCTTGACTCGGCAGAGCGGGCGGAGATGATTGAACTTACGTCCCGCTCCACGGGCGTCCTTAGTCAGGTGTATCAGACCCGCGCTTTCAACGTTGGGATGAATATAGGCGAGGCGGCTGGCGCAGGCATCAAGGAACATGTACACATTCACGTGGTTCCGCGTTGGGTCGGCGATACCAACTTCATGTCCACCCTTGCCTCCACGCGCGTCCTGCCCGAGACCCTCGACGACACATGGAAGCGCATCCGCGCCGGGTTCAACGATCGCGCCGAATAGCGGCCACGCCCCCAGCAGTTCGCCAAGAGATAAACTTCCAAAGCTGAAAGGCCTTGCAACGAGCCTGGAGGCCTCGCGAGTAGTATCCTTGGGAGTGCTGCGGGAACCCGATGGCGAACAGCACACGCCCCGAGGCCATCGACATCTCGTTTCCATCATTGCCAGGTCTTCCTAGAACATGCTTCGTAGAATTTGGCTCACGGTTTCCCTGACAACGGCGGTGCTCAGCGCGTGCGCCTCTGGCGCCGCCAATGCCTCCGTGGCAACCTTGATTGCCTCTGCCTCGGTCACGGCCCCACCCATCGCAGCCACGCCTTCACCGTCAGAGCCAGGCCCGACGCCGCAGATGACGGCAACAGTCACGGCGTATGGCCCTGATTCCGACCGCTTTACGCCAAACGTCAATCCGATGACTGGCCTGCCGGAGATTGATCCGGGATTGCTGAAGATCCCGGCGGTGCTCGTGTCGATTTCCCATTTCCCTGCTTCGGGGCGACCTCAGGCAGGGCTCTCATTCGCCCCCTTCGTCTACGAGTTCTCCATCACCAAAGGCGAAACGCGCTTCCTGGCGGCTTTCTACGGACGATTGCCTGAGCCTGAGATCCCCGTGATTGGCGACTGCAGTGTGCGAACCGGTGTCTTTCGACAAACGGGCGCAGTTCTCGGCAACCTTGTATGGATGGATTCAAACCGGAATGGGATACAGGATGTTGGCGAAGCAGGCATTCCAGGCATTTGCGTCAATCTGCGCGATGAGCAGGATGACATCATTCAGACAACCAGCACCGACACCAATGGCATGTACGGCTTCAATGTGGACGCCGGGCGGTCCTACAGCCTGGAATTCGAAAAGCCTGCCTACCTGGATTTCACCAGGCAGAACGTAGGCAATGAGGATACCGACAGCGACGCGGATTCCTACACTGGCACAACGATCATCTTCCAGCCTGGGCAAGGTTCCAGGGATTGGGACGCAGGCATGGCTCTGAATGGTTCTGCTGCGCCGGCCGTGGCCGGCGCAGCTACCTTGCCCAAGGCTGAGGTTGGACCTGTGCGCTCTGGGCGCCTGCTCTATGCGTATCTCGCCCAGTCTTACACAGATAGCTGCCTAATCTATGCCTTTGCGTCGCCGGAAATCCTCGAGAGACTCCCCCACTGCGCCTTCGTCTCACACGAGGAAGCCAACGGCGGGGAAATGATCTCGATCGAGCGCATGAGGGCCGTTGCTGAAGATAACATGCGTCACACGGCAAACCTTCCCTTCGACTACTCCAGCAATGCATACTCCGAACTTCCGCCGCCTGGGGGAATTCCAGCCTCGCAGCTCAAGGTCTTCTTTGGCAATATCAATCAGTCAGCCTGGATCTATGACCCCCTGTATCAGGCGTACCTGCGATACGTCGATGATGCCGACATCAGCGCTCGCGGCGTCTTGCACCGGGATGTGGATCGTCTGACCGGCCGCCAACTGCATTTCGAGAACGTGATCGTGCTGATGGTGGATACCGAGGTTGTGAGCCGCACGAATCTGGACATTCAACTGGACGGGGGCAATACCGGTCCCGCGAAGTTGTTCAGGAACGGCCAAGTTATCTCCATCACCTGGAGCACGCGCGGCGGGGAATACGAGAAACAGACGGGGGTTCGCAAGCCGATCCAATTCTTGAATCCGGATGGCTCGCCAGCCGCCCTCAAACCAGGCCACACTTGGGTGATTGTCGTGACACCGTTCAGCCTGTTCGAGCCGCAGGGCAGTGGAACCTACCTGATCAAGTACGCGCCAGCTGCCGGAGAAGCCCAGTAGCCCCCTCCCAAGCACAACCGTTGGTCGGGCAGGATCCAGACACTGCTGCCGAAGACGGCATTGTCATCCTAGCACGCGCCCCCTTGCTCTTGCGCCGGCGGGGCTGGCGACGCACCTCGGAGGGACGCCTAACTCATTGCCACTATAATGCTTTCATGCATGCATATCAAAGGCATCTCAGCTTGACAGTGGTCGCCTTGCTCGCCATGTGGTCCGCGGCCTGCGAACCAAGGCGGACGGTCACCGAGGTTCCGACTGCATCCCCACCTGCGCTGCCGGCGGCCACGGCGACGGCGACGGCCTTCCCGCAGCCTCGGCCTCCGACGAATCCGCTTTCGGGACTGGAGGTTGTAGATCCTTCGCTGCTCAAGATCCCCGTTGTATTGATCTCCATCTCGCACTTTCCAGCTACCGCCCGTCCACAAGCTGGCCTGTCTTTTGCGCCGTTCGTCTATGAGTTCTACATCACGGAAGGCGCAACGCGTTTCCTGGCTGCCTTCTACGGTGAATGGCCTGCCCCCGAGGTTCCTGTCCGCGGCGGTTGTGAGCCGCGGGTCGGACCATTCACACGATCCGAAACACTGCTTGGCAACCGAGCTTGGTTCGACACAGATGCGGATGGTCTGCAAGGCCCGGGCGAGGGTGGCATCGAGGGATTGTGTGTCGATCTGTACGACGAGTTCGGCGACCTAATTGCGCAGACAACCACCGACACGAACGGCTTCTATGGTTTCGATGTGCCGCCGGGCCGTTACGTGGTGGAGTTCGTCCGGCCCGATCATCTGGCATTCGCCACGCGCGATGCGGGAGATGATGCGCGTGACAGCGACGTGGATCCCATGACGGGTCGGGCGCAGGTTCAACTCAGCGCAGACGACCTCTCGATCGATGCGGGCATGACCTCATCAGGGAATCAGTCATCGACGTCCGATTCAGAGCCAAATCTACCTCTTGCACAGGTCGGACCGATCCGCTCAGGAAGGCTCATTTATCGCTACCTGGCTCGCTCCTTCCAGAGAAGTTGTCTCATCTTCGCCTCCGCATCTCCGGAGGTTCTAGCGCGACTTCCCCAGTGCGATGTCGTGTTCCATCAGATCTTGGGAGGCGGGTCCATGCTGGACCTGAGCGAGCTCTGGTCGGTCGCGAAGGCCAATCAGCGGCAATCCAAATCGGAGCTTGATTATTCCGGATACCAGTTCTCTGAGACGCCGCTTCAGGTCAGCGAGCCTGCGACTGCGCTGGAGGTGTACATCGCTTATCAGAATCAATCCGGCTGGTACTATGATCCGCTGAGCCAGTCATACCTCCGCTATGTCGACACATCTGAGCTCCAGCAGGCGGGCATCTTGCATCCCGAAACCGATCGCCTCACCGGTCGTCAGCTACAGGTCCAAAACCTCATCGTGTTGTTTGCCAAGCACCAGGTCATCTCGCCTACCAACCTAAATATCCATCTCGACCCCGGCAGGACCGGCAAGGCAATCCTATTCCGAGATGGCCTTGCTCTCAATATCGACTGGAGCATGCCGGGGGATGAACAAGGTAACGCCGGCCGCCCGATCCGATTTCTGCAGAAGAACGGCGAGGTGGCATCTCTCAGGCCGGGACACACCTGGGTGATCGTGGTCACTCCCGAGACCACAGTCGAACAGGGGTTGGATGGTCGCTGGCAGCTGACCTTCGTTCAGCCGGAGGGCGCCAAGTAGTGGATGCTGCGCCCGCGCTGAGAGGATCTCCGATCATTATGTAAGCCTATCCTAGGGCTTGACACCTCCGGCAGTCCCTGGTCGGTCTTGTTCAAGAGGCCATATGTCCAACCTGGAAGCCACCTCACGTGCGCACGCCGTCGCCCTGGATGATGCTGACCCCCTGGCCGACTTTCGCAGCCGCTTTGTGATCACAGATCCCGACCTCATCTATCTGGACGGCAATTCCCTCGGGCGTCTGCCGCACGGCGTCGCGGCTCGCATGCAGAGGGCGGTGGAGAATGATTGGGGAGCAGATCTCATCCGAGGCTGGAACAAAGGCTGGTGGGAAGCGCCCGCTCGCATCGGTGGGATGATTGCTGCACTGATCGGCGCCAGTCCCGGGCAGGTGATGCTCAGCGACCAGACGTCGCTGAATCTATTCAAGCTTGCCGCGGCTGCCTTGAAGTTGCGCCCCGGACGGTCACGGATCGTCACCGATACCCTCAACTTTCCCTCTGACCTATACGTCCTGCAAGGCATTGCCCGGATGCTGGGCGACGAGCATGAGATCGTGCGTATTGGCTCGCGCGAAAACGACATCACTCCCGACCTGGAGGCGCTGTCCTCCGCAATCGACGAGCGCACAGCCCTGGTCACGCTGTCGCACGTGACCTTCAAGAGTGGCTATATGTATGATATGCGGGCCGTCACCGAGCTGGTTCACCGCGCCGGCGCACTGGTGCTCTGGGATCTGAGTCACTCGGTCGGCGCGGTGCCGATCCACCTGGATGCCTGCGAGGTCGACTTCGCCACCGGGTGCACGTACAAATATCTGAACGGGGGTCCCGGCTCCCCCGCATTCCTGTATGTGAACGAGCAACTGCAGCCGGAGGCGCTGTCACCCATCTGGGGCTGGTGGGGTGAAGCGCACCCATTCACATTCGAGATGGACTATCAGCCTGCCCCGGGTGTTCAGCGTTTCCTGACGGGCACTGCACCGGTTCTATCCATGATCGCTTTGGAGAGCGCCCTTGCACCCATGCTGGATGCCGGCATGGAGCGCATCCGGCAGAAGTCGATCGCCCTCACTCAGTACGCGGTCTCTCTGAGCGATGCGCGGTTGGTGCCTTTGGGTTTCACGCTTGGATCGCCCCGAGATCCCGAGCGACGAGGCTCGCACATCAGCTTGCGCCACCCCGAGGGGTACTGCATCAATCGCGCCCTGATCGAGGAGATGGGCGTCATCCCTGACTTTCGCGAGCCGGATAATCTGCGCCTGGGATTCGCCCCGCTGTATGTTGCCTTTCAGGATGTCTGGGAGGGGATCGAAAGGCTCAGCCGCGTGGTGCAGGAGCGGCGATTCGAGAAGTATCCACGGCAGCGGTTGCAGGTGACATAGCGGATGGGCCGCGTCCCTCGATTGACGGACGTACAAGGGAGGCAGATCGATCCGCCTCCCTTTGTCTTACCTCCGGTTCTTCACATATTCCTGCACTGCTTCGCGCATGAAGGCGGCCAGTCCGGCCTTCATGGCCTCGTAGCTCGCAAGAAACCGGGGGTCCTCGCTATAGAGGTCTGCCAGGCCAAGCAACTGCTTGTCAGTTGGCGACCAGAAATGCTGCAGATGGGCATGCCACCGCCCGATGATGGCCTGTACTTTCGGACTGGATGGACCCTCCTGCATGGCGGCAATCAGATCCTCGTACAGGGCATTGCCCTCGTCCAGGATCCGTTTCTTCTTCTCAGCTGGATATTGTTGCCACATGGCATTGGACGCACGGACTGTGTCGGAATCCCATCTGTGCGCAGCCTCTTCGGACAATTTCGCCTGTTCCTCATCGCTGAAGCCCTTGAAGAGCTGTCTATGACTCATGGATACCTTTCCTCTCAGATGTCGTGTGGTGACATCGATCGTGCATATCAACCGCTGAATCCTCTTTGCCTTCAACTGCAGTGCGGAGCGATGTGACTCAAGCGCAGCCAGCACGTCGAAATCCCGAATGGTGACAATACGCTTGATCTCATCCAGCGGCACCGCGAGCTCCCGGTAGAAGAGGATCTGCTGCAGTCGGTGCGGCGCCTCCTCTCTGTAGCATCGGTAGCCGTTGCCACTTACGAGGAGAGCTTCAGAAGCCCGATCTGTTCGTAGTGATGCAGCGTCCGCACAGTCACGCCCCCCAGATCTGCAAGTCGCTGCATCCATCCCAGCATCTTTGCCCTAGTCCAAACCCTGACGTAACGTTAATGCCAAGGGTTTGGAGAAACTCGGATTCGGTCTGAAGCGCAGTCCCTGCCCATCCTTATCGACCCCTTGGCGCCATCTGCCATTTCAGCAGCAGCGGGCCGACCCTGTCAATGACCCAACCGAATGCCAATTCCACCCAGGGCACGATCCGAAGCCAGGACGGGAGTACATCACCCGGCGCGGTCTTCGGATGATCCTCAGAATGCCAGCGGCCACCTGCTCGGGTCTGACACCGATGCTCTCGGTCGGAACGGGAAGACCATTTGGATGGCGTCGCGCTGCCTCACCGAACTCGGTCCGCACCGGACCTGGCCGCACCACGCTCAGGTGCACGCCTGTTCCCTTCAGCTCGCGGTACAAAGCGGTGCTGAAGTTGTCGAGAAACGATTTCGTGGCGCCATACAGGGCGACGCCCTGACTTGGAAGCCCGCCTGCAATGGATCCCACGGTGATGATGTGTCCACGGCCTCGCTTGCGCATGTCGCGCAGGCACATTAGCGTCAGGTGGGTCGTGGACTCCACGTTCACCCGCAGCAGCTGTCGCGCGGTCTTCCAGGTCATCTCCTGCGCAAATCCGTACCATCCCAGTCCGGCGCTATTGACCAGAACATCGATGGCCTTGAACGTCCGTCGGATGAGCCGGTATGCCCGTCTGCGCTCCGCTTCGCGAGAGAGATCTACGGGGATCGCCATTGCCTGGCCGCCCTCAGAGGCGATTCGCCGTGCCAGCTTGCGGAGACGTTCCCCCCTGCGCGCCAGCAACGCCACTCCGAATCCCTCGCGTGCCAGTAGGAGCGCCGTTGCCTCCCCGATTCCTGAGGATGCACCGGTGACTACGGCGATGCCCCTCGGGCTTGTCCTCATGGTGCCTCCCCGCAAGCGAAGCTTACCCCTGCAACGCCGCTCTGAGGCACAGAGCCCAAATGGTCATGGCTCGCGCACACTGAACAACAGTCGACGATTCTCAAAGAACCACGCAATCGCGTCCGCGATCGAATGGTACAGCGTCCGCGGCTGGTACCCGAGTTCACGCGTTGCCTTGGCATGGCTGATGTTGGAGTTGCTGCGCAGGACTTCCAGGGACAAGCTCGTGAAGCGCGGCCTAGTGTTGGTCCAGCGGTAGTAGTAGGGCATGAGATCCGCCGCGAGTTCGGCCAGGCTAAACGGGACTCTAATGCAAGTAAACGCTCTACCTGTCACCTCGCGCACGGTTTCAAGCATATAGCGCACCGAGATCTTCTGGCCGGACAGGATGTACGATTCTCCGGAACGACCCTTCTCCTCGGCCAGCATCAGGCCGTCCGCAACGTCTCTTACATCGGCAAAGTCGTACGCGCCATCGACAAACGGCATGGCCTTGCCAAGGGCCGCGTCCATGAGCACGCTGCCGATCTCGGACCGGCGGAAGTCATACGGTCCAAGCACGCCCGTCGGGCACGCGATGATCGCATTGAGCCCATTCCGGGCCGCTTCCTGGACGGCAAGGCTGGCTTCGGCCTTCGAACGACCATATGCACCCTGAGCACCCTCGGCATCAAAAGGGACGTCTTCATCCATGAGCTCCTCACCTGACCGGTTCTGCAGCGCATGGATCGAGCTTGTATACACGAAGCTTTCCACCCCGGCGCCTCTTGCCGCCGCCAGCATGTTGCGGGTGCCCTCGGCATTGACGCGCCGCAGCAGCGAATCGACTCCAGGCATGATCGAGATCATCCCTGCAAGGTGGAAGACCCTCTTCACGCCCCGTAGGGCTCTCCTTAGACTCGGTGGCTCCAATATGTCCCCCTCAACCATCTGCACGTCCAATCCTTGTAGGGGTAAGGTGTCTTCCCTCCGCCAGATCAGCGCGCGAACGCGCTGTCCCTTCCTGACAAGCTTGCGCACCAGCACATTTCCTATGTGCCCCGTGGCACCGGTGACAAGTATCATGGTCACCCTCCGGCGAACAAGACTCACGCCTTGGGCTTCATCAGCCCTTTCATCAAGAGTTGCATGCTTTGCTCCGCCGCCTTCTGCCAGTCCGCGCCGCTAGGATCCAGAACACTTTGAAGAAAGAGACCCACCGCCATCGAAAGAATCGCCTGGGCAGTGACGTTGGGATCCACGTCCTTGAGTGTCCCCTCGGCCATCCCCTGTTCGATCATCCGACTAAAGAGGTCGCGGTAGTGGCGGTATGGGGCGATCGTTGCTTTCCAGACGGCTTTGTCCCGGCTGGCTTGCAACCAGAACTCCAGCCACATGCCAAGCCGGTTGCGCGCTGAGCCCAGAGCCAGGGGCAGCATCGTGGTCATCTGCACAAGCGTCTCGGGGATCGTGGGCTGGCGGGCCGCATCCATGCCCTTGTCGAGGCCTGCCAGCCAATCTTGCAGCAGTCCAAGAAAGAGCGCCTGCTTGCTCTCGAAGTGATAGTAGAACGCGCCTTTGCTCACACCCGCCTCGGCACAGATTTCATCCACGCTCGCCGCGTCGTATCCGTCGGCCGAAAAACGTGTGACCGCGGCCTCCATGATTCGCATTCGTGTCTCGGCACTGCGTGGCAACGTCATTGTTTTCCTTCCGGCTTTCATCGATAGACATACCGACTGGTCGGTATGTTGATGATATGCCTGAATCACCTTGGGGTCAAGGCGCTCGGAACATGGTTAAATGAACTGTAGTGGACATTCTCTACGTCGACGAGGCGCTGCTAGTGGTGAACAAGCCGGCGGGTCTCCCGGTCTTGCCGGACGGCTGGCAGAAAGACTCTACTCACCTCGTGAAGCTGCTCGAAGCTGAGTATGGGCGCATCTGGATCGTGCATCGGCTGGACAAGGTCACCTCAGGCGCGCTAGTGATGGCGCGCACCGCTGAGGCGCATCGTACCTTGAGCATTCAGTTTGAGAATCACCAGGCGCGGAAGGTCTATCACGCGTTTGCCAACGGTGTTCCCGAGTGGGATGAGCGGGTCTGCAAGCAACCTCTTCGGAGCGACGTTGGTCACAGGCATAGGACGGTCGTCGATCCCCACAACGGAAAACCCTCCAGCACCACTTTTCGAATCCTGGAGCGTTTTCGCGCGCACGTGTTCATAGAGGCCCAGCCGCTAACCGGGCGTACCCACCAAGTCCGGGTTCACGCTGCCGCATTGCATTGTCCGTTGTTGGCGGATTCCCTCTACGGCGCCCCCCCCACTGAGATCATTGCGCGGCCCGCGCTCCACGCTTTCTCCCTGTCATTTACACATCCGGAATCCAGCCAGCCCATTACATACACTGCCCCCTACCCCGAGGACTTTGCACAAGCTCTGAAAGCCCTCAGGTTCGTCGTACACTAATCCCGGCTGCAGGTCAAAGGCGCGCGGCTTTGCGCCGCGCGCCTTTTGAAATATCAGAAATGGCGTCGGATCTCAGGCGATCTTACGCGCCTCCATGTAGAAACGCTTCTCGCGCGCCTCGCCCATCGAGAACGTCTTGCGCGGTAGCGCGCCGTCCAGGATCACAGTCTTGAACAGCGACGACTTGCTAATGCGCGGCAGGTAGAAGCCGGCGTTCCCCCGCTCTGACCCGAGTCTGTCCACAACGTCGCTGCCGTGCACGTAGTCGATCTTCGCCGCCCCACCCTTCCGCATGAAACCATCCAGGAATCCCTGCAGCGTTCCCACAGCAAGATTTGATGTCGGCTGTGTGACCTCGAGCACGCCGTATCGTTCCTCGCCTGTCCCTTGGACCAGCCCGATGACCTGCGTCCCGCCTGCTGCTGAATCAACGCTCTGCACCATTTCTTGTGCCGAGGCACAACCGCGATAGCTGACATGGGCGCCAAAATGCGAGTGCAGCGCGGTCATCACGTCGTCCTTGAGCCCGAACAGCACTCGGTGTATCGGCTCAAACTCAAGGCCGTTGTCGTGCACATTCTCGATCTCCACCAGCGCGTAACGAGCCGGGTGCTGCATCCCCACGCGCGGTTTCATTTTCTCCCACACTGCCTTGGCCGTTGCCAGCGAGTGATTTCCATCGCCCATGGCAAACAGCAGGACCGCCTCGTTCTTAGCGAGACCGTACTTGGTGCGGAAGGTATCCTGCCTGGCCAGCTTCCGCAAGGCCGCGATCACTGCGTCCTGCGTCGGCCCTCTGAGTCCGTATCCCGTCAGGTGCCCGCTGTCCAGCATCAGATCAAAATCATAGAACAGATCCCGGTCCCCTGACCCGGCCTGAATCGGCTCGATCACCGTGCCTTCCGGATCGTCGATCAGGACCAGAATATGAGGCAGTTCGAGCGCGGCGCCTTCCCGAATGGCCATGCGCGGTGGCAGTCGCTCAACAATCGTCCCCTCGGTGGCGCGGATCAGGCTGGTCGAGCCCTTGGCGTAGTCGTAGCGCTCAAGGTCGAGACACAGCAGCAGCCCCTTGCGCATCTTCCCGTCCACTCGGCGCTCGACGTATACCATGCCCTCGCGGCTTTGCAGCAGCCCGTTGTGCAAGTACTGATGCATCGTCTGCTGGATCTGGCGGACGCGCTCTTCCTTGCCCGGCGCCTCGAGCTCGATCTCCGGGAGGATCAGGTTCAGCGTGGACGGCGCCTCACCCACCATTTGCCTGACCTTGCGCCAATATTCGGGCTCCGATGTGAATTGGTCGCACGCGATGACCGCCCACTTTTCGAGGGCTGTGCCGTCCTTGGGCAGGAATATCTCGGGGATGCAGACGCCAATATCGTCGTAGGTCTTCATAGCCTCGTCCTCACGCGTTCAATCAGCCCGCAGGGCTTGGGGTGCACACGGCTAGCTGCGCCTGGTAGATCCCAGCAACTCAGGCGGGCTACTTGCTCCTGGAGAAATCGATCAGCTTCTGGGCCACTTCGGCGCCGACGCGCCCTTGCGCCTCTTTGGTTGCCGCGCCGATATGCGGCGAAGCGATCACGTTGGGCAGTTTGACCAGGTTCCAGTCTGTAGGCGGCTCCTCTGCATAGACATCCAGCGCCGCGCCCGCGACCTTTCCGCTGGTGAGGGCTTCATGCAGCGCTTGCTCGTCGATGATCCCGCCGCGCGCGCAGTTGATAATGCGCACTCCGACCTTCATCTTTCCGAAGGCCTCTGTTCCAAGCATGCCCGCCGATTCCTTGGTTTTGGGCAGATGCAGGCTGATGTAGTCGGCCTGCTTCAGCAGCTCATCCAGCGAAACCAATTTCACGCCATCTGCAGATTTCACATACGGATCATAGGCCAGCACTGTCATCCCCAGGGCGTTTGCGCGCCGGGCCACCTCCTTGCCGATGTTGCCGATCCCGATCAGCCCCAGCGTCTTGCCGCCCAGCTCGTCCCCCTCGAACAGCTTCTTCTCCCACTTCTCAGATTTCATTGAGGCGCTTGTCTTGAAGACCGAGCGGGCCAGCGCAAACATGTAGGCGATGGCCAGTTCTGCCACCGAGGCCGAGCTCGCCAGCGGCGTGTTCATGACCGTGATGCCTTTGGACTTGGCGTAGTCCGCATCGATCGTGTCCAGACCTACTCCGCCACGCACGATCACTTTGAGATTGGGGCAGACATCGATCAGCGGCTGGCGTACCTTGGTTCGCGATCGAACCACCATTCCGTCATACGCCGGCAGCACATTGGGGAGCTCCTCGGGTGTGATGTCATCCCGCACATCCACCTGCAGTCCGGCCGCTCGCATTTGCTCGATGGCTTCCTTTTCCGTCTTGTCACAAATCAGGATCTTCATCGGTGACCCTCCTGGTCAGATGGGAAAAAACAACAGGAACCTGCCGGGCTTGCCGGCTGGCTCCTGTCCTGCCGAAGTCCGTTGACACAGATTCATTCTAACGACCGGCACCCCCCGTGTCAACGACGTTCTTCAGGGCGGAATCGTGCCGATTGTTACGAGAGTTCAGCGCCCTGAACTGCTATAATAGTTGTTTAGAAACTCTGACTGGAGGGGGTTCTGCCGCTGCAGGGAGACTCGCACCTGCCGTGCTTGACTAGGAGGCCCGTCGATGTCTGCAAACGTCAATCGTGTGTACAACTTCAATCCCGGCCCCGCAGCCCTGCCGCTCGAGGTGCTGCAACAGGCGCAGGCCGAGCTGCTCGACTACCGCGGCACCGGCATGTCGGTCATGGAGATCAGCCACCGGTCGAAGGAATTCGAAGCCATCATTCAGGGAGCCGAGGCGGATCTGCGCGAGCTGCTCGCAATCCCCGCCAACTACAAAGTGATGTTCCTGCAGGGGGGCGCCTCGCTTCAATTCGCCATGGTCCCCATGAACATGCGGGCTGCCGGCGCCTCGGCCGACTATGTCGTGACGGGTACGTGGAGCAAGACTGCGGCGAAGGAGGCCACCAAGCTCGGCACCACGCGTTTGGCCGCCAACATGGAAGCCGGGGGCTTCAACGACTTGCCGGCCAAACTGGACCTTGATCCCAAGAGCGCCTACCTGCACTTCACTTCCAATGAAACCATTCACGGCGTGGAATTCCCAAAGGAGCCCGAGCCGCCAGCCGGCGTGCCCCTGGTCTGTGACGCATCCTCGGACTTCATCAGCCGCCCGATCGACGTGTCCAAGTACGCGCTGATCTACGCTGGCGCTCAGAAGAATGCCGGCCCGGCGGGCGTGGTCATTGTGATCGCCCGCGACGACATTCTCGAGCGCGTGCCCGCCAATCTGCCGGCCATGCTTGACTACAAGGCGTTGGCAGCCAGCGGCTCGCTGCACAACACACCGCCGTGCTACGCCATTTACATCACCAGTCTGGTACTCAAGTGGGCCAAGCAGCTTGGTGGTCTTTCTGCAGTAGCAAAACGCAACCAGGAGAAGGCCAGCCTCGTCTACAAGACGATTGACGAGAGCGGTGGGTTCTATCGCGGACACGCGAAGCCTGCAGCGCGTTCTGTGATGAACATACCGTTCCGCCTCCCAACGGAACAGTTGGAAGAGGCCTTTGCCTTGGAATCCAAGAAGAACGGCCTGATCGGCCTCAAGGGTCATCGCTCGGTCGGAGGCATGCGTGCCTCCCTGTACAACGCCCTGGACACCAAGGCGTCTGAGGCCCTGACCAGCTTCATGCGCGATTTCCAGAAGAAGAACGGCTGAGCGGGAGGGCCGCAGGCGCCGCTCTCCGCTCCAGAGAACCATATCAGGCGAGAAGAATGCGCACGACGTTGCAACGTCGTGCGCATTTTCGCTTGGTTATAATGCCCGCATGGATTTCTTCTTCCCCCAGGAGGATCTGGAGCGCCTGCCACCCATAGAGACGCGCATCCAGTCCCTGGAAGTGATTCCGTATCCAGACGGCCAACGCGTCCGGGTGCACCTCCAAATCACGCCTTTCCAGGTGCGCCCGTACATTGAGGTCACGTTGAAGGATGCCAACGGTGACGAAGTGGCCACCGCCAGCATTGTCGAGCCGATGAGCTGGCGGCTCGAAATGACCCTGCACCTCCGCGGCGCATCGGCAAGTCCCTTCACCATCGAGGCGCGTCTGTCCTATCCCGACGGACCACAGGCAGATCTCATATCCAGAGTCTTTGAGGTAGTTCCCCAGCGGTGAAAAGACGTCTTCGAGGTTGTCGATTGCTCGCCGTCGAGGGGCTGACGGTTGCCGTCATGGCCTCCATCGGCCTTACTGGCTGCGTCCAGTACACCACCGCGCCGGCCATCACACCACTGCCGCTGATAACGCCGACTGTCATCGCTCCTACAGCCCCTTCGCTGCCCACAAGCAACGCGGACCTGGCAGGAGCATCGGTGCTGCTATCAGCGGAGGAGGGTGGTTACGCGCATTTATTCTCCTTTCGCCTGGCCTCTGCCGTGCTGACGCGCCTCACTTGGGGGGAATGGCACGACATCACACCCTCCATGAGCCCGGATGGCAGGTCGATTGCCTTTGCCTCCGATCGCGGCGGCTTCTGGGACCTGTACATAGTGGACCTGCGAACAGGGTCCTTGGAGCAGGTCACGAACACACCGGAGTACGACGGCTCACCAGTATGGTCTCCCGACATGGCATGGATGGCCTACGAGACCTACCGCGATGGTCAGCTGGATATTGCCATCCAATCCATGACCGATCTAGCCGCGGCACCCGTGCTTCTCACGGATGGTCCCACCTCCGATCACTCCCCGGCATGGTCGCCTGATGGACGCAAGATCGCCTTCGTCTCCAGCCGTACCGGTGACGCCGATATCTGGCTCGCCGAACTTGACAAGACCTCCGATCGTTTCACCAATATCAGCCACACGCCGCGATCCGCCGAAGCTCATCCGACATGGAGCCGCGACGGGTCACACCTTGCATGGGCATCCACCGCGCAGAGCCCTGGCAATCCTGGCATCTACGTCTGGGACACATCCAGACCCAGCGTGTCAGCGGTCTGGAAAGGCAGCGGCACGTGGCCAGCGTGGAACCCCGACGGCTCACAGATCGCCGCCGTGCTCGACACGCCGTCGCAACAGATGCTCGGCGCTTACGCGCTAACCGGAACGCCGCTTATGCTGCCCGGGCCGCTTCCTGGACGGGTCCGCGGTTTGGTCTGGCCCGCAGTCGCGCTGCCGGATCCATTGCCCGAGGAGTTCCTAAAGGCCGCACATGTCGCCCTGCCGACTGCGTCGGCTGTGCCGGTCACCGCGCTGCCTGACGTGCCCTCAAAGCGCTGGTATGTCGTACCTCTCCAGGATGTTCAGGCGCCCTCCGCAGGCTTGCACGCTCTGGTCGCGCCCTCGTTCAATGAGTTGCGAGGTCGTGTTATCGCGGAGGCGGGTTGGGATCCGCTGGCCAGCCTGGAGAACACCTTTGTGCCGTTCACGACCGCCTTGGATCCGGGCCTTGAGAGAGACTGGCTCTACACCGGCCGTGCCTTTGCAATCAACACCCTTATGCTCAATGCAGGCTGGATGTCGGTGGTACGCGAGGACATTAGCGATCAGACGTACTGGCGCGTGTATGTGCGGGCACAGAACCAGGACGGCTCACAGGGAACCCCAATCAAGGACCCGCCGTGGGACCTCAATACCCGCTATCAGCTTGATCCAGAGGCCTACGAAGCCGGCGGCAGCTACGCTCCTTTGCCCTCGGGCTACTGGGTTGACCTTACCTCCCTCGCCGAGGTGTACGGATGGCATCGGCTTTCCGCCCTGGCCGGCTGGCGCACGTACTACGCAGGTGCGCGCTTCAGCGAATTTGCCCACACGGACGGCCTGGATTGGTACTCCGCCATGCTGGAGTTGTATCCTGCTGACGCATTGATTACGGCGACGCCTGTACTGCCTCCCACGATTACGCCCTCGCGCACGCCGCGGCCCACAACAACTCCCTACCCCACGTGGACGCCGCGCGCGACCCTGACGCCAAGCCAGACGCGCACGCCGGCTCCCCCTAGCCGCACGCCCACGCCGGTTCCCCCTAGTAGCACGCCACCACCGACATCCACGCCGCCTACCGTGATCCCTACCTTCCCCTCTCCTACCCCGTGAAAGCATCCCGCGCTGAGCGTCCCGGCGTTGGGCTTGGCCGTTCCACTGCTTCGGCGCGGCCAAGCCGAATGTGGCTCCGCGTACTTGTGGCGATCTTCGCTTTCGCTCTTTCTGCCTGTGCTACCTCACGAGCAGCTCCAACCCGGACTCCTGTCATCGCCGGGCCGAGCGCGGTCGCACCGCTCGATGCTTCTGTGCAAGCCACGCCGACCCTGGGTCCGTTTCAGATCGAACTCCCCGCTCAGCATGCGCCGCCGGTGATCGATTGGCGGCCCCCCTTGTATCCGGTCCCGTGGGCGATCTCGCCCTATGATCACTTCTACTTTGCACGGCCTATCGCCGCCGATGAGATCAATTGGCCGCTCGCCAGCTATCGCTATGGTGGCGTGTTTTTCGAGGACGTCGTCCACACCGGCGTGGACATAGATGCCCCCTACGGGACCCAGATCCTGGCCGCGGGTCCCGGTACAGTGGTCTGGGCTGACTGGGGTTTGTTCCTCGAGGCGCCTGGCGCCGTTGAGGATCCCTACGGCATGGCTGTGGTGCTGCGCATGGATTTCGGACGCAATGATCAGCCGCTCTACTCTGTGTATGCCCACATGAGCAAGATGATCGCGGTCCGCGGCCAGCATGTCGAGACCGGCGATGTGCTCGGCTTGGTAGGCGCCACCGGCGCGACCACCGGCCCGCACGTCCATTTCGAGGTGCGCTGGGTGCAAAATTCCTTCCACCAGACATATAACCCCGAGCTCTGGATGGTGCCGCCCGAAGGTTGGGGCGTGTTAGTTGGACGCATCGCCGATTCCCGGAACATTCCGCTCCAACTGCTGGATGTCCAAGTGCAAGACACGGTCTCCGGCGAATCGCGGCTGGTGCGAACGTACGGCGCCGGCGCCGCGAATTCCGATCCCTACTATCAGGAGAACATGGTCCTGAGCGACCTTCCGGCTGGCCTATACAAGATCACATTCCGGTCGGACAATGCAGACCAGCAAGAATGGATGCGCATCTTGCCGGGCCAGGTCACGTACTTCACGTATCACGGCAAAGACGGTTTCAGGCTCGGGCCTCCGCCCACGCCGCAGGTTGAGTGGCTGCCAACGCCAGGTCCGTGAGCACGTGGTGCCGAACCGCTAGAGGGCTTCCTCCAGGATGCCGGTCAGCTCATCCTCTGTAAGCACCAACGGATTACCCTTCATACTACTTGATCGCCTAGCCTGCGCAATGAGCTCGGGGAAGTCCGCCTCAGTCATTCCGTACATCCGCAGCGGCTCGATCTTGAGGTCGGCGCACAAGTCCTGAAGCCAGGCTACTTCATCCTCTCCATTGGCATTCTCGCTATCGGTTAGCAGCCTACCCAGCTCGTCGAATCGTGCCAGGGTAGTGGATTGTGGCTCCCGCTGGTGCAGAGCAACCAGATTCGCTCGCACGACGGGCGTCAAGAGCCTCGCGCAGATCGCTCCGTGAGGTGCCTGAAACAAGCCGCCAATCGGCCCGGCGAATCCGTGCACTGCACCAAGTTTCGCGTTCGCCAGCGCCATGCCGCTGAAAAGCGCGGCCAACGCCATGTCCGCCCGCGCCTCCACGTCGTGGCCGTTCTGATACACGCGTCGAATGGAGCGCGCAATGCGCCGGATCCCGTCCCTGCACAGGGCGTCGGTCATCGGATTGGCAGCATTGGATACGAACGGCTCGATCAGCTGCACCAACGCATCCAGACCTGAGGCGGCAGTGACATCGCTCGGCAGATCATACGTCATCGCCGGGTCCACGATCGCCAGCCGCGGCAATAGCGATGGGCCACGCAGGCTCACCTTCACGCGTTTCTCCGTCACGGAGATCACGGCATTGCGCGTGGCCTCGGATCCGGTCCCCGCCGTTGTCGGAATGGCCACAAAAGGCAACGAGGGGCCAGGTAGAGTTCTCCCCTTTCCCACAACTTCCAGATAATCCTGGATCTCTCCGGGGTTGGCTAGCAGCGCCGCGATCGCCTTTCCTGCGTCAAGTACGCTCCCGCCTCCCAGGGCGATCACCATGTCGCATTGTCTTGAGCGCGCAGTTCCGACGCCCTCCAGCACAAGCTCAATCGTAGGCTCTCCGGGAACATGGAACTGTTCGGTCTGGATCCCGGCGTCATGCAGTGTGCGGATCGCGGCCGCAGCGCGCTCGACTGACCTGCCGACGACAAAGAGCGCCTGCTTTCCAAGGGACGATGCAGCCGGCGCCAATTCCTTGACGGCGCCTGCACCGAAGATGATCCTGCTCGCGGTGGCATATTCGAATCGCATGCGGGTCCTATTCCCAGCCGGATTCTTTCGGGAATACGCTTTCGTAGATGGTGCGCGTGCGCGGCTCGGCCATCAAAGGCTCGGCAGCCGCCGCCCAACGTTTGTAGTGCGGGGTCTCCTTGTGGCGGGCATGATCCTCCGCTTGCCGGTAAACCGCGACCAGCAAGAAGCGGCCCGGATCGTCCGCCTGCCGAAGGAGGTCGAAACGTGCGACACCTCTCTCCTTGAGTGTTTCTCGGACGTTTTCCAGCGTCGCGGCGGCGAATTCCTTGATGCACTCTGGCCGAACATGGATGGAGATAACAACTGCGTGCATACCGCGTCCCTCCCATTCCAATTCTCGATGTGTGGCAACATGATACACCGTCCGTGCACCTGGATGGCGGACACGCCAGCCCAAGGCTCTTGACGCACCGAACATCTGTGCTATAATGCACGAGTGCTTGGCACCACCCGCATCAGTGTGCACGCCGCGCAACGCGCCATGGAGGAGGCATTTGTTCCTCTTGGTTTCGCGGAACGATCACGGCCAAACCTTGAGTCGTTGCCAGGTGAGCCATTCGACTTCGATTCGAATTATCTACTATGGACCGCGTATATCCCCACCAACCCAAGTCCCCGGAGAGCCTAGATGCCCCCACGCAAATCGACTGCCGCAAAATCCATTGAATCCGCCGCCCCTGAGCCGGATGCCGCTAAACGCCTCGTGCTCGAGAAGGCAGTCGGCGATATCCTGAAGCGCTACGGCGAAGGTTCCATCATGAAGCTCGGCGAGGCCACGAACATGCTTACCACCGACTCGATCTCGACCGGCTCCCTGTCGCTGGATATTGCCTTGGGTGTTGGCGGCGTTCCGCGCGGTCGCATCACGGAGATCTTCGGCCCGGAGGCTTCCGGCAAGACGACCCTCTGCCAGCACATTGTCGCTGAGTCGCAGCGTCGCGGCGGCACGGCGGCCTACATCGACATGGAGCACGCATTGGATCCGGGTTATGCCGCCAAGTGCGGCGTGGACATCGATAATCTCCTGATCTCCCAGCCCGACACGGGTGATCAGGCCCTGGAGATCACCGAGACGCTAGTGCGCTCCGGCGGCGTCGACGTGGTCGTGATCGACTCCGTTGCCGCCCTGGTGCCGCGCGCCGAGATCGAAGGTGACATGGGGGATCCCACCATGGGCCAGCAGGCGCGACTGATGTCACAGGCGCTCCGCAAACTCTCCGGCGCCATAAATCAGACCAAGACCACCGTCGTATTCACCAATCAGCTGCGCCAGAAGATAGGCGTCATGTTCGGCAATCCAGAGACAACCACGGGCGGTCAAGCGCTCAAGTTCTATGCCTCCATCCGTCTTGATGTTCGCCGCATTCAGGCGATCAAACTCGGCGCTGAGGTCATCGGCAACCGCACCCGCGTCAAGGTCGTCAAGAACAAGGTTGCTCCGCCATTCCGCACCGCTGAATTCGACATCATGTACAACGAGGGCATCTCGAAATCCGGTGATGTTCTTGACCTCGCCACCCAGTTCGATATCGTTCAGAAGCGCGGCGCCTTCTTCTCCTATGGCGAGATCCGTCTGGGACAGGGTCGTGAGAACGCCAAGGAGTACATACGACAGAACCACGAACTGCTCGCTGAGATCGAGAATGTCATTCGCCAGAAGGCGCTGAGCGGAGAGGTTGCGCTTCCACTCGACATGGGCGCCGATGCTGCCGATGAAACTGCCTCTGGAAATGCCGTGCAAGACTAGGCCACGTCTGCCCCAGCGTTCCGCCAGCGCTTTGCGCTCAACGCCTCCTGTGGAGGGATCGGCCCATTGACGTCAATAACCGGCCGGCTTCTCTTGGCGTGCATCGCTGGGATCGTTGTGGGTGGCTGCGGGCTCCAGGCCACCCCAACCTATTTCATTCCACCGACGATGGCGCCCGCCTCGCCGGTGCCCGTGCCTGGAACACCTGCCGAGTTTCCCACGGCCAGTCCCGGGGCGGTGACAGTCCCCACGTTGGTACTGCCGTCGCCAACCCCTCCCTGTACCGACGGCCTGACCTACATCCAGGATCTTACGATTCCGGATGGATCGACCATGTCTCCGGGTCAATTGATTGACAAGCGTTGGCAGGTCAGCAACAGCGGCACGTGCAATTGGGATGAACGCTATCAGCTCAAGCTTGTCAGCGGTGATTCTATGGGAGCCGGCATCTCATTGCCGCTGTATCCGGCGCGGGCCGGAACTCAGGCCACGCTCCGCATCCTTTTCACAGCTCCCCAGTCTGCGGGCATCTACGAATGCCAGTGGCAGGCCGTCAATCCCGATGGCGCGCCATTCGGCGATGCTTTCTATATGCAGATCGCGGTTTCCCCCTAGGGCGCGGCATCTCACTGAGCCGGTGTAGGAGACAGCCATTTCCAAGGTCGATGACTATCGCCGCCACCTGCGCGGTCTGAGGGACTGGCTACCATTCCTTCTCAAGGAGTCCGGCCTTCCGGGCCCGCGCGGCAACCTCGAACTCGCGCAGGCCGTTGCGCAGGAGGCAGATGCTCGACGGATCAGCGCATTCCTCGCGATCCCTCCTGAAAAGGCTCCTGAAAACACGGCTCAGGTCTTCGTCGTATTCTGCGGCGTGATGGCCTTGGGCAGGCTCATTGCGGCCGGTGATCGGACGCAACTCGCAACCCTGCGCGGTTACGCCTCAGATTCACGGTGGCGCATACGCGAGGCGGTCGCCATGGCCCTGCAGTCTGTGGGCGATGCGGACATGCCTCTCCTGCTGCGCGAGATTCAGGAATAGTGCAGGGGCAACTGGTATGAGAAGCGCGCCGCGGCCGCCGGCCTGTCCGAACCCCGCCTTCTGAAGGCTCCAGCAACTGCGGGCGCCGTCCTCAAGATCCTGGACTGCATCACATCTTCGATGATCGGCGCGAATGATCGAAACACCGAGCCCTTCAGAACCTTGCGTCAGGGAATGGGTTATTGCTGGAGCGTCGCGGTGGCTACGGACCCTGATGCCGGAAAGCCGTTGATGGAGAAGTGGATGAAGAGCACCGACCCTGACGTGCGTTGGATACTCAGCAGAATCTCAGAAAGAACAGGTTGATGAAAATGGACTCCCGGTGGGTTAAGTCCTGCCTTGCTCACCTGGGATCCTAAGGAGCGCCGCCTCATCTTCCGAGAACTAGGGCAGTCACGATTCAGGTAGAATTGGCGCCAAGTTGCGACTTGCCTCACATGTGCCGGTGCGGTGCCCGCGGGGATGATTGGTTTCGCACGGATGGGAAGGCTCTGAGGAAAAGCGCACAGGTGGTGTCACCCATCACCCGGCACAATCATGGGGCGATGATCGCACGAATCACCTGAGGAGAGCTCATGGATCCGACCCTACTTTCGCGGTGGCAATTTGGGCTCACCACCATCTATCACTTCTTTTTCGTCCCGCTCACGTTGGGTTTGGGCTGGTTTGTCGCCTTCATGCAGACCCGCTACTACCAGACGCGGGACGAAACCTTTCACAAAATGGCGAAGTTCTGGGGGAAGCTGTTCTTGATCAACTTCGCCATCGGCGTTGTGACCGGAATCGTCCAGGAATTCCAGTTCGGCATGAACTGGTCGGAGTATTCCCGCTTCGTTGGCGATATCTTCGGCGCCCCGCTTGCCATCGAGGCCCTCATGGCCTTTTTCCTTGAGTCCACCTTCCTCGGCGTTTGGATCTTTGGTGAAGGCAAGATACCCGAGAAGATGCACCTGGCCTCGATCTGGCTCGTGGCCATCGGCTCGGGCCTCTCGGCGCTCTGGATCCTGCTCGCCAACGGCTGGATGCAACACCCCGTCGGCTACGTCCTCGATCCGGTGACCGGGCGCCCCATGCTGAACGATTTCTACGCCCTCATCACCAACCAAAAGGCATGGATCTTCTTCTGGCATACCATCTCGGCGGGCCTGGCCACGGCCAGCTTCGTCATCCTCGGCATCAGCGCCTACCACATGGCCCGCAAGAAGGACCTGAAGGTGTTCAGGGCGTCCTTTCAGATGGCAGCCATTGTCGGTTTGATCGCCGGCGTGCTTGTCTTCCTCGTCGGGCACACGCAGGGGCAGTTTGTGTACCGCACCCAGCCGATGAAGATGGCATCAATCGAGGCCCTTTGGAAGACTGAGAAGCCGGCCTCGTTTTCCCTCATCACCATCTTCGACCTGACCGGGAAACGCGAGGTGTGGTCCTTGCGGCTGCCGGTCATCACAAGTTTCCTGGCCTGCAACAACTTCCAGTGCGAAGTACGTGGCGTGGATGACATCCAGGCGGAATATGCCGGGAAATATGGACCCGGCGACTATATCCCATTGATGGTAGTCACCTACTGGGGCTTCCGCTTCATGATGACCGTTGGTTTCGCAATGATTGCCTTATCTGCCTACTTCCTCTGGGCACTTTCTCACGGCATCGAGCGCGCCCGCTGGCTCAAGTGGGTACCCTGGGTTATTCTCCTGCCGTACATCGGCAACGCCACCGGCTGGATGATTACGGAGATGGGTCGGCAGCCGTGGATCGTGCAGGGCCTGCTCACGGTGAAGGATGGCATCTCGCCAAATCTGACCACGACCGATCTGCTGATCAGCCTCATTGGTTTTGTACTACTGTACGGCATTCTGGCTGCAGCCGACGTGCATCTCATGAAGAAGTACGCTATTGCCGGGCCTGATGCGGCCATGCGCGAGTCTGTCGACCTTTCCCCGAGCGTCATCGGATCGCAGGACTAGGCAGGAGGATGCGATGTCTCACGAGACACTTCAAACACTGTGGTTCATCCTCATAGCCGTCCTGTGGATCGGCTTCTACTTCCTCGAGGGCTTCGACTTCGGGGTTGGCATGCTGCTCCCCTTCTTGGGAAAGAAGGACGAGGAGCGTCGTGCCATCATCAACACCATCGGCCCATCCTGGGACGGCAATGAAGTCTGGCTGCTGACCGCTGGCGGCGCGACATTTGCCGCATTCCCCAACTGGTATGCCACAATGTTCAGCGGATTCTATATAGCCCTGTTCCTGCTCCTCGTAGGGTTGATTGTCCGCGGCATATCGTTCGAATACCGCTCGAAGGACTCCAGCCCGCGCTGGCGGCGTACGTTCGACTGGCTCATCGCCGTCGGTTCGTTCCTACCGTCACTCCTGTTCGGAACGGCTTTCGCCAACCTGGCTCGGGGGGTGCCTATCAACGAGAATATGATGTTCACGGGTAATCTCTTTACCTTGCTCAATCCGTATGGCCTCATCGGCGGATTGACGATGATTTCCGTCTTTCTACTCCACGGCGCCAATTTCCTCGCACTGAAGCTGGACGGCGAGCTGCGCGCACGCGCCCGTCGGGCCGCGCGCACAGTCTATTGGGCTGCTGCAGCCACCGTGGTGCTGCTCGCTGTGACAACGTACATCTACACGGACATCACCTCCAAGCTAGGCATCGCTCCGATTGCCGTTGTGGCTGTCCTGCTCTCCACCATCTACTTCATCAATCGACGCCGCGAAGGCTGGGCCTTTGCCTTCACCGGCCTGTACATCGTGCTGACCCAGGTCGTCTTCTTCGCATTGATGTTCCCGCGCGTCATGATCTCGAGCACCAATCCAGCCTGGAGCCTGACGATCTATAATGCATCCTCGTCACAGTACACGCTCGGCGTGATGAGCATCGTTGCCCTGATCTTTGTCCCGATCGTTCTTGCATACCAGGGCTGGACCTACTACGTTTTCCGAAAGCGGATCACAACGAAGAAGGCCGCCCTCGTCTACTGAGCGTTGGGCCCAGTCGGCGACTATCGGCGTCATCCAGCTCCAAGAAGATCGCCGCAGCGGCTTTCAATCGCTGCGGCTCGTTCATCTGTACCGCGCATGCACCGTCGGCTGATCCTTCTCGCCCAAAACTCGCGCCTCGCGTTGTCCGCCGGGATTGTTTGTGGTGTCCTGGCCGGACTTTGCAGCTTGGCGCAGGCATATGCTCTCAGCGCAACCGTTGACGGCGTTTTCCTGGGGCGGCTTGGCATTGCTAAGGTGTGGCCGTGGCTGCGGCTGCTGCTGAGTGTGATCGCTGCCCGCGGCCTGCTGTTATGGCTGCAAGAGATCGCCGCTAATGAAGTCGCAGTCCGGACCAAGCTCGATCTTCGCGAGCGCCTGTTTGCGCACCTGCTCAGGCTGGGTCCCGCCTTCAGTCGCGGCGAGCGAAGCGGCGAGCTCACGTCGACGGCCGTTGATGGCATCGAAGCCCTGGACGCGTATTTCAGCCAGTACCTGCCTCAGCTGGTGATCAGCGTCCTTGTGCCGGCCACCATCCTGCTTGTCGTTTTCCCCCTTGACCCTTTGTCGGGCATCATCCTGCTGCTGACGGCCCCGCTGATCCCGTTCTTTATGTACATGATCGGACGCACGGCCGAGCTGGCCACCCATCGCCAGTATGAGACGCTCGGGCGTCTTTCCTCGCACCTGCTCGATAGTCTGCAGGGGCTGACAACACTTAAGATCTTCGGCCAATCCGTCGCGCAGGTCAAGAATATTGCCCGAGTGGCCGACCAGTTCCGGGCTGTCACGCTAAAGGTCCTGCAGGTCTCATTTCTCTCTGCCTTTACTCTCGAACTGCTGGCGACCATCAGTACGGCCATCATCGCAGTAGAGGTTGGCTTGCGACTGCTGTACGGGCACCTGGCCTTTCGCGAAGCCCTATTCCTGCTGATCCTCGCGCCGGAGTTCTACCTGCCCCTCCGAATGCTCGGCCTGCGATTTCATGCCGGTATGGCGGGCACGGCCGCAGCCCGTCGCATTTTCGAGATCCTGGATTCTCCCGCTTCCGAGCAATCCGCCTCCCCATCAGCGTCACGCTCTGCCGCCGCCGAACGCGTTGGCCCACGCAGGTGCCCCGACAGTCTTGGTGACACGACCATTCCGGCCATCGAGCTCAGGGATGTTTCGTATACATATCCGGGGCGGGATAGGCCGGCGCTCGCGCACATTGACGTCGCCATCCGCCGGGGAGAGCATGTCGCCCTTGTGGGTGCAAGCGGCTCAGGAAAATCCACACTGGCAAGCCTGTTGTTGCGCTTCATGGAGCCCACGCAAGGACGCATCCTCCTCGATGGAAGACCCCTCGAAAGCGTGCGAGCCGGAGATCGCAGCCCTCTCATCAGCTGGGTCCCCCAGGATCCACACCTCTTTCATGAATCGATTACCACAAATCTTCGTCTTGGCAAGCCCGATGCCGCCGATGAGGATATGTTCCACGCCGTGCACCTGGCGCATCTGGACGAATTCGTGGAGTCGCTCCCGGAGGGTTATGGCACCCTGGTCGGTGAGGGCGGCGCCCGCCTCTCCAGCGGGGAAGCACAGCGCCTCGCCCTGGCACGCGCCTTCATCATGAATGCTCCCATTCTCATTCTGGATGAACCAAGCTCCAGCCTCGATCCAGAGAATGAGGCTCTGCTTGAGGAATCGTTGAGCAACCTCACGGCAGGTCGTACGATGATCACCATCGCCCACCGGCTAAAAACGGTCTATCGCGCTGACAGGATCCTCGTCCTCGAACAAGGGTGTATTGTGGAACAGGGATCACATGCCGAGCTGCTCGCGAGAGACGGTGCCTATGCCCGGCTCATGGCAGCAGGCAGCGCCGGATCTCCCGAGTATGGCGCCTTAGCAGTTGAGGCGGCGTCGAATAACCGCCTCAGTCCGCGCGCGAACCTTGCACAGGTCATTGTCCCTGCAATACCCGTATCTGCTCAAACGAATGAGCCTGATTTGGGCCGAGCGCGGCCCATATTGCCACAGCTACTCGGCTTTCTCAGCGGTTCTTGGGGATGGGTGGCATCTGCCGTCCTGCTGGGGAGCTTTGCCATCGGGAGCAGTGTTGCCCTCATGGGTACATCCGCCTGGCTGATCTCGGCGGCTGCGCTTCACCCATCGATTGCATCACTGGGGGTCGCGATCGTCGGCGTCCGTTTCTTCGGGATCTCACGAGCTGTCTTTCGCTACCTGGAACGTCTCATATCGCATGGAGTCACATTCCGTCTGCTTCGCAATATCCGCGTCTGGTTCTACGCGCGCCTGGAACCGCTTGCGCCGGCGCGGCTGATGGACTATCGGGCGGGCGATCTCGTGGCGCGCGCCGTTGCCGATGTGGAAACCTTGGAGAACCTCTATGTGCGTGTGCTTGCCCCGCCGTTGACCGCCCTGTGCGTCGCCATGGGCGTCTGTCTATTCCTGGTCCTCAACCGCGCTTCCAACGTGGCCTTGGCCATTGCCAGCTTCTTCATCCTTGCAGGTTTCGCGGTCCCGTTGTCAGCGCGCCATTTCGCACGTCGCCCAGGGGCCAGGATGATCGGGAACCGCGCCTACCTGCATGCGCAGCTTGTGGACGGCATCCAGGGCCTGGCCGACATTCTAGCCTTTGGCCGCGCCGACGATCGACTCTCGCAGCTGCGCGTGTCCGGCACAGCTTATGCCGCCGGACAGCGCCTCATGGCCCGTATCAGCGGATTCCACTCCGGCTTGTCGTCGATCCTCATCAATCTTGCGCTCTGGTTCACGTTGCTGCTTGTGATTCCCGCTGTGTCCGCGGGTTCCGTTGACGGCATCCTTCTCGCCTCACTGGCGCTCATTGCCCTTGCCTCTTTCGAGGCAGTTACCGCGCTGCCACTGGCCGGACAGATGTGGCCCGCTACTCAGGCGGCTACAAAGCGGCTGTTTGATGTGGTGAACGTGCCACCTGCCGTCCAGGTTCCGCCCGGCCTGCCTGATGCTGCCGGAATCATCGCCGAGGGCAATGCAGCCGAAGGCAGTCACCGATCACTGCCCTCACTCGAGATGGCGAACGTATCCTTTGTCTATCCGGGCCGCGTGAAACCCGCACTTCGCGACGTCTCCTTTCGGATCAGAGCAGGCAGGAGCCTTGCTATTGTGGGTCCGAGTGGCGCGGGAAAATCTACGGTCGCCAGTCTGCTGCTCCGTTTCTGGGAGTACGAGTCGGGAGAAATACAACTGGCTGGGTCATCAATTCGGGCTTTCAGTCCCGACTACGTACGCGCCCAGATCGGATACGTGTCCCAGCATTCCTATTTTTTCGACACCTCCGTGTATGAAAACCTCCGCCTTGCTCGACGGGGCGTTGCAGCCCCCGAAGTGGAGCAGGCCGCGCGACGGGCCCAGATTCACGACCTGATCATGAGTCTACCCAAGGGCTACGATACGCTCATCGGTGAGCACGGCGCGCGTCTGAGCGCCGGAGAGCGCCAGCGGCTGGGCATCGCCCGCGTATTCATCAAAGACGCTCCATTGCTGATCCTGGATGAGCCGACCGCCAATCTCGATGCCGTGACGGAAGCGGAGGTTCTATCGACCCTGTTCGATCTGATGCGCTCGAGGACCAGTCTGTTGATCACACACCGCCTCCTCGGACTGGAACAACTCGATCAGATAATCGTATTGGACCATGGGGAGATCGTCGAGCGCGGTACGCATGCCAGCCTGCTGGCGGCCGGCGGCCTCTACGGCAAGCTGTGGACCCTGCAAAACCGCCAACAGAATGAGGCTTCCGACCCGCTTGCAAGGCACACCTGAAAGTGCTATAATGCGCGCAACTTCCCCGTTTGGAAACAGTCGAGTGAGCACGGAACGGCAATACGGCGTCTTCCCCTGTAGTTTCACCTTGAGTCAAAGCCCCGATACTCCGAACTCTCTGTAGCTCGCGCCCGCACCCACGGGGGGCAGGTTTCAATCCAACTTTTCCCAGAAGGCAATGAACAACATGAAGATACTGGAGCTCGAGAACGAACCGCTGGCGAGACTGCGTTCGGTCGCCAAGGATCTGAACGTCACGAATTTCAATCGACTCAAGAAAGAGGCCCTCATTGTGCAGATCCGCCAGGCGGAGGCACAGAAGGAGGGGGTGGAGCTGCGCGGCGGTGTGCTGGAGATCATGAGCGAGGGCATTGGCTTCCTGCGCGCGGCCAACTATCGCATCAGTGATCAGGACGTGTACGTCTCACAGGCCCAGCTGCGTCGCTACGAACTACGCGCCGGCGACCTCGTCATTGGTCACGTCCGCCCGCCACGCGAATCGGAGCGGCACTATGGCTTGCTCAAGGTTGAGAGCGTCAACGGCCTTGATCCGGAGGAAGCCTCCCGCCGGCCGGTCTTTGAGAACCTCACCCCGATTTTTCCCGACAAGCGATTCGACCTAGAGATCGATCATGATACGCTTTCATCGCGCCTCATCAACCTCGTGGCGCCGATCGGGCGCGGGCAGCGCGGCCTGATCGTCTCGCCTCCGAAGGCCGGCAAGACCACCATCCTGAAGCACATCGCCAACTCGATCTCCACCAAATACCCCGACGTGCACCTCATGGTCGCACTGATCGGCGAGCGCCCGGAGGAGGTCACCGACATGGATCGGTCCGTGGATGCCGAGGTCGTTGCCTCCACCTTTGACGAGCCGGTCACCTCCCATGTGCGCACGGCCGAGATCGCTCTTGACCGCGCCAAGCGTATGGTCGAGATCGGTCGCCACGTTGTCATCCTGATGGATTCCATCACCCGCTTGGCGCGCGCCTACAACCTGGTCGTCAATCCGTCCGGGCGGACGCTCTCAGGCGGCATGGATCCCTCTGCGTTGTATCCGCCCAAACGCTTCTTCGGGGCGGCGCGCAATATCGAGGAAGGCGGTTCGCTCACCATCATCGCCACGTGCCTGGTCGATACCGGCTCGCGTTTGGATGACGTCGTCTACGAGGAGTTCAAGGGCACCGGCAACATGGAGTTGCTGCTTTCCAGGAAGCTTCAAGAACGCCGCATATTCCCCGCCGTAGACATCGAGCGCTCATCAACCCGCCGAGAAGAACTGCTGCTTGGACCCGATATCCTGCAGCGCGTGTGGCTGATGCGGCGCATGTACGGGCAGATGGTCAGCCCCCCTCCGGCCGGCGCCGGCATGGATCAAACCATGGCGACGGAAGCGATCCTGACGCGCCTCGACCGCGCCAAGAACAACCAGCACTTCCTCGAGACGCTGACGGAAGACACCTAGTAGAATACCTGCGATCCGGCCTCGGGGTTCAAGGCTCAGGCATTCCGCCGGGCGTCAGGACTCGGAGCCGATCCCGCATCAGCCTACTGAAGCATGGGCGCACTCATTCAAACCCTCAACAGGCATCGTTTCACCGTCCTTTCATGGGCAGTCACCGCTTTAATCGTGGCGGCCCTGCTCGGAGTCACCTTCTGGTGGACTGGGCAGGGCTTGGCGTCCATCCCGGCTCCCTCCGTCTCGCCGGCTACGGCACCGCAGGATCCGGCCTCGATCGGGCTGCCGGCCTCGGCTGGTGGTCAGCCGATCAATACGAGCATCCTCAGGAATCTGGCACTGAAGACCACGCTCACGGGGCTGACGAACACTAAACCGACCACATACCGCGTGATGCAGGGTGATTCCCTCTTCGCGATTGCCAAGCAATACAACATCAAGCCCGAGACTATCCTGTACAGTAACGAGGCGACGCTGAACGACAACCCATCCAACCTGAGCCCCGGAATGGAGCTCCTCATCCCGCCTGTTGACGGTCTGACGTATACCTGGAAGGACGGGGACACTCTGGACAGCGTGGCAGACCAGTTCAAGGGCGATCTTAACGAGGACAAGAAGATCGATAAGGTTGATGCAGCCCTGCTGCGCGATGCCATTGTGAGCTGGCCGAGCAATGATCTCGATTTGACTGACCCGGAGGTGAAGGCAGGCCAGGTGGTCATGATCCCGGGTGGGCGTCGCGAACTCGTGTCGTGGCTGGAATTTGTGCCGACGATCAACCGCGATGGGTCGACGGCCACGTCAGAGTTGGGCGGAAGCGCGTGCGCTGCCGGCCCCGGTTCGCCGCCTGGCATTTGGCCCACCGACGGTCCGCACACCCTCTCGGGCAACAACTACTCAGGCAGCCATCTAGGAATTGATATCACCGCGTCAACCAGCACGGCTGTCCTTGCCTCCGGCGGTGGCGTCGTGGTGTTTTCCGGCTTCAGCCAGTATGGGTATGGCAATGTGGTGCAAATCGACCACATGGACGGTTTTGCGACCGTCTATGGCCACCTGAGCCAGATCAATGTCAGCCAGTGCCAAGTGGTCTACGGCGGCCAAGTGATCGGCATGGCGGGTAGCACCGGCAACTCCACTGGCGTCCATCTGCATTTCGAAGTCCGCCAGGGCAACGTGAACATGAACCCGTGGAGCATCGTCCAGTAGCATTCGATGAGACCTCGATCGGGGCCGCTCTGAGTGGACTTCCTCTGGGCGGCCTTCGTGTATTTCGGAGTCTTGGCTCGACCAACGACGAGGCACTGGCCTGGGCGTCAGCAGGCGCCGCTGATCTGTCGCTCGTCATTGCTGATGAGCAAACGGCCGGCCGCGGTCGCTCCGGCAGAAAGTGGCTGACGCCTCCCGGCACAGCCGTTGCACTCAGCGTGATCCTTCGAGGCGGGGCACTGGATTCATCCGGCAGACTTGCTGGATTGGGCGCGATGGCCGTGGCGGATGCGTGTGCTTCTCTGGGTCTGCAACCAGCCATCAAGTGGCCTAACGATGTGCTCCTCGGCGGGCGAAAGGTCGCTGGCATCCTCGTCGAGGCGCTGTGGAACGGCGACCATCTGGAAGCCGCTGTCATTGGTGTCGGGATCAACGTTCGTGTCGGTTCCGCCCCAACCTCAGGAACGGTCATCTTTCCGGCGACCAGCATGGAGGAGCAACTCGGCAGCAGCCTCGACCGGGTCGATGTGTTGCGGGCGACGGTCTCCGCGATGACCGCCTGGCGGCCAAGGATGCACACGGCCGAATTCATTGAAGCATGGGAAAGACTCCTGGCGTTCCGCGGGAACCAGGTCACGTTGACCTGCGAGGGTCAGCCTCCCCTCATGGGCAGGATGCTCGGCCTGGAGGACGATGGAAGCCTGCGCCTGATGGGGAACGAAGAAGTGATCCGGGTGCAAGTGGGGGAGATTCATCTTCGCCCCACTGATGATAGAATGGAATGACAGCCAGAGGAGACTATGTTTGACAACCTGCGTGACTCAGAGAACGACAGGCAATCGTTCCAGGAGGCGATCGGTCTTGGGCCAACCGCAAGTGCCCAGCCGAAACCACTGCCTAAACCAGCCTCTGGCGGTCTCCTCGGGATGTCGGCGCCTCAGCGCCTTGTTATTGCTCTACTTCTGCTACTTGCCGTTTGCGTGCTCGGCACCATGTGCCTGTTGATCACCGGGCGTATCAGCGCTTTCTAGGCCCTCACGCTGCGGGGGAACGTCACCCCCGGTAGCGCCCTGCACTGCCGTATCTCCGGCGCCTTCGGCGCCGGCTTTCTTTAGGTCCTCCGCGGCAATGCGCGCAACCGAGGCAACGTAGTCGCCGGGCTGGGGCTTGATGAGGTGCACCCCCTTGGTTGCACGGCCGGCTTCCTTGACTGCACTTACCTTCAGTCGCAGAGCAACGCCGTTCGCGGTGATGATCGTAAGATCATCACCCTTTTGGACCACCCTCGCCGCCGCGATCTTGCCGATCTCCCTGAGAGCTTTGCGGTCGATGGTGGCAACGCCGCCGGTTCCGCGTCCCTTCGGCGCGTATGCCTTCAAGGGAGTCTGCTTGCCAAGGCCCCCGGTCGTCACGACCAGCAGCGAGGCTTTCTTGTCAACAATGTCAACGCTTGTGACCGCATCACCCTTGGCAAGACGGATGCCGCGCACTCCCGCGGCCTGACGCCCCATCGAGCGGACGAGTTTCTCGCTGAACCGCAGCGCCTGGCCCTTTTCGGTCACAAATATGATCTCGTCCTTTCCGGAGGTCGGCCGCGCCCAGCCAAGCGTATCACCCTCCGCCAGGCTCATCGCGATCAAACCCGAGGGCCGGACATCGGCGAACTCTTCCATGTTCACGCGCTTGACCTTGCCGCGTGCGGTGGCCAGCAGGCAGAAGCCGTGTTGGGTGAAATCCGAGACTGCGATAGCCGCCGTCACACGCTCCTCGGCAGCCAGGGAGAGGACATTGACAAGCGGGATACCCCTTGCTGCCCGGTCAGCATCCGGGATTTGATACACCTTCTCCGAGTAGACCTTTCCCTTATCTGAAAAGAACAGCATGGAGTCGAGGCTTCGCGCCGGGATCAGCATCACGACCTCATCCTCGTCCTTGGTACTGTGGCCCAGCACGCCGCGTCCACCCCTGCTCTGCTGCCGGAACACAGAGGCTGCAACACGCTTGACGTAGCCTCGCTCGGTCAGGCTGATGAGCACGGCTTCATCTTGCACCAGATCCGCATCGCTCAGTTCCTCTTTCGCCTCCGCAGCGATGCGCGTGCGGCGATCGTCGCCATATTTGTCAGCCACGTCTTTCAGATCCGATTGGATCAGCGCCAGGATCTTCTTGGGGTGCGCCAGCAGATCCTCCAGTTGGGCGATCTGCTCCGTCACCTGCTTGTGCTCATCCTCGATCTTCTTGCGCTCCAGAGCCGCCAATCGCCTGAGTTGCATATCAAGGATGGCCTGGGCCTGAAGCTCGCTCAGTTTGAAGCGCTGCACCAGGTTGGCCTTGGCGGCGTCCGCATCCTGCGACTCCCGGATGGTCTTGATCACCGCGTCCAGGTGGCCGAGGGCGATCATGTAGCCATCCAGTATGTGCAGACGGGCGCGTGCTTTGGCCAGCTCGAAGTTCGAGCGCCGCACCACCACGGTCTGACGGTGTTCGATGAAGATCTGCAGGGCCTTCTTGAGGGGCAGGGTTCGCGGCTCGCCGTCCACCAGGGCCAGCATCTGTACGCCAAAGGTCGACTGCAGCGGGGTGTACTTATAGAGCTGATTCAGGACTTTGCGCGGCTGTGCACCCCGCTTGAGCTCCATCACGATACTCATGCCACGCTGGTCCGACTCATCGCGCAAGTCTGCAATCTGATCGACCTTGTCCTGCCGCACCAACTCTGCAATGCGCTCGATCAGTCCCGATTTGTTGACCTGAAAGGGGATCTCGGTGATGATGATCTCATGCTTGCCGCTCTTTCCCTCCTCAATATGCGCCGTCCCGCGCACCACGATCCGGCCGCGTCCCGTCGCGTAGGCCGCATCGATGCCCTCGCGACCGACGATAATGCCGCCCGTGGGAAAATCGGGTCCGGGTACGCGCTGCATCAGCTCTTCGATGGAGACCTCGTCGATCCGGTCGTAGTTCTCAATCAGGAGATTGATCGCGGCCGCAAGTTCGCGCAGATTGTGGGGCGGGATGTTGGTCGCCATCCCGACAGCAATGCCAGACGCCCCATTCATCAGTAGGTTCGGGATGCGGGAAGGCAGCACCAGCGGCTCTTCCAGCGACTCGTCGAAGTTCGGGCCAAAGTCGACCGTTTCCTTGTCGATGTCGGCCAGCATCTCTTCGGCCAGCCGATGCAGCCTAGCCTCCGTGTAACGCATGGCTGCCGGGGCGTCACCGTCGATCGACCCGAAATTTCCCTGTCCATCCACGAGCAGGTAACGCATGGAGAAGTCCTGCGCCATGCGCGCCATGCTTTCGTAGACGGCCGCGTCACCATGTGGATGGTATTTTCCGAGCACCTCCCCGACGATTCGGGCGGACTTCTTGAACGAGGAACTGGCCCGCATGCCCATGTCGTGCATGGCGTAGAGGATGCGGCGATGGACGGGCTTCAACCCATCCCGGGCGTCCGGTAGGGCGCGCGCCACGATCACGCTCATCGCGTAGTCGAGGTAGGCGGAACGCATCTGGGCATCAATGTCTACGTGCTCAACGGTGCCAATATCCATGGGTTTTCCTGAAAGGGGGCACAAAAAGACACGAAGACTACGGGAGATTGACTTCGTGTCGCTTTAAATGAAGGGCAAGCTGACAACAAGGCAATTATACCATCTCAGAACGCACCGCTGCCTGCGCAGGAATTCCTGCGCTATGCCGGCGTCTGAAGCGCCGATCCAAGGCCCCACCGCGCCCGCCTTCAGGGCACCGTCCACGCCAGCACTTGCGGCGAGCCGACGCCTCACAAGCGGTAGTTCCTGGAAAACGAAGAGCGCGAAGGCTTGATTGCCTTTCGCGCTCGATCATGTCCGCCCACACTGGGTCAGATTCGGGGGGCCCGGTCGCCCATCTGGAGTGCCGAAGGTGGGACTTGAACCCACATGAGGGAAACCTCACTACGCCCTGAACGTAGCGCGTCTGCCAATTCCGCCACTTCGGCTTGCGGCGTGTATTTTATCTCAATCAGGTGGACTGTCAACCTCGCCGGCCTGCGGCCTCCGGCCTCGACCAGCCCTCACCTGGCTCCGCCAAGTCGCCGCGTCGGAGGGCAACTTTTCGGCGGGTTCGACGTTATATGTGATGGATTAGACAAGCGCGAGAGGTACGACCCATGTTGACCATACTTGCCATTGCCGGTTTGCTGTTGCTCCTGGCCCTTGCCGGGGCCGATCTGCTGGTCTCCGGAATCAGCTCAGATGAACTGACGCGTATGGGCCTGCAGCACTAGCCTTGCCGCTGGATCCGCCGGGGCACTCAGCCCGGCGCGCCTCGAGGCGCGCCGGGCTTCTCTTTCCAGCGGCAGAGAGCTTGGGACGCCGGCAGGCGCCGCCGCTGGAGACTCCCGGCGTTTCCAAGGGATCGGGAAGCCGTGAGTCTCCTTACGATATAATCCAGCCGTGGAGCATCAACTGATCCAAGAGAAGGCCGCCAGAATGTCACAGGACTGCGAAATCGCGCGGCTGCTCTATCTTCAGACCGGTTACGCGTTGGGAAATCGACCAGATCACCCGCTGCGCCGAGGTGCCGGCGCACGACGCGGTTATCTGATAGTAGCAGGAGAGGGGCGTGTTTAGCGAGATCGGACCACGACATACGAAGATCACCAAAGTGATCGAAGTAAGCGCAGGCAAGGCGATCCTTGAGGACCACAATCGGTATCCCCTGGAGGAGTGCAATCTATACTTCCTGTCCCCGAACGACGAACTGATGTGGCTCGCCGAACGACCCGCGCCGGATGCGCACTACATTCGGGTGCGCCTCAACGAGGATGGACGCTCGCTTTCGGCCTATACAACGGGACGGCATGCGTGCGAGATCGACCTGAAGTCCGGGAAGCTCCTGAGCCAGCTAGAGTTCAAATAGCCAGCACCCCGTACGGAAACCCCGGCACGGGAGGCCTCGAGGGAGAAGGCCGCCACAGCCCGGCCAGCATCTTAAGACGAAATGCGCATGCATCAGTGCCATCCGTCAAATCCCCGGTGCACGGTCAGCCCTTATAATCGGCGCCGATAGTCCGGGTGCACCAAGCGGCCGGGATCGGGCCATTGCACTTGTCCATGCATTCTGAATCTTGCTGGGTGGTACGAAGCTAGTCAGAGCATCTGGCCAAAACCGAGTCCCATCTCCCAGGACAACCTGGGAGGACACAAGCGAAGCCATCTCTTCGCGTGGAGGTGAGTTGTGAAAATTGTGGTATGCGTCAAACAGGTACCGGATTCAGAGGCTAAAGTCACTGCATCAGGCGGACTGATCTCCTGGGGGGAGGCACCCCTGGTGATTAATCCATTCGATGAGTTCGCCGTCGAGGGTGCCCTGCTCCAGAGGGAGGCGCACGGCGGCACCGTTACTGCGCTGAGCATCGGCCCCGAGTCGGGAAAAGAGGCGCTGAAGCATGCCCTGGCCGTGGGCGCGGACGATGCCATTCTGATCAGCGACCCGGCCTTGAAGAAGCTTGATACCCAGGCCGCGGCACGCATCCTGGCAGCTGCGATCAACAAGATCGGTAGCGTGGAAATGGTGATGTTTGGGCGCCAGACGCTCGATGACGGGTCGGGCATCACTGCTGCACAGACCGCTCGGGTGCTCGGCTGGCCAATGCTCGGCCTTGTCGGACACATTACATTGGAGGGCGGCAGCATTCAGGTTTCACGCGTAATCGAAGAGGGCCGGCAGAACGTGAAGGCCCCCCTCCCCGCTGTGCTCAGCATCGTACAAAGCATCGGAGAACCTCGCTACCCCTCTTTCATCGGAATTCGCAAGGCCGCCAAGGCAACCATTCCGGTGTGGTCTCTTGCGGACTTGGGTGCACCTGCCCCATCAGTTGTTGTCAACCGGACCGACCTCATCACACCCCCCAGTCGGGAAATCACGTGCGAATTGATCACGGGGGACAGCCCTAGAGTCATCGCCGAGACGCTTGTCGATAGAATCCTAGCGGAGAAGGTCCGATGAAGAGCCTAGTCTATGTTGACCACTTCAAAGGCCTGGTTCAACCTGCCTCCTGGGAGGCGCTGGGCGTTGCTAAGAGCCTTGGAACAGCCATTGCAGTCGTCTTCGGCACTGGCCTGGACGACGTGTGCAATACCGCGTTCGAGATGGGCGCCGACGAGGTGCTGCTTGCCGATGATGCCAGCCTGGTGGATTATCGCGCCGAGGCATTTGCGTCCACACTGGTGTCCATCTCCACCTCGCAGAGCCCGGACCTCATCCTGCTCCCAACGACCACGCGCACACGCGAGTTCGCCGCCATGGCAGCGGTCGATCTGAACACCGGCGTTCTCGTGGATCTGACGGGCCTCGTCAGCGAAGGGGGCCAACTCAAGGCGACCCGACCGATCTACGAGGGGAAGCTTGCAGAGCAGGTCGTATGCTCCGGCAAGCCCGTCATTGCCACCTTGCGGGCACGCGCCTTCCCGCGCCCGTCAGGCGACCCGTCACGCACGGGCAAACTCAGCAAAGTCCCGGCAAGAACAGAATCACCAACTTCGCTGGTTGGCTATGAGGTGGCTGAGCAAGCGTTGAGCGTTTCTGATGCGAGCATCGTCGCCTCAGGCGGCCGGGGTGTGTCAAACAACCCGGCACTAACACCGCCCTCCGGCCTGGACGAACGAGGTACGGAGATCTGGCGTGCGCAGCAGGGCTTCAAATTGATTGGCGACCTGGCGGCAATCCTGGGAGGCGCTGTGGGCGCCAGTCGTGCGGCCGTTGATGGCGGATACATACCCTACAGCCATCAGGTGGGGCAGACGGGCAGAGTGATCGCCCCAGATCTCTACATTGCCTGTGGCATCTCGGGCGCCATCCAGCATCTCGTGGGTATCCGTTCAGCCAAGCTCGTGGTAGCGATCAACAAGGACGCAGAAGCGCCGATCTTCAAGGTCGCACGCTATGGCGTGGTCGGTGACCTGTTCGAGATCGTCCCCGCGCTCACCGAGGCTTTCAAGCAGAAGCGCGGCAAGTAGGCACTCCACCGGCCCAAACTCCGCAAGAATAGAAACAGGGTTGCATTGCTGCAACCCTGTTTTGTCGACCCCAGGCGACTACTGGACAACCACGACGTTGGAGGCCTGCAAGCCCTTCGGGCCTTCCTCGATCGAGAACTCGACCTTCTGCTCGGGCTCAAGCTTCCGGTAGCCATCCATTTGCAGCGCCGAAAAGTAGACAAACACGTCCTCTCCCTGTTCACGGCCAATAAAGCCATAGCCCTTGGTGGCATTGAACCACTTGACCGTGCCTATGAATCTTTCTGCCATCTCTCATTTCTCCTGCATCGAAAAAAATTGCCCGGCTGCCTGATGTCGTTCCCGCATCAGACGAGCACGGAAAGCGGGCGCAAGATTATCATGCGGCAAGGGTCGTGTCAAGGTGGCGCTGCATCCGTTTTCGGATGACCGCGTAGCGCGAGATCAGATGGATCCACGGTGGAGACCAGCGGGTGTGTGGGCAGCCTTGTCGGATGACCTGGCGCAGCTCCCACGCATGGCCAAATGGGGGCAGCGTCAGGGTCGAGCGACCCAGCTCCCAACAGGTGTGGGCGTCCGAACCGACCGTGCCGGCCACACCGTGCGTGTCGGCGAACTGGTAGGCAAGACGGTTGTGCCCTGGCCACATGCATCTCGAATTGTAGGTTTCGATCGCGTCCACCAACGTCAGCACCTCGAGCAGATGCTGCTCCTTCCAGCCACCCTTTCGATGCGCATCGAACGGATGCGAGATGCTGATGAAAGCACCCTGTTCACGCAGTCGGGCGATTGTCTCCTGCGGTGAGAGGCCAGGCGGAATCTCGGACCGAACAAATGCTGCCAACACCTCGCCACGTGTCGTCATGATCTCCTCCCCAACTATGACGCGCCCAGGATCGAGTTCCTGCGCAGCGAGAGCCCCGGCAATAGTGTTGTGGTCTGTCACCACCACCCGATCGATGCCCTTCCGGGCACAGCATTCAACGAGGCGGTGGGGCGAGACAAGGCAATCCTTAGAGAAGCTGGTGTGACAATGAAATTCGACTCGAAGCATGTGCTTCATTCTAATGCACGGCCGTTGCCCGATTTTACCTTTTCCTATACAATCCTACTGGATGAACCCGGTGCCGTTCCGCCAGCAGCCCTTCTTTCGTGCTCTGATATTTGCAGTCGCCCTGGCTGCCACATGGATCTACTCCTTCGTCTTTCAGGACAGCCGGCCCGCCAGTCTGGCTGCCCTTGGCCTTGACCTGATTCTGCTGTTTCTCCTGCTTCAAGCCTGCCTCTTCTTCTACGCACAATTCATTCTCCCCGTCCGCACATTACACGACCGCCTGCGAATCTGGAGCCGCTTGCTTCTGCATGCGCGAAACGCCCACGGTCCCGCCGTATTCGTTCAAAATGGCCGCAAGGTGGAGCGGCGCGGTGAGAGCAGCAAGTCCGGACCCGGCCTGCTGTGGATCGACACAGCCAGCGCGGTCGTGACCCGTGCCGAGACCGGTCCCAAGCAAGTGCTGGGCCCGGGCATACATTTCGTCGATTCCCGAGAGCGAATTGACGCAACCTTCAGCCTTCACACACAGACCTACTTGATCGGACCCGGCCAAGACGAGCCCATCTTCGAAAAGCTGCCGGAATCTTCCGGCGAAGAGGATCGCAGGCGGCACGCGTCGATGCAGTCCAGGCGTCAGATGGTGAGCGGTCTCACTCGCGACGGCAATGAGGTCATCCCCGAGATCAGGGTGGTCTTCAGACTGGATGACTCACCTGCCCAACCCGGCAGGCCCGGTTCGCGATTCGGTTTCATGAAAGAGGCGGTTGAACGGGCGGCGCGCAGCGAGGGCGTGAACGTGGACCCGGTGTCTGCGCATCGCCTTCACGTCGCCTGGAATCAACTGCCCGGGCTGATCGCCGTGGATCTGTGGAGAGAATATCTGGCAAAGTTCACGCTCGACGAGCTCTTCAGCGCACAGTTCGCGGCCGTTCCGGACATCCTGCAGCCTGAAGACCCTGTGCCAGCTGAAGCCTTTCCGGCGACTCCCATGGTGGTTCGACGCAACTGGCCTGCCCGGGTGCTCTGGCGGTTCAATAACTCTCTGGAGCGGTGGATCGAGGCACGAGGCAGCAGGGACGAGGAGATAAGGGACAGTGTGTTTGCACTAAAGCCGGACGTGCAGATTCGGCAGATGGCCGGCCGCCAATACACAGCACTGCAGATCGCTGCCCACATGGTGAAAGCTCGAATGACCCAGGCTGCCGTCCCCATCCTGGACGAGTGCGGTCGATGCCTCAAGGGGCACGTCCTGAGCGAGGAATACAAGCGGCTTCGAGAGCGGGGATTGCGAATTCTGGATGTGACGCTTAGCGGCTACCGCTTCGACCCGGCAGTCGAGGAGCAGATCGTCCAGCAGTGGAGGACTGCCTGGCTTTCCAATGCGACGAGCGAGCGGGCACACGTCGAACAACTGGAGGTTCTGGCTGCGGAGTCCGGCAAACAACGGGCGCTGCTCGAGCATGCCAAGGTCCTAGAAAAAGCCATGCGGACCGAATCGCCAGCCTCGATCCCGGCGGCTCTGAGGATTTTGCTCCAAGCCTCGCATAACGAGATCCTCACAGATGAACGCCTGCATGGACGGGGCAGCACCGAACTGAACGCGCTATCCGAGCTCTCAAAGTGGGTGGAGTCCCCGACCAATGAATAGGGCACAGAGCGCGCGGCTGGGACTTCCTTCCGGGCTGCAGGTCGAGACCCGCCGCCTAGGCGCCTTGCTGGGGAAATACCTGACACGCCAACTCAACCGGCTGTTCGATCTGACAACTGTGGGGGTGGGACGACGCCGCCTCCAAGTTCTTTTGTACGTGCTAATGTTTGCCGTGGCTGCCTTTGGCGCGCACGCGCTCCTGCAGGTCCAGTTCGGTTTCTCTGCCGGTACTCCAATAGCTTTCAACGCTCTGTTCCCACTCGCGTTCATCACAGGCCTGCGAATCATCTTAATAGTTGGGATAGCAGCTTCCGTAGGGCTGCACATTTCAGGCCGTTTCCTTGCTGACATCTTTGAGCTGAAGGATACTCGGACTGCCTGGAGGTACATCAGCCACCTCGCCGCGGGCACCGGCGAGGAGGTGATCCATCTGCGGGACGGCAGGATCTCGGATGCTGACAGGGGTTCGCCCATCGCGCAAATCGGAGGACCGGGGCGCGTGTCTGTGGGTCATGACACTGCCGCCCTCTTCGAGAAAGCCGACGGAACTCCTCACGTGATCGGTTCCGCAGATGGATCGGACAATCGTGCCGAAGGTCCAACTGTGGGCGCGGTGCTTGAAGGATTCGAGCGGCTGCGGGAGCCGGTCGTCAATCTCCGCGATCAGTATATCGGCAATCCCTCAGGCGAACCACTAACGGTCGTCGGGCGAAGTCTCGATGGAATGCCCATTAGCGTCACGGACGTGCGTGGCGTTTTCAGCATTCGCCGTGATATATCACGCGCGGATCAAGCAGTATCCGTGGAGCGGCCATTCCCGTTCCGCGCTCGTGACATAGAGAACCTCATCTACAACCAGGCGGTGCCGGTCTTGACAGCGGGCGAGCATCCATCTGGTCTTCCCGGGGACTGGACGACGACGATGCACGTCCTGATTCGCGACTCGCTGCGCGAATTCATGAGCCAAAATCGGCTCTCGGAATACCTGGCAGGTGTCGGCGCGCACGAGACCGATCGGTCCGAATTCCGAGCCGATACCATCCTCACCAAGACGCTACAGGTCTCGAGCAACATGCCCGAGACGGGCTCGGCCGGGGCAGCCTCCGTGCCGAGGTTCTACCCGCGAACAGATCTAAGCAGCAGGTTCAAGAAGTATGGGAGCGAGTTCTCGACCAGAGCGCAGGAGTTGGGGCTTGAGCTGCACTGGATCGGTGTGGGCACGTGGAAGATGCCGGACGACAGCAGCGAGGTGGCGGTCAGCGAGAAGCATGTGGAGGCGTGGCGTATGAATCGCGAAAACACCCAACGTTCTGATCCGCAGGCGCTCGAGCGAGTTGCCGAATCAGCGCTGTTGGAGTGCAAGCTGCGTCTGATCCAAGATGTTCCGATAGCCCGGCATCAAAAGAACCAGGCTAGATACGCAGACAAGACCGTGCTCATGGAATGTATGCTTCAGGATTTCTGGGAGCAGCTCGGCGAGGCCCTGGACCTCCATTACCGCAATGGCACCCCATCATCCGATCTTGAGGAGTTGGAAGAGGCGGTCTTGAAGGTGGAGCAACTACTGAGAATCTCCCAGCTGGGTCACGTCCTCGGTGGAGGAACGATGAGCCGCGTCCGGAAGCGCGATGAACGGCGTGTGAGCATGGATGCCCCCCCGGCACCGGCCTCTCGGGCTGAAGCCGCAGAATACCAGGGCTTGTTGAGCAAGCTGCAAGGAGACTACAGGGTCGCCGAGGCCATGATCGCGAACGAGAGGCGCCGGCACGGCGAACTCAACCGGGAGCAGCTGATCGCTCGCATCGTTGAACGCTTTGGGCGGCATGGGCACTAGCAAGGCGGGTGGCCATGGGGAAGTCGTCATTTCGCCCGAGGTACAGGAAGCCCTGCTCTCCAAAGAACCGGTTGTCGCTCTCGAATCCGCGCTGATCACACATGGGCTACCCTTCCCCCGCAACGTGGAGGTTGCCCGGCAGATGGTTTCAAGTGTTTCGGGCGAGGGGGCGACGGCTGCCACGGTGGCCGTGATCGACGGCAGGATCCATGTCGGCCTGACAGATGCACAGATCCAGGTATTGGCTGAATCCAGGTCCAGTCGCAAGGTCGGCGTCCGCGATTTCGCTCTGGCGTCCGTTCAGAGAAGCAGCGGCGGGACGACGGTGGCTGCCACAATTTTCGCGGCCAACAGGGCGGGGATGCGCGTGTTTGCGACCGGCGGCATAGGCGGCGTTCACAGGGAGTATGCTTTTGACGTCTCTGCCGATCTTGCCGCCCTAGCCCACACGCCGATTATTGTGGTGTGCGCAGGCGCAAAGGCGATCCTGGATCTTCGGGCCACGCTGGAGTACTTGGAGACCCTGAACGTGCCCGTGCTCGGCTACGGAACCGACGATTTCCCGGCGTTCTACTCACGGACGAGCGGGCTCAAGGCGGGTGGGCGGCTCGACTCGCCTCAGGAGGTCGCCAAGTACTGGGCGGCACACTGCGCACTGGGAATGCGTTCGGCCGTGCTGGTGGCAAATCCAATTCCCGAGGCCAGCGCGATCCCAAGATCTGAGATGGAGGGCCTAATCACACAAGCCTCAAGAGAGGCGTTGGAGCAAGGCATCCATGGCCAGGCGCTGACGCCATTCTTGCTCAAGCGCCTCGGGGAATTGAGCGATCGTCGCACGATCGAAGCCAATGTGGCGCTCCTCGTAAACAACGCCCGCCTTGCCGCTCAGATCGCCGTTGCTGTCGTGCATCAGGAGAAGAGCAAGGAGCGCCCAACATGAAACCCGAATTCTCAATCTCCACCGAGTTTCCGGCCACGGCCGAAACGATTTTCCGAGCCTGGCTTTCCAACGACGGGCACTCCGCCATGACCGGCAGCGCGGCGAAAGTTGAACCCCGCGTCGGAGGCAAGTTCACGGCATGGGATGGGTACATCACCGGCAAGACGCTAGAATTGAAACCCTGCTCGAGAATCGTCCAGGCCTGGCGAACCAGCGACTTTGCAGAAACAGACCCCGATTCGAAGATCGAGGTGACACTCAAAGCTGTGAAGGGTGGTACAAGGTTGACCCTGATCCATTCCGGCATTCCTGACGGACAGGCGGAGAGCTATAAGGCCGGTTGGGAGGAATGGTACTTTGCTCCGATGCGAGCGTACTTCAAGAAGTGACGCCTCGCACAGGCGGGCATAGCAGCGGAGCCTCCAGCTGTCAGCCCTCGGTCTTCTCAAGAAGTTCCAGCACCAGACTCTCAGGTACTTGCACGGCGATCAGCTCGCCGCGTACCGTGATCCAGATGACCAGGGCAAGAATACTGGAATGGGCGTGCCATTATGGTGTCGACGTTCCCGTTGGTGTCGGAGTGAGCGATGGTCTCGGCGTGCCAGAAGGCAGAAGCGTCGGCGTCAGCGTGAGCGTGGGTGCAACAGAGGCAACCGTTGTGGGTGGTTCGCCTTGCACCAGGAACCGTCCGCTGACGACGTATCTGTCCCCCACAAACAGCTGCACACTGTAGATGCCTGGCAACCACTGATCAGCGGAGGGATTCCAATCCGTGAAACCGGATCCGCCGGTCGCCCCATCCCACGGCTTGGTCTCGTAGTTGGTCAACTCGCCCTCCCGAAACCAAAGGGCGGTCCACTGTACTCCGGGAAACATGCCGTCGTAGGTGAAAATGCCATACACATGACCCACCGGGTTCTGGAATACCGTTTGAGGCTGGACAGGAGGATACACGCTACTGGCGGTCGTGAACTCCAGGGGCGAGAAGACGACATCGGGATTGGGTGTGACTGTACTCTGAAAGAGCGCCTGGATCGGCGCTGGAACGTGAGGGGTGGCGCTGGCCGTCGGCGTCGGCGATTTCACGGGCGTGTCAGTCACAGTTGGGCTCAGGGTGATGGTCGGCGAGAGCGTGATCGAAGGGATTGGCGTTATCGTGGGCGTGAGCGACGGCGTTGGCGAAGGTGGAAAATATTGATATGCCACTGGCAATCCATAGATGGGCAACGCTACCGCCGCCAGCATCAGTAAGACAGAAAGGCCAAGCAAACGCCAGCCGGAGGCCTCCCGCCGCCTTCGGAGGTGGTAGAAAGTCATTTTGCGCGCAGATTGGATCGTCCGCAAGCCGTTTCGCACTGCAAGCAACGCAAACAGCACGAGCAGCAACACGATGGCGATGGTTCCAGCCTGAAGGTCCACCTGCGGCATTATACTGCTTCCGACTCGCGGTCCATCAGCAGGCCGCTCCGGGGAGACGACTCGCGCGTTGGGATGTGGTCATTGCTGCGTTCATCTGGTCACGGTAGAATTGCCGCCATGGATGATCTGGTTTTTCTCAAGCTGGGGGGCTCACTGATTACAGAGAAGACCCAACGATACACCCCGCGGCTTGACAAACTGCTTTCATTGGCAGGAGAAATTCATGCGGCTCTCACGGAGATGTCGTCGATCCGACTCGTCCTCGGCCACGGCTCGGGATCATTCGGCCATTATGCGGTGCAGGAACACCTCAATCCGGATGTCTTTCCCGTCTCCAAGGAAGGTAGGCCGCAGTCGGACAACCGCTACTGGGAGGGCTTTGCAGAGGTCTGGTACCGGGCTTCGCAGCTTAATCGTTATGTCATTGACGCAATGCGCCAAGCAGGCGTACCTGCCATCTCGCTTGCGCCTTCTGCAGCTGCCACGACCTCTGGTGGGACGATTGTCTCTTGGGATCTCACGTCTTTGCATGCCGCGCTCAATTCCGGGGTTGTGCCGTTGATCTACGGTGATATTGTCTTTGACCAGATCCAGGGCGGCAAGGTACTCTCCACCGAAGCGCTCATGTGGCACCTTGCCCACCATCTGCAGCCACGGCGCATCCTGCTCGCGGGACTCGAGGCCGCGGTCTGGGCGGATTTCCCAAGCCGGACCTCGGCAATCGAGAAAATCATGCCAAGCACCTTCGGTCCGTTGGCCGACAGGATCGGTGGATCGCACGGGCCAGACGTCACGGGAGGGATGAAATCCAAGGTCGCCGAGATGCTGGCCTTGGTGCAGGCCATCCCGGGTCTGACAGTTCAGATCTTCTCAGGAGAGGAACATGGCAACGTCCGCAGGGCGCTCACCGGCGAGGCCTTGGGAACCTCGATCGCGAGTGACTAAGGTAACGTCGCTCGAGGATAGATTGTCATTGTGAACATTTTCCATAATCGGCTAGAATCTCTGAAAAGGAGCTTACATGGCACTCAAGACTAAGACACGAAGGAAGGCCTCACCTACCAAGAAACGAGGCACAGCCGCCAAGACCAAGTCGGCTCAGAAGCGGCGGGTGACTGGCCCGTCCTTGGCTGGCAAGAAGGCGGCGGTGGCCTTTGCACCTACCAGATTGAAGCTCCGGCGCCCAGTTCCGTCGGATCTCGCGATCGCTCAGGAAGCAAAGCTCAAGCCGATCCTCCAAGTGGCTGAAGAATTGGGAATCCGCCCAGACGAACTGGAGCTGTATGGTCCCTACAAGGCCAAAGTCAAGCTCGAGATCCTGGATCGCCTGAAGAAACGGCCCAACGGAAAATACGTTGACGTCACGGCGATCACGCCGACACCGCTCGGTGAGGGCAAAAGCACGACCACGGCAGGGCTTTCGCAGGCACTCGGAGCCCACCTCGGCAGGAGGGTCATGACGACCATCCGACAGCCCTCGCAGGGTCCGACTTTCGGCATTAAGGGTGGTGCAGCCGGCGGGGGATACGCGCAGATCGTACCCATGGAGGATTTCAATCTGCACCTGACCGGCGATATTCACGCCATCACGGCCGCGCACAATCTGTGCGCCGCGGCGCTGGATACGCGGGTGATGCACGAATCCCTACAGGACGACGCGAAGCTCTTCGAGGCGCTGTGCCCACCGGACAAGAAGGGCAATCGCCGGTTTTCACCGAGCATGCTGCGGCGGTTGAAAAGATTGGGCATTGACAAGACCAATCCCAATGACCTGACACCCGAAGAACGGAGCCGCTTCGCGAGACTCGACATCGATCCTGCCACCATCACGTGGAGGCGGGTGATCGATGTAAACGACCGGATGCTGCGCCAGATCGAGGTGGGGTTGGGACCTGACGAGCAGGGCTTTCAGCACCGCTCAGGCTATGACATCACGGTTGCCAGCGAGATCATGGCGATCCTTGCACTGACTACCGGCTTGGAAGATATGCGGGAGCGGCTGGGAGCAATCGTGCTCGCCACCAACAAACGCGGCGAGGCCGTTACAGCCGAGGACCTCGGCGTGGCAGGTGCCCTCACCGTGCTCATGAAGGATGCCATCAAGCCGAATCTGATGCAGACTCTCGAAGGCACGCCGGCATTTGTGCACGCCGGACCGTTTGCAAACATCGCGCACGGAAACAGCTCAATCCTGGCGGACAAGATCGCGTTGAAGCTTGCGGACTACGTGATCACCGAGTCTGGATTCGGCGCCGATATCGGGATGGAGAAATTCTTTGACATCAAGTGCCGGTTCAGCGGTCTGATCCCTCATGTGGTCGTGCTGGTTGCGACAGTGCGCGCCCTCAAGATGCACGGCGGCGGCCCGAAGGTGGTGGCTGGCAAGCCGCTGGCGCCGGAATACACTGACGAGAACCTGGATCTGCTCCGCAAGGGTCTACCCAATCTTGAGCGACACGTGCAGAATGCCCTCAAGTTCGGCGTGAACGTTGTGGTTGCAGTGAATTCATTTGCAACGGATACCCCAGCCGAGGTGGAGTTGGTTCGCAAAGCCGCCCTTGAGTTCGGCGCCATGGACGCCGTAGTGGCCACGCATTGGGCGGATGGTGGCAAGGGTGCCATCAAATTGGCTGAAGCAGTGATCAAAGCCGCCGAGAAGCCGAGCGTCTTCAAGTTCCTGTACCCGGTTGAGATACCGATCAAACAGAAGATTGAAACCATCGCCAAGGAGATCTACGGCGCTGATGGAGTGGACTACAGCCCGGAGGCCGAGGAGCAGATCGAGCGTTATAACCGGCTGGGCTTTGACAAGCTGCCGATCTGCATGGCGAAGACGCACCTTTCATTGACAGCCGACGCGGCTGTGAAGGGTGCACCCACCGGATTCCGTGTCAGCGTCCGAGAAGTGCGGGCATCTGTCGGCGCGGGGTTCATCTATCCGCTGCTTGGCAAGATGAGCACGATGCCAGGTCTACCGACACGACCCGTTTTCTACGACGTCGACATTGACCTGAAGACCGGCAAGGTGGTCGGGTTGTTCTAGCACGACGCGACACGCCCGTGATGACTCAGCAGCCCCCGTGGTGCTACCACGGGGGCTGCTCTTGTCTTCGAGGGGACTAGTCTCCCGGCGTGCCCTCGGGAGTTGGCACTCCCCGCGGAAGCGGGCAGCCCCCAAGATCGACTTGAATGGTGGTTGAGTTGCCACCATCGCCGCCAGTCGGCGCGCAACACTGCTGGGCTGCGTCATAGCCATAGCCCTGCTCGCACTGGCCGGTACCGGCTTGCAGCGCTGCTCCGCCGCAAGAAGTATTGGTCAGTTTGAGATCGAAGCGATAAAGCTGCCTGCCGAAACAAGTCAGCACGGTCTTGCCGTCGACGACATTGCCGCTATCAGAACACTTGAAATCACCAGACTTATCAAGTACCTCGAATGTGGTACCCGACTCGACCAGCACGTTCGTGTACGGGATCTTGTTCACGCAGTCGATCTCATACTGCTCCGCCGTCGGAGCCTGGCATGCCGTGGCTCCCTGACAAATGGGAGCAAGTTGCACCATAGCAACAGGTTGAGCCGCAGCGCCGCTTGGGGGTTCTGCGGGTACGGTTGCGGTGGGCGCGCAGGCTGCTGCAACTACGACCACCAGCCCGGTGATCGCTACTAGCTCGAGGTATCTTCCGTTCATCTCCATCTCCTTATGGCCTTGAGTGATGTAACCACCCTACTTCATAACAGGGAACACCAACCGTGCAAATAGGAGAATTGTCCTACCCGTGCTTCTCGGGCCACCGAAGCCTTAGGGGACCGTCGGGGCCAGAAGCGGGATGGGCAGCACTCGTCCACCGCGGTTTTGCTCCCAAGCGTCGGGAAATGGACTTTTAGGCCATGGGCTGTGCGCGTTCTTGCGTAGAATGCCTGTGCGGCGCTCCCCCGCTCGGTCCCTATTCCCCCCATCTGTGGACAGCGAAAACCTGGCCTGTCTCATCCTCAAAGAGCAGGGACAGATCGGCGATTGTCACCAGTTCGTCTGGAGCGACGATATGGTGGTACTGATTTGGCATGAACCAGATAATATATCCGGGCTCTTCGGGCCAATTCGGGTAATTTGCCTCGAGGGCGGCCAGTCGTTGATCACGCGGCAGGCTCTCGTTTTCAAACGGCAGAAGCTGCACCGGATGGCGGAATATGAACCAGACAATGTTAACGTAGTTGCTATAGACGAGCGCGTCGGGATCTTCCTGCAGAACTTGCTCCGCGGCCTTCACCACGCTCAGCTCGCGGAAGTTCACGGAGTTGGCAATGTTGTAGTTGGTGGGTTCGCCTTGCACAAGCGCCTGCCGCAGGTACGACTGGACAGCAAACAGCGGATACGCCAACCAGACCGCCAGCAGGCCGGCCAACGCATACCGTGTCACTCCGCTGCTTCTCGTGAGATGGCTGAGAACAAGTCTGTCCAGAGTGATGAAGATGGCGGCCAAAACGATCGGGAGCAGGATGATGTAGTAGCGGTCTGACGTGAGATCCAGGTGATCAGCAGTAACAACGGTGAATGCCAGGAGCAGGAAATAGATCCCGGCAAACAACAGGGCTGGCCAGACGTATTCTCCAGAGAGCGCGTGGAGCCACGCCAGCCAGTCGCGCCTGGTGTTGATGACGATCAGCAGCGCCGCCAGCAACAAGAGGGGCAGCCACGGCCGTAGGAGCAGCCAGTCAAGAAACCCCCATCGGGGTACAAACCACCACAGGATCTTGGTCAGGGACAGGCTGATATTTTGGAGCGGCAGCATCGCTCCAAGCTCACGCGGCCCGAAGAGGGTGCCACTGATCGGATAGTTGTGCAACACGGCCCAGGCGACGATCGGCGCAGTAGACGCCAAAAGGGGAACGCTTCCCCGCTTCATGCCGCCTGGACCTTCACGGCGCAGTATTACAATGGCTGCCACTCCCATCAGCACCACGCCCAAATAACGTTGAAGGGTCGCTAGTCCAGCCGCGGCACACATGGCCCAGAGGCCTCGGCGAGATCCGTCGCGCAGATACCGGGCCGCTGCAAGGAGAAACACAAGGATCAGGGTCTCGAAGAAGGGCTCCGAAGCCACATTGGCGTGGATGCGAAGCATTGATCGGGAGAGCAAAACGACAAGTGCTCCGACCGCCGCGTAGAACGGTATGTCCCGGAAGATCGAGTACAACAGCCACCCCGAGAGCCAGATATTGACCCCGTAGAGAATGACATTGAGGTACCACGCCACCACAAAGGTGTCCAACGAAGTCAGGATGCTCAGCCCGGCGAGTAGCAACGGATACAGCGGCGGCCAGAGGATGAGTGGCGCGCCGACCATGTCGACAAAGCCCTTACCCATCACCAAGTTATCCGCCGTCGAAAGATTACGAGCTGCGTCGGATGAGACTCCTGCGCCGTACTTTGAGGTCGCGATCAAGACAAATGCAATACCGATAATCAACAAACAGGACAGGAAGAGCAGATACTTCGCACCGGGAGAGTGCACCTTCAACATAGTGAAACATTATAATGGAGTCGATGCACTCGACGGACTTGCCGACCCTCCATGACGCCATCGGACGCATCCGGGCAGGAACACTTTCGCCGCTCGAATTATGGAAGGCGTGTTCTGATCAGATCGAGCGTCTCAATCCCCGACTGAACGCCTTCATCACATTGATGCAGCCAAGCTATGTTCTAGACTCCCGGTTACCCTCGGCGCCGGAGACTGCGGCCCTGCCTCTCGCCGGCATCCCAATCGCCGTCAAAGACCTATTTGAGACCTCGGGAGTCCGCACCACGGCTGGCTCGCTCTTCTTCAAGGACTACGTTCCTGATCACGATGCAGCCGCAGTCGTAAGGCTCCGCGTTGCGGGCGGGCAGATCATCGGCAAAACCAATACACACGAGATCGCTCTCGGGGTGACGACGATCAATCCGCATTTTGGGGCGTGCCACAATCCCTGGAATGCGGACTGCGTTCCCGGTGGATCGTCGGGCGGCTCAGCGGTGGCCGTGGCCACCGGAATGGCACTGGCGGCCTTGGGCACGGATACGGGCGGCTCAATCAGAATCCCGGCATCCTTGTGCGGCGTTGTGGGTCTGAAGCCCACGTTCGGGCGTGTCAGTCTGCGAGGCATAATCCCCCTCTCTTGGAACTTGGATCACGCCGGCCCGCTGACGCGCTGCGTAGCGGATGCGGCACTGCTACTGCAGGTGATCGCCGGCTACGACGAGGATGACCTCCAATCCGTGGACACCCCGGTGGATCAGTACGCGCGCCAGCTTGAGGATGGCGTTCGCGGATGGCGAATAGCACTGGCGTGCGGCACCTATGCTGAGGATTGCGATGCCGATGTCCTGGAAGCCGTGCAGCGCGCGGCGGAGGTGTTCGAAAGCATCGGCGCAAGAGTCACGAGAGTGGATCTTTCCTTCCTGCGTGACGCGGCCGCTGCTAACGGCCTCATGACACAGGCCGACGCAGCAGCGTATCATCGTCAGCGTCTGGCCGAGCATCCAGAACTGTTCGGAAGCGATGTCCGCAGACGCCTCGAGGCTGGCAGGGCCACGTCCACGGCAGACTATGTTCTAGCGCGGCGAACGCAGACTGAGGTGAAACGCCGACTGGCGAAACTGCTGGAGGAGTTCGAAATCATCATGCTGCCCGCCACGGCGATTACGGCACCACCGATCGACGGGGGCGATGCGGTAGAGCACGCACGCCGCCTCACCCGTTTCACAGCTCCGTTCAATTTGACAGGCCTGCCGGCGATTTCCATTCCGTGTGGATTCAGCAACCTAGGGCTGCCAATAGGCTTGCAGCTTGCTGCAAGACCATGGAAGGAGGCGAGTCTCCTCCAGGCAGCCAGAGGCTATGAGCGCGAAACGGATTGGGCCGAGAGTCGACCAGACGGCCTGTAGGCCACCCAGCGCTCCCAGGCTTGCGATAGGCTGAGCCTATTTCGGACGGCAGTAGCCTTGACGTTCCTGCCAGGTGCAAAGGGGATTGCGTTTGCAGATGGCTTCATTGATTATGACGCTGCAGAAATCCTCGGGTATCGGCTCGCAACGGGCGATGTTCATCGAAACCGTGACGCAGCCTGGTGAGCTGACGCTGATTCGCTGCGGGACGCACGTGTTCTGTCCTTCTTCGAAGGCAAAGCCCAGTGGGCATCCTGGGTAGGCGCCCCCCGCATTTGCCTGGCAGCATTGGTAGGCTGGATCATATGTATAGCCGGCAGCACACCCCTGGAGCATTTGGGAGGCGGTGGCTGGGTCATTGATGCCATATGGTGCATCTGCGCCAGCAGCCGGGGAAACGCATGCACCATATTGGCCATCGTAGTACATGCCAGGGGAGCATTGGCCATTCTGGTTCAAGCCGACTGCGCAGATCTTGCGGCTGCCCCTCTGGATCAGGTTGTAGCCGACGGGGCATCCGGAGACACCCGCCTCAAGGCTGATGGGCGCGTATATACACATGACAGTCGAGGCATCCAGGTTGTAGCCAGGATCGCATACGATCGGCGCGCCCGTTTCGCTTGGCTCGCCACCGCACGCGGCGTTGCAGACCGTTAGCTTGCCGGTTGACTCGTCCGGACCCGAACAGGTGATGAGCCGTTCACCGTTCACAATCGCGTCGCTGCACGAGTAGCCCGGTGTCGTAATCCGATAGGTGGCACCCTCAGGGATAGTGATCGTCGCATACCCGACCCTGCCGGCGCAGTAGTTGCGTTGCACGCCCATCTGTGGCAACTCACACGTGCTGCCGGATGGGCCTGCGCCCGTTGGAACGTACGAACTGAGCTGGCAGAATGGCGCCAGCGGCTTGGGCTGGGGGATTGCACAACGGAAACCCAACTCGGGACTGTGGTAGCCCGCGCCACCATAATGGCGGACCCCGGACGGCAAGAACGCCAACTCAGTCTCGTAGCTGGAACCGCGGAGCACGTGTGAATCGCCAGAGGCCGGGCCGGTGGGATTCCTTGACTCCATCGAGTCGTACGCATGTTCAGTATAGAAGTCGTTCACCCACTGGAAGATGTTGCCGCCCATGTCATAGGCGCCGTAGGGGCTGCGACCATCGGGGTAGTCAAGCACTCCGGTCGTATGGCCAAGGCAACCCTTGAAGTTGAGCGCACTGCAAGACGGTTCTGCAATACCCCAGGGAAACACCGCTCCATCAGCACCGCGGGCGGCTTTCTCCCATTGCGCTTCCGTGGGAAGCTGCGCCTGCGCCCATCCGCAGTAATTGGCGGCCATATCCCAAGTCACGCCAACTGCTGGGAAATCCCCGTATTGCGGATTCGAGTAGACGGGCGAACCGATCTCCTGGGCCGGCGGTGCGCAGTTCCCGGTTGCCACGCACTGCGTGTACATCTTGTTGGTGACCGGCGTGCCGTAGATCCAGTAGCCGTCGAGGTAGACGGTCTTCTCTGGAGTGCTGCCCGTTCCTGTGCCCATGACGAACTCGCCCGCCGGCACGTAGACCAGCATCGCGCCATCCAGCCAGAGCATGGAGCTCCCCGCCTGCGGACCTGCCAGTGCCGCAGGCGCCAAAGCAGGCGTCGCTGTGGCTGGTATCTCAGTGGGAGGCAGCACAGTGGGCGAAACAGTTGTGGGCGTAGGGGTCGCGGCCGTCGTGCACGAGGCGACCATCAACACGCTCAACAGAATCATCCAAGAGAGGGATTTCATTCGGGCACTCCTAGTGTCAAAAGATTATACCCTGCGGACGAAAGGCATCTGCGGCGGGTCAGGCTCCCCCAGCCCACGAGTACTACACGTCCGTGGGAGAGCATGCCGACTCAGGGCTCAGGGCACGTGCGGCCCACGGCCAGGCACGAGCAATTTGCCGGGCAGAACACAAGATTCCTGATGCTGCATAGCTCCACGGTGAGATCACACACATCCCCGCAGACCGGCGGATTGATGGCCCTGGCGAGCTCAGGCGACCTGCGGGCAGCCTCGGCCGGCAGGCAGGCATAGATGTCTTTCGTCACCTCTGTGAAGACGGATCCAACCGGGCAAACCGGGAAGTCAGTCACGTTGCCCGTAGTGATCCGACAGCAATGTTGGACTGGATCGTAGAACTCGCCGGCTGGACAATCAATGCCTGCGCTGCGGAGTCCGGTCCAAGTACACAAGCGCGTTGCGGGATCGAGCGTATAGTGAAGGGGGCAATTGCCTTCCGGCACACCGGAGTACGCGCAGCTGGAGCTCATCACGGCCGTGGCGGCATGACGGCATTCGTAGCTCAGGGGGTACGAGCCGGGCTGTCCAGATAGTAGTGTGCATCCAACGATCCCGCCGAATGAGGCGTTCACATCCTGCGGGTGATCGTTGTTGAAGGTGACAACGGCACCACCACCGTAGCGGCAGCCAGAGACCTGCACATCGATTGAGATCTCCGGGCAGTCGGCGCTCACTCCGGCCATCTGAGCCATCTCAATCGTGGAGGCCAGATGACAAGCCGGCGCAAAGAAGGACGCATCGCTGACCGCACACCGAAAGCCGAGGTCGGGGCGATGATCGTTCGGTGAACTGTACGAGCGCGCGTAGGAAAGTGACTGATTCGCACTGCTGCGGAATCCAGACGAACGGATGACCCGGGCGCGACCGGAATCCGGGCCCTGCGGATCGCCGGGAGGGCTCACTTCATAGTAGACGGGATCGTACCAATCGGCCACCCATTCATAGACGTTGCCGGCCATGTTCAGAGCCCCGTAGGGGCTGGTGCCATCCAGACTGCCTGCAACATCAATGGTTTTCTTTATGCAATTGTCGAAATTCAGCAGATCACAGGACGGATCGATCTCACCCCAAGGATAGGGGCGGCCGTCAGAGCCACGCGCGGCCTTTTCCCATTGGGCCTCAGTCGGAAGATCAGCGTTCACAAAGGTACAGTAGGAGCTCGCCTGTTCATACGTGACGCCCACTGCGGGCTTGTTCAGTCCTTCGAAGCTCCGGTACTCAGGATTGTCAGCCTGGTCCGGGGGCGTGCACCATTCCTGGTCAACGCATAGGGAATACTGATGGTTGGTGACCTCGGTGGAGTAGATCCAGAAGTCGCTCAGGATCACGGTGTGCTCGGGATTGTCAGCAGTGCCATGCCCCATGACGAATTCGCCGTGTGGGACGGCCATGAGAACTGCCCCATCTGCGTACGCAAAGGCGGAGCCGGTTTCAATTGGCGGGGAAAGGCTGATTGGCGCGGCAGTGGGAGTGGGCGCTGGCACGGTCAGAGTGACCGGGATTGACGTCGGAGGTGGAGAGCAGGATCCCAACAGGGCGGCCAGGACCATACCCTGCATCAGCTTCGCACGGAGCACGAGCAGCATTATATCCGCCGGCGAGAACGAAGCCTTTCGAGCGCTCCCACCAGTGCGCACAATAGAAACGTGAGGGTTCCCACCTGCATCAAAAGGGTGGACGGGTACATGAAGCGAAATTCCGACGTCGTAAGCGCCATGAGATAGGAGCCGTAGTATGAAGCGGGCACGAGCAGCAGTCCAAGAAGGAACGTGGCTCGCTCATCATGCCACGCCCAAGCACGGATGCTCAACGCCACAACCCCTGCTGCACACACAAACACCCAAGCAATGTGAACGTATGAGAACCAGCTCAGCCAAGGATCCCAGTAGACCTGCCGGGAAGCGAAGAACCACAAGGTGTCCGGCGAAACGAAGGCCTGCCCGGGCAGGAGGCGCGTGTCTTCGGGAATGATCCGGCTCTGGAAGAAGTACTGATGGGGATTCGGCAGGATGTAGTCGATGAAGTTCAGCAGTTTCACTTCCATGAACAGCCCAGGATGGTCGGACACCGCCATGACGAATTCCTTCTCCAATCTCGGGTAGAAGAAGAGATCGAGAAACGGCTCGTATTGAAACTGGCTGCCCTGACTGAAGGTTAGATCGATGGCGCCGTTGCCGACGCGAAATGCCGGGAAGAATCCCTGGAGGACGAGATCGCAAAAGTGAAGCGAAAGGTTCTGACAGATTGCGGGATCGCGCAGGATCATGCTGGCCAAGTCCAGGGCATATACCGCCCGCTCGGGATGCTCTCGGGCAACATGGTGAACCGCAGATTGAGTGACCACGAATGAGGCAGCGGCAAGAACGGGCAACCCAGTCAAACCGAATCTGAGGACCTTGCAGGGAACGTACCGTCGCAGGACTCCGGCGAGTATGACGGCCAGAACGGGATAGAGCACAACGGCGTTGTAACGAACAAGCAGCACCAGGGTCAGAAGGACCGCAATGAGGCCGATCCTCCAGATGGCTCCTCGGCCAGTGAAGGCATCCTGCTCCAATTCAAGAAACAGGGCCAGCAACCACAACAGGAAGATCGACAGCCAGGTATCGGACCACAGGGTGGCCATATAAATTGAGAGTGGGGTGAGCGGTGACGCCAGGACCCCACTCACGGCAAGAGCCACAAGCTCGGAGATCCCCACATCCCAAAGTCCGATGTATCGACTGAAGGCTAGAACCAGCCGACGAATGCCCAGGAAGACCAGTAGAATCTGCGCGAGCGTGACCAGGCTGATGTCGCCTCCAATCCCGATGACTGCCGACACTGCGAGTGGGATGAGCAACGGGTGCATATCAGAATACTGGACCCGGGAAGCATTGAGCAGCATGTAGAAGGCGTCGCGGGAGAACACCGTTGGATAGAAAGTCCACCAGAATGCAATGGAAAGGACAATGCAAAACGCCAGGGAAAGCCGACTCGCACGCGCAGTGTCGGATTCGTCCATTCTGTGGATCCAGGAGAGGGGTTTCGAACGGGCTCCGCTGAAGCTCATGTTGCCATACACGCTGCAGGCCAGACAGGGTCGTCTACGAGGCTGTGCATCCGTAGATTATGCCCCACAGAATGCAAGAATTCGGCTCAAGCCCAGAGATGCTGATCCAGCCGCCCTAGCAACACGTGCATGGATGAACAAGCCCCCGCCATGCGGCGGGGGCTTGGCGTTGCGCGTCTATGGGATCCCAGCCCCAGCTACCTACGGTTCCGCAGCTCTTGCGGCTAGCTATTGACCGGACAAGGTGCTTCCCAGCAGAATCCCGTTTGCCCAGTAGTAGCCTGTTTCGCCGGATGGCAGCAGATCATACGTGGCAGGCTGACCGTAGGGAACGCGCTCGGCCACTGCAATGTACGTGCCATCCAGGATGTCACCGGCTTTCAGGTCACCGAGTGCACGACCATCAGCCGTTGGATGGCCGGGCGAAGCCCAGAGTTCTCGTCCGTCGGCCATCACGAGGTGCATCATCTGGTGCGAGGCGGTCACGGGCACTCGGGACGTCTCGAGGATCGTAGCAGCCGTGCGAGCGCCTGCAGAGTCGACCGTCCAGACAAGATCTCCGACCTGCAGATCCTCAGCGGCCACTGCCCCCGTGGGCGTGTCAATCACGGTGTTCGGGGCAAGGCAGGCGCCTGTCGCGGGGCGGCATTCCTCGTGACAGTACCCGGAGTTGTCACAGACCTTTACCATAGTACCCTGGCAGTCCCCAGGGCCGCAACCAGGAAGGGTCGGATCTGTCTCGCAGTCGGGCTTGTTGGGCTGCCCACAACCCTGCTTGAATTCGACAGGACCGGTCCAGCACTTGCGACCTGGGCAATTGCCTGCCAAGCAGTAGCCTGGATCATCCTCCGTCGCCCCCGGGACGTAGGAAGCCCAGGCTGCGCACACCGGGTAGGAGTAACCCTTGCCGGCAATCGGCGAGCAACACAGGAGTGTCTCATCGTAGATCAAACCCAGGGGACACCGGCCCGGCCGGCCATGGTCGATGACGCACCGTTTGCCATCCTGGTGGTAGCCGAGTGCGCAGGAGACCTCGCTCGGTACGATGCCCTCGCAGCCGCCGCAGACCTTGATGTCAGAAGCGCCAGGTTTGCACCAATACTTGAACTCCCCGCCTGTAGGCTGACAGTAGGTTGGGTCAACGTCGAGAACTGAGACAGGGCCACCCGGAATGATCTTGACGATCGTCTGATCGCAGCTAACCAGCCCCTGCGTGACCACCGGCTCGTTGCACGTCATATTGCATGCCGCTCCAGTCCCCTGCCCAATGGGAGCAGCTTTCCCGTATGCCAACAGCTGCGTGCAGAACGGCGCAAGAGCAGTTGGATCTTCTACGACGCAACGGAAACCGAGGTCGGCGCGATGATCACCCGGTTCCGCATAGAAGCGGCGGGCGGCCTCGGTGAGGTAGCCATCCGTGTTGTAGGCGGAGGACCGCACTGAGCGCCTGTTTCCCGTAGTAGGGCCGGACGGATCCTGTGTGGGAGCAGAGCCATAGTAGTTGGCCAGGTACCAGTCGAAAACCCACTCAAACACATTGCCGGACATGTCCACGGCGTTGTAGTAGCTCTTGCCATCCGGGTATGTGCCCACATAGGTCGTCTTGTTCACGCAGGCATCGAAGTTGAGCAGGTTGCAGGTGGGTTCCTCATTCCCCCAAGGAAACTTGTTGCCATCCGGCCCGCGAGCGGCTTTCTCCCACTCTGCCTCAGTAGGCAATCGTCCGTTGACAAACCCGCAGTAGGCAGAGGCCTGATCCCAGTTCACACCGACCACGGGCTTGTTAGCCTCACCCACATCGCTGAAGAGTGGGTTGTCTGTTGGGTCCGGCGGGGAGCATCCGCCCAGGTCCACGCACAGCGCATACATGCGGTTGGTGACCTCGACCTGGTAGATCCAGAAGTCACCTACATTGACCGTGCGAATGGGATTGTCCTGGCCGCCGCCACCCATGATGAACGGCCCGCCCGGCACGGCCACCAACAGGCTTCCGTCAAAGTACTCGAACGTCGAGCCAACTTCCATGGCCGGGCCGGCAAACGCAACCGGAGCCGGGGTGTCGGATGGAGCTGGCTCAGTTGAGGCAGGCACCAGTGTGTCAGTCGGTACAATGGGCGCGGCTACCGGCGCCGCGGTTTTTTGACCACATGCCCCCATCAAGAATACGAGCAGCAGGGCCACAAAGAATGCGAACCGCATGCGATTCATCAATCCTCCTCTCCCAGCGACTGCAGACTCAACTGGTACTTACATTGTATGCCGTTTGCAACAGGATTCAAGTACCCTGAGTGGTCACCGCTGAAGTGCGTTATGGCATCCGCCCTCTGTGCAGGGTTGACGGTATAGACGACCTTCTTAGTCCTGGTTAATTTGCTTTTGTCTCCCCCGCTACCACAGCGCCACCTCCCATGGGAGCAGACTGTTGAGCGAGACGCGGCGAGCGGCTTCTTCCTTCGCCTCCTTGAGGTACGCTGACGAGACATCGATGTATGCAGCTTCACGTGCCGCATGCACAAGCAGATCATCGCGGGTGGCGTCGATGCCGCTGCCGATAGCCCGGAGGGCAGCGTCCTTCAGTCCAATTGAACCGTTTGCTTTGAAAACTATCTGGTCTGCCGCGGGACCGCGGGTGCAATATTGCCGAGCGTCGTTGCGGGTTTCACCCTCAGGGATGGTCCGGTCAGTTGCATTGCGGCAGCCGCAAGGCACCCCGGTCTCTTTGGTCAAGCCAGCAAGCGCTGTGCAATCTGCCAGTAATAGCCGCTGGGTTCTCCCCTCATGGGCTCGAATCATGCGTCCCCCGTGAATTCGCCTCCGCTCTCAACGGGCCTGCATACACGCCAAGAGTTCCGCGAGCGCACCGCGAGGTGTTTCTCGAACCAGGGCCAGCACCGGGACGGACGAGATGGTCAATGCTTCACGCGTGTTCCCGGCCTTCCAACGAAGTGGCAACAGCCCAATCGAGCCCGGTACCGCGCCGACAGAGTCGGACATATGCTGTGCAGAGACAGCCAATCGTGCCAGGGAACTCACGGGTCGTCCGTGCAGGACCATCCGTTCGAAATACGCTTGAACATCCACTGTTGGGGCGAAGGTCCATACCTGGACAGGTTGATCGGCGCCACCGACATCGCTCCAGTTGGCGTATTGACCAGTAAACAAAGCTTCGACCTGCGCTGGCGTGAGGGCACCCACTCCGACCTGAGGGTGAGTGACAACCAGAAGATCGTCGATCCCAATTTGATATGTCGGCGCCGTCAGTTCCTGCGGTTCTGCGAGGCGAAGCACCACGTCTGCGTCGGGGTCATCGGAAAGGACAATTGCTGCAGCGGATGGAACGCAATCGTACGCACTGCTCAGCCATGGGTACGCGGCCGAGGTTGCATAGACCGTCAAGGGCACCGGCGTTTGGTCCACGGGCGAGGCACAGGCCGCGAGCGTGACCAGAGCCAGGGCCCCCACGACGTGGCATGGTTTCCGAAAACGCGCTATCAGGAACATCTAGACCCCCTGCAGCATCAGGCAGAGTATACCGATCATGGCGCAGTACGCTGCCAGGCCGTACAGGCGGTGCCTACTGACAAAGTTGATGAGCCAGCGGATGGATAGCCAGCCCACCACAGCGGATACCAGCACGCCCAAGGGCAAAACCGGCAGCAGAGCATCGAGCGCGCCACCACGAAAGGCGCCGATCGATTCATAGACCCCGGCAGCGAGCATGACGGGGGCGGACATTAAGAAGGCAAAACGTGTGGCACTGGCACGGTCGAAATTGCGCAGCATACCGCCCCCAATCGATGCGCCGGAGCGAGAGGCGCCCGGAAAGACGGCAAGAACCTGAAAGACGCCGATGATCAGGGAGTCGATCCATGTCATTGAATCAAGGCCTCGATCGCGACGGCCGATCCATTCAGCCAGGCTCAGTATGGCAGCAGCAGTGAGAAATCGAATCGCAGCTTCCAGGAGCGGATTCGTGAACAGGCTCTGAACCGTGTCCCTGAGAAGCGCGCCTGCGAGCAAGGCCGGGATCGTGGCCAGCAGGATGAACCACGCCATTCGATTTGAAGCCGAAGAGAATGGACGAGCAAAGAACGCCTTGATCAGCCCCCAGAAATCCCTCCAGAAGTAGACCAGCAGCGCCGCGATAGCTCCGAGTTGGATAAGGACAAGGTAGGCAAACATCGATTCCGTGGCCGGTATCCCCAGCAAGCGTTGGACAAGAAGCATATGCCCGGTGCTGGAGACCGGTATGAATTCTGTCAGGCCTTCAACGAGTCCAAAGAGTATGGATTGGAAGATGGTCATGAATTGTCCTCAGGTACTCTCCTATGCGGCATTGGTGCGAAATCCCTGGCTCGGGATCCGGACGGCATTGCCTCGCCACTGTTGGAGCCATGTTGTGAGTCTGGTCTCGAATGTGTCATCGATGATGGAGGCTCTCACGTCGTTGACCAGCTTGATCAGCGCTCGGAGGTTATGGATTGAGAGAAGCGTGCCGGCAAGCAGTTCCTTTGCACTGATCAGGTGACGGAGATAGGCTCGGGAGAAGTTGCGGCATGCATAACAGTCACAATTCCCGTCGATCGGGCGTTCGTCGCGGGCAAAGCTGCCATTCATGAGATTCAGCCGGCCCTCGGAGGAGAAGGCCGCATGATGGCGCGCCAGGCGCGTGGGCAGGACACAATCGAACATATCCACGCCGCGAGCGATGCCGGCGAGCAGGTCCTCGGGCGTCCCGACGCCCATCAGATAGCGCGGCCGGTCCGGGGGTAGGGCTGCAGCCAGGACATCCAGAATTGCAAGCATCTCGGCCTTGGTCTCTCCGACTGAGAGACCGCCGATGGCGATCCCAGGAGTACCAAGCGAAGAGACGAATTCCGCGGACTGAACTCGCAGGATTGGATCCACACCGCCCTGCACGATCCCAAAGAGCGCCTGATCATGCCGGCGCTTGGCCTGCACAGACCGCTCCGCCCACCGGTGGGTGCGTTCCGCGGCGACGGCGCTATAGGCGCGGTCATTGGGATCGGAGCACTCGTCAAACGCCATGATGATGTCCGCGCCCAGGTTCTCTTGAATGCGAATGGAGTCTTCAGGCGTCAGGCGGTGCGTTGAACCGTCGATGTGGCTCTTGAATGTGACACCTTCGTCATCGATCTGCCGCGTTCTGGAAAGCGAGAAGACCTGAAATCCCCCGGAGTCGGTCAGGATCGGGCGGTGCCACTGCATGAATGCGTGCAATCCGCCGAGATCATGGACAACATCATCCCCCGGTCGCAGATGGAGATGATATGTGTTGGCAAGCACCAGCGTCGCTCCCACATCCTGTACCTGGGCAGGCGTGAGAGTCTTGACCGCGGCCTGCGTACCGACCGGCGCGAAGATGGGCGTGAGAAGGTCGCCGTGTGGAGTAGTGAAGACCGCCGCCCGCGCTCGCCCACTGGTGGCGGCAATGGAGAAATCGAACATCGGCAGCGATTATAAGCGAGGAGAACCTGCTTTCCCATCATCGGCACTGGCTGGAGCCACGGCATACATTGCACAACGGCTCGGAGAAAGAAATCAGCCCGGCGCACGACGCAGCACCGGGCTGATTTGGTCATGCATTTTCGTGCCTTATCGGGGCAGCAGCACCAAGGCGGCAGGACTGGAACTCGGCACGCAGACGATGACTACGGGGTCGGGCCAACCGGCAAAATCGTGACCACAGTCGCGGTAGGTAAGGCGGAGGGCATCGCTGTCTCCATTGGACCAGCCGTGCCAGTCTCAGACGGGGGAAGCGTGAGAGTGGGGCTGGACGTAGAAGTAGGTACAGGACTCGGCGTTGGAGTTATCGTGTGAGTGGGCGTTGCCGTGGCGGTACGCGTGGAGGTCGCCGAGGCAGTCGGCGTCAGGGTTGGCGTGGGCAACTGCAGGGCAGTGTCGCTGGGGGAAGGCCCCCCAAAGAGCGTGCCGTCACGCTGAGCCGAGTACAGGAGATAGGCCAACGCAGCAAGAAGTGGAACGAGAATCAGCAAATCCAGCAACTTCCTCACGCGAAGCCCATCCTATTTGCAGAAATGCAACAACACCTTTCCCATTGGATCTGCGTGCATTCTGAGCATTATAGCCATTCACGGCAACGGGGGAGTCCATCTTTCGTCCTACCCTAGCCACTGCCCGTTCGCCCGTTTATACTCGGCTAACCCACCCCCGGAATTGCACCACGATGCAGAAGCGCTGGAATCTACCGCCTAAACTCACCCCGGAAGCTGACCGGAACCTGGGGGCATTCCACCCGGTCATGCGGCAGCTGCTCTTCAACCGCGGCTATGGCACCGAGGAGGAGGCGCGAGCTTTTCTTCACGGAGATTCTGACCTCAATACGGATCCGTTTCAGCTCATGGGGATGGCCTCGGCCGTGGAGCTTATCAATCTTGCGGTCGAACGCGGCCAGCTAATCGCAGTATATGGCGACTATGACGTCGATGGCGTGACCGCAACTGCTCTCCTGGTGCAGACCCTGAGGGGCATGGATGCCAACGTGCGCCCTTACATCCCCAATCGATTTGACGAAGGGTACGGCCTGAATGTTGAGGCTTTGGATAACCTGAAAGCCGAGGGCGTGCGGCTGGTCATCACAGTAGACTGCGGGATCCGCTCGCCGCAAGAAGCGCAGCACGCGAGGGACATCGGCTTGGATCTGATCATCAGCGATCACCACCACCCGGCCGTGGGCGCCCTGCCGCCGGCAGTGGCAATAATCAATCCAAAACTGCCGGGAGACCCATACCCAGACAAGGACCTCGCTGGCGTCGGGGTCGCGTTCAAGATTGCCGAGGCGCTTGCCTCCCCCGGCCGGGCAGGCGTCAGCCTGGAGGCCCTGTTGGATCTTGTGGCGCTGGGGACCGTTGCAGATCTCGCCCCGCTCATCGGCGAGAATCGGACTCTCGTGCGGCGAGGTCTGGATGAGATTCATCAAACGAGGAGACAGGGACTTTTCTCACTTGCCAACGTGGCGGCCATGCAGATCAGCAAGACCACCGCAAGCCAAATTGGCTTCATCCTTGGGCCCAGGCTAAACGCGGCCGGTCGCCTAAAGTCCGCTGAGGCTGCTCTGGAGCTCTTGGTCACCAATGATCCTTCTCAGGCAGGCCGGCTGGCGCAGGAATTGGACGTGAACAATCAGGAGCGGCAGGCCGTGACGCGCGAGACGCAGGTCAAAGCCGAGGCTCTAGCCACAGCTGACGAACTTGATCCTGCCCTCTTGTTCGCCGCACATGAAGACTTCAGTCCGGGCGTCGTAGGCCTGGCGGCATCGCGGTTGGTGGAAGTCCACTACCGTCCCGCCATTGTTGCCGCCAAGGGGCCGGAGGAGACTCGTGGCTCTTGTCGCTCAATCCCCGAGTTTCACATCACCGATGCGCTCGACAAGTGTGCAGACCTACTGGTACGGCACGGCGGACATGCGGCCGCAGCAGGATTCACGGTGAGGAATGAGAATCTTCCCGAATTGGTGAGGCGGCTCAAGGCACTCGCGGAGGTTGAACTGGGCAGGCAGGACCTGCGTCCGACCCTCAACACCGACATGGAAATAGCACTCTCCATGATGAATTTCGAACTGCTGCGGCATCTGGGGGAGCTTGAGCCGACAGGTTACGGCAATCGAGAGGCCGTGTTTGTGTCGCGCGAGGTGAGAGTAAGATCCTCGCGCGTCGTTGGTGCAGACGGAAAGCACTTGAAGCTGACTCTGCAGGATGAGCGCGGTGTGACCACGGACGCCATCGGATTCCGACTTGGACACCTTCAGCTGGATCTGCCTGCACGAGTGGATCTCGCCTACACGCTCGAATCGAATGATTACAATGGTCGGACCACGCTTCAGCTCAACCTGAAGGATGTTCGGGCTCCAAGGGACGGCACCTAGATCATTCCCGGGTTAGCCACTGCAATCAAGAGAGGGAAAAGATTACGGCAATCCGCTGAAACAACCGGCTACGGTCCCCAGCGGGGTTGATAGTCGCAGTACTCGTTGTCTGTCAGGCGTCGCAGGTCGCTTCCATCGGTACGAATGATGTAGATCTCACACCCAAGGTCATCCCCATATTTGTCGAAGTACGACGTGAAGGCAATCCACTTTCCATCGGGAGAGAAACTCGGACCCTGGCTGTTTCCTCCGGCTGGAGATACCTGGTGGGTATTTGACCCGTCGACTTGCATGATATAGACCTCGCGCTTCCATGACTCGCCCGAGTAGGTGGTGATCATTCCCTGCTGCGACCAGTCACTGCGCCCGCGTATGGCCGGCAGGTTGCTGATGCGTTGCACGTGCGTGCCGTCCAAGTTGACTCGATAGAGTTGGATGGAACCGTCCATGTCGGAGGCGAACAGGATCTGGGTTCCATCAGGAGACCAGGTCGGATCCCAGCCAGCGCCGCTGAAGAGACGCCGGAGGCGGGCGCCATCGCGGTCCATCAACCAGATCTGCTCTTGGTTGGATCCCACAGTCCAGCGCCCGAAAACAATCGACTTGCCATCCGGCGAGATCTCAGGCGCCTTAAGAACCCCCAGTTGATCGGTCAGTCGAATAGAAGCTCCATTTTCCAGCGACAACTCATAGATCTCGTAGACGTTGTCTTCTCGATATTGTGAATAGACCACGCTCTTTCCATCTGGTCCCAGCGATGAATACCAATGTCGAAATCCATCTTCCGAGGTTAGCCGGCGGAAGCCTGAGCCGTCGGAATTCATAATGCAGATGTGTTCTGCCGACTGATCCTGACAGGTGAAGACGATGTGGCCTTGGGGTTCGCCGCTCGAGATAGTGGCTTCGGGCGTCACCGGGACGCTGGATGTAGTTGCCTCAGCAATCAGGACTTGCAGCGTGGCTTTGAAGTCGGGCGTGGTGGCGCCAGAGCCCGTCAGCAGGCGATAGAGACCCGGGCCAAAGATGCCCAGGACAAGAAGAAAGGCGCAGGCCAATGCAAGGACCGCGGCTAGAATGTAGAGCCACTTGGATCGGGTCATCACCGAATTGTAACCCGGCCGTAGCGGTAGTAGGCTGCGCAGGCGCCTTCCGATGAGACCATGGTGGCGCCCAACGGATGCTCGGGTACACAATCCTTCCCAAATGCCGGGCAATCATTTGGTTTCTTGATCCCCTGCAGCACCTGGCCTGCTATGCACATTGGCGATTCCTCGGCGATGATCCCCTGCACGTCAAATATGGATTCGGCGTCAAATGCCTCAAATTCCGGCCTCAGGCACCACCCACTGGCAGGAATGGTGCCGATCCCGCGCCATTTTCGATCGCATTCCTGAAACACCTCGTGGATGACCTGCTGTGCCTGCCGGTTGCCATCCATGGTGACGGCGCGCGAGTAGGCATTGGTGATCTCGATCTTGCCCGTTTCCAAGAGGCGGACCGTCTCCAGGATGCCGCGGGCAAGATCCAGCGGCTCGAAGCCGGTGACCACCATCGGGATGCGGAATTTCTCAAGCAGCGGGACATACTCGTGATAGCCCATCACAGTGCAAACGTGCCCAGCCAGCAGGAATCCCTGGACGCGGCAGGAGGGATCTGAAAGAATGGCACTGATGGCCGGCGGCACGCGGACATGGGATACCAGCACACTGTAGTTCGTGACTCCCAGCGCACGGGCATGGAGGACACTCATCACATTGGGCGGCGCCGTGGTTTCAAAACCAATGGCAAAGAAGACGACCTGCCTGTCCGGATGGGCACGCGCCAGTTCCACGGCATCCAGGGGCGAGTACACGACGCGCACGTCGCCGCCGGCAGCCTTGACCGAGAAGAGGTCCCGGCCTGTTCCGGGCACACGAAGCATGTCCCCGTAGGAGCAGAAGATCACCTCCGGACGTGATGCAATGGCCAGGGCCTTGTCAATAAGCTCGAGGGGTGTCACGCAGACCGGGCAGCCGGGTCCATGGACAAGTTCGATCTCAGAGGGAAGCAACTGGTCAAGTCCATAACGTATGATGGCATGAGTCTGTCCGCCGCAGATCTCCATGAGCGTCCACAGCCGAGTCACGGTCTGGCGTATCTCATCAATCACGCGGCCGACGAGGGCTTCGTTACGATACTCGGAAACGTATTTCATTGGCGGACGACCAGGGGTAGCTTGTGCAGCCAGCGGCGGTGCCGGGTTTGCAGCCTTCATTCGCCGCCCGAAGGTTCCTGTTCAAGTTGGGCGATTTCCTGCAGCAGGGAGAGGGTCTCTTGAGCCTCAGACTCGCTGAGCAGATTGAGGGCAAATCCGACGTGAACTAGGCAATAATCCCCAACCTTTGCCTCGGGTACATAGTCCAGACACACCTCGCGCAGCACGCCGCCGAAATCGACGTCTGCCATTTTTAACCCGTCCTTATCAAGGATCTTAACGATTAGTCCCGGAACTCCCAAGCACATATCCTGCTCTCAGTCTCGACGCCGCAATTGCGGCCTGCCCAAGCGACAGACCTCCGTCGTTGGTCGGCACTTCGTGATGTATGTATACCTGAAACTGATGCTCCCGCAAAAGTGACAAAGTGCGTCGTAATAAGGTGATATTCTGCCAGACTCCACCCGAGAGGACCACATTCTGAAGGCCGGTGGCTGCCCGAATATGCTCGAGCGCCGTGCAAACCATTGCCGCAATCCCGTTGTGGAACCGTGCCGAAATGGTCGGCATCGGTACGTTTGCCCGCAGGTCTTCAAGCACTGCTCTCACTGCAGGCTCAACTTCGACCACTCCATTGCTGACTTCGAACGGATAGGCGCCGGATTCCGAGGAACATGCCAGCGCCTCGAATTCGATGGCGGCCTGGGCTTCGTAGTTGACCCGCTGCCGGACACCGGTCAGCGATGCAACCGCGTCGAAGAGTCGGCCCATGCTGGATGTCAGCGGCGCATTCAGGCGGCGTTTCAACTGGGTATGCAGTGTTTCGCGTTCTGCCTGCGTGAATTCCTGCACCGGTGCAAGGCGCTCATCCCACTCCAGCCCCAGCGACCAGAGGAGTGCCAGAGCGATGCGCGCGGGGCGTCTGATGGCCGCATCACCGCCCGGCAGGGGAAAGTAGCAAAGGTGAAGCGGGCGCTCAAAATCGACGTAATCCGCAACCAAGAATTCACCCCCCCAAATCGCCTGGTCGGTTCCATACCCGGTTCCGTCAAAGGCCACACCAATTATCCTGCGCGCTCCGTCCATGCCATGCTCTGCCATACACGCGGCAACATGCGCGTGGTGGTGCTGGACCGCGACGAGTTCGGTGCGATCTAAAGCGGCGCGTTGCAGGGCATAGCGTGTGGCAAGATAGTCCGGATGCAGATCGTGGGCCAGCGCCCGCGGCTTAACGCGAAAGAGATTCTCAAAATGCGAGATCCCGGCCTCAAAGGAACGCAGGGTCTCGTAGTTCTCCAGGTCGCCGACATGATGGCTCATGAAACCATAGTGTCTGTTGGTAAGGCAAAATGTGTTCTTCAGCTCGCCTCCGACGGCGAGTACCGGATCTGCCTGCCACGGCAACTTGACCGGAAACGGAACATAGCCGCGCGAGCGCCGCAACGGATACATGATGGGAAGCGGGCGCTTTGAATTGGCCTCGGCGACGGCCAACGACTCCCTCGGCAGGACGCGCACAACTGAGTCGTCACATCGTATGTGAATATGCCGATCATGCATGAGGAACACATCAGCGAGCCCTGAAAGTCGCTGCCTCGCCTCCTCGTTGTCGGTAGCGATCGGTTCCTCGCTCAGGTTGCCGCTGGTCATGACCAGGGCTGCCGGAAATCCTTCGGCCCGCTCGAGGAGCAGGTAGTGCAGCGGCGTGTACGGAAGCATGACACCCAGCCAGTCCTGGCCGGGAGCCACCTCGCGGACTATGTTGGAATGCTCGCCGCGCAGCAGGAGCACAATCGGCCTTGCAATGGATTCCAGCACGTCATGCTCCGGCACTGTGACGATGCATTGGAGCTTGGCCTCCTGGACGTCGGAAACCATGACCGCGAAGGGCTTGTCTACTCGCAGCTTGCGGCGGCGGAGCTCAAGAACGGCGGCAGCATTCGTCGCGTCGCAGGCAAGATGGAAACCGCCCAGTCCCTTCACCGCGATGATCTTGCCACCCGCAAGCAAACGTCGTGCTTGCTGTATGGCCGCCTCCCCCTCGGAATGCTCTGCATCATCGCTACCCCCGCTGACTTCCAGCCAAACGCGGGGGCCGCAAACGGCACAAGCAACAGGCTGGGCATGGAACCTGCGATCACTAGCATCTGCATATTCCCGCGCGCAATCGGGGCACATCTCAAACGACGCCATGGTGGTCAGCGGACGGTCATAGGGGATGTCCTTGATGATCGTGAAACGCGGACCACAGTTGGTACAGTTGATGAACGGATAGCGGTAGCGCCTGTTCGAGGGATCGAACAGCTCGCGGCGGCAATCGGGGCACACCGCGACATCGGGTGAGATCGGCTGAAAGGCTTCTGGGATGCTCTTCGAGTCTAGAATCCGGAATCCCGCGAAACCGTTTGCAGGACCATACGTGACTGTCACCTGATCGATGCGGGACAGAGGTGGGGCATCCTCGCGCACTGCCTGGACGAATGCCTCGAGCACTTCAGGCGGTCCGTCAACCTCAATATCAACCCCTGCCGATGTGTTGCGAACCCAACCCGGCAGGCCCAGATGATTGGCGAGATTGAAGACAAAAGGACGGAAACCCACCCCCTGCACAATGCCGGTCACATGAAGGCGGGCGCCGCCGTCCATTTCATTCCACGTCCAGGGCTTCCATATAGAATTCTTCGCCGTCCAGAATCTTTGCCCCGCTGCTGCCGCAGCTTGGGCAGAGAATCTCTTCTTCAATGGGCTGATACTTGGTGAAACACGCCATGCATTGCAGCTCCGCACTCACATGTCGGAAGTGAAGCTTTGCCCCCTCGGCCATGGTCCCCTTGCTGATCTCATCCCAGTAGAACTGGACCGAGTCGTCCGCATAGGTCGAGAGCTCACCAATGACCAGATGCACATCAGTGATCCGCTTCGCCTTCTCTTCAGCGGCCTTCTGGAGAGTCTTTTCCAGGATGGCCTGGGTCGCGTAGAGTTCATGCATGGTTGATCCAAAGTCCGAGGTTGCTGCCCGGCAATTCCACAGCGGAAGAGGGCAGAGAGCCGATCGGGTCGGCTATCCCAGCCTTCGCGCGCGGCGCCTCAAGCGGTGGCTGCAGGGGTGCTTTCTGGGTTCGCGGCCTGGATGCGCCTCAGGTCGGTCTGTAAGCCGCATTTTGTCCAGCAAGTCTCACAGGTTTACGCCGCGAGGGCTTCATCCCTGCAGGCTCGCCTCAGCGATCATCTCTCTGTGCAGTCTACCCGAGACTCAGAAGGAGCGGGCCGCTCCATCGTCTCTGTTTGACCTTGCTCCCGACGGGGGTTGCCTGGCCGCCCACATTGCTGTGGACGCCGGTGGTCTCTTACGCCGCCTTTTCATCATCACCGAGCGGGGGCAATGAAGCCCCTCACCCGGCTGTCCTTTTCTGTGGCCCGTTCCGACAGATCTCTCCGTCCCGGGATTTCCCCGGCGCCGTGCCCTGTGGAGTACGGACTTTCCTCGACTTCCCACCTGGAGAAGCCGCGATCGCCCAACCGGCCTGAGGCAGATGCATGATACACGCAAGGCAATCCTGCGTCAACTGCAGGGCGCGTGAGCTGGCAATAGATAGCTGCAAGTTCAATCCCTCACTTGCGGTGCCACTGATGCCCCGATTCCGAGCTAGACCCACGCGATCGTCAGTGCCCACCACGAAAGCACTCAGAGAGCTGATGCTGCTTTTTACTGTAAAATAGGACTGCAGATTGGCAGAGATGACATCCACGTTGGCTGGGGCTGAAGGCAAGTTCATTATCGGTCTGACCGGCAACATAGCCACGGGTAAGACGGTCGTGCGCCGCATGCTTGAGCACTTGGGGGCATACACACTTGATGCGGACGGCCTATCGCACCGCGCCATGGCGAGGGGCGCGCCGGGTCATGATCCGGTGGTAGCGACCTTCGGAAAATGGATCCTGGATGCTCAGGGCGAAATTGACCGCAAAAGACTGGCCGGCCTAGTCTTTCGGGATGCTGATGCCATGGCCCAGCTCGAAAAGATCATCCATCCGCTGGTACGCGAGGCGGTCGACGTACTCATCCGCCGCTCCACGCGGCCGGTCGTAGTGCTGGAGGCCATCAAACTGCTAGAAGGCGACCTGCGCAAGCAGTGCGACAGCATCTGGGTAACGTACGCGCCGCCGGTCGTCCAGATCGAGCGACTCATGCGTCATCGCAACATGAGCCGGGAAGAGGCGCAGCAACGTGTTTCCGCACAGGGGCCGCAGACGGACAAGATCGCTGCAGCCAACGTTGTCATCCGTAACATTGGCACGTATGATGATGTGTGGCGCCAAGTGGAGGATGCCTGGAAAAGGGAAGTGCCGACAAGCGCTCCACCGGATGTCAGTCCGAAGACAGAGCGCAGAAGCGGCACCCTCGGCATCAAGAGAGGCAAACCCCAGGATGCCGGAGCCATCGCTGCATTTCTGAATCGCCTTGGCGGAAATGGCTCAAAACTCACCGCGGATGACGTGATGGCGCAGTTTGGCGAGAAGGCCTACATGTTGCTGCAGCTCAACAGGCAACTGGTTGGCATTGCCGGCTGGCAGGTGGAGAACCTCGTGGTTCGCACCACCGATCTCTACCTAGAACCTGGCATCGACGTTGATGAGGCCCTGGGCATACTCATCCATGAGATCGAGGCTGTCTCTGCTGACCTGCAGTGTGAAGCCTCGCTCGTATTTCCCAAGACACCACTTGCCGCCGATGCCGCCGTATGGGAGAAGCTCGGGTACGAGACGCGGGCTCCCGAGGCACTGGTCGTGCAAGCCTGGACGGAGGCTGCACAGGAGTCCATGCCCTCGGACACGGTTTTGCTGTTCAAACAGATGAGGAAGGATCGAATCCTGCGCCCTATCTAGGCGAGGTTTGACCGGCAACGGGGCAGCCCTCGGACGCCAGGATGGCTGTGGGGCGGGACCCACAGCGTGCAGGTGGACGGCAATGCGGAATGGACACGGAGGGGCCCTGGGAGAAGGTCCTAAGGGCTGCCTAACCAAAATGAGGCATACTTCATGCGGTGCTGTGCCTGATCCGCAACACTGCAACTGGTGGCGGGACTCGTGACCGAATTCTTGAACAACATACTCTTCATCTTCCAGCGCTTTGACGGGCAGAGTGTCGTAGACATCCTCCTGGTGACTCTGATCTTCTTTGGCCTGGTGTACTGGCTGCGCGACACGCAGGCCATGGCATTGCTGCGCGGCGTGATCCTTATCGTTGTCGCGCTTGTCCTGATGACGAGCCTGGCGGACCTGCCGGCATTCTCGTGGCTGGTGCGCAGTTCCATCCCCGCGATGCTGTTGGCAATCCCGGTGCTCTTCGCGCCGGAGCTCAGACGTGCCCTCGAACGCATCGGTCGTGCCGGCAGCATCTTTGCCAGGTTCACCAGCACGACTGAGGTCGAACTGAACGAGTCCCTTCACGCAGTCGTGGCCGCGGCGACGCGTCTTTCCGCCCGGCAGCATGGTGCGCTGATTGTGCTCCAGCGACTCGACAACCTGGATGACCACATCCGGAGCGGCGTACGCATAGACGCCAGGGTGACAGCCGAACTCCTGCTCCAGATCTTCTATCCCAACACGCCCCTACACGACGGGGCCGTGGTAATCATCGGTCCACAGGTGGCGGCGGCGGCCTGTGTGCTGCCTCTGTCGTCCAGCGGCATCCTCAACAGACTGCCGGACCGACAAATGGGATTGCGTCACCGCGCGGCGCTCGGCATTTCCGAGGCCAGCGATGCCATTGCCGTTGTCGTTTCGGAAGAGACTGGTGGGATATCGATCGCCCACGGCGGCCGCATGATCCGCCGCATCGACTCAGACCGGCTCGAGAATATCTTGATGGCGTTTTTCAAGCCATCGTCCAAGGAGCCCGGAAGTCGCTGGCTCTCACGACTCTCTGCCGGTTTGATCCGTGGGAAGGGGCAGCGCAGTGTTAAGTAACATGCGCAGGAACATCACGAGCTTCCTGTGGGCGCTCGTACTTGGGTTGTCGGTGTGGATCGCTGCGGTCACGGCAGCGGACCCGGACGAGGTACGCGCGCTACCCGCTCCCGTCAGCATGGAAGTGGTTGGGCAGGATCCAGGCTTGGTCATCACGGGTGACATACCGAAGGAAGTGCGGCTCACCATTCGCGCTCCGCAGTCCGTTTGGGATCAGCTGACGACAAGTCCGGATAGCGTACGTGCAGTTCTGGATCTCTCAGGGGTGAAGGCGGGCGAATATCGTTTGTCCCCGCAGATCCAGATCGAGGCGCGCCCCGCGCGAATCATCACTGTCAATCCGTCAACCATCATGCTCACGCTGGAACCGCTTGTCAGTCGTCCACTGGGACTTCAGACGACCCTGTCCGGCCAGCCGGCCATTGGCTATCAGGCAGGTGATCTGACGTTGGAGCCGCAACAAGTTCTGGTTTCTGGACCAGAATCCCGCGTATCTCTCGTAACGCGCGTTCGTGTGGTGGTCAACATCAGTGGCATTCGCGAGAGCATAGCTCAGGACTTCCAGGTGGAAGCGCTCGATCAGAACAATGCCACTGTCGATGGTATTGCCGTCAACCCCGGCACGGTGCATGTTTCACTTCCCGTCGTCCGCCAGGGTGGATTCAGAGACATGGCAGTTAAGGTGGAGGTTCGCGGCTATCCAGCACCAGGGTACAGGCTCGATAGCATCTCGGTTTTTCCCCCCGTCGTGACGGTGTACTCATCGGATGCGGACCTTGTCAGCCGACTGCCGGGTGTTGTCGAGACCCAGCCCCTTGACCTGGATGCCGCCAGCAACAACCTCAATTTGAGGGTTTCGCTTGTCTTGCCAACCGGTGTCTCTGTCGTCGGACAGCAGACGGTCCTGATTCAGGCCGGCATCTCACCAGTGCAGAGCAGCCTGACGCTCACCGGCCAACCCGTCGAAATCATGGGATTGCCCGACGAACTGGAGGCGCAGGTCTCGCCGTTGACCGTGGACGTCATCCTGTCTGGACCGATCCCGACACTGGACACACTCCGGCCCCAAGACGTCCGCGTTATGGTGGATGTGACGGATCTGACTCCTGGCTCCTATCAGCTCACTCCCACGGTTCAGATATTGACCTCCAACGTGGACGTCGAGTCCATCAACCCGGGGGCGGTCGAAATCGTACTGGCGTCGAAGGCAAAGCCGACGCCGAGCCCATGAACATCGTGGTACACGTGGGCCACGCAATCCGCTGCTCAACCTGAGCCTTGGACTTCGAGGCCCAGGCCCTGGCAACTAGGACAATGTGAGAATATCCTGCAATATTTCAGCTCTGCGTTGAGTGCTGCACTATGTCTAAACCTATCGTAGCCCTGGTCGGGCGCCCGAATGTGGGAAAGAGTACGCTGTTCAACCGGCTGGTTGGCCAGAGGCTTGCCATCGTCGATGATGTGCCTGGGACCACCCGTGACCGCATCTATGCCGAGTGCACGTGGAACGGGCGGGTATTCGGCCTGGTCGACACAGGTGGGATCGACCCGACCCACGGTGGCAAGGCCGTGCTTTCAGTCGGTTCTGCCGACTTCATTGAGGAAATCAAATTGCAGGCTACAACTGCCATTGAAGAGGCAGATGCCATCCTCTTCCTTGTGGACGGCGAGAGCGGCGTGACTCCACCGGATCGCGAAGTGGCAGAGACCCTGCGGCGTTACCAGACCCGGCGTGAGGATGGAACGCTTCAACCACCGATCCTGCTCGTCGTCAACAAATGCGAAACCGCAGGCCGCCGTGCAGCGGCTGTGGAATTCTACGAACTGGGGCTTGGCGAACCCTACGCCATCTCCGCGCTGCACGGGACGGACGTGGGGGACCTGCTGGACTCTCTCGTCTCTGGCTTACGGCCATCCGAAACACAGGAAGACGACTCTATCAAGATCGCGATTGCGGGCAAGCCCAATTCCGGAAAATCCAGCTTGCTCAACAGGCTGGTCGGAAAAGAACGGGCGATCGTCAGTGCCGTGGCAGGAACCACACGGGACGCTGTTGATACGGTTATCGATGTGGCGGGCATGCCCGTGACGCTCATCGACACGGCCGGCATTCGGCGCCGAGGAAAGATTGAGCGAGGGGTGGAGCAGTTCAGCGTGTTGCGGTCGTTCATGGCGATCGAGCGCTCCGATGTTGTGCTGCTGCTGATTGATGCCGCTGCCGGTATCAGTGCCCAGGATGCGCATATCGCCGGTTTTATTGTCGAAGCATCAAAATCGTGTGTGATCCTGGTCAACAAGTGGGACGCGGTGGAAAAGGATCAGCATACGAAAGAGAATTACACGCAGCAGATCCGGGCCGACCTCAAATTCATCGACTATGCTCCCCTGCTTTTCATCTCGGCCATGACAGGAGCCGGCGTGGACCAGGTGCTCCCGCTGGCGTTGAGGGTCCAGGAGGAGCGCCTGGTACGGCTGAGTACCTCCAAAATAAACCGCATTCTCGTGGAAGCTTCTGACCGGCAGGCTCCTCCTGCGCGTGCCGGACGCCAGCTTAAGCTCTTCTATGGAACCCAGGTTCGATCAGATCCACCAACCTTCATGATCTACATGAATGATCCTACGCTGATGCACTTCAGCTATAGAAGATTCCTGGAAAACAGGTTGCGCGAGGAGTATGGGTTCCTGGGAACACCCATACGAATCGTTGCCAAAGGCCGCCGCGAGAAATAGCGGCTGGTTGACACGGCCAAGAAAGCAAATCGGTGCGGACCGAAGTCCGCACCGATTTCCATCTTGATGAGGCAGTGCCGCTCTGCGGAACTGCAGCCGGCGTCATCTACTGACTTGCGAACGTCGACATGACGGTGGCAAAGACGGCAGACTCTGCAGTCGCATCAAAGAGCGGCGGAGGCGTGGGGAAGTTGCCGGCATTGCTCGAATGCAGAACGAAGGTCAGGCTGATGCAGTCACCGCCTTTGTCGTTGGAATACGCGATCCAATCGTACATCTGCCCCGCGGCACCCTCGCTGCCGGTCTCCTTCAGGAATGGCAAGCCGTTTATGGTCACGTTCTCAGATGTGGCTTGCTGGGTTGTTGCAGGGCTCTTGCACGCCGTCGAATCTTCCACAACACTCACGTCCACGTACTTCTGCACAAGATTGGTGGCCGGGGCAAACGGCAGGTACACGCGGCCCGCATTGTCGGACTGGCTTGCCACCGAGGAGCCGGGCGGATACTGGAACGAGAAAGCGTACTTGGTGTTCTGGAACGTGCTCCATCCGCTCGTGCTGGAGCTTTGACTCGTCGCAGTCGGTGTTGCGGTGAAGGCCGGAGTCGTGGCGGTCGGCGTTGCCGTGGCGCTCACCGAGCCTGAAGCACCCACACTGGGGTTGTAAATGATGGGGGCCACCCAAAGCGCGCGGTCGCCTGTGGGTGAACCCACGGCTTGCACGTGCAGAATGAACTTGACATCCTGACCAACAAATGAGCTCAGATCAAGATCCGCCTGGTAGTACTGACCCTCGTACTTCTCGATGAACGCCCAGTAGGTCGTGATCGGTCCGGAGCCCGTCTGGTAGTCGAGGCGGAAGACCACATAGCAGGATGTCGCGCCGTACGCACAGTTCACTATCGATCGGAAGCGATCACCCGTCTTCACCCGGTAGGGCGGATAGATGCCCAGTATGTAACCGTTGTAGGTGTTCTGAGGGAAGGTCACGAGCGCCTGGCGCGGATCCACAACGCCGTTCTCGAGCTGCGGACTTGCGACCTTGAGGACGAATCCTTTCCAGTCGCCGTCGGAACCCGGGCAGGGCAGCTGGCCCGCGTTCGATGACCAGACCGCCTGGCAGGCATTTGCAGCGAAGTCATATGAGATCCCCGCGATGGGAGTCGGCGACGGACCAGGAGTGCCCGGCGTTGGTGTCGGACCTGACACCTTGATCTCGACCCACCAGGACTTGGTCCCATCCGAACCGATGCCAAAGCGGACTCCGCTCGAGTTCGCGAATTTCCAGTAGCCGCGGTACGTGCCAGCTGTACTGGGAGCCGTCAGGTTGACAGTCACATCCACGGTCTGTCCCGGTGAGACGGACTTCGGAAGATTCACACCGTCGGGCCCGCCCATCTTCTCCCCAGAATCAAAGACCAGGCTGTAAGATGTGGTCCACGTGCATGTGCCGACGTTCTTGAGACGCCAGGTCTTGTTGAAGGTGGCGCCGGGGGCATACACCGTGCCATCCGGGACCGTGACGTCGGCAATGAATTGTGTGCGGTCACAACCCGCCGGCGGCGGAGACGTGGTCGGCGCAATGGTCATACCGTTTACCACCCACGTTGGATCCGAACCGCCCGCATCTGAGAATTCGACCTCGAGATTGCTGTTAGTGACCGTGACATTGAAGGTGCTGACCGCGAAGGCACCCTGAGCTGTGTCGACATCAGACAGTTTCGTGGCGCCGTTGGCCTTAACCACCATGTTGTCATGGGCATAGTCGTTGTCACCCATTGTCACGGTGACCGCATAGGTGCCGTTCGCCAGGCTGACCTTGAACGTCCGGGCAGCAGAGGAGTGCATGACGAAGTCACGTTTCAGGTCATCGGATGGACCGCTGCGATCCCTGGATTCAAGGCCGGAGGTGTTTGTCCAGCCGTATGCGCCAGAAGTGAAACTGGTCGCCTCGGTCACGCGGGTGTAACCGGAAGCCAGTGCCGAGGTGCCGGTGCCAAAGTCGAACTTGTTCGAGCTTGGCGGAGGCGGCGTCGCGCCGGCGCGTGCGATGATCGGATTGGACCACAATGCGCGGTCGCCAGCTGCGGATCCGCTGGCGAGCACGGTAAGAATGAACTTGACATCGTTGCCAGCAAGCGGGCTCAGATCGACATTGGCGGCGTAGTACTGACCTTCATACTTTTCCCGGAACGCCCAGTAGTTGATGACCGGGCCACTGCCGATCTGGTAGTCGAGGCGAAACGTCACATAGCAGCTTGAGGCGCCGTAGGCGCAGTTGATCTTTGCCTGGAACCTGTCACCGCTTTGGACGCGGAACGCGGGATATTTCCCGTGGATGTCGCCGTTGTAGGCGTTCTGCGGATTCGTGATCAGCCCGCTGCCACCATCAAAGGCGCCGTTTTCGAGCTGCGGATTATCCACCTTGATGACGAAGCCTCGCGAGTCTCCATCGGTTCCGGGGCATGGAAGATTGCCCGCGATGCTGTACCACGACGCGGCGCAGTAATTGGCCGCAAAATCGTAGGCCACGCCCGAGGGTGTGCCTGACACATTGATCTCAACCCACCAGGCCTTGTTGTAGGTCGACCCAATCCCGAACAGGACGCCCGAGGCATTCTTGAATTTCCAGTAGCCGATGTAGTGGCCGGCACCCGATGGCGCCGTAAGGCCGATCGAGATGTCAACCGTTTGACCCGGGGCGACGCTCTTCGGGAGGTTCACCGATGTTGGGCCGCCCATCTTGCTCCCGGAGTCGAACACGAGGGAGTATGAGGTTGTCCACGTGCAGGTACCGATGTTCTTCAGGCGCCAGGTCTTCGTGAACGCTACATTCGGAGCGAACGTGGTCCCGTCAGGAACCGTCACGTCGGCGACGAACTGCGCCCAGTCGCAGGCCGAGGCGGCCGAGGCGGGCACTGCACCCGATGCAGCTGGTACAACAGAAAACACCAGCGCGATGAGCATGACTGCCCAACTGAGGTGGAATCTTGATTTCATGGCCATCTCCTCCATAGAATCCGCAACGTGCAGCAGCACCCCTTCATAGACGTCCCAGACCACGACGTGTTCCCGAGAAGCGCCTCGCCGCATCCTGCACAGCCCAATCCAGATGCAGAGACGCCTTGCAAACCGCGCCGTTCAAATTCACCTGTGCAGACCTCACGGCGATGGCTGGGTCGCCGTCGCATCGGACACCGCGGGGGTCGGGATTGCAGTGTCCGTCGGAGTCGGGGTATCCGTGGGACCTGTCACAGCCGCCTCAGTCACCGGCAACGTCGTCGGTTCAGGCAAAGACAGGGAGCTGCCGCCAATGGACAATCCTCGGACGATGCGAGGCGCGACCCAAAGGGCCCGATCACCCACAGCAGACCCATTGGCTAGGATGGTCAGAATGAAGTTCACGTTCTGACCAGCCAACGCGGTCAAATCGATATCGGCGGCGTAGTACAGGCCGTCGTATCTCTCGCCGAACGTACCGAGGGTTTGGAGAGCTCCCCCACCGATGCGATAGTCGAGCCGATAGATCACGAAGCAATCCGATGCGCCGTACTCGCAGTTCAGGGTCGCCTTGAAGTGGTCACCCGACTGTACGGCGAAGGCGGGATACACACCCTGGATGTAGCCCGTGGAAGTGTTCTGCGGGAAGGTCAGCAGACCGGGACGCGTATCCGTGACACCGTTCTCAAGCCGCGGGCTTGTCACGCTCAGCACAAACCCGCGCGTGTCACCGTCTGTGCCCGGGCAGGGTAGGACGCCGGCACCGCTGGTCCATGTTGCAGTGCAGACACTGTTGACAAAGTCAAACGCCGTCGTACCGCCTGGACTTGAGCCCGAAACCAAGATATCCACCCAGAAGGGCTTGTCATACGTGGTGCCGATCCCGAACAGCGCTCCGGAGGCGTTCTTCAGCTGCCAGTAGCCGCGGTATGAGCCAGCAAGGCTGGGCGCCGTCAGGTTGACGCCTACATCCACGGTCTGGCCCGGCACGACGGTCTCCGGAATCAATGTGTCCATGCCACCCATGCGGTCTCCGCTGGCAAAGACCACGCTGTATCCGGTGGTCCACGTGCAGGTGCCGATGTTCTTCAGTCGCCATGTTTTCGAGAACGCAGCGTTCGGAGAGAAGGTGGTGCCATCGGGCACGGTCACATCCGAGACGTATTGGGCGCGATCGCAGCCGGCGCCAGCAGTCGGGACAGGCGTGTTCGTAGGTACCGTCGACGTGGGCGGGATGGGCGTCGGTGTCGGCGACTGCGTGTTGATGGTTCGCACAACGCGCGGGGCGATCCACAAAGGCTGATCCGGAGCCGCAGGACCGGATGCCAACACCGTCAGCACCAGTCGAATGTTTTTCATGTCCGCCAGGCGCGATATATCGACGTCCACCGGCGCAGTCAGGCCATCATACCGCTCCCGGAATTTCCACAGCGTGAAGAAAGAACCACCCTTTTCATATTCCAGCATGTAAGTGACGTAGCAGTTGGTGGCGCCGTACTGGCAGCCGACCAGGGCCTGGAAGTGGTCCCCGCGGAAGATCTCGTCTATCTGGAACATGCCGCGTATCAGCCCGTTGTACTTCTGCTGAGGTATGGTCAGCAGCCCGGGCGATCCGGCCGCTTGTCCGTTCTCAAGAATTGGATTGTTGAGCTTCTCCACATGTCCGTACTGCAATTTGTTGCTGTTCATTGGACAGGGGATGGGGCCGCCATCGTAGATCCACTGTCCGGAGCACATCTCGGCCACGAAATCATAGGACACGACACCCTGCAGCGGCGTGAGGACCCGGATCTCGACCCAGAAGGGGCTCGTGAAAGGATCACCGATGCCGAAGAGCTGCCCCGAGGAGCTCTTGAGTTTCCAATAACCGCGGAAAATCCCCGCCGTCGTCGGTGCCTTGAGGGCGACCGTGAGGTCCACGCTCTGACCGGGTGAGACATATTTCGGGAACATCACCATACTGGTAGTTCCCATTTGCTCACCGCTGTCGAACACCAGCGCGTAGGATGTGTTCCACGTGCAGGTTCCGACGTTCTTCAGTCTCCAGGTCTTCACAAACGTGGCGCCAGGGTTGATGTATGTCCCGTCCGGTATTGTCACATCGGCCACAAACTGGGCCGCATTGCACACACTCGCCGCCCGGGCAGTGTCGACGCTCCCGGAGACCGGAAGCGAGAATGCGACCAGGAGTACAATGGCAATAGCACCAGAGAATCGCAGTTTCATGACTTCTCCTTCTCGTCCGGGCACATTATATTGACTATGCGCCATGAGTAGTATAGCGATTCCCTGACAGTTTCTCAATACCAAAAATGACCGCTTTTTGCCTGCCCGCGGGCAGGGGCTGACCGTGTCCCAGACGATTTTGCACCTTGATCTGGACGCTTTCTTCTGCGCCGTGGAGGAGATCCGCCAGCCGCAACTCCGGGGACAGCCGTTTGCCGTCGGGGGGCTTCCAGACGAGCGAGGGGTCGTCTCATCGTGCTCATACGCTGCCCGGCGGTACGGGATCCGCTCGGGAATGGCCACCGCGCAAGCCCTCAGGTTGTATCCGGGCCTCAAGGTTGTATCAGGGCAGCACAGGATCTATGGCGAGATGTCGGACCGAGTGATGGAGCAACTGCAAGACGTAACCCCCGGGTTTGAGCAGATCTCGATTGACGAGGCCTTCCTCGATATCACGGGGCTGAGGGAGCCACCCGAGCGCCTGGCTCGAAGGCTGCAAACCAGCATCCTAAACGACCTAGGCCTGCCCAGTTCCATCGGAATCGCATCCAACAAGCTCGTAGCAAAGATCGCAACGAATGTAGGCAAAAAAGCTGGAACAGGAGACCGTGCGCCGTTTGGCCTTACCATCGTGCCGCTAGGCGAGGAAAGGGCTTTCCTGGCGCCCCTACCCATGGAGATGCTCTGGGGCGTTGGCCCGAAGACGGCCAGACGGCTTATCATGCTGGGAATGCGTACGATCGGGGACATAGCCGATTGGCCCGAATCCAGCCTGGTCGACATGTTTGGGGAATACGGCCGCGAGCTCGCCCAACGCGCCCGCGGCGAAGATGAACGGATGGTTGTGACCGAGCACGAGGCAAAATCCATGAGCCAGGAGACGACTTTTGCTCGCGATGTTCGCGATGACAAGGCACTTGAACGTACTGTGCGGCAGCTCGCGAGCGAGGTCGCGGGGTACCTGCGCAAATCAGACCTGGCCGGCTCGACCATCCGATTGAAGCTCCGCTGGCCTGACTTCACCACGCTGACCCGCCAGACGACGCTGTCCCAGCGCACAGACGATGAGGTCGAGATTGCACGGACGGCCCTCCTGCTTCTCAGCTCTGTCAGGAAGCCCGGCCAGGCAGTGCGACTTATTGGCGTTGGGGTGAGTGGGCTGGGCTATCCGATCCGGCAGCTGGAGCTCTGGGACCTAAGCCGGGAAAAGTCACGACGGCTGACGGCAGCCATCGACGTGCTGCGCGAGAAGTATGGGGATCAGGTGATCCACCGCGGGGACCGCGACTGACCCCCCCATTTGCCCTTGGGACGTCAAGAATCGACAGAGTCTTGGGAGGATGCCATGAGGAAACTGGATCTAAAGAAGGAGTATCACGAGCTGTACGCACCATCGTCACGCAAGGTCGCCGTCGTCAGGGTGCCTAGGCTGCAATTCCTGATGATCGATGGCCGGATCGAAGCGGGGGAGGCACCCGGCACTTCGCCCGCCTTCCAGGAAGCGATGATGGCACTCTACGGCATGGCCTACACGATGAAGTTCATGCTCAAGCTGCGTCCCAAGGCTTCGATCGACTATCCGGTCATGGCCCTGGAGGGGCTCTGGTGGGTGGAAGACGGCGTGTTCAACATCACAGTCAAAGACAACTGGCTCTACACCTTGATGGTTTTAACGCCCAAGATTGCCACGCCGAAGATGCTTGAGATCGCGCGAGCTGAGGTGCGGCGCAAGCGGGGCGACAATCCCGCCCTGCAGCGCATTCGATTGGCGGAATTTGCAGAGGGCCTGTGCATGCAGGTCATGCACATCGGCCCGTATGCTGATGAGCCCGCGACGGTTGAACGCATGCGCGCCTTCGCGGTGGAGAACGGCTACGAGGACCTCGTGGGGCGCGGGGCAAAACACCATGAGATCTACATGGGGGATCCGCGGAAGGCAAATCCTGCGAAGCTCAAGACCGTGCTCCGGCATCCAATTCAAAAGTTGAAGAAATGATAAAGACACTTGCCCTGTCTCTGGGCACGCGCGGGAACGCAGAGTGTCACGACATCACCGACCAGCTGGCCAAGGCAGTTTCGGATAGCGGGCTGAAGTCAGGCACAATCACGATCTTTTGCCCCTCTTCGACCAGCGCTCTGACCACGATCGAATTTGAGACCGGTGCCATCAAGGACCTGCGGCAGCTGTTTGATGAGATCATCCCGCCTGCCGGGGAGTACGCCCACAACGCCCGCTGGGGCGATGGAAACGGCCACAGCCACCTGCGAGCGGCACTGCTGGGTCCATCCTTGACAGTTCCATTTGTCGACGGCCAGCTTACCCTTGGAACATGGCAGCAGGTGATCCACATCGACTTTGATGTCCGTCCTCGCCAGCGCGAGCTTGTCCTGCAGCTCATCGGAGAGTAAGGCTATCTGCTATTAACACTCAGGTCGGCCCGTCGCGGGAATCTGCAAACATTGTCAGCGCGGCCCGAGCATGGATTGCTGGCTCTTGTAGGCAATTCTGTCGCGTGTCGAGAGATGCACGAACGCCGGGTCGGGCCGACAATCAGGCAATGATGACGAGCATCCTGCAGGCTCAGCGGACCGGCGCTGGTTTTCACCGCATGAGTCTTCTGTGGTGAAGTGGCGGCGGTCTTGGCCGTCCTGGGGCTAATAGAAAACCGGTTGCTCGGCCTGCAGGTGGTTTCTTTTCATCTCTATCAGCGTTTTTCTGCTCTACGCAGCCGCTGCGAATTTCCTGGAGGCCCGGAAATGTCGCTAGGTCATGCAACTCCGGCGGGCGCCTGACGTATATGGGGTGTAGATTGAACAAGGAGCCAAGCCATGGAATCAGACCACAGACAACTTCAGCGGAGCACCAGCAACCGCATGATCGCGGGCATTTGCTCGGGCATCGGCGAGTATGCGAACATGGATCCGACGATCGTTCGATTGCTGGCCGTCCTGCTGTTCTTCCTTACGGGACCGGGTATGATCGTGGCATATATCATCATGGCCCTCATCATTCCCGAGGGAACAAGCAGCCATACTCAGTGAATGTTTGCCCGCTCAGGGCAGGTAATTGGCGTGGTCTTCCGCTCATCTGGCGAGCGAAAGAAACACGTCCTCGAGTGTCGGCTCGCCAGGGGCCATCTGAGTAACCTCTACACCCCGCGCTGAGAGAGCCTCCTGCAGGTCCTGCCGGCTGAATCCCCGAGCGGTAATCGTTCGGATGTGATCGCCGGCCAAGCTCACTCGGAGAACGCCCTCCACTTGATGCAAGGCATTCAAGCCGCGCTCCAGCGGCTGCGTGAAGACTTCCCATACCTCGCCGGGGATAACCTGCCCCTTCAACCTGAGGGGTGTATCCATGGCCAGCAGTCTGCCATCGCGCATGATGCCGACGCGCTCGCAGTATTCGGCCTCATCCATGTAGTGCGTTGTGACGAGGACGGTTACGCCGCCCTCGGCGAGTTCGTAGATCAAGTCCCAGAAGGCGCGGCGTGCAGTGGGATCGACGCCACTTGTGGGTTCGTCCAAGAAAAGAAGCTCCGGCTGATGTACCAATGCAATGCCCAAGGCAAGTCGCTGGCGCCACCCAGCTGAGAGCGAGCGCGTAAGGGTCTGCTCGTGGCGTACCAAGCCAATCTGGTCAAGGGTCTCCCGGATCCGTTCCTGGTCGCGGATCCCGTACACGCCTCCGTAGAAGGTCAGATTCTCTAACACCGTCAGATCATCGTAGAGGGCAAATCTCTGGGACATGTACCCGGCGCGGGATCGGACCGCCTCGGATTCCCGGAATGCGTCGTAGCCGAGTACCGTCGCCCTGCCCTCCGTCGGACGCAGCAGCCCGAGAAGCATTCGTATGGTCGTGGTTTTCCCTGATCCGTTGGGTCCAAGATATCCAACAATCTCACCCTTCGGAACCTGAAAACTGACATGGTCAACGGCCACGAAATCGCCGAAGCGCCGGGTCAGATTATCCACCTGGATAACCGGCTCACTCATAGGCCTGCTCCGAGAGGTAGATGAACACGTCTTCAAGCAGTGGCGGGATAACCCGCAAGTACTCTACTTGGCCGCCCTCTTGCCCGATCTGCGCTGGGAGGTGCTCGACCACGTTATCCACCTGCCCGGGCGCGACGCGCACATGCAGTCGATCGCCAAAGGCGCGCACCGCCTCGACAATCTTGTCGGCCTCGCAGACGCGTCGCAGAACGGCCAGCGGTGTGCCGCGCAACTCGAGAATGCGCCCAGCCAGCCGGGACCTCAGCTGCGAAGGCGTGTCCTCGGCGATGATCTTTCCGTGCCGCATGAAGCCCACGCGATGGCAGCGTGCGGCCTCGTCCATGTAGGGTGTTGAGATCAAGACCGCGACGCCATCGCCTTTCTCGCCCCCGGCCGCCTCGGGAGTGGACCCTGCACTGTTCGAGACCAGCGCAATGAGCAACTGCCAGAAGTCCTGGCGGGTGACAGGATCGACGCCGGTGGTTGGCTCGTCCAGCAGCAGGACACGCGGGCGCGTCACCAGCGCTGATGCGAGCCCCAACTTCTGCCGCATGCCTCCGGAAAGCTGCCCCGCGCGCCGATCCTTGAAGCTGGCGAGACCCACGAACTCAAGGATCTCCATGCAGCGCGGCAGCCACTCCCCTGACCGCATCCCTCGGACTTCGGCAAAAAAGCGGATATTCTCCAGGACCGTCAGATCCTCATAAAGAGAGAACCGCTGTGAAAGGTACCCGAGCTGGGCGCGCGCATCTTCCGTCTTGGCGGCCAGATCGTAGCCGGCAACCGAACATGTGCCGGCGTTTGGCTTGAGGGCGCCCACAAGCATGCGGATCGTCGTGGTCTTGCCGGCACCGTCAGAGCCCACAAGCCCGTAGATCTCTCCCGAGTCGATCTTCAGCGTGACGCCATCCACGGCTGCGTGATCTCCGAAGTATTTCGCAAGCCCTTCAGCTTCAATCATGCTTCGCATGGATGCGACCCGATCCTCAACCCTCTGGGATTCCCTCGACGTCTGATCCGCCAAGCGTCCTATTCAGAGAAGCTCACATCCGCCGGCATTCCCGGCTTCAGCCGGCCTTCCTCATCGGTCACCACAAGCTTGATCGCAAACACAGTCGCGCTTCTCCCTTCAACCGTCTGGACATTGCGCGGCGTGAACTCGGCCTGATCGGCGATGTGTGTTACCTGCGCGTTGAAGGTTATTCCCGGGAATGAATCAACCTTCACGGTTGCAGTCTGTCCACGGCTGATCTGCCCGTAGCGATCTTCGGGCACGTAGACCGTGATCGTTAAATGGCTCAGATCCGCCATGGTGAGCGCCACCGTCCCTGGCTGGACGAATTCACCAGGTTCCACGCTCCGCGTCAGGATCACTCCATCCATCGGTGCGTAGAGTGTGAGCTTCTTGAGCTGCGCGTTGATCAGATCAAGCCCGGCCTGGGCCTGGGCGACTGCCTTCAGACTCTGGTTATGAGCAGCCTGCGCTTGATCCACGGCGCCTTGGGCGGCCGTCACCGCAGGAGCATAATCGCTCGTCTGCAGGGCGCTCAACCGGTCGAGGGCTGCATAGTAGCGTTCCTGCGCCACCTCCACCTCAGCGCGCGCCTCAAGGATGTTGTTGGCCGCCTGGGTTGTCAGAAGGTCACCGTATTCCTTCTGGGCGTCGCTGAGTTCTGCCTGGGCATCGTCAAAGAGCCTCTGGCTTACCTCTGAGAGATTCTCGTCACCGGTGCAACCGTAGTAAACATTGATCAGGTGGCGGTCAGTCAGAATGTACCCCTCATTTGTGCCGCAGTGCGTGCGGTTGTATCGGCCCTCCGGCGCCTTCTCATCGGTGGAATTCTGCGCGCTCTCGTTCACGTCCTTACGGACCAGATATGAGATCCGCGCCGCAAGCACACGTTTCTCCGCCGACAAGAACGCTGCGTTGTCAAGCGATTGAGAAACGGTTTCCAGATGGGCTTCGGCCTCCTCCCAGTCTGCCCTGGCTTGATCAATGTGCGTTTGCACAGCCTTGATCTGCTCGGCGCGTGAGAAGTACCACTCCGGCTGATCGAACTGCAGTTGATCCTTGGCGAACCAGTCACTCAGGCGTGATTGCCTTCCCTGCGCCAGCTCAGCCTCCAAGGTCTGCTGATACTGCGCCCTGGCGATGCTCAACGTGTTTTCAGCCGTCTCGCTGGCTGCGCGGGCGGATTCCAGGGCGGCCAGCGCCGCCTTGCGCTGTTCTTGCAGCAGGGAGTCATCGAGGACAACCATTGGAGAGTCCGCACTCACGGACTGACCTTCATCAACGAGGACCTGCTTCACCTGCCCGCCGAGCTCAGGCGAAATATCAACCATCACGGCCTCTATGGTACCTGAGGCCTTGAGCTGGCCGTTCCCGGCCGCGGTCAGGGCGCGAATGCCGTAGTATGCAGCGATCAACAGCACAACCACAATGGCGATGATCGCAGCTCGAGGGGGACGTTTCTGTTGCATGATGAACTCCTTGGGCGTGCGCTAGTCGAGGCGCTTGCGGAACCGCGCCACCGCGGCGCCCATGATCAGGATGGCGAACAACGACAGGGCAACGATCTGGCTCTGCAACGCCGCCGCGCCCACGCCCTTAATGAGAAGCGCACGGATTATGACCAGGTAGTATCTGAGAGGAATGGCATACGACACCAGCTGCAGAACCCTCGGCATGGCATCGATCGGAAAGAAGAAACCCGAAAGAAAGACGCTGGGGAGCAGGGTCATCATGACAGCCAGCATCGCCTCCTGCTGTGTGTTCGCGATCGTGGAGGCGAAAAGGCCGATCCCCAGGCCAGAGAAGACGAACAGGCCCGATAAGACGAAGATAAGACCCAGGTCCCCCCGGATGGGCACCTTGAACCAGTAGTGCCCGATTATCAATACTTCCAGCACATCGATGAAAGCCAGGATGACGTACGGGAGGATCTTGCCCAGGATCAACTCCCACGAGCGGATGGGCGTGACGATCAGCTGCTCGATCGTGCCACGCTCACGCTCCCGCACCACTGCGGTGGCAGTCAGCATGGCGGTGATGAAAGACAGGATCATGCCAATGACACCGGGGATATTGAAGTAGGCTGAGACAAGGTCCGGGTTGTACCAGACCTGCGTTCGCACCTCCAGCGGTGGATCCATAGACAGCCTCTGCCCCGTGGCAGCGGCGCGCTCGGTCAGCACCCTGGTGGCGTAGGCCTGGCCTATCAGCTTCGCAGCGGAAAGTGCAGTTCCACCGACGGTGGCATCAGAGCCATCAAGAACCATGGAGACCTGCGCCTTGCCTTCAGAAAGCCGGCGATCGTAGTCGGGCGGAATGATGAGTGCTGCGCGCGCCTCCCCCTTCTCGATGAGGGTGCGGTACTCATCCTCCGAGCCCACCATGTAGCGGAGCTGGAAGTAGTCTGCCGCCCGAAAGGCGTCGAGCAGCCTTCGCGATTGCGGAGTCCGGTCCTGATCCCAAACGGCCAACGAAATATTCTTCACATCGGTTGTGGCAGCGTACCCCAGCAGGAAGAGTTGCATGATAGGCATTACGATGATCAGCGCCAGAGTGCGTACATCGCGGCGGATCTGGATAAATTCCTTCCGGATGATGGACAACAGCCGAATATTCATGGCCGCTCCTCCTCGAGAATCCCGTGCAGGAATATGTCCACGAAGTGGTCCATGGCATTGGCAGACATCGCTGGCGGCATTGCACGACCAATGAGCACCTCCGTGATGTAGTAGGAAAAGAACATACCCAGGAATGCGCGCACAAGCACCAGCGGCGGGACATCGCGCATGCTTCCCTGCAGGGACGCCAGGCGCGGGGCAAAGGGGGAAGCCAGCGGGAGGAATTTGCCGAAAAGTGCTGGGACATGCCGTGCCTTGAATTCGACGATCTCGATCAGCATCAGATTCAGGAAATCAGGATGCCGTCGCAACTGCTCAACCAGAGTGCCTGCGGCATTGTGGACGAATTCCTCTGCTGTATCCCCCTCCACGGCGCGCAGGACCGGCAGGACCTGCAGGAATGGATGCCGTTCCTCAATAATGGCGCAAAAGATGTCCTCCTTGCCATTGAAGTGATTATAGATTCCCCCCAGCGCGACATGGGACTGCGCTGCGATCTCGCGCATCGATGTTGCCGCGAATCCCTGCCGGATCATGAGCCGATAAGATCCATCAAGGATCGCTCGGCGGGTGCGCTCACCACGAGAGAGAGCCGTTCTAGTGGCCATGGCTGGTTTCCTATGTGAACGAACGTTCGTTTCTATTATGCACTAGAAAGGTGCCGAGTGTCAAGTGGTAGAATTCCGCCCATGCTCTCCCCCATTGAAGCCGTCGTCCGGAAGCACCTGCGATTCAATTTCGTCGTGGGTTTGCTCGATGGCGGGGCTTTCGGGCTGGGAATGGGATTTGGGTCATTCACAGCAATCATCCCCCTCTTCGTCCATCACCTCACTGATTCGGCTCTGCTGATCGGACTCGTGCCCGCCATTCACAACATGGGTTGGCAACTTCCCCAGTTGCTCACGGCAGGCTGGATCTCACGGGTGAGACGTTACAAGCCCGTAACGCTGGCGCTCACCATCCACGAGCGGCTGCCATTCCTGGGACTCTCAATCATAGCCTTGGCCGTTCCGGGCACTTCGAAGGCGACAATCCTTGCCCTCACATTCCTGATGCTGGTGTGGCAGGGCTTCGGTGCGGGGCTGGCGGCCAACCCGTGGACCAACCTGGTGTCCAAGGTTATCCCGCAGGAGATGCACGGCACATTCTTCGGAGCTCAGTCGGCCGCCTTCAACGGCCTCGCCGGCGTCTCGGCGCTGGCAGCCGGCCTGATCCTGAAGAATCTGGATTCGCCGCGCGGGTTCAGCGTTTGCTTCGCGCTCACGTTCCTCTTCATGGCACTCTCGTTCCTATTCCTTGCTCTGACGCGCGAGCCGGATTCGCCTGCGCGCGTGGCCGAGCGATCCAATGCATTCCTGAGCCAATCTCTGCAAATCCTGCGGAGAGACGCGAACTTCCGCACATTTCTCGGCGTGCGTGTGCTGAGTCAATTTGCAGGAATGGGGTTTGCGTTCTACGTGATCTACGCGGTCACACGATTCGGGGTGAGCGACGCCACGGCCGCGGCACTGGTTGCGTTCCTCATGATTGGTCAGGTGGTGCTCAGCCCCCTCATGGGGCGCCTCGGCGATCTGTGGAGCCACCGGGGTATTATGAGCGTGGGAGCCGTGGGCGCGGCATTGAGCGCCATGCTTGCCTGGCGCGCCACTTCACCGACCTGGTTCTATGCTGTCTTTCTGCTTGAGGCGGTGGCAATTGTGGCTATCTGGACCATTCCGCTTGCATTGAGCGTCAGTTTTGCTGGGGATCACAGCGAGCGCCCGCTCTACGTCGGACTCTCCAATACTATTCCGGCTCCCGCTGCGATCCTCGCCCCCGCCATTGGGGGATGGATTGCAGACGCTGCAGGCTACGACACGATGTTCATCCTGTCTGCGCTTGCAGGCTTGGCGATGGCGCTTGCCCTGTGGTTCGTTGTCAAGGATCCGAGTCCAAGGGAATTTGCGGCGAGAAGCACTTCGGGTGCGGAGCCAGTCGAAGTTCCAACGGAATAGAGAATACGAATGGGTGTAACCCATCCAAGAGCTTCCCGGTGCCGTGATGTCTCACCCGGGGCGGCGGCGAGCGATTCCGTATAGTAGTTCGTGGTGCAGCGGGTAAAGCGGCAGGAGATCGATCCGGTAGCGTTTTCCGGCGTATTGTTGCATCAGTCTGCGTGCCGTACGCAGCACGGACCTGTCCCATCCGAGGGGCAGGGCCAGCAGCTCATCGATCAGCGCCGTCCTGTCCGGTGCTTCAGGATAGTCGGCGGCAAGCCCCCGCAGAAAGCTGAATTGCGTCTGCCAGGCGTCGAGTTCACCATAGACCGAGAGGGCTTTCGCCAGCCCCTGCTTGACGTGTTGAACTTCATGAACCACCAGGCTCAGTGCATAGGGACCTGTGGCAGAGCCCTGCGCATACCGCGGGTGCAGTTCGATCTTCCGCCCGAGGGTCCAGCGGGCCGCCGTTGGCTGATTATGTATGCCTAGGCGAATACCGTGCTCGTGCAAGTATTGCACGGCTTCCGCGCCTGCTTGGGTGCTCTGTTCGAGCTCCTCCAGCAACCGACCTGCCCATGACGTAGAGTCGTGCATCGCCGTGCTAGGTGGCCGCTCGCAGTGCCTGGTCGCGTATCTCCCGAAGAAATAGAATCAGCATCTGTGCGCCCGACTCTCCAAGGTTCGTGTCATCCGCCTGAACACGAACAACCCCGGTGGTTGAGGTAATCTCAAGTTCATATATGAAGCAGTCGGCACACACCGAAGGAGGACGCTCTATCGTCGACAGCGTGGTCTCGGCAACCAATTGATTCAGCTCCGTCATGGTTGCTTCGGACAGTAGCTTCGATACGGTGCGACCGGATCGCACGTCCTCGGCCGTCATCAGACCATCGCTCGACACCTGCATCGCCAGATCCGCGCCGGCAAAGCCCCCCGTCTGCGTAAGCCTAATGCTCCAGGAGCCGTCGGAAGTGGGCAAGGGTCGCGGGAAGACACGCGGCGGACCGCAGGCCGAAAACCAGAACAGGCTGAGAATCAGCGCTGGAAGAACTCTCTTGGCGAACATGGAGCCTCCCCGTTGGGAGTATACACGTACAATGACGAGATTCGTCCAGATTGTGTTCCAGGCAGGCGGCCTCGCCCGGACAGCCTTAGAGGACAATGAGCTCTGATAGGCTCTGAGAGTCCCGGCTGGTAGAATCCAACCATGCGAAAAGTGGCAATCCTTGGAATCGGGCAAACCGCGATCGGAGAGCACTGGGACCAATCGCTGCGTGACATCGGGGGCCAGGCCTCCCTCACCGCCTTGCAGGATGCCGGCGTGGATCAGGTCGAAGCCCTGTATGTCGGTAATATGCTTTCCCCATTCGTGAGCGAGCAGAATCAATTGGGAGCTTTCTTCGGGGATTGGATCGGCATTTGGCACCAGGAGGCCGTGAAACTCGAAGCGGCATGCGGATCGGGCGCGGCGGCGTTTCGTGCCGCCCTCACGGCGGTGGCGTCGGGTGATGTGGACTCGGCGCTTGCTCTGGGCGTGGAAAAAATGACCGATAAGGCCGGCCACGACGTGACCGCCGCCCTAGCCACCGCCGCTGATGCAGACTACGAGGTTGAACAGGGGGTTTCCTTCGTTGGCTTGAACGCGCTGATTATGCAGCGCTATATGCATGAGTTCGGTTGGAAACATGGGGATTTTGCACCTTTTTCCATTAACGCTCACGCCAATGCAGTGGACAATCCGTTCGCACGGTTGCGCGAGAAGATCAGCCTCGACAAATTCGAGAAGGCCGCTATGATCGCCACCCCCATCAATCTGCTGGACGCATCGCCCATCGGTGACGGGGCGGCTGCGGCCGTGCTGGTCCCCGCTGATAGAGTGAATGCACTGCCCGGGCGGCCGCGCATCGTCGTCTCTGCGTCGGCATCAGCGACAGATACGATGGCCGTACACTCGCGCAAAGATCCACTATTCCTAGCTGCCGCATTCAAGTCCGCCCGACAGTGCTACCAGATGGCAAGTGTGACTCCGGACGACATCGATCTCTTCGAGCTGCATGACGCGTTCTCCATCATGTCCGCGCTATCACTCGAGGCCTGCGGATTTGCGGAACGTGGACAGGGCGTGCGCCTTGGCCTGGACGATGCCATCGCGATCAAAGGCCGGATTCCCATCTGTACGCGCGGTGGGCTCAAGGCACGCGGCCATCCGGTCGGCGCCACAGGCATGTACCAGATCGTGGAAGCCGTTCAGCAGTTACGCGGCGAGTGCGGCGACACGCAGGTCGACGGTGCGGCGATCGGCATGACCCAGAACATCGGGGGGAGTGGAGCCTCGGTCCTTACGCACATTCTGACGGTCAACTAGCGCGGCTGGCGGAAGCGCTGGGGCGCCATCATCAGATTCCCACTGGCGCTCACCCCAATAAGGGCACGGCCGGCAAATCATCGGTTTGCTCGTGTAGAATAGGCTGATGCGCGACATCCTGCGTTGGATTCTGCGAAGGCTGATAGATCTCGTTGCGCGGGTGGAAATCCGCGGCAGGGAGAATCTGCCGAAAGAGGGGGCGTTCATCATCGCCACCAATCATCTCGGCATGCTTGATGTCACCCTGCTGTATTATTCGATTGATCGCTGGGACGTATTCGTTCCCGTGGCGGAGAAGTGGGAAGACATTGCTGTGCTGCGATGGCTGGGCAGGTATCTCAATTTTGTTTTCATTGACCGCTTCCATCCGGACCTGAAGGCAATGCGCAAGATGATCTCGCTGATGGAAAAGGGGCACACCCTGGTCATTGCCCCCGAAGGCACACGATCCCGTGTCGGCTCGATGATCGAGGGCAAACCCGGAGTCAGTTATCTTGCAGCAAAGCTTGGGAGGCCGATTGTGCCAATTGGACTAGCGGGCACGGAGGACAACGCCATCTTCGGCAATCTCCGGCGCCTCCGGCGATCTTCTGTGCTAATAAATGCGGGGAAACCCTTCTCGCTGCCTCCCCTCGCATCCAAGGATCGCGATGCCACCCTGAAAGAATACACGGACGAGATCATGTGCCGCATCGCGGCGCTCATCCCTGAAAAGTATCGTGGCGTTTACGCCCAGCATCCCCGGCTCAAGGAATTGCTGGCCGCGGCCTAGAGGGGAAGGCCGGGATCGGCCCGCAATTGGGCACGCTGCTTCTGCTGTCGGTCAATCAGAGGATTTCGCCTTCTGAGCGGACCAGAAACTCGCCTTGGCCGGCCTTGCCGAGCCACTTGTCCCCATCGACGATCAGGTCGCCCCGCAAGAACACTTTCTCAGGATAGCCAACCAGCTCCCAGCCCTCATACAGGCTGTAGTCCGTCCTGTGGTGTGTCATCCCGATTCCGTACTCGACTCGCCGCTCCGGATCCCATATGACAATGTCCGCATCGGAGCCCGGAAGGAGGGCGCCTTTGCGAGGATACAGGCCGAAGATGCGGGCAGGGTTGGTGCTGTTCAACGCCACAAATTGATTCGGGTTGATCCTCCCTTCACGGACGCCGTACGTCCAGAGGATCGGAAGGCGATCCTGCACACCTGGCAGGCCATTCGGGATCTTGGTGAAGTCATCCCGGCCAAGTTCCTTGCCGGCGATCTGCACCTGGGTACCTTCGAATAGGATCGGCCGCGTTCCGTCATAGAAGAACGGGCAGTGATCGGTGCCGATGGACTGCAGCGTGCCATCTCCCAGCCCCGACCACAAACGTGCATTGTCCTTCTCGCCGCGCACTGGCGGGGAACAGATCCACTTGGCTCCGTCCAGCCTGCGCAAGTGATCAATCGTGAAGAAGAGGTACTGAGGGCACGTTTCCCCCATGGCCTTGACACCGTGTTCCCGGGCGTAGTGCAGCATGTCCACTTCGCCCTCCACGTTCATGTGCACGATGTAGATGGGCGAGTCTGTTTCCTGAGCCATGGCCGCCATCCGCAGCGTGGATTCGACGCCCCCCCACGCGGGTCGAGTGCGCGCGTGCCACTCCGGCGCCGTGTGTCCTGCCGCTAGCGCTTCGGCAACCAGCGTCTCGATCACGTCCCCGTTCTCGCAGTGTGCCATTATCAGCATGCCGTTTTCGCGGGCGATGCGCAGCGCCTGGAAGATCTCCCCATCTACTAACCGCAGCCGGCCATTGTACGCAGTGAACACCTTCAGTGTCGTGATCCCCAGGGATCTGAGCGTGGGAATCTCACGGCGGACGTCTTCATCGAACCTCGTCAAGTTCATGTGAAAGCCGTAGTCGATCGCGGCCTTCTCGGCCTTTCTCCTCCATGTTTCCACAGATGCTTCAAGAGTTGGGAGATCGAATGGGACGAAATCCATCACGGTCGTCGTGCCCCCGAAGGCGGCCGCTTTGTGACCAGTGTAGTGATCGTCAGAAGACACTGTCCCAGACATAGGGAGATCGAAATGCGTGTGTGGATCGACACCGCCGGGCATCACCAACTTTCCGGCAGCGTCAATGACCTTGGCTCCCTCACTCTCGAGACCCTGACCGACTTGAGCGATAATCTGGCCGTCGATCAGGATATCGGCCTCAAGCGTCTCTGAGGCAGTGACGAGGGTGCCGCGCCGGATGAGAGTTCGCATCGATTGCTCCTGGAGCCGCCAGAACAGGACGATTCCCAGTAGTAGTGTTGGAAATGTAGCGAGCATCAGGCTTATGCGTGGCCGAGGACCCCAAGTCCCATGAACTGGGAAATACCCAGAGCCACGATCATGAACAAACCTGCCACATCCACACGCTAGCGCTCAAGATAGTTGAGTGCCAGTGGCAGGACGAGTATGGCGTGACAATTCACATCTCCGGTGTCATGGCTCAATCCAGCGCGCTGGGGTCATAGGGGCCGTCGTGCTCCTTGATACCCAGCAGTGCCACGAGCACCTCAGGCGGCACCTCCACATCCGGCATTCCAGCTTGATACACCTGTGCGCTATCGGCTCGTTCACGAAGGGATCGCCAGAGCAGGGCACGTTCATCTGAGTCGACAACCAAATCATGCATCGTCCGGGCCCGCAACAGGTACTCACCGGTGGTGTAAAGGAAGGTGACGCGCTTCCACTTGTCGGCGGTGATCGGCTGCGGAAGCCGTTCCAGGCCTCCCACCTGGATGCGGTAGTACTCTTCGTTGGCGCGAGGATGTTGGGTTTCGTCCTTGAGCAGCTCGGCGCGTGTCGTCAGTTCGTGCCCACGCACCGCAGCTGTGAAGTCAATCCGACCACCGGCGTCGCCGAAACTGGCAGGCTGGTAGAACGCCAGGTGGTCCACGGCTACCACCTTCGGCGCTGTCCTAAGTGGAATGCGGTACCAGCCGAGTAGTCGGGCGATCTCCAGGTCGCGCGGCGCCGGCACGAGGCACACCAGAATCAGATCGCTGTCGCGAATGGGCATTCCCAGTTGGTCGACCTGCACAATATGGGCTTGATCTCGCAAGTGGCGCAAGCGCCCATTTATTTGAGCAGTCCTACCTCGTCGTTGAACTCCACGATCAGGTGATCGATTTCATCCACCTGTTTCTGGACTTCCGTCCAGTAGTCGGCCCGAACCCACATATCCTGGATCTCTTGGTATGTCTTCCCCTGCTGCTCCACCCAGGTGAAATACTTGAGATTGTGGACACGGCGCCGGTCAGGGTAGCGCAGCTCCAGCATGTTGTCTGTCGATTGGCCTTGCAGGTAGCGTGCAAAGTCAGCGGCCGCAGCGCCGGCGCTGTACTCCCCATGTTCCATGTGCATCTCGTGCAGCCGTGAATGATAGAGCTCCATCGAATCGGTCAGCACGGTAATCATAATGTCATTCTCGTCCATCTCGTAGTACTTCGCAACCTTGATGGCGGTCAGCACATTGGAGATCCCGGAGAAGCCAAGCAGGTCAAGCTGCGACACAGTGGATTCGGGCACGCCGCGTTCAACCAGGTACTGCCTGCCGCTTTCCTCATTGAGCAGGCGGGCCAGATTCACGACGGCATTGTCATCGATCGCCACCACCAGATCTGTGTTCTTCGCGTTGTGGATCCACGGGACATGCTTGTCGCCGATCCCCTCGATGCGGTGCGAGCCAAAGCCGTTCTCCAGAAGCGTGGGGCACTGCAGGGCCTCACTGGCCACGATCTTGCTGTCCGGAAACAGCTGCTTCATGTAGTCTCCGCTGGCGATCGTCCCGGCAGAGCCGGTAGCCGAGGCCATGCCGCGATACCGGCCGCGTGGTCCGATAACCTTCTTCAGGACCTCTTCCATGGCATGACCGGTGACCTCATAGTGCCACAGGTAATTCCCGAACTCCTCAAACTGATTGAAAATCATCAGGTCCTGACCCGACGCCCGCAACTCCTTGCACTTGTCGAAGATCTCCTTGACATTGGATTCAGAGCCTAGGGTCTTGATCGTCTCGCCCGCGATCTTCGAGAGCCAGTCGAAGCGCTCCTGGCTCATACCTTCCGGCAGGATTGCTATCGACTCGCACGCGAGCAGCGCCGAATCATAGGCGCCGCCGCGGCAGTAGTTGCCCGTTGAAGGCCACACTGCCTTCTGTGTCGTCGGATCGAATTGCCCCGTCACCAGCCGTGGCACTAGACAGCCGAAAGCGGCACCGACTTTGTGAGCTCCAGTCGGAAACCACTTTCCGACGAGCACCACGATGCGCGCAGGAACCCCGGTCAGGCTGCTTGGCAGCTCAAGGTAGTTCACGCCGCCGAATCCGCCACCGCTGGTCTGCGGTTCGTTATGCCAGGTGATCCGAAAGAGATTTCGCGGATGAAGATCCCACAATCCGATGGTCTTCAGCTCTGCTTTCGTTGCCGTCGGGATCTTCGAAGGATCTTTCATTTGGGCAAAGGTGGGTATGACAATGCTGCGTTCTTTCGCCCGCCTGATCGCGTTCTTGCGTCGTCCCTTGTCTATGGAAAGATCGATCTTAGTCATCACCACCTCCCAAAACATTGTCGGACAAATGCGATTATATCGCAGGCTGAAATGCCATCATCATGGCCCAGAATCGCGTGCAAGCATGCCCCATGTTGGCTACAGAGACAAAGAATGACGAGAGTGGCAGGCTTCGTGCGAGCCAGCGCGGCGGACTGCTTCTTCGCCGCACTCGCCGCGCCTACTTCCGATATCCGATCACCATGCCATCGCGCACGGGAACAAGATCGACGATCCAGTCAGGGTCTGCCGTGATGGCTTTCGTGAACTGGCGAACGCCCTGCGTGGCCGCGGAACGATCGCTGCGGCTGAAAACCCGTCCATTCCACAGCATGTTATCAACGATCAGCACGCCGCCGCAGCGCAGCTTCTCTTTGATGAGAGGCAGCGAAGCGGGATAGTCCTGTTTCTCAATGTCGTTGAAAATGAGATCAAAGGTATTGGTTTGCAGGCGCAGGGACTCCATGGCTTCCGCCACATGAAACGCGACCATGCCATCCAAGCCCATGCGGGCAAGATGTCTGTGGGCTCGTTCCGAAAGCTTCGCATCCCATACAGTGTGGTGCACCAGGCCACCGCCGTTTTCCTTCACGGCTTTGGCAAACCATGCCGTGGAGTATCCGTACCCCGAACCGAGTTCGAAGACCGATCTGGCGCCGACCATACGCGCGACTTGATAACAGTAATGCCCGGCGGCCGGTCCAATGATCGGAAAGCCGATCCTGGCCGCGTACTTCTCCATGACCACCATCTCTGGGTCGCGCGGTGGAACTAGGCTGTTTAGGTAATCCTGTACTTTGGAGTAACTGATTCCAGACACGTCTCAATCCTAAGGCGGGCGTGGCCCCGTCTTGGGCAACGAGCAACGCGCAATCAAGCCGAGGCTCAGTCCTCGGGCGCTTCCCTAACGATGTAGAGGGGCCGGCCTTTCGCTTCATCGTACAACCGACCGATGTACTCCCCCAGCACCCCGAGTGAGATCAGTTGGATGCCGCCCAGAAAGAGGACAGCAATGAGCGTCGTGGCCTGTCCCGTGAACTGCGGGATTCCAGCCATGCGCAAGTAGATGACAAGGGGAATCGCCAGAATTGCGATCCCGGCCGAGAAGAAGCCGAAGTATGTGGCTACCTGCAGGGGAAAGTACGAAAAGCTTGTAATAGCGTTGAGCGCCAGCAGCAGCATCTTCTTGAATGGATACTTCGTCACGCCGGCGTAGCGTGGACTGCGCTTGTAGGGCACGCCGATCTGCCTGAATCCAACCCAAGCCGACATTCCTCGCGGAAAGCGGTGCCGTTCACGCATGGTCTTCAGGACGTCCACCACCTTGCGATCCATCAGCCGGAAATCGCCGGTGTCCATAGGTATCCGGACATCCGTGATTCGATAGATCAGCCGGTAGAAGAGTGAGGCACTGATCCTCTTGAACCAGCTCTCGCCTTCGCGCTCAGCTCGGACGGCGTATACCACATCGTAGCCCTCCTTCCATTTCCGGGCGAGCTCCGGGATCGCCTCCGGCGGATCTTGCAGATCGGCATCAATGATGACCACCGCATCACCGCAGGCGTAGTCCCAACCAGCCGTAATGGCGATCTGATGCCCAAAGTTGCGCGCAAAGATTACGGGGCGGACGTGACGGTCTTGCTTGGCGAGTTTGCGGATTCCGTCGGTCGAGCCGTCAGTGGATCCATCATCCACCAGGATCAATTCCCATGGTTCGCGAACAGCGCTCATCACCTTCCTGATGCGCTGATAGAGGTGCGGCAGGTTCTCCACCTCGTTGAAGATGGGGGCAACGATCGAGTATGTGATCCGAGGTTTCATTTTCGCAAGATGCCCTTGAGGGCTTTCAGTGTCGGTTCGATCACAGGCGCTTCACCAACGGCACGCATGGCCGCATTGACGTCTTTGAGTCCGCTGCCGGTGTTCAGGACCAGGACCGGATCATCACCCTGCACCACGCGGTCTGCTCGTGCCTTCAAGAGGCCGGCATATGCGGTGGCGCCTGCGGGTTCAGCGAAGATGCCCAGGAGTCCCAGCTCTGCAACGGCGCTCAGGATCTCGTCATCGCTTACGGTGATGTAGGTCCCACCTGTCTCTTTGGCGGCCCGCACAGCGCGCACGCCATCCCGTGGTAGATCGACCGAGATGCTATCTGCCAAGGTGTTTGCTGAGACCGGTGTAATGATCTCAGTACCCGCTTGGAAGGCGTTCGCGATAGCCGCAGATCCAATCGCCTGAACTCCCACGAGTCTTGGCACGCGTGTGATCCAGCCCAGTTGGAAGAGATCCTTGAAACCCTTGTGAAGACCGGAGATGATGTTCCCATCCCCCACCGAGACAAACACGGTAAGCGGCGGATGCCCGGCGCCCTCGCCGAGTTGCAGGTGCCATTCCAGGTGGGCAGTCTGCCACCATTCCCAGATCTCAAGCGCGGCCGTCTTCTTGCCTTCGGCGGTGAATGGATTGTAGCCCGTATTGCGGCAGTACCAGCCAAACTCCTGTGCCGCTTTGAGAGTCAGGTCAAATGCATCGTCGTACGTACCTTCGACCAGGACAACGGTGGCGCCGAACACGAGCAACTGCGCAACTTTCGCAGGCGGCGCCGTCCTGGGAGCGAGGACCACGGCCTTCTGCCCCACGGCAGCTGCCATGCCCGCCAGCGCGGCGCCCGCGTTGCCTGTAGACGCAGTGACGATCACCTCGGCCTCGATCTCGCGGGCACGCGCTACCACCAGGGCGCTCGCACGATCCTTGAACGAAGCCGTCGGATTGCGGCTCTCGTCCTTTAGCCACAACTGCTTGAGGCCCAGCCGCTCGGCGATGCGGTCAAGGGCGAAAACCGGCGTACCTCCTGCTGCATGCAGCGGAGTCGACCGGCCCGGGATCTCCGCAACCGGCAGCAGCGGCAGGTAGCGCCAAAGCGACGGGTCGGAGCGTGAAGAAATGTCGGCAGGTTGAAACTTGGTGCGCAGCGCCTCAAAGTCTAGGACTACATCGAGGTTGCCCCCGTCCTTTGGGCACGTGTACGTGACCTCGGATGGGCCGTATTCGGCTCTGCATAACGAGCACCGATACCCCAGCATCTTATTCATGATCGTGGGGCAATTCTACCGCGTTGCCTATGGTACCTCGCGGTGCAACTTGGGCTGCTACCATTTTCGAACGCGGGTGGCCGGTTGGGCGGTCCCACATGGTCGAGGTGACCCAGCGGGCTTGCATTTCGAGGCTAAGTCGCTCACGCCGCCTCCCCCTAGTCGAAAATCTTCATCGCTATTGTCGCTGTTGCAGGGCGCGGGCAATGATCTCCTGATCCACGGGCAGGCGATCTATCCGGACGCCCACAGCATTGTAGATCGCATTAGTAATCGCCGGGGGCGTTGGGATTGTGCAGATCTCCCCCACCCCCTTTGCACCGTAGGGTCCTTTTGCTGCCGGATGCTCCACAACGATCGACGTTATCTCCGGAGTGAGCATGATCCCAGGCACCCGATAGCGGGCAAGGTGGTCGGTTATCACACGGCCGTTTTCGACCACGAATTCCTCAGTGAGGCAGCTGCCGATACCCATGATGACTCCGCCATCGACCTGTCCCTGCAGACCAAGCGGATTGAATGCCGCGCCGACATCGTTGGAAGCGATGATGCGCAACACGCGTACCTCGCCGGTTCTCGTGTCCACCTCCACCTCGGCGGCCTGGGCAGCAAAGGAGAAAGCAAAGTGCATGTCGCCGCTCTCCCCGAGGGGCTGCGTCAGAGGCGCCTCGTACTCGTAGAGCGCACGCGGCTTTTGGCCCATTGACTTCATCTCTCTGGCGACCTCGGCTAGGCTCATCGTGTGTCCGTTCGCGTGCAACAAACCTTCAGCAAACCGGATCCCCTCAGGGGGCACATCGAACCTCTCGGCCAATGAGGTCGCGATCGCCTGTCGTAGAGCCTGAGCGGCCAGTCGGCACGCGTTTCCGGTGACAAATGTCTGCCGAGAGGCGGTGGTGGGCCCGCCGTCAGGCGTCAGGTCCGTATCCATGACAAGCACGCGCACCTGTTCCGGTCGCACAGACAGTTCCTCCGCGACCGTCATCTGCATGACCGTCACCAATCCCTGCCCCAGTTCTGCCGAAGAACTCCTGATTTCAAGAAACCCGTCGTCGAATAGCTCCACTTCAGCGCCCGCCTTATCAGGAGCGCCGCCACCCAATCCAGTATTCTTGTAGGCGACTGCAAAGCCCCAAGCATGGATCAGGTGCGCCGCATCTGCTGAGCTGTGGGGTCGGAAAACTGCGTCAGCCGGGACGCGGCACGCGGCCGCTGCCTGTCGGGCCATCTCCGCCTTCACCCGGTCAATGCACTCTGTGAGCCCCACGGATTCACGCAGTATCTGGCCTGTGTTGGTGGTACTACCGACCTTCAGGGCATTCAACCGCCTTAGCTCGATCGGATCGATCCGCAGCTTTTCAGCCAGCATATCCATCATTGATTCGACAGCAAAGGCAGACTGCGTAACGCCAAAACCTCGGAATGCGCCGGCGGGCGGATTGTTCGTGTACATGGCGTAGCAGTCAGCCTGAACGTGAGGTACTTCGTAGGGACCAGCAGAGTGGGTCGTGGCGCGCGTCATCACCTTGTCGCCAAGAGAAGCATAGGCTCCGGTATCGCCATAGAGTTCGGTTTCAACTACCTGCAGTTTCCCATTCTCCTTCGCGCCGATCTTGACACGGATCTGCGTGGCGTGTCGCTTAGGATGGACCAAAAGGCTCTCGTGCCGATCAAACAACAGCTTAACGGGCCGTCCCGCGGCATTTGCCAGAAGCGCGGCATGGATCTGACCGGCAATGTCCTCCTTTCCCCCAAAGCCGCCGCCCATGAACTGACCAACGATCCGAATGCGCTCCTCCGGCCAACCCAGAACACGCGCAACTTGCGTCCGATCCTGGTACGGTATTTGCGAAGCGACGTACACCTCCATGCGCCCGTCGGATGTCGGCACAGCGATGCTGCACTCTGGCTCAAGGAACGCATGCTCCATAATGGGCGTATGGAACGTATGCTCCATGATCACATCAGACTCCGCAAAGCCTCGGTCCATATCACCCTTGCGGACCTTGATGTGCTTAAGGAGGTTGCCCTGAGCATGTATCTGCGGCACGTCGGCCCGTCGCGCCTGCACCGGGTCTGTGATCACTGGCTGCAGATCGAACTCCGCCTGGACGAGAGCCGCGGCGCGGTCAGCGATATCCTGCGTCTCCGCGGCGATCAACGCCAGGGCATCCCCCACATATCGCACTCGTTCACCCAACCCGACCAGTACGGGCCAGTCATAAACAACGAGTCCGTGATTGCGCTCGCCTAGAATATCATCCGCCGTGAGCACTGCAACGACCCCCGGCAGCGCTTTGGCGGCAGAGGTGTCAAGACGTTTCAGGAATGCGTGCGGCACCAGCGCACGGCGCACTGTCGCATACAGCATGCCGGGAAAGACAAGATCATCAGTGTAGACCGCCTTTCCGTTGACTTTCTCCACGGCATCAGGCCGAATCTGCACGCGGCCCACGACATGCTCTGGGCGGGATGACTCCGCTATTCTCGGGGCACGCATCGGGGCGCCCGTACGCATCGCTTCCGCGGCAGCCAGGACGGCGCCCTCGATGGCGGGATAGCCGGCACACCGGCAGAGCGTGTCCTTGAGCGCAAAGCGTATCTCGTCGCGAGTCGGGTTTGGATTGCGTTGCAACAGCGCATACGCAGTCATAATCTGACCGGGAATGCAAAAGCCACATTGGACCGCGCCATAGGTGATGAATGCCTGCTGCAGCGGGTGGAGGGCTTCGATGGGCTGGCTGCCCACCTGCGAGCGGCCGTGCATTGCCAGCCCTTCAATGGTCAGGATCTTCTTCCCGTTTGCGCGGGCGGCAGGATACATGCATGACAGAATCGGTTCCCCATCCACCAGGACTGTGCAGGTACCGCACTCGGATTCCTCGCACCCGATCTTCGTGCCGGTAAGCCGAAGCCGATTGCGCAGTAGACTGGCCAGGGTCTCCCCCGGAAGAACTGGCAGGCTCCACGGCTTGCCGTTTACCGTCAGGCCAAGGGACTCCACGTCGCTGCTCCTTACCAGGTGCGGCTCCATCCAGAACCGAGGGTTTCCTGCAACAGGGATCCCGCGAGTTGACGGCGATAATCCGCGCTCGCCCGCCTCGCACTGGTCCGGAATGATGCGTGTGCCAGAAGCTCCTCCGTTGCCATCTGGATTGCCGCGTCGGAGAAGTGTCGGCCGATCAAGGCCTCTTCGGCCTCAGAAGCGTGCCGGGGTGTGGACCCGGCCGGTCCGACCGCAATGCGCACGGCCTCAATGGTCTCATGGCTGCGCCGAATCCAGACGCCCAGATTGATGATCGGCAACGCCACTCCCTGCGGCCGCATGATGCGCTTGAATGCCGATCCTTCCTGGTGTCCCTTCAGGGGCACGTGAAAACCGACGATCAGCTCGCGCCCCATCTCCAAGGTGGATTTCCCGGGTCCTTGAAAGAGCTCGGCGATTGGCACACGGCGGCTTCCATCAAGAGTGGCGATCTCCGCCTCAGCATCCAGTGCCAACAGGGAGATGGTGCCATCGGCTGCGGGAAGTGCATGCGCCACGTTGCCCCCGAGGGTCGCCACATTGCGGACTTGGGGCCCGCCGATCAGATTGCACGCATCCACCAGCCCCTCGGCGTGCTCGGCCGCCAGAGGATCCCTGGCGATCCGCGAGAGGGGAACTGCGCTGCCAATGAACAGCATGCTGCCGCGCGACTCCAGCGCGGTCATCTCTGCAACCGATGTAAGGTCCACCAGTGTGGTTGTGGGAGAATGCCGACCCTCTCGCAGATCGATCAGGAGGTCGGTGCCACCCGCGATCGGCGCCGCGGGTCCGGGCGCATCACGAAGCGCCAGCAGCGCCTCAGATAGCGTGGTCGGAATGATGTAGTTCTGCCAAAGGTTCACGAGGCCCGGCCTTCACCGAAGGACGGCGGCACTTTTCGAGGGGACTGACCCCACGCCGATGCATGGAGGCGATCACTGCAACGACCACCGAACCACCAATGGGATGTACGATTCTACTGCTTCCTCAGGCTCCTCGTTGGTCTTGGCGACCCGTTGCCATCGAAGGACAATCGAGCGGCTCTTATTTCCCGCGCTCGCCGCGGATATATGGCTCGCCCAGCGCCGCCGGCGCGCCAATGCGTTTGCGCATGGCTTCGCGCGAGCCAATCACCAGCACGATGATGGTGAAAGCATACGGGATCATCTGCAAGAAGAAGCCCCAATATGGGTTGTAGTAGAACGGGTTTCTCAAGCCCAGCAGTGATGTGGGCCCCTGGATATCTAGGATCAGACGCCGCAACGCGCCGAAGGCATAAGATCCAACAGCGGCTCGAATCGGATCCCACTGCGCGAAGATCACCAGGCCAATGGCGATCCAGCCCTGCCCGCCTGTGGTCATTTCGCTAAACCAGCCCGGCGAGACTGCCAGGCTGACAGTCGCGCCTGCCAGGCCTGCCAGCATACCGCCGACAAACACGTACGCATACCGCATTGAGAAGACATTGATGCCCAGTGCGTCCGCGGCAGCGGGGAACTCACCCACCGCGCGCAGGTGCAGGCCCGGCCTGGTACGGTTGATGTAGTACCAGGCCAAGGGCGTCATCAGGTAACCGACATAGACCAGTACGCTCTGCTGCGTGAAGAAGATGGGACCGAGCACCGGCACTGCCGAGAGTCCCGGCACCGTCCATGACGGAAGCAAGGACACGGCACCAGCCTTGCTCAGACCTTCGCCCAGGACCAGGCTTACTCCTGTTCCCACGAAGGTGAGAGCAAGCCCGCTCACGACCTGGTCAGCCTGCAGGCCGATGGAGATGAATGCGTGGATCTGGCTGAGCAGCCCGGCAGCCAACATGGCCACGACCACCCCCAGCCAGGGATTGTCCAGGCGCACGCCGACGCTGAAAGCGCTCATGGCGCCGATGAGCATCATGCCCTCTACGCCAAGATTCAGCACGCCCGAGCGCTCCGCCAGCACCTCTCCCAAAGTGGCGAATAGCAGGACCGTTCCACTGGCAACTCCTGCTTGCAGGATGTCGATGAAACTCATCGGCTAGTTCTCCGAGTCGCCGCGCACCACGCGGATCTGATAGCGCAGGAAAAAGTCGCTGGCGATGAGGCAAACCAAGATAATGCCTTGGATCATCTTCGGGACGCCCGAGGGCTGGATCTCACGTCCGGCAAGAATCAGGGCACCAAACAAGACCGACACAACAATGATCACCAAAGGATTGAGCTTGCCCAGCCACGCCACGATGATCCCTGTGAAGCCGTAGCCGGCGGCAATCGGTGACGTCTGCAGCCGGTGCACCACTCCTGTGACCTCCGACATGCCGCCCAGGCCGGCAAGGGCGCCGGAAACCATCATCACGAGCACCGTGTTGCGGGTGATATTGATACCCGCGTAACGAGCGGCACGTGCATTGTCCCCAATCAGGCGGATCTCGTATCCCCAACGGCTCCGATAGATCACGATCCACAGGATGACTGCAGCGATGATCCCCAGCAGGAGGCCAAAGTGGGTCGTCAGTCCGGAAAAGACTGGCACGCTCTTGGCGTAGTCCAGCAGTCTGGGCATCCACGCATTCTTGGGGAACGTGGGGGTCATCTGGAACCCGCCCTCGGTCCACACTGCGAAGATCCAGAAGTTCACCCAGGCAACCGCAATGTAATTGAGCATCAGCGAGCTGATGATTTCGTTGACGTTGAGTGCCGCCTTGAGATAGCCGGGGACAAATCCCCATGCCGCTCCCGCCGCCATGCCCGCCAAGATCATCACCGGAATGAAGATCCAGCGCGAGGTCTCGGGAGGAAGCACCGGTATGAGGATGATCGCGCTCGCGCCAAAAGCGCCCATGATGAACTGACCTTCGGCGCCGATGTTCCAAAGCCGCATGCGGAATGCCACCGAGCACGCCAGAGCTGCCAGCAGGATCGGTGTTGCCTTTACGATCGTGTCCGATAAGACCCCCAAGCTGCCAAAAGAGGCCTTCGCAATGTGTATGTAGGACCGGATCGGATCGCCCCCTGCAGCGCGGATGACGATCCCGCCTACAATCAAAGCGATCAGGATGGCGGCCAAGGAGAGCACGAAGGGATACCAGGACGGCGGTTCGTCCAAGCGCGGCTCAAAGCGGATCCTGAAAGCAAGCATCCGCCGGCGCCTTGCAGCTGCTTCAGCCATGTGTCGGGGCTCCGTGCTTTTGGATTTCTTCCAGCGGCGTACCGGTCATCATGAGACCTACCGTCTCGATCAATTTCTGGTCAGGGTCGGTGGTCTCTGTGTTGAGTTCGCCCATGCTCTTGCCTTCGTAGATGACGTAGACGCGGTCGCTCAATGAGAGCAGCTCTTCGAGTTCCTCGGATACGAGCAGGATGCCCGCTCCTGCCTCACGCTGTGCCATCAGCAGCTTGTGAACACCCTCAATGGCACCGACGTCCAGGCCGCGAGTCGGCTGGGCGGCAACAATGAAGGTGGGTTGGCCAGAGGTCTCGCGGGCCAGGATCACACGTTGGAGATTGCCACCTGAGAGCAGCCTCACCGGAGTCGAGACCCTTGGGGCCATGATCTCGTAGGCATCCTTGAGCTGCGTGGCAAACTTAGTGGCCGCAACCATATCGAGCAGACCACCATGGGCAATCGGTGGATGCCGGTACTGCTTCATGATGACGTTGTCGGTGATGCTGAGGTCCGGCGCCGTGCCAACATGCGTGCGGTCTTCAGGGATATACGCCATCCCATGCTCGATCCCAAACAGCGTGTTGCGGTTGCTGACACGAGATCCATGCAGGAACACTTGCCCCTGGTCGCACTTCCGTAGCCCCGAGATGACCTGTGAAAGTTCAGTTTGCCCATTGCCCGCCACACCCGCCAATCCAACGATCTCACCGCTGCGGACCGTGAGCGAGAATCCCTTCAGAGCCGCCAACCCTTTGTCATTCAGTGCGTGCACGTCCCGGACATCCAGGACAACCGGTCCAGGCTTGGCCGCCACCTTGTCCACGCGAAACACAACCTCGCGTCCGACCATCAGGTGCGCAAGCTCTTGGCGCGATATTCCCGCCGAGGGTTTCCCCGCCGCAGTCACCGCACCGCGGCGCAGGACGGTGACGCGGTCTGCGATGGCAGTGACTTCCTGCAGTTTGTGACTGATAAATATGACCGACTTGCCTTCGCCGACCATCGAACGAAGCGTTCCAAAGAGTCCTTCGATCTCCTGCGGCGCCAGTACGGCGGTCGGCTCATCCATGATGAGCACTTGCGCACCGCGATAGAGCATCTTCAAGATCTCCACGCGCTGCTGTTCACCCACCGACAACTGCCAGATTTTGGCGCGAGGATCGACGTCCAGCC